>Ga0126377_10001467_pt1 | contig 15535 bp, 12 predicted proteins | sample PanSoiMetPlot_22_FD_92647 | JGI IMG/M metagenome (GOLD analysis project Ga0126377, IMG submission 92647) | Tropical forest soil microbial communities from Panama - MetaG Plot_22 | ecosystem: Environmental > Terrestrial > Soil > Tropical forest > Bulk soil | place: Panama | collected 2016-02-17
CGTGGTGATGCTGTTCGTCGTCGGCGGCAGCACGCGCTTCCCGGACCGCACGGTCACCGACGTCGTGCGACCGCTCAGCCGGCTCGTCCACATGACGTCCACGCCGCCCCCGCCAGGGGCGGGTATGAGCCAGCCGAACTTGTAACGGGTGGCGACGAGGCTCGACGGGACAGCCGGCGCACCCGTCGTCGCGAGCACCACGCCGCCCTCGCCCGAAAGCCGGCGCACGGCGACGCCGCCGCCCTTCGATGAGTTGTATGCGTACGCGACACGACTCGCACTCATCGCGGTCTCTCGTGCGAGGACGCTGGACAACCGCCGCACGCCCAGACGTGGCGTGTACGCGTAGACACCGGGTCGCGACACGCCGGGTCCGCGGCGTACGAATGACCACAGCCCCGATCGCACGCTCGGTGCGGTCTCGCTGGCGGCCGCGGTCGAGATCGCGGCGACCTTCGCCTCGGTGGCACCGGCGACGTCGTACCGGTACACGTCGCACCCGGCGATCGCGGAGGTCCCGCTGCATCGGCTGTAGACCACGAACAGGCGCCGTCCACGGATGCCGAAGCGATCCGATCCGATGTTGGCGTCCGGCGGGGCGCCGAAGTCACGGATGGCGGGGAGCGTTGTCACGCCCTGCGGCGAGCGCACTGCCAAGCGCCAGCGTCCGCCCCCCGAGGGTTGTGCCCAGGCGAGCCAGCCTGCGCTCTGGGTGATCCGCCCGCCTGGCAGCACCACGGCCGATCCGCCGGCCTGCGCAAGGTTGCGCGCTCCGGGCAACGGCTGGATCAGCGTGTCGGCGCTCGCTGTTTCGGCGAGCGCCGCGACAACGACAAGCGCGGCGATCAACGCAGGCCGCGCACCGATCAGACGCATCGTGTTCCCTCCAGTGGCGAGTGCGGGAGTCGGACCCGCCTGCGTACCACTCGCCTCAACACGATGCTCGCGCGTAGACCGCTGTCGCGCGACGGGACAAGCTCCGGTTCGCCACGCGGGAGACTGCGGGCCCGCGGGCGTGGTTCGCCGCAACAGTCTCGCGGCTGGGCTCAACCGGCGACCGGCTCCTGAGCGCCCGCGTGCACATCGGCCGGCTCGTCGTCGTCGATCGCCGTCCGGGTCAGGACGAGGACCGGGCAGGGCGCCCGATGGACGAGCTTGCTCGACGTGCTGCCCAGCATCACCCGGCGCACGGGCCCGTAGCCGCGCGCGCCGGTCACGAGCAGGTCGAGCTCGTTGCCGGCGTAGGACAGCTCGTTGGCGGGATCGCCGACCACGACGTCGCCGGTGGCGATCTCGCCCAGCTCGGCGAGCAGGTCGTCGAGTTGCCGCTGTCCTTCCTCCCTGATCGCCTCGGCGTTCTCGGCCCAGTACGGGTCGTAGGTGAGCTTGCTGCCGCCCGGCCCCGGCGGCTGCAGCACCGAGATCACCCGCAGCCGGGCGCCGGCCGCGACAGCCAGGTCGCGCGCCAGCCAGGTCGCGGCGTGTGACTCTGGCGACCCGTCGTAGCCGACGCCGATGGTCCGGATGGCACCGGCGCGCTCGCTGTAGCGCCGGGGCGCGACGACGACCGGGCACTCCGCGCCGTGCAGCGTGCCCAAGGTGACGTCGCCCGCCACGACACGGCCGATCGGGCCGTGGTGGTCGGAGCCGACCACGATGAGGTCGCTGTCATGCCACTTGGCGGCCTTGTGCAGCGCGCGGGCCGGCGAGCCATCGGCAAGGGCGACGGCGTGCGCCTTGACGCCGGCGCGGTCGAGCTCGTTCTCCACCAGGTCGTTGGCGTGGCCGTGCATGACCGACTCGAAGTCCGGGTTGATCCCGCGGGTGGCGAAGAAGTCGTGGGAGTAGGCGTAGACGGCGACCAGCTCGCCGCCAAACACGCGGCGCAGGCGATCGGCCAGCGCAAGCGCGTCGCGCCCGCCTTCGCGGCCGTCGACGCCGATAACGATGGTGCTGAACACGACGTGCTCCTCTCGTGGACGGAGTCCTGACCTCATCGTCGCTGCGCGCCACGCGCCTGGCATCCGTGCTCGGAGCGGTCGAAGATCCGGGCGGACTACGGTCATCGCTGCCGTCGCCCGCACGGATGGAGCGGGCGAGCGCCGTGCGTAGCGTCGAGCTGCTCTTCGAATCGGAGGCCAGGTCATGCTTACGCTCGCGCGGTTCTCGGTGCGACGTCCCGTCGCAGCCCTACTGGCATGGATCGGGGTCGCCCTCGCGCTAGGCCTCATCGGCTTCGGCGTCGAGAGCAGACTCTCCCCCTCGGTCCTCGTCGTCCCCGGCAGCGAGTCGGCGCGCGCCGAGCACCTCGCCAACGCGCGCTTCGGCCCGACCCAGCTGACGCCCATCCTGCTCGAAGGCCCCAAGGCCTCGCTCGATCGCCAGGGACCCATCCTCGTGCGCGCGTTGCGCGCCCGGCCGCGCACGCGCGTGCTGTCGGCGTGGGACGCGGGCTCGGCCTCCGCCGAGCTGCGCCCGTCGAGCACCGCGCGCATGATCGTGGTGTCGATCGACCGCACCGAACGGCAGGTCCTGCGCACGGACCTCCCCCAGATCGAGCGGCTCGTGGGCCAGCGCATCGACGCGCCCGTGAGCAGCCACATCACCGGCCAGGCGTCGATCGACGCGGCCCTGAAGTCGGCGATGATCGACCAGACGCGCCGGGCCGAGCTGCTTGCGCTGCCGCTGCTCTTGCTCGTGCTGCTGCTCGTGCTGCGCGCGCCGGTCGCGGCACTGGTCGTGACCGCGTTCGGCGCGACCACGGTCGTCACCGGCATGGGCGCGATGACCCTGCTGGCGCGCGCCATGGATACCGACCCCACCGCGGTCGGCGTCGGCACCGTCGCCGGCCTCGCGCTCGGCGTGGGCTTCGCCCTGATGATCGTCGAGCGCTTCCGCGAAGAGAGCGCGCGCGGCGCCGGGCCCGTTCCATCGGGCCTGGCCGCGGCGCGCGCCGTGGGCACGGCCGGGCGTGCGGTGCTCTGGGGCGGGACCGCGCTGGTGCTGTCGCTGATCCTCGCTGTGCTCATCTCGCCCACGGTCATCCTGGGCTCGCTCGGCGTCGGCGTCCTGCTGTGCAGCATGCTCAGCATCGGCGCCGCGACGGTGGTGATGCCCGCGGTGCTGACGATCCTTGGCAGCCGGCTGGAGTTCGCGAGCTTCCCAGCGCCGCGTCCGGTCGCCCGGACCTGGGGGCGCCTGGTCGCCGGCGGGAACTGGGTCACGCGCCATCCGGCGCCGCTGGCCGCGATCGGTGCCGCGGCGTTGCTGGCCCTCGCCGTCCCGGCGCTCGGGCTCGAGACGGGCCCCCCGGACGTCAGCCAGCTGCCGAAGTCCTCGCAGGCGCGCAAGGACTTCGAGGCCGTGAGCGCCACCATGGGGCCGGGCTGGGCGACGCCGTACAACATCGTCGTCGCCAGCGACAACCGCCCGATCACGAGCCGCTCCCTGCTCGTCTCGCTCGACCGCTTCCAGACGCAGATCGCGCGTGACCCGCGGGTCGCGTCCGTCGTCGGTCCCGGCGCGCTGGTCGCGGAGACGAAGGACCTCAACAAGCTGCCGAAGAGCCTGCAGGACTCCAAGAAGCTCCTGAAGGGCGGCAAGCGTGACCTCAAGCGGCTGGCCGGCGGGCTCGGTCAGGCGGGCGCGGGCGCGCGCCAGCTGCGCAGCGGCCTCACGGAGGCGGCCGGCGGCGCCGGCCAGCTGCAATCGGGCGGCTCGGCCGCCCAGGGCGGCGCCGGCCAGCTTCATGCCGGGCTCGCGAAGGCGAAGGCCGGCGCGGCGGCGATCTCGGCTGGCCTGAACACCGCACTCGCCGGCGCGACCTCGCTGAAGAAGGGCGCCACCCAGGCGCTCGCGGGATCCCGTCAGCTCGCCGGCGGTCTCGGCACGGGCGCCAAGACCGTGAAGGCCGGGCTGCCCGCCTTCTCGGCACTCGCGTCAAGCAGCGGCGCGGTCGCCGGCGGGGTCGGCCAGGCCAAGACGAGCGCGTCCGGCGTGAGCGGCCAGATCGACGACGCGATCGGGAAGCTCTCCGGGATGACGGCCGGCAAGGCCGACCCGGCCTACCAGGCCGCCCTTGCCGCGCTCACGCAGGCCCGGGCGAGCGCCGCCGGGCTCGGCACCGCGCTCGGCGCCCTCGAGCCGAAGGCGTCGACCGCCGCAAGCCTGGCCAAGACGATCTCGTCGCAGGGCTCTCAGCTCAGCGCGGGCCTCAACCAGCTCAGCGCGGGGTCAAACGCGCTGGCCGCGGGCATCGCGAAGCTGCAGGCGGGCAACAGCCAGCTCGCCACGGGGATCGGGAAGCTCGGCGGCGGCGGCAGGCAGCTCACGAGCGGCCTGGCCGCGCTCACCGACGGCGCCGGAGCGCTGGAGGCGGGGCTCGGCCAGCTCACCGGCGGGGCCGGCCGGCTCGCGTCCGGCCTGAGCGCCGGAACCGGTCCGACCGGGACGCTCGTGAGCGGACTGGGAACGATGCAGGCCAAGGTCCGCAAGTTCAGCGGTCAGCTCCCGTCGGCCAAGGACCTCGAGCAGCTCGAACGCCAGGCGCCCGGCCTCTTCGACTCCGGCTACTTCGTCCTCGCGGCGGTCGAGGGCGCCCCGCCGAACGCGCGCGAGCAGGCGACCTTCACCATCAACCTGCTGCGCGGCGGCACGGCCGGCCAAATCGTCGTCGTGCCCAAGCAGCCGCCGAGCGATCCCGCGACCCGCGACCTCGGCGACACGCTGCACCACATGTCGGACACGTTCGCCGCCGCCACGCACACCGAGGTGGCCGTCGGCGGCCCGTCCGGCAACCTGGCGGACTTCACGTCGATCAGCTCGCAGCGGCTGCCGCTCGTCGTCATCGGCTTGGCGGTCGCCACCGCGCTCCTGCTGATGCTCGCGCTGCGGTCGGTGCTCGTGCCCGCGGTCGCCGTGGTCCTGAACCTCATGACCGCGGCGGCAACGTTCGGCGTGCTGACCCTGCTGTTCACCGGCGATAACCCGCCGCTCGGCGGCCCGGGCTACATCGACGCGATGTCGATCCTCGCGATCTTCTCCGCGGTGTTCGGCCTGTCGATCGCCTACCAGGTGTTCCTCCTGGCGCGCATGCGCGAGGAGGTTCTCGCCGGGGCAGGCCCGCGAGCGGCCGCCCGCCGCGGTCTGCGCCACACCGCCGCGGCGGTCACCGGGACCGCTGCGACGATGATCGCGGCGACCGTCCCGTTCCTGTTCACCGACCTGCTGAGTCTGCGCCAGTTCGGCATCGCGGTCGCGGTGGCGGTGCTGCTCGACGCGCTGCTCGTGCGCCCCGTGGTCTTGCCCGCCGCCGTCGAACTGCTGGGCCGCCGCGCCTGGTGGCCCACCGGGGCTCCCGCCCACGCCGCACCGCCCGACATCCCGTCCACCCCGGCCCCGCGGTTCAGCCGGCCAACCCACGCACAGCCATGACGACCATCGAATCTCACCCTCGCACCCTGCCGGTCGCCCTTCGCGCGGCGATCGCCTCGCACTCCGGCGTCGCGCTGCGCTCGCCGTCGGCCACCGACCCCGGCGCGCTCTCGTTCGCCGACGTGCTGCGCGCCGGCGACGAGATCGCCGCCGGCCTCGCCGCGCTGGACATCGAGCCGGGCGACCGCGTGGCGATCCTCTCCAGCACCCGCGCCGAATGGACGCTCGCCGACCTCGGCGCGCTGTGGGCCGGCACCACCGTGGTCCCGATCTACAACACGAACTCGCCCGAGGAATGCGCATACGTCCTCGGTCACTCCGGCTCCCGCGCCGTGTTCTGCGAGGACGAGGCCCAGCTTCGGAAGCTCGAGGGCCTCGGCGACCTCGAGCACCGCATCGTCATGACCGGCGACGCGGCCGGGGCGATCAGGCTCGCCGAGCTTCGCGAGCGCGGGCGCGGACTGGAGGAGGTCGCCGCGGACCGCACGGCCGCGATCGGCCCGGACGACGTGGCGACGCTCGTCTACACATCGGGCACCACAGGACCGCCCAAGGGCTGCATGCTCACCCACGGCAATCTCGTCTCGACGATCGAGATGTACCGGGCGCGCCTGGAGCTCGGGCCCGGCATGAGGGCCTATCTGTTCCTCCCGCTCGCGCACGCCCTCGCGCGGGTCACCCAGTACGTGACGCTGACCATCGGCGGCGAGCTCGTCTTCTGGCGCGGCGACCCCAAGCGGATCGTCGCCGAGCTGTCCGAGGCCGCCCCCACGCACTTCCCGTCCGTCCCCCGCATCTTCGAGAAGATCCACACCGCGGTGCTCGGCGGCGTCGAGGAGTCCGGCCGACTCAAGCGGCTGGTCTTCGCCTGGGCCATGGCGGAGGGCGCGCGGGCGCGGCGCGGCGACCGCGGGCCGCTCGCACGCCGACGCCATGCCTTGGCCGACCGGCTCGTGCTCTCCAAGGTCCGCGCCGCGTTCGGCGACCGCCTGCAGGTCGCGCTCACCGGCGCCGCGCCGATCGGCGCCGACATCCTCGAGTTCTTCGACGCCTGCGGCGTGCTCGTGCTCGAGGGCTACGGGCTGACTGAGAGCTGCGCGGCGTCCACGCTGAACACGGTCGGCGAGCATCGCTTCGGCACCGTCGGGCGCCCGCTTCCCGGCACCGCGGTCCGCGCGGCCGACGACGGCGAGCTGCTCCTCCGCGGGCCGCACATCTTCGCCGGCTACTACCGCGACGACGAGGCCACGCGCGAGAGCCTCGACCACGGCTGGCTGCGCACGGGCGACCTCGGCTCCGTCGACGACGACGGCTACGTCCGCATCACCGGGCGCAAGAAGGAGCTCATCATCACCTCCAGCGGCAAGAACATCTCGCCGACGAACATCGAGGAGCTGCTGCGCGAGACCCGCTGGATCTCGCAGGCGATCGTCTTCGGCGACAATGAGCCCTACCTCGTCGCGCTGCTGACCCTCGACCCCGACGAGGCGGTCAAGCTCGCGGCGCGCGTCGGCGCGCCGCCGGACGACCTCGCGGCGCTCGCCCACCACCCGCGCGTGCGAGCGGAGCTCCAGGCCTCGGTCGACGCGGTCAACGCGCGCCTCGCGCGGATCGAGCAGATCAAGCGCTTCGCGATCCTCGAGCACGACCTCAGCCAGGCCGCCGCCGAGCTCACGCCGACGCTGAAGATCAAGCGGCCGGTCGTGGCCGAGCACTACGCCGACGTCGTCGAGGAGCTCTACTCGTAGCGGCCGCGAAGGATCAGCGCTGGGCGGCTTCGCGCGCGAGCGCGGCCTCGCGCGCGGCGACGGCCGCCGCCCGCTCGGCGACCATGCCAAGCGCGTCCAGCTCGGCCTCGATGCCGGCGACCACGAGGTCGGCGTCGGGCGCCGCGTCGCGGTCCGCGTGGACGCAGAAGAACACGGTGCCGTCATACGAAAGCGCGGCCACCGCGATCGCGTGCTCGGCGGCCAGCGGCACGAGCGGGATGACCCGGCGCAGCGGCGCGCCGAACGCATAGAGCGTCGCGGGCGCGCCGGGCACGTTCGTGACGGTCACGTTGAACAGCCGGGTGGCGAAGAGCGACTGCGCGACGACGCTGTGCATCGCCGGCGGGGCCAGCCCCGCGAGATCGACGAGCAGCTTGCCGCCCGCCGCTTGATGGCTTGCCTTGAGCTTCATCGTCTGCGCGCGGACGCGCCGGTAGCGCGCGCTCGGCTCGGCCGCCGCCACCGGCAGATGCACGAACAGCGACGTGATGCGGTTTCCGAGCTCGAGGTGCTCGGCCGCGGCGCGGACGTTGACTGGCACCATCGCGCGCATGCCGGCGGGCGGCGGTACCTCGCCGCGCTCGAGCAGCAGCTCGCGCAGCCCGGCGGTGACCAGGGAGAGGACGACGTCGTTGACGGTCCCGCCCAACGCGCGCTTGATCGACTTGATGTCCTCCAGCCCGACCTCGGTGACCGCCAGCCGGCGATGTTCGCTGAGCGGAACGTTGACGCTCGTCCGCGGGGCAGCGACGAGCTCGTCGCGGATGAGTAGCTCGACGAGCGCGCGGGCGGCGTCGAGGGCCTCCGCGGCGCGTCGCGGATGGCGAACCGCGCCCGCCGTCGCCTCCGCGGCGGCGATCGGTACGCCGGCCAGACGACGCAAGGCGTTCGGGCTGCGCGGCGCCTGGGCGACGTGCAGCCGGGCCGGCGGTCTCCATGGGCCAGGCTTCGGATCGGCATCGAGCAGGACGGTGCCCGCGTCGATGGAGCCGACGCCGTCCACGAGGCAGTGATGCGTCTTCGTGACGAGCGCCCACCGCCCGCCCGCGAGCCCCTCAAGCAGCACGGTCCGCCAGAGCGGACGCGCGCGATCGAGGCGGTGCGACCAGAAGTCCGCGGCCCAGGCGAGGAGCTCGCGCTCGGCGCCCGGGCTGGGCAGCGCGGCGCGCGTGACGTGCGCCGCGATGTCGAAGCGGTTGTCCGGCTCCCACTCCGGCCAGCGCATCCCGCCCGTGGTGCGCCTGGAGAGCCGCTGGCGATAGCGCGGCAGCGCCTCAAGACGGCGGTCGAGGTGGCGTCGTACCCGCGTGAGCGTCGGCGTTCCCCCACCCGGCAGCGGGTCGAAGACGAGCACCGCTCCGATGTGCATGTGGGCCGTGAGGTCGGCGTCCTCCAGCTCGAGGAACGTCGCATCGAGTGGGGACAGGGGCTCGGTCGCGGACATGGACGAACCCTTCCAGCCCGATCGCTGCGCGCCATCCGTCGCTCGCAGCACTCGTGATCAGTGATTTCCCGCAGTGGCGCCGCCCGCCGCTCGGGATGATGCCCGCAGTGGCATTTCCGTCGCTCCTCGTCCTCGACGACGCAGGCCATGTCGGCCTGACCGCCGCCGAGCTCGTCGCCAACCGCGTCCGCGCACGCACGCGCCTGCGCCTGCTGCTCCCTACGGGCCACACCCCGCGCGGTCTCTACGCTGCGCTGCGAGCACACGCCGCGGACGGCTCGCTGCCCAGCGAGCACATCACGGTCCTCGGGCTCGACGAGTACCTGGGCCTCGGTCGCGACGACGCGCTCAGCTTCCGCGCGGACCTGGATGGCGAGCTCGCCGGCATCCCGATCGGCCGCCGCGAGGCGCTCGACGGGGCGGCCCGCGAGCCCGATGTCGAGGCGGCCCGCTACGAGGCGGTGCTCGACGCGGCGCCGATCGACCTCGCGGTCCTCGGGCTCGGGCGCGACGCGCACGTCGCGTTCAACGAGCCGGGGTCGTCGCCGGGCGCCGGGGTACATCGGGTCGCGCTGCATCCTTCGACGATCGCCGCCGCGGCGGTGGACTTCGGCGGCGCCGAGAACGTCCCGCGCGAGGCGCTGACCGTGGGGCTGAAGACGCTGCTGGCCGCTCGCGAGATCCTGCTGCTGGTCACCGGGCCCGAGAAGGCCGAGGCGCTGCGCGCCGCCCTGGAAGGACCGATCGACCCGGGGGCGCCCGCCTCGCTGCTGCGCCATCACCCGTGCCTGACCGTGCTCGCCGACCGCGCCGCGGCCGCCCGCTTGCGGCCAACCCCGAGCCGCGGGAGCGACCACGTGGCGATCGTCCTCGGCCACCGCGAGCCGGGCATCAGCGCCGAGCACCGCATCTCCGCGCACTCGCGCGCGCGGCTCGCGCGAGCGGTGCGGCTCAGCCGCTCCACCCCCGTTCGCGCCGTGGTGCTCACCGGCTTCACCCACACTGGCGGGCTCTCGGAAGCGGAGCAGATGCAGCGCGAGTGGCCGCTCGCGGACGTCCCGGTACTGCTCGAGGTGGCGGGACGCAACACCGCCGAGAACGCGTCGCGCTCGCTGCCCATCGTGCTCGCGCTCGGCGTGACGAGGCGCGTGAGCGTGGTGACGTCGCTCTGGCATCTGCGGACGCCGTACTTCTTCGCGCCGTACCGCAGCTTCGGGCTGCGGCTCGACATGGTGCCGGCGCGCCCGCTGCGCGGGTGGACGCACCTGCTCGCCGAGGAGCTCGGCGGACTGGCGGGGATGCCGCGTCAGCGGCGCGCGGCGATGGACGCCGTACGGCTGCCCGCCTGATCCTCCGCGAGCTGCGCGGCCACCCCGCGCGCCCACGCCTCGATGGCCGGCCAGTCACGCGCGTCGCGGCGCTCGGGCGGCGTGTTCTTCAGCATCGCGCGCTCGATGAAGTTGCCCGGATCGGCCGGAACGCGGCCGCCGAACATCACGTGCTCGCGGGCACCGATCCGGTCCGCGAGCTTCTCGGCGAACGGCGGCATCAGCGCGGTCGGGTGCTCCTCGACTGCGCCGATCGGGCCGCTGCTGAACAGCCACACCGGCACCTCGCGCAGCGGGTCCGCATACCGGCGCGCGAAGCTGCGCGCCTCCGGGCGCCAGCGCTTGGCGTACACGGCGCTCCCGAGCACGACCGCGCGGTAGCCGGACGGGTCGCGGACCTCGGAGGCCGGCCGCGCCTCGGCGGCGCAGCCGGCCTCGCGCATGGCCGCGGCGATGCGTTCCGCGATCTCCGCAGTGGCGGAATGCTTGCTCGCGTAGGCGACGAGCACAGGTGCCGCGGTCATCTCTTGCCCCCTTCTCAGCTCACGCCCGCGCCCTGCGCGCTGAGCGGCGGCGCGGTCATCGGTTCGAGGACCTGCTCGGCGAGCTCGACGAGCCGCGTCGCATAGCCCCATTCGTTGTCGTACCAGGCCACGACCTTGACCTGGGTCTCGTTCATGACGTTCGTCAGCGGCGCGTCGAAGATCGACGAGTACGGCGACTTGACGATGTCGGACGACACGATCGGGTCCTCGCTGTAGGCGAGGATGCCGGTCATCCAGCCGACGTCGGCGCGCTCGCGGAACGCCTCGTTGATCTCCTCGGCGCTGGTGGCGCGCTCGGCCTCGATGGTGAGGTCGACCAGCGACCCCGTCGGGGTCGGGACGCGCACCGCGATGCCGTTGAGGCGGCCCTCCAGCTCGGGAATGACGAGGCCGAGCGCGCGCGCCGCCCCGGTGCTCGTGGGCACCAGGTTGAGGGCGGCGGCACGGGCGCGGCGCGGGTCCTTGTGCGGGCCGTCGAGCAGGTTCTGGTCGGCGGTGTACGCGTGGACGGTGGTCATCTGGCCGTGCCGGATGCCGACCGTCTCGTGGAGGACCTTCGCCACCGGCGCCAGGCAGTTCGTCGTGCACGACGCGTTGGTGATGATGTGGTGGACGTCGGGGTCGTAGACGTCGTGGAAGTTGACGCCGAGCACGACGTTGGCGTCGACCGGCTCGGAGCCCTTGCTCGGCGCCGACAGGATGACCTTGCGCGCGCCGGCGGCCAGGTGGCGCTCGGCGTCGGCGCGGGTGCGGAACTTCCCGGTCGCCTCGATAACGACCTCGACGCCGAGGTCCGCCCACGGCAGATCCCCGGGATCGCGCTCGCCCAGCACGCGGACCTCCCGTCCGTCATAGGCGATGACGTCGTCGACACGCGTGACCTTCGTCGGGAAGCGCCCGAAGACGGAGTCGAACGCGAGCAGCTGGGTGAGCGTCGCCGGATCGGCGACGTCGTTGATCGCGACGATCTCGAGGTCGGCGCCGCGCTCGTAGGCGGCGCGCAAGAGGCTGCGGCCGATGCGGCCGAATCCGTTGACGGCAACACGCGTTGGCATTGGGGGCTCCTCGCAGTCGAAGGAAGACACCATTGACCGTACGCGCGCGACGGCCGCGCTCCATCCGCGATCACTGCGCATCGCCGCCGCGGAAAAGCCGCAGCGTGCTCAGCTCTCCTTGACGACCGCGTAGATGACCCGCTCGGCGACCGCCACCGCCCCTTCGCCGATCCGTGCGCAACGGCGATAGAGCTCGCGGCGCGCGGTCACCTCACGCAGGTCGTCGATCTCGAGGAGCGCCGCCATGCCCGCGCGGTATGCGCGCTCGTGGCGGCGCTCGGCCTTGATCGCGGCCTCGGCGGGCTGCGTGGCGTCGGCGTCCGTGCCGAACTTGCCGATCGCCTCGTGCAGGTGGTGCACGGCCTCCCCGAGCAGCTTGGTCATCTCCGCCAGCGCGGCATCGGGCGGGCAGGCCATGACCTCGGCCTCGTCGATGGTGTCCTTGGCGTGGTTGAGCATCGAATCCACGCCGCTCGAGATCGTGAAGACGTCCTCTGGCTCGAGCGGCAGCACGAACGCCGCTTGGAGGGCAACGAGGACGTCGCGCTTCACGGCGTCGGCGGCGTGCTCGCTCGCGCGGACGGCGTCGGCCGCGGCGGCGTCGCCCGCGGCCCACGCCGCGAACGCGTCCATTCCCTCCGCCGTCACGGCGACCTGCCGGCCCAGGAGCCCGACCACGTCGGGACTTTCGGGCAAGAACCATCGCTGCCGCCTCACGCCGCCCACCTCCAAACGACGAGCGCCACCGCCGCGAGCGCGGCGGTCGCGGGCATCGTAATGACCCACGCGAGACCGATGTGGCGGACGATCGCCCAGTGGACGTGGTGCCAACGCCGGCGACCGCCGCCCACGCCGACGACCGCCGACGCGACGACCTGGGTCGTCGACACCGGGCCGCCGACGACCGAGGCGCCGAGGATCACGCCGGCGGCTGCGCCGCTCGCCGCAAGCCCGTCGACCGCGCGAATGCGGTAGATGCGCCGGCCGACCGTGCGCACGATCCGCCAGCCGCCGAACGCCGTGCCGACAGTGAGCGCAGCGGCGCAGCCGAGCTCGACCCACGTCGGCGGGACGAGGTGCGAGATGCGGCCGTCGGCGACGAGCAGCGCGGCGACGACACCGGCCCCCTTCTGGGCGTCGTTGGCGCCGTGACTCAGCGCGAGGGCGGCCGCGGTTGCCCACTGCCCGGCTCGTACCGGCACCCGCCAGCGCTGCGTCGCGCGCCTGCCCGCCGCTCGGATGCCGCGGATCAGGATGAGCGCCGCGAGCAGGCCAAGGACCGGCGAGAGCGCGAGCGCGATGAGCGTGCCGAAGACGCCGACCGGATGGATGCCGTCGAGCCCGCCCCAGAGGATCGCGTCGGTACCGCCCTGCACCACGCCCGCGCCCACGAGCCCTCCGACGAGCGCATGCCCCGAGCTCGACGGCAGGCCGAGCCACCAGGTCAACACGTTCCAGGTGACCGCCGCGAGCAGGCCCGCGCCGATGACCTCGATCGCCTCCTGCTGGCCGAGCTTGACGATCCCGCCGATCGTGTCGGCCACCGCCGCACCGACGACGAGCGGCCCGAGCAGGTTGAACACCGCGGCGAGGAGGACGGCCTGCAGGGGACGCGCCGCCCGCGTCGCGACCAGCGTCGCAATCGCGTTCGACGCGTCGTGGAACCCGTTCGTGAGCGCGAAGGCGAAGGCCAGCGCGATGGCGAGGCCGAAGCCCGCGTGCATCGCGCGACCTTACGGCGAACCGCTTAGAACGCGATGGCCAGCGCGAGGATGGCGGCCGCGACCACGATGCCCGAGAACAGCATCACGATGAAGGCCACGTCCTCGGCCACACCGGCGACCCAGTCCGTGGTGTGGTCGCGTGCCTCCGGCTTCTCGACAGTGGTGTGCATGGTGGCCTCCTCGAGATGTGGATGGTGGTCAGTCGGCGGGCTCCGGGCGTGGCACGGCGATGACGGGGCAGGCGGCCTCGCGCACGAGCCGGTCCGAGGTGCTGCCGAGCAGCAGGCGCTTCACGGGCCCGAACCCGCGCGAGCCGACGACCAGCAGGTCGACCTCGCTGGAGAGCTCGACGAGCTCGTCAACCGCCGAGCCGACGGCGGTCTCGCCGGCGGCGGCGACCCCGCGCTCGCCGGCCGCCGCGCATGCGCGATCGACCTCGGCGCTGCCGGCGCGCTCCGTCTCGTCGACCCAGTCGCTCTCGAGGCCCGCGGGGTACGCGGCGGGCACCGCAATCGGGACGACCGACAGGATCCGCAGCGACGCGCCGGCCGCCTTCGCGAGCTCGGTCGCGAAGGCAAGCGCCGCCCGCGATTCGTTGCTGTCGTCGAAGCCGACCCCGATCGTCTTGAGCTCGCGACGGCCGTCGGCGAACCCGCGCGGAGCGACTGCGACGGGGCAGGGCGCGTGGTGCAGGACGCTGGCGGTCACGCCGCCGGCGAGCACGCGGCCGACGTGGCCGCGGTGCGTCGAGCCGACGACCAAGAGTGCGGCGTCGTCCTCCTCGGCGGCGTGCTGCAGCGCCCGGGAGATCGAGGGGTCCCCGACGATCACCCGCTGAGCCGCCACCCCCTCTTCGCTCAGCACGCGTTCGAGGTCGGCGCTCGCGTCGGAGCGCAGACCCTCCTCGAAGCCGCTGACGGCGGGGCGCGAGGGATGCTTTTCGTGGGCGTAGGCGCGGACGGCGACGAGCGTCCCGCCCGTGGCGCGGGAGACTGCATCGGCGAGCGCCAGGGCATCGCGTCCCCCATCGCGGTCGTCCACGCCGATGACGATTCGGTTGAACATGGGATGGCCTCCGTTGGTGATACCTCGACCGTAAGCCGCGCCGGGGCGCGCGCCATCCGGGCTGGCTGCGGTTCCGCTTGCGGGAAATCACCGAGGTGCGCCGAGGTGCGCCGCCAGCTCCTCGGCGGCGCGCTCGACGGACGGCGTCAGCCGGTCGCCGGCCACGAACGTCGCGCCCTCGATCGCGTAGACCTCGAGCGCGGCGGGCAGCCGGCCCAGCGCCCGCGCGAGCTCGATCGCATCGGCGACGCCGAACGCGTGCGTCGAGGAGCGTAGGAAGCGCACGGGCAGCGGTGCGGCCCGGGCGTCGAAGCGGCGCACCGTCCCGGCCGCCGCGCCCGACTGCGCGGCATCGACGACGACCACCCGGTCGTCGCCGTTCCAGGCATCCATCAACGCGGTCGCCTCGCCCTCGACCTCAAGCACCTCGACGCCGGCGGGCGCAAGCTCGAGCAGGCGGCGGGCGACCGCGAGCCCGGCGCCGTCGTCGCCGCGCCAGGCGTTGCCCACCCCTATGACAATCACCCGCGGTCGATCTCCAGGCGCAGGAAGTGCGTCGCGCACGAGATGCACGGGTCGTAGCTGCGCACCGCCTGCTCGCAGCGCAGCCGCAGCTCGTCGTCGGCCAGCTGCACGTGCTGCTGCACGAAGCCGTGCAGGCTCTGCTCGATGCGCCCCTGGTTCTGCGACGTGGGCGGCACGATGCGGGCGTCGAGGATCGTGCCCTCCTCGTCGATCGCGTAGCGGTGCCACAGCATGCCGCGCGGCGCCTCGGTCCACCCGAACCCCACGCCCGCGCGCGGGACCACCTCGGCGGCCGGCGGGTCGGGCGGCTCGTATGCGTCGAGCAGGCGCAGCGCCTCGTCGAGCGCATGGAGGATCTCGACCGCCCGCACGACGATGCTGCGGAACGGGTTGCGGCACACGGGCTCGAGACCGGCGGCGTCGGCGGCCTCGCGCGCGACCGGCGAGAGCTTGTCGCGGTTGAGCGCGTAACGCGCCAGCGGGCCGACGAGGTAGCGCGTGCCGTCGAGCAGCCGCGAGTGCAGCGCGGTCGAGTGCTCGACGTGCTCCTCGACGACGTGCTCGTCGTACTGCGACGGCGCGAGGTCCAGGCCGGTGCTCGACACAAGCCGCCCGCCCTCGATCGCGTAGACCTCGGGGTCGCGCAG
>Ga0126377_10001468_pt1 | contig 15533 bp, 8 predicted proteins | sample PanSoiMetPlot_22_FD_92647 | JGI IMG/M metagenome (GOLD analysis project Ga0126377, IMG submission 92647) | Tropical forest soil microbial communities from Panama - MetaG Plot_22 | ecosystem: Environmental > Terrestrial > Soil > Tropical forest > Bulk soil | place: Panama | collected 2016-02-17
CGGCGCAACGCCGATGACGGTGAAATCACGCTTGTTGAGCCTGATCGTCTTTCCGATCAGCGTCGGATCAGCCGCGAATCGCCGCTGCCACAGCCTATGACTGATAACCACCACCGGATGAGTCCCCGGCGTGCGGTCTTCATCGGGCGCGAAAGTGCGCCCCAGCGCCGCGCGCACGCCCAGCACCTCGAAGTAATTGCCGGTCACCAGCGAGCCCCAGATGCGTTCGGGCTGCCCATTGCCGTCCAGCAGGCTGAAGGTGTCGAGATTGAACGCGGCCAGCCCGCTGAAGACCTCATTGCGGTCGCGATAATCTTTGTAATCGGGGTAAGAGACGACAGTGACTTGATTGCCAGACCGCTGCGCCACACTGTGCAGCATGACCAGCCGATGGCTCGCCGCCACGCCAGGCAACGGTTGAAGGATGATGGCCCTGAGCCAGGTGAATATCGCCGTGTTCGCGCCGATGCCGAGCGCCAGCGTGATGACGGCAATCAAAGTGAAGCCGGGTCTCTTCGCCAACATTCGAGCGCCGAAGCGCAGGTCTTGCCACAAATTCCACATATTTTCCCCTCAGTTTTTAAGGCGGCGCCGGGGTAACGTACGGCCAGTAAACTTGTTACTTTTTCGCGGTCGAGTTCGCCAGTTCAGCCAGCTTAGCTTGCAACACGGCTTGCGGTAGCCAGCGCCCGCGGACCATCACGCCGGACGGCTGCGCTACGGCGCCGACATCCGTCAGTGGATTTGCATTGACCATAATAAGGTCCGCCCGTCTACCAACCGCCACTGTCCCGAACTCGTCAGTTGCGTTTAAAAACTCGGCGGCGTTGGCCGTCGCCGCTCGTAGCGCCTCGTAAGGCGTCAATCCTGCGGCCACCAGATTCTTCAATTCATCATGAACGGAAAATCCGGGCGCTACTGCGGCAGTCGCAGGAGCGTCCGTCCCCACCAACAGGCGTACCTTGGCATCCCGCAGGCCTTTGACCAGTAGCTCCTGAAGCAGATACATGTTATGGAACGCCGGAATCTCTTCCCGCTTTCTCCCCTTGTACTTGTTGCGCTCCGGTTGCCACTCGGTCGCAATCCCCTTCGGCACGTATTTCATTTCGGGCCGCTGAAGCGTCGCATTGAGGTCATCGATCTGCGGCGCAATCCCCTTAAAGATCGTTAGCGTCGGGATCACCCAGGCGCCGGCCTTGGCGGTGGCCTCGGCGATCTCGCGAATCATCGGCCCCAGTTCTTCCGCTGTGCAACAGGTCCGGTTGAACAGAAAATAGCCATAGAGATACTCCTCAGCGTGCGCGATGGCTTCCTGCCTCTCTTCCAAAGTCACTCTGACGCCCAGATTTTTCGGCACATGCCCGATGACGCGCATACCTTCCCGCCGCGCCACTTCAAATAACCGGTGATAGGCTTCACGCGAGAGATTACCGTGCATTTTGATGAAATCGTAACCGGCCTGTTTCTCCTTGATGACCTGGCGCTCCACCTCTTCAGGAGTCTTGAAGATTGGTTCGTTGATAAAGAAACCGCTCGTGTAAATGACCGGGCCGAGCAATTTACCTTGAGCGATTTGTTCGCGGATCTGCAGGTGTTCGGGAAGCCCCAGCAGATTGAGCGCCGTCGTCACGCCATTGACGATGAAAAGTTGCAGCATCGCGGGGGCGTCTTCCCTGTCGTATGTATTAAAGGGCAAGTGGATGTGCATATCGGCCAGCCCCGGCATCAAATATTTGCCACTCCCATCAATCCGCACGGCGCCTTTAGGAACGCGGGTTATCGTGGTCACTCACAACGAAGCGCAATTATCGGGTCTACCTTCGCCGCCCGACGCGCCGGCAGGTAACAAGCCAGGAGCGAAATTGCCGCCAGCAGCAGTGACACGAATATGAAAGTCACCGCGTCGGTCGCGCTTACTCCGTAGAGCAAACTCTTTATCAACCGCGTCAACGCAGCGCCAACGATCAACCCGAGCGTCAACCCTATCAAAGCCAGCTTCGTCCCCTGACCGACGACCAGCTTCAACACATCAGTCGTTTGCGCGCCCAAAGCCATCCGAATGCCGATCTCATAGGAGCGTTGCGCGACCGCGTAGGACGTGACGCCATAAATCCCGACTGCCGCTAACAGTAAGGCCACGGCCGCGAATCCTCCCATCAGCCACAGGTACAAGCGCTGCTGCGCAATGGAGGCCGATATCAAATTCTCCATCGTTTGCAGACTGGAAATGGGCAGGTCCTTATCCACCGCCCAAATCTCTTTCCGCGCCGCGTCAGCCAGGCTCATCGGCTCAATCGCCGTGCGCAAGACAAAAGTGAGAGACCGCACAGGGTATTGAGGATAAGCCCAATAGACTTCGGGCTTCGGCGCCGCGTCGAGCGTGGAGTGTCTGACATCCCCGACAATTCCCACAATCGAGAGCCAGACGTCCGGCGGGAATCCAGCCCCGTCCGGGTTGATGCGCTTGCCAATCGGGTCCTGATTTGGCCAGAAGCGGCGCGCCGCTTCCTCGTTGATGATGGCCACGCCGGGTTGGCCCGCCCCATCGTCCGGGCGGAACTCGCGTCCTCGGCGCAGCGGAATGCCCATCACGCGAAAGTAGGACGGACTGATGGCGCGAAAGTTGGCCTGCGGTCTGTCATAAGGCGATGACGGCGCATACCCATCAATCCTGAGTCCGCCATTGTTCTCATTCTGGAATGGGAGGTTATTGATCGCGCTCACCGACTGCGTTCCGGGCAAAGTCTCGAAGCGCTGGAGCGCTTGCTGGTAGAAATCCGTTTGCTGATGCGCCTGACCATATCTTGATTGCGGCAATGACACCCGCGCCGTCAGCAGTTTTTCTGGCTTGAAACCTGGATCGACACGCTGGAGGCGCACGAAGCTGTTCATCATCAATCCCGCGCCGAGGAGCAACACTGACGCCAGCGCTACCTCGGCTACGACGAAGAGGCTGCGGAGACGAGAGCGGTTAAATCCACCCGCCGCGCCCCTGCTTCCGTCCTTGAGCGCCGCGTTTAGATCGGGCTTTGACGACTGCAGGGCTGGCGCAAGGCCGAAGGCGATCCCGGTCTGCAGCGAGACCAACAAAGTAAAACCGAGTACCGGCCCATTGATCCCAACCTCATTCGCGCGTGGAATGCTGTCGGGGCTGATGGCCACGATCAGGTCTACCGCCCACGAGGCGAGCAGCAAGCCCAGACCGCCTCCGAGCAGCGAGAGCAGCGCGCTTTCAGTAAGCAGTTGCCGGATCAGGCGCCAGCGGCTCGCTCCCAAAGCGAGGCGGATCGCAATCTCTGAGACGCGCGTCGAGGCTCGCGCGAGGGACATATTGGCGACGTTGGCGCAGGCGATCAGCAGAACAAACCCGACCGCGCCGAATAGCAGGTTGAGGACGCGCCCGACCTTCCCCGCCACTTGCTCCTGCAATGGAGTGACTCTCAGTTCGAGCCCCGTCTCGCCACCTCCGTATTGCTGCTCGATCCGACGCGCTATGGAGTTCATCTCCGCTCGCGCCTGCTGAAGTGTGACGCCAGGCTTGAGCCGCCCGATCATACCGAAGTTGCGGCTCCCGCGCCCCTGCGAATTGGCGTCAAGGGCGATCGGGCGCCAGAGGTCGGCGCTCGGATAGGTGACGGGGATCGAAGCGAAAGTGATCTTAAACGGCGGTGGAAAATCAAAATTGGGCGGCATGACTCCAACCACCCTGAAGCCTTGATCGTCGAGCGTGACGCTCTTACCGATGATCTGCGCATCTGCGCCGAAGCGCCGCTGCCAGAGACCATGGCTTAAGATCACAACACGATCGCCTCCAGGACGATCTTCTTCCGGTAAAAAAGCGCGGCCTATCAGTGGAGCGACGCCTGAAATCGGGAGCAGCGTGGCAGAAACTCGCATCCCGGCGATCCGCTCCGGTTCGCCTGACCCGGTCAGGCTCGCGGGGATGTTCCCGAAAGCTCCCACCTCCTCGAAAACCTGCGCCTGGTCGCGCAGATCAACGAAGTTGGGAAAGGACATGGGGACGAGATCCATGCCTCTTTGCGGAAAACTTTGCCACACAATCACAAGCCTCCCGGATTCATCATATGGCAGCGGGCTGAGCAACGCGGCCCGAACAATACTGAAGATCGCCGTGTTCGCGCCAATGCCCAGCGCCAGCGTGATGACGGCAGTCAAAGTGAAGCCCGGTTTCTTCAACAACATTCGAGCGCCGAAGCGCAGGTCTTGCATGAGTGTTTGCATAATTCCTCCAAGAGGAGATGTAAGATGTCAGATGCCAGATGTCAGTTAAGAAACCACTCGCCTCACTTGCTACTGACATCTGGCATCTGACATCTATTTGCATCTGAGAGCGACCATCGGATCCACCTTCGTCGCCTGGCGCGCTCGCAGGTAGCAAACTAGGAATAATGTCATCCCAAGCAACGCCGCCATCAGCGCGAACGTCAGCGGGTCGGTGAGGCTAACGCCGTACACCTGGCCTCCCAGCACTCTCGACATTGCGAAGGAAATGCCCAATCCAATGATTATCCCTGCCATAGCCAGCTTCAGTCCCCGGCTCATTATCATCTTCCTTACATCGCGGGCCGGCGCTTCCCGCGTCATCTGAAAGCCGCTCGTGCGCGTGCGCTCGGCGACGGCGTACGACATCAGTCCATAAAGACCGACAGGCGCCAGCAATAACGCCAGAACGCTGAGGGCGCCGAAGAGAACCAGCTTGAATCGTTCCGGAGCGAGTAAATCGGGAAGCCGCGGAGGTATGTCTCCGACATGAATGCCGCGATCAATCGATTTCACTGCCTTGTGCGTCTCTGAAGTCACGCTGTTCAAATCGGTCTCGGCTCGCACCGAAATAAAGCGCGGCGGTAAGGATGCTTGGGAATCCGGCAAAAACATCTCAAGTTGGTCAACGCCGGCCTGGGTCGGGGCGCTCACATTTCTGACGACGCCGACGATTTCGCGAGAAACTTTGTCGCCAGGCGCGATCAACCGCCGTCCGATTAGACCCTTGTCTGGCCAGTAACGCCGCGCCATCGCTTCGTTGATGATGACTACCGGTGTAGAAGCGCTCGTGTCCTGCGGAGTAAAGATTCGTCCTTGCGTTAACTCAATTCCGGGGCTTTTGAAGAATTCTGGACTGACGAAATGATGAGCGGCTCCCCTGCCTTCGCGCGGGGCGGGCGCCCGCCCGCCTTCAATTAAGAAGAGCAGCGCAAAATAGGTGTTATCGCTCAACGGCGACTCATTGCTGACGTCTGTCATTTGCACGCCAGGCAGGCGCCGCAGCCGTTCAAGCAACTGATCGAAAAACACCTTTCGTTTTTCAGGGCTGCCGTATTTGTCGGTGCGCAACGCAGTCGCCACTATCATCCTGTCGTCAACGATGAAGCCGGGATCAACCAGTCGCGAGTGCGCAAAGCTTTTCGCCAGCAGGCCGCCGCATATCATCAAAGTCAGCGCCAGCGCCGTCGCCAGAATGACCAGCCCTCCGCAGGCGAGGTTCATCGCCTGGTTCATTCGCCTCGCCGCGCCCGAGGCGCCTTTCGTCATCCGCTTGATCAGCGAAGCCTGCAAAATGAGTAGGAGTCCGAACAAAAGTCCGATGATGACAGCCGTCAGCAATGTGGAGCCAAGCATGCGACCGCCAAGCTTGATCTGGTTGAACTGAGTCTGTACTGGCGGACTGAACGCCATCAACCCTTTGAAGCCCAATTGCGACAGCAGCGCGCCGCCGATCCCTCCGGCCAGCGCCACCAGCGCGCATTCGGTCAGTAAAGGCAATCGGCTCGCGCCGCGACCAACGTCCGATGCGACACCAGCCGGCAAGTCTTGTTCGCAAGTCACTCCGCGCGCCAGGAGCAGAGCGGCGACGCTGACACAGGCGATAAGCAGGACAACTTTGCCCATCACATCAAGTATGCCAAGCTGAATTCCAGGTGGATTCTCCGCAATAACGATAGAGACCGCCGTGTTTGCGCCGATGCCGAGCGCAAGCGAGATCGCGGCTATGGCGGTGAAGCCGCGATTTTTCCATAGCAGACGAATCCCTAAACGCAAGTCTTGAAACACCTCATCCTCCTTGTGAAGAGTGTTCAACTACATCACGGCCGCGCTTTCGCAGCCGGAGGCGGGAAGTCAGGCGCGGGAAACCTCGGCGCCGGCAGCGACACCCGCGCCGGCAGATTGGCCGTGCCGCCAGTTTGCAAAAACTCCAGCAGCGTCGCCATCACATCCGGCAGGTCTGCGGCTAGCGACTCCAGCACTCCATGCTCGCCGCGCATGGTAATCAGCACTCGCCCATTCGGAAAAAACGGCGCCACATTCAACGCGTTCTCCACCGGCGTGAACATGTCCCAATCTCCCTGCGCGAAGACCACCGGTATGCGGCTTATTATTTCGGAGCGGAACTCATCACCCACATCCGGCGTCGGCCAAATACCGGTCATGGCCATATAGCTGGCGAAATTCCACTGCCCCAAAAACTCCACTCCGGTGTCCGTCCTCAGCAAGTATTCCCGCCTCGATGTCACCCCAAGGCTCGTGTCTATCAACGGGCCGATCAGCGCGATTTCCGCTTCCCGGGTTCGGCGTAAGGCAAGCACAGAGCGAGCCCACGCATCGTACTCCCCGTGGTACAGCGACAGCAGAAAGGCCGGTCCGTTTGTTCCCAGTGGAAAGCTTCTCTGGAAATCCTCCCGCCCCAGAGTTACCGTTACTGTCTCGCCGGTCTTGTCATCCTTCACCTTCACATTGACCGACGCGCGATCGAGCCGCCGCAATATCTCTTGCGCAGCCGCCTTGAGTCCGCCCGGCGGCAGGTAAGGCTCGATTCGCGGGTCCTTTTCGGCCTCCCACCACATGCGCTGCGCCGCCGCAAACACATGCGACGGCATGTCGTAGCCATAATCGAGCGGTTCCACACCCGACAGCAGCGCCCGCGCTACGATGTCGGGATGGCGACGCATGACCGCAAAGCTCCATTGCGACCCGAAGCTGGTCGCCACCAGGGTGATCCGGTCGTAACCCAGCGCCTTACGCAGGTCGTTGACATCATCGGCGCATTCCTTGATGGTATAACCACGCAGGTCGACGCCTTTGTTGGCGTACTCGGCCATGGCGGCGCGCGCCAACTCCACGTTGAGAGCGACGGAGCGGATAATGCTGTCCGGCTGATCCAAGGGCTTTTCCGTCGCGCGATACCTGTATTTCAGGACATCACCGCGTTCGCTGAAACCCCGCTGATCTACGATCACCACGTCGCTGACGCGGCGGTAAAGAGCGATTGTCCTTAGCCAGTAGGTCGCTTTGCCCTGTTTCAAGATCGGCAGAAAGGATTGTCCGGGACCGCCCGGCAGATGAAACGTTGGTGGGGCGCCCGTGGGCTGCAAAGCGCGAATGCGCGCGAATCCAACGCCGATGAGGCGGCTTTTCGGGTCGGCGCGGTTTTCCGGCACGTACAACGTACCCAGCTCATAGTTGATTGCCCCGGTCTGAGTCGAAGTCATCGATGCCGATTCGATGACGACTTCACCAGCCTTTCGTGAAGCGGCTTGAGGCGCCGCGTTCGGTGATGCGGTCGCTAACGGATTGGACGCAGACGCCGCGGTAGCAGGAACGGCTGTCCACCAGCCTCGCGGATGATCAGGATCATCAATGTACTCAAGCCTGCCTGTCATCTTCGCCTGGCTCTCAATTGTTCCAGTATAGGTCGCTTTTACGGGCCGGCGTTCTCTGATCACTTCAACCTCAATCACGACCCGATCGCCTTTAACCGTGCCCGTAATATTTTTTTCTCCGAAAATGCCCTTGTAAGAGCCTGTCAGCTTCTCGCCTTGCTGATTGAGAACAAAGGTCTCCTCAAATCCGCTCCTGGACATATTGACGGAGAAAACCCAGGTTCCGGAAATATCGCTTGCCTGTGCGGCGAGACAGGCTATTACGAAACATAGATTGATCAGGCCAGTCAAAAGGGCTGGCAGTAGATGCTTGTTCATGGTTTGTTTCATCAGAAAATGTAGCGCAACCTGCCGAGGTTGCGCTGCTCCAGCGATAGACGAGATGATTACCAGCGCAACCTCGGCAGGTTGCGCTACTCTCGCCGCCGATTTTCACGGTTTCAGGGTGTTGCAACGCGACATGAATGCTCCTCAAAAAAGGTAGGGCAAACTGGCAGTTTGCCTGGTCTTCCTGAAAGACCGCATCGAGGGGGTCAAGGCAAACTGCCAGTTTGCCCTACCCTCTCGCCGCGATTTTCATTCTTTCAGGACGTCGCAACGCGGCCTGAATACTCCCCGAAGCCGCCTTTGAAACATTGCATCACTTCGCTAGCGAGCGAGATACCCTAACTCCTCTATAAACTTCCAGATCTTGTTATCAGCGTCGGCGGTGGCCTTGGGGTCGAAGTCGAAATCGCCCCGCAGTTGGGCCTGATGATCGATTTTCCGGGTCAGCAGGTGACCAAGCCCCGGGTATATATGCAATTCGCAACGCCCTCCGACTTCCTTAACCTTGGCGCAGTAACGGCGCGCGCCAGCTTCTGGCGTCATCGGGTCGTCTGTGCCGGAGATGACGATCGCCGGCGCCATGCCCCTCTGAACATGTTCATCCGGTGAGAGGTCGCTCGCTTGAGCGCGGGCGCCAAGCAAGCCTTTGAAGTAAGGGTCGCTGCTTAAAGATACTGCGGGGGACCATAGGATGAGAGCGTTCGGCTTCGAATCGGCGTCGCCGGACACTGCGGCGAAAGCGGCAAGATGTCCGCCTGCCGAGATGCCCCAGGCCGCCACTCGCCGAGGATCAATCCCCAACATCTCGGAGTTCTTACGAACCCACCGGATAGCGTCGCGCGCATCCTCTAAGGCATCGAGCGGGGTAATAGTCTTGCGGTCGGATAGACGGTATTCCACCGATATGGCGACTACGCCTCGCGCCGCAATGTCCTGGGCCGGAGTCGATTCCGGCGTACCCACGACCCAACCGCCGCCGTGAAACAAAACAACCGCCGCCCGCGGCCCTTTGGCGCCAGGCGGCGAGTAAACGTGGGCCTTTAGAGAAACACTCTGTATAGTCTTGTATGTATAGAGAGTCGGTTTGGAGGGGCTTTCCTGTCCACGCGCCTGCGACAGAGACAAGACGATCAGCAGGGCCAGGATGCTCGTCAATCTTCGGAGCGTCATTCTACGCGCAATCATGGTCTACCTCCTTCGGGTATGTTGTTTTAAGCAGTCGGGCGGAGATTCCGAGGCGCCTTCATTCGCATCTCAGAGCGACTATCGGATCCACCTTCGTCGCCCTCCGCGCCGGGATGTAACAAGCCAGCAACGCAATCGCGGCCAGTCCTGCCGCAACGGCGCCAAACGTAATCGGGTCGATCGCGTCCACGCCGTACAACCACCCGGCAAGCGCTCGCCCCAACGCGAATGCGGCGATCAAACCGGCGCCCACGCCGGTCATCACCAACTTCATCCCTTGTCCGGTAACCAACCGCAGGACGTCGCCCGTTTGCGCGCCGAGCGCGATGCGCACGCCGATTTCGCGCGTACGCTGCGAAACGGCATAGGCCATCACGCTATATACGCCGACTGCCGCGAGCATGAGAGCCAGTAAGCCGAAGCCCGCCATCCACTCCGCCGAGATGCTGATCGGCGAGATGTGCTCGACGATCGTTTGTTCCATCGTCTTGATCCGATAGACCGGCTGATCGTGATCGACGCCGCTAATCTGCTCGCGAACCGCCGGAACCATGCCGAGCGGATCGCCGGTTGCGCGAACCGCCAGCGTCATCCATTGAGACCAGGGCCGCGCCAGTTGCGCGTATGGCAGATAGACCATCGCGCGCATTTCACGATCGAACACGAATTGGCGCACATCTCCTACCACGCCGACGATGGTGTGCCATGGCCATTCGCCATTGCCGACCTCGACACGAATGCGCTGACCGAGCGGGCTCTTATTCGGGAAGAAGCGGCGCGCCGCCTCACCGCTGATGATTGCGACGGGCGTCGCTGAAGCCTCGTCCTGTTTAGTGAACGCGCGGCCCTGGATGAGCGGGATGCGCATCGTGCGGAAGTAATCGGCGCTGACCACGCCGAAAACGCCCATCAGCTTATCCGCAGGCGAAGGAGCAGGGCGTCCCTCAATTTCGAAGACTTCCTGGTCCCAATTATTGCTTGCAGGCAGGTCGTTGATGATCGCGGCCGATACGACCCCGGGAGTCGACTCGACGCGCTCGAGCGTTTTCTTAAAGAAGTCCACACGCTGATGGTGCTCGGCGTACTTCGATTCCGGCAGGGCGATCCTCATCGTCAGCAGTCGCGTCGAATCAAAGCCTTGTTTGTGCTGCTCCGATAATTGCGCGAATCCTCTGACCGTCAATCCCGTACTGATTAATAGCACCAGCGCCAGCGCCACTTCCGTAACGACGAGGGCGCCGCGTAGATTACGTCGCGACGCGCCCGCGACACTGCGCCCGCCTTCCTTGAGCGTATCGTACAGATCGGTCTTTGAAGCCTGGAACGCCGGCGCCAGCCCCGCAATTATTCCGGCCAGCAAACCGAGGGCCATCGTATAACTCAGGCAGCGCAGGTCGATGTTTGCGTATCTGAGCCCCGGGAGATAGAGGCGAATCTCTTGCGGCACACTCGCTTTGGCGTAGTCAATCAACCACGGCGCAATCAATAATCCGAGCGCCGCGCCGCCGCTCGACAGCATCACACTTTCGGTCAGCAGTTGCCGGATCACGCGCCATCGGCCTGCCCCGAGCGCCGCGCGAATGCCGATCTCCTTTTGTCTACCCGCCGCGCGCGTCAACTGGAGGTTCGCGACATTCGCGCAGGCGATCAGCAGCACGAAGATGACGCCGCCCCCGAGCAACGCGAGCAGTGGCCGCAGATAGTATTCGGCCACGCCTCCCGGCAATCGCGCCAGATTCACGCCGCGCCCCAGGTTCGTCTCCGGATAGCGCTCAGCAAGGCGGCGCGTGATCCGATCCATCTCTTCCTGCGCCTGCTCGATCGTCACGCCGGGTTTGCGCAATCCGGTGATGACGAGAGAATACGTCGCGCGCTTGCGTTTCAACTCAGGCGTCATGACCAGCGGCGTCCACAAATCCGCTCCTACCGGCCATTCGTAACCATCGGGGATGACTCCGACGACGGCGCAACTGCGGCCGTTCAGCATGATGCGTTGTCCGACGATATCCTTGGCGCCGGCGAAACGGCGATTCCACAGTCCCTGACTGAGCAACACGACATCGTCATTACCGGCCAACTCCTCCTCCGGCAGAAATGTTCGCCCATGCAACGCGCTGACCCCGAGAGCGGTGAATAGATTCTGCGTGACGCGATAGCCTTGCACACGTTCCGGTTCGCCCGCGCCGCCGGTCAGGTTGACTTCCGCCCATTGATACGCCGCCAGATGCTCGAAGACCTGCTGCTCCTCGCGGAAATCCACAAAGTCCGCCGGCGAAGTCCCGAAGAAGCGGTCTATGGGTCCGCCTTGCGGCAACGTGCCCCAGACCACCGCCAACCGACCCATGTCCTTGAACGGCAGCGGACGCAGCAGCAATCCATCGATCAACCCGAACATCGCCGAATTCGCGCCGATTCCAAGCGCCAGCGTGATCGCAGCAACCAAAGTGAAACCGGGTTTCTTCCGCAGCATTCGCGCGCCGAAGCGCAGATCTTGCCATAGGGCGCCCATAACCCCTCCTCGTTGTGTTCCGATCGTTTAAGGACGTTTCCCGCCTTGTGGCTGTTTATTCTCGGCGGGCGGCGTCTCCAGTTCTCGCCGCAAAGCGTCCAACTGATCGTCAAGCTCTGCCAGCTTGGCCTGTTCGATTTGTAATTGCGCGGTGAGTTGGGACTCATTCTCTCGCAACCGCGTTTCCTCTTGCCCCATCATCCCCATCCTTTGCTTGATAATCTCCAGTTCTCCTTCTTTGGCGCGACGCGTTTTGGCGTCCAGGGTCTCACTCAAGTCGGCTTCGATTGCTTTAAACCTGTTCTGAATCTCGGCCTGCTGCAGCGGCAAGTACATCTTAAATCTGGACGCCTCGTCGCGGGCCCACCGCAATCTATCAGCCAGACGGTCCACGGTTTGTTGTTGCGACCGCATCCGCTCGATAATCACTTGCGAGTGGTGCGCGTTGAGGTTCGACCGCTGGATGGCGAGCCTGAGTTGACGCACTTCATTCACCAGCGCTTGCATAGCTTGCTCGTTATCGCCCTGCGCGTCCTTAGCGTTGTTGTTAGTCGCAGTCTGAGGGCCGCCGAATGAGGTAAAAACCAAGGTCGTCAGAAAGAGCAGACAGATTGTAGAAATGATTTTGATACGTAACATATTCACCTCCTTTTGTTCCTCGTCGCGCAGCGGCGACTTGAGTTTTGGCCAGCGGTGATGGTCTTTGTGAAATAAACATGACAACGCTTCTTCCGCCGCGTCAGCGGCGATTGACCCTGTCCCGGCATTGATGGTCTTTGAGAATTTAGTCCAACCATAGCCAGGATCTTCCCTTTGCGACCTTTGCGTCTTTGCGCCTTTGCGAGACCACCGCCTGAATTAGAAGACTCATTCTCGCCAAGGCGCAAAGACGCAAAGGCGCAAGGTGGAGGGACTAAATTCTCAAAGACCATCAAAAGCAAGGTTTCAGGTGTCAGGTGTCAGGTGTCAGAATAGAGTCTGCGGCGTCATTCCTTATCTGAAACCTGGAGCCTGAAACCTGGAACCTGACACCTGACACCTGACACCTGACACCTATTCGCATCTGAGAGCGATCATCGGATCGACCTTCGTCGCCCGCCGCGCCGGGATGTAACAGGCCGTCAGCGCGGCCGCCGTCAGCAACACGGCGATCGCGACAAAGGTCAGCGGGTCGGTCGGCCCTACTCCAAACAGCATGTCTTTCATCAGGCGTGTCAAACCGAATGAGGCGAGGAGTCCGATTACTATGCCGACGAGCGTGAGCGTCATGCCCTGGCCGATGACGAGGCGCAACACGTCACGGGTTTGAGCGCCCAACGCCATCCGGACGCCGATTTCGTGCGTGCATTCCGCGACCGTGTAAGAGATCACGCTGTACAATCCGGCCACGGCCAGGACGAGCGCGAGCGCCGCGAACAGCGAGAACAGAAGCGTGTTGAAGCGCGACCCGGCCAGTGAGGCGCCCATTCGCTCTTCCATCGTTCTGGCGCCGGAGACCGGCAACCCTTTATCCAACGAGTTCACTTCGCTCCTGGCGGCCTGAATCAGACTGTGCGGATCACCGCTCGCGCGTAACGCCAAAGTGAGTGACCGGCGAAATTTGTTAAGCGTCGGGCTACGCGCCAGCCAGTCTTGCGAATAATTCCAGTACATCTCCGGCTCGGGTTCGGCCCCGGCCCACCAGTGCCTCACATCGCCGACGACGCCGATGATCTCGCCCCACAGGTTGTCATAGCCGCCGAGGTTGATACGTTTGCCGATCGGGTCTTCGCCCGGGAAGTAACGCCGCTGAAGCGCCTGGTTTATTATCACCACGCCCGCAGCCCCCCCTTCATCCTCCTTCGTAAAATCTCGACCTCTGATGAACGCGATTTTCATCGTGCGGAAATAGCCGGGGCCGATCATGCGGTACTGCACATCAGGAGGCTTTCCCGGCCCTTGACGTGGACGGCCTTCGACGATGAATGGTCGGACGCCGCCCATACCACCGAGCGGGAGCGCATGTGTTGCGGCCGCGGACTCAACCCCGGGAAGATTCCCGAGGCGCTCGGTGAGTTTCTGATAGAAGTTGATGACCTGATGCGCGTCCTGGTATCGGGCTTCGGGCAATGACAGTCCCAGCGTGAGCACGTTGCGCGGGTCGTATCCGGGGTCAATCGATTGTAGGCGTATAAAGCTCCTGACCATCAACCCGGCCCCGGCCAGGAGAACCAATGACAAGGCGACTTCCGAAACCACCAATGCGGCGCGAATGAGAACCCTGCCCGGGCCGGCCGTCGCGCCGTGGCCGCCGTCTTTGAGCGATTCGTACAGTGCGGGCTTCGAAAACTGCAAGGCCGGCATAAGCCCGAAAAGCAACCCCGACAAGAGCGCGACTGCAAACGTAAACCATATCACACCCGCATCTACCCCCGCCCCGCTTGTGCGCAACAATTGCGAAGGGCTGAGGGCTACCAGCGCATCCACGCCCCACCACGCGATCAGCAAACCCGCCAGGCCCCCGGCGCCTGCGAGCAAAAGGCTCTCCATCAACAATAACCGAACGATCCGCAGGCGACTGGCCCCCATCGCCACCCGAATCGCTATCTCCCTGGAGCGTGTCGTGGCCCTTGCCAGCATTAAGTTGGCGACGTTGGCGCAAGAGATCAACAAAACGCATGAGACCGCGCCGAAGAGAACCAGCAGGATTCGACGCCAACCACGCACCATCACTTCCCGCAGCGGTACGATATTCGCCCCCAAATCGGCGTTGAAGCGGGGATCCGCCTGGGCCATTCTTTGGGACATGACGCTCATCTCGGCGCGCGCCTGCTCAATCGTCGTCTGCGGATTGAGGCGCGCGATCACTTGAAGAATGCGACCCGTCATTCCGTCCAGCCCGCGTTCCGCGTCGAGCGCCGCGGGCATCCATAAATCAGTGCTGTCAGACGGAAAGCCGAAATCCTTTGGCATCACGCCGACGATCGCGCAAGGCTTGTCGTCGAGCGTGATTGTTTGGCCGACGATGTCCTGCGCGGCGCCGAAACGTCGCTGCCACAAATCATGACTCAATATGACGACGCGCTCGCGCCCAGGCTGGTCTTCTTCACTCGTAAAGGCGCGACCCCGGCTCGGCGCGATGCGAAAAAGGCCGAAGAGGTTGGCCGAGACACGCGCGCCTTGCAACATCTCCGCCCCGTCGTTTCCTGCCAGCGTGAAGCTTTGAGTGACGAACGCCGCGATCTCCTTAAAGACTGATTGCTGCGCTTTCCAAGTAAGGTAATTGCCTGGCGCAACGCTCGATTGATTTGCGCCGGTCGCCACGTTAGCCTCGTATACAATCACCAGGCGATCCGGCTCCTCCACGGGCAGCGCCTTGAGAAGCACCGCATTGACGACGCTGAAGATCGCAGTGTTCGCGCCGATGCCGAGCGCGAGCGTGATAATCGCAATCGAAGTAAAGGCGGGCTGCTTCCGCAGCATTCGTAAACCAAAGCGCAAATCCGCAATCAATGAATTCATAGTGGCGCCTCCTCGGAAAATGTAGGGTGAAATGTCAGTTCCCCCGGTCTCCTTCAACAAGCCTATCGTGAAGTCATGGGCGAACTCTCAGTTCGCCCAACATTTCAATCCTTGTCATAACCCAGGCCTTTGCGCAAAAGGCGCGTTTTCTTCGTCGCGTAGCGACGGCCTGAATTTAGCCGTGGGTTGAAACCCATCGGTATCTACACAATTTCGGGCTTTCCGGAATCCCACCACCGGCAGGTGGTGGATCGTTCAATCCCGATCTACAAAACACCTAAGAATCCTCCAGAATCCCACCACCGGCAGGTGGTGGATCGTTCAATCCCGACCTC
>Ga0126377_10001469_pt1 | contig 15533 bp, 21 predicted proteins | sample PanSoiMetPlot_22_FD_92647 | JGI IMG/M metagenome (GOLD analysis project Ga0126377, IMG submission 92647) | Tropical forest soil microbial communities from Panama - MetaG Plot_22 | ecosystem: Environmental > Terrestrial > Soil > Tropical forest > Bulk soil | place: Panama | collected 2016-02-17
ATCCTTGCGGCTCGCCAAGGCTGTCGTGGCGGCGCGGCAAGACCGAGCAATGGCCGTTGGGCGCATTGCTCCAATCGCCGCCGCTGTCTTCACAGATCGCGCGCCACCATGATCCATCGACGATCGAGGATCGCTGGCCGTAGCGATCCGCCGCGCTATGCTTCGGATCGTATGGCTCAAGCTGGCGATCCCGCGCGCAGCCCGCCAGCATCAGCAGCACGCACAGGCCGATGACGAACCAGATCGCGATCGATGCCCAGATCGCGGGCCAAGGCAGGCCATCAGGGAACGCCAGTGGTTTGTCGCTTCGCATGATCGTCCTTCCTTCCCTTTGTCGGATCGCCTTCGATGATGGCGATGCGACGTGCCAAGTCGAACAGCAATCGCTCAACATCCGCGAGGCGTTGGGCCAGCGTGAGCGGTGGCCGTCGCCTTCGCCTTCCTTTCTTCATCACCCCTCAAGCGCGGCCTGGGCAGCGGATCGGCGATGGTGATCGCAAGGCCAGCTTCCTCGAGTGAAGCGAGCAGCTGGCGCGCGCTGATCCCCAGGCGGATGATCGCCCGATCAATCTCCAGCTCATCGGCTTCATCAGGGCACCGATGCGCGCATGCTGGACACGCCAGCATCATGACAGCGAGACCGGCGGACCCATGACGCCGAGCGCGTGAAGGATGCACAAGATCACCAGGATCGCGAAGACCGCGCGGATGATGATCCACATCTGGGCGAAGGGCGGCGTGACGTAGCGCAGCACCACTTCGACAACGATCCAGATGATCAGCAACACCAGAAGGCACACGATGAAGGGCAGAACTGCAAACATGGCTTCCTCCTCCTTCAAGCCGCCGCGCCGACGATGGCGTCGACGCGGCCAATGCGATCAAGAATCCAGGCGATGCAAGGGATCGCCATCGCGTTCCCGAGCGTGCGATAGCGCGGGCCATCCGCCATCGGCTTCCCTCGATAGCGCACGCGGGTGAAGTCGTCGGGGAAGCCTTGCAACCGCTCGCACTCGCGCGGCGTCAAGCGCCGCACCATGTCGGGCTGGACGGTGCAAGGCGCTGCATCGCCCTTGCCCGTCTGGCCCGCTTGCGCCTTCAAGGCATTGACGATCTCGGAAGGCGCGCCGCGATCATTCCGGGCGAAGCGCGTCTCGAAGGCGATGGCGATCTCGCCGCCGCCGTTGTGGTGGCCTTCTTCGTGCGACATGGCGCGAAGCGCCGGCGCGCAATCATCATCGCGCGCGGAGTCTTCGGCGTTGCGCTTGCAATCGAAGGCCAGCACGAAGGTTTCGGTGCCGAAGTCCAGGCGGCCATGTGGCGAGCCGTGGCCGTTGCGCGCGGTCGCCACATCGATTGGCCCGCGCTGATCGTTGCCGCCGAAGGCCGTTGGGACGATGTTCCCGGTCGAGCCTGGCTGTCGGCTCGCATTGCCCGCGCGCCCGGTCAATCCGTGCGCGACGAGGCCGCCGCTGGCGAGGAAGTCGGTTCCCCATGCGCCGCCGCCGCCAGCAGCGCGCGCTTCAAGGGGACCGGAATGATCTTCCCCCGCCGCTCGGCTCGGCGGACGATCCCGGCGCAAGCTTTCGCGCTCAAACAGAACCGCCGAAGGTGGTCGCCAGTCTCCAGAATATCCGACAACGAAGATGCGCTCGCGCCGCTGTGGAACGCCGAAATATCGAGCGTCAAGAATCCGGTAGGCGAACCCATACCCGCTGTCCGCCAAGCGCCCAAGGATGGCACCAAAGGCTCGCCCTTCATCCATCGACAGCAATCCGGGGACATTCTCCAAAACGAACCAGCGCGGGCGAAGCCGCCTAAGAAGATCGATAAACGCGAGTGTGAGGATGCCGCGCTCGCCAGCAATTCCCGCTCGAAGTCCGGCAATGGAGAAGTCCTGGCACGGCGTTCCGGCGACGAGGATATCGAGCTTGAGCTCATGCTCGATCCCCAGGCGCGCGAAGAAGCGGCGCCGGATCGCGGTGAAGTCGCCCCAGAGCTTCGGGCCATCGCGCGCGCCGAGCCGGAGATCCTTGACGCCATGCCGCGCTTGCAGGATCGCAATCGCGTGCTGATCGATCTCGGCCGCCCATCGCCAGTCGATCCAAGGCGCGGCCAGCTCGGGCGATCCGATGCCGCTGCAGATGGTTGCGCCGCGCATCATCGGGCCGCCCACAAGAGCTTGTCGGCTTCGTAGATCGGCCGATGCTGGCGCTTGCGATCAATCGAATTCCAGCATCCGGAATCGTCGCGGCCTTGGCGCGATCCGAGCAGCCGCCAGCCTGCGCCGCGAAGCGATGCGCCGCTCTCGGTCGCCAGCGTGTAGGTGACAAGCGCGCGCCCGCCCATCGCCTGCCAGATGCGCCATGCGCGGCCATACAGGAAGCTGGCGGTATTCTTCGGCGCATCGGCCATGACGCAGCAGCGATTGACTTCCGCCGTCCATCCATCATCGAAGGCGCGGGCGATGGGCCGGCCCACGCAACAGACGCCGACGATCTGGCCTTCGGCCGACGCCGCGATGGCGAAGCGATGCCCTTGCACGCGACCGGCGTGGCGATGATGTTGCTCGACAAAGGCGTTAGCCTCCCGAAGCGTGATCGGCACCACGGACAACATTCCTTTTCCTCATGTGGGCGAGCGCGAATTCGTAGGCGGCCATTGCGTCGGCGTGCTCCCAATCCGCTTCCGCTTCTGGTTCCAGGGATGATCGGGATCGGTCGGCATCCCATCGACGCCAGCGCCACGCGCGAAGCCAGGCCGACGCGGATTGCCGAAGCCACCGTCGCCAGCCGCCGTCTTGCTGCTGTGGCAGCGATGGCATCGGGCGCGCCAGTTCTTCCGATCCCAGAAGATCGCGAGATTGCCGCGATGCGGGACGCGATGATCCACATCGGTCGCCCTTCGGCCGCAAGCGCACCACGGATGCTTGTGCAAGAAGGCGGCGCGCGCCAGCTGCCACTCGCGCCCATAGAGTCGCCCGCGCCTGGGCATCAGCTTCCCCCATGACTGTGGCCCTGTTTCTTCTTCGCCGCCTTCAATTCGGCGTCGATCTGGTTGAAGAGCTTCTTCGCCTTGCGATCCCCGCGCTCGAAGGCTTCGGCCAGTTCGACCGTGCGATCCGATCCGACGCGCTTCATCAGCTCGGTGGTGATCCGGTGCATCCACACCTGTTTGCGGATTTTCGGATCGCTGGTGTCGGGACCGGCGCCAGGGAGGCGGCGGGCGCTTGCGCCCGACGACTTCCGCGCGCGCGCGCGCGGAGATCTGAAGGAAGAATCTTCAGATAGATTCTTCTGACTCTGACTCTGACTCTTCGCGCGCGCGCGAGGGATATCCCCCCGCTTATCCGACCGCTTATCCGCACCGCCGGGCGGATGGTTATCCGGGCCGTTGGCGCGGTGCTTATCCCCGGAGTTATCCGCACCGTTGGGCTTGCGGGCCAGGGCGGGATTACCGCCGAGCGCGCCAGCGGCCCGGTTCCGCTCCTGGCGTTCGCGATCCCGGACCATGCGCCGCGAATAGATGACGCCGCCTTCGGTGCGCGAATACACGCCATTGCTTCCGAGTTCTTCGAGCCAGCCTTCGATATCGGCGGGCGATGCGCCGCCGCCGAGAAGGTTCGCCAGTTGCGCGGCGGTCGGCGGATGGCCGTTGATCAGAAGATGGCCGTAGGGGTTGGCTTCGTGCATCAGCGTCAACAGATCGGCCCACAGACCGCGCGCGGCGAAGCCGCACATGCGAAGGCCGAGATCCTTGCGCCATGCGCCCGGCTCATACTTGATCCACCACTGAGGCTCGGGCGCGGTGTTCATTCGGGCGCTTCCCCCGCCTGGAGCGCCACCAGCTCGGCCGCCCACGCCTGATCCGACATCGCCCTCGCTTCCTCGATATCGCGGATCGCCTTCGACAATCTCGCCGCGAAGAATCCGGCGGATGATCTGTTCCGTTGCGGGACCATAGTCGGTGGGCAATTGCGGCCATCGGCGCATCTGGGCGATGTATTGCTCAATTTCGCCATCGGTCATCCGCCCCACGTCTAGCCTTCGCGCTGATCGGCGCGCCGCTCGGCTTCTTCGGCCAGGGCCGACGTGGCGCGGCGCTCGGCGGGCGGCGTGGCATCGCCCCACGGCAACATGCCGGGCGGCGCGGTGAAGCCCGCCGCGTGCTTGTGGCCGCCGCCGCCGTAGAGCTTCGCGATCTCGCTGACATCGAGGCCGCGATCATCGGATCGCAGCGAGAAGACGATCTTGCGATCCGGGCCAACGTAGAAGGAAGCGGCGAAGGGCTTCCCCATGCACATCGCGTTGGCAATCTCGGAAGCGTACATGTGCGGCGCATTGGCGACCGGGACCAGATGGCCGCCGATCTCCATGTCGAAGCGATTGCCGCAGCATGCTTCGATCTGGCGGTCATAGTAGCGCTCGATCGGCCCGCCATCGGCGATCAGGGCGCTGGTATCATCGATCAGCAATTCCCATCGCTCGAAGGTTTGCGGCCAGCTGCGAAGCCCGACCGTGAACCGCTTCGTGTTCGGCATCCGATGAAGCCACAAGTCCCTATCGTTCACATAGTGAAGGAAGGGCGGCGGCTCCTCGTCCGGATAGAAATAGCGCCACGTCAGCATGGCGCCGCACGCCTGGAGATCGAAGCGCACCGTGGCGTTCTGAAATTCCTCGACGCGCGAAGCCGCCGCCATCGCTGTCCGATGATGATCGATGAACAGCAACGATCGGCAGCGCCCGGCGATCTCGGCCATGATCGGGACCGGATAGGAGAAGTCGGCGATGATCACGTCGCGTCCCTCGAGCTCGGGCGGCGGCGATCCATAGACGGCGGGATGGAAGTCGGCCGCGCCGCCGAAGCGCCGGTTCACGATCAGCGCCGAGGCGAAGCCATCATCGCAATGACCGGCGGGACCGAAGCTGTGGAAGATGCAGAGCGGGCGCGAGTGGAAGACGACCTGATTCCCTTCCGACCGCCGTTCCAGAACCATCGCCATGTCATGCCGCCGCCCGCGCCCGGCGGCGCGGCTTCGATGCGAACAGCGGCCCGGCTCCGACCGGATCGCCATGCTTCGACTTCGCCAGATGCCAGATCGCGATCCCATCGGCGATGTTGTCGTCGGAGATCTGATATCCGTAGGCGCGCGCCTGGGCGATCATCGCGGGCTTCTTCGCCAAGCCGAAGCCCGTCCAGAACAGCTTGATCGTCGCGGGATGATAGGCCTCGCATCGGATTCCCTTGCGCCCGGCGCAAAGGCGCGCGATCGAGGTCAAGCCCATCAGGAACTCGCCCAGGGCCGCATCCTTCGGCGCATGTGGCAGCGCCTTCTCGAAGGCGATCAGATCAGGCCGAAACACGTCGATCTTCCCCCCGAGCCACTCTTCGAAAACGGCGAAGGCGGGACCGCTGTTGCGCCCGCTCCAAGGAAGTTCCTTCGCCCCGTAGGTGGCCCGCGCCCCGGCGCCAGCGGCGAATCCGATGCGCGGGCTTAGATCAAGCGCCAGGACACAGAGCCGCCCGCCCGGCATCCTGGCGCGCGGCGATCAGGCGGCGGCGCGGTCTTCGCCCGCGTCGTCGTTGTCGGGCGCGTTCTCCTTCGTGCCGCGAAGCCATGCATCCGCCCAGAGCTTGCGGTTCTTCGAGCGCGGCTTGTAGGGATTCGACATCGCCGACATCCCTTCCTTGCCAGCCTTGAAGCCTTCCGCGTCGGGATCGGCTTCGGCCGCGTGGCCGTTGGTCTTCTGATCGACATCCATCCGCAGCTGGACGCCCAGGCCGAACGCCTTGAAGACTTCGGAGGTCGCATCGCAATCCGCGCCGCGCTCGTCTTCATCGTCCAGCGCGAAGATTTTCAGGCCAGCGTTGAAGATCGCCGCCTTGATCCCGAGCGACTTCACCTTGCCGCGATGCTCGGCCATCTGTGCGCCAAGCGCGCGCTGCTCGGCCTTGAGCTTGAGGATCGCGCGCGCCGCATCGCGGATGATCTTCTGCCGCTTGCGCGGATCGGTGACAGTTACCTTCTCGCCTTCGTCGTCGTCTTCGTCACGCCGCTTCCTTGCCATTGGCCCCTCCAGCTTCCGCGCGCCGGCGGCGCGCCACACTTCTCTCGCCCCGCTTGGGCACCGCGATCTTCGTGCTGGCCGTGATCCCCCGCTCGGCGATGATGCGCTCGAACAGCTTGATCGATGGCGTCGGCATCCGATTCCGCCGCTCCCACTTGTGATAGGTCGATTGATCGCGGCCCATCAGGTCGGCGAAGTCGCGCTGCGATAAGCCCAGGTGAAGGCGCACCGCCAGCATGGAGATCGGAACCTTTCGCATCATGCTCGGATGATGCTGACGGCATACATCGCGATCAATATCGAAGGCGCGCCCATTGGCGCACATCCGCGCCGCTTCGCGCCCGACTGCGCGCATCGGCACCCCTTGGCGACGACGGCGAGAGTCTTCACAACAATGCGAGCGGCATCGCTCGACTTATTGACTCGCTCAATGCTTGCGGCATAGCATCGCAATTGCCTCAACCGAATATCGACCCGCGCGCAGGCGACTATCTCCGACGCGGGACTTCCGAAGGTGCCGGACTCCACCGCGATCCCGTCAGAAGGATCGCGCCGCCGGGAGGCTTTGGGGACAAGAGCTTGGTGCGATGCCGCGTTCCGCGAAGGGATCACCTATGGCGAACGCAAAGGCGAAGACCACGATCCGTCCGGCCGATGAAGCGGTCGCCGATCTGGTGCGCGGCTTGGCCCAGATCGATCGAAGCCGCGCCGAGATCGGCTTCCTTCTTCGCGAACGCGACGACCTGGCCCTGGCCCTGATCCGCGCGCATCCGGCGGCGGGCGCGATCAGCTGCAAGATCACCGACCGGGAAGGCTTCGATCATCTGCGGGTGATCAATCGGGCCGACTTCGCGGCCGAATTCTCCGGGCTGCGCTCGCGCATCCGGAAGTCGGTCGCGGCGCTGGCCCAGGCGGCAAGCGAATTGCCCGAGCTGATCGGAGATCTGCCGTGATCGCCGCCGTCGCCCAAGCCCGCGCCACCGCCTGCGCCCTTGCCGACGCCTTCGCCAACGTCTTCGCCAACGGCCACGCCACCGACCTTGCTTATGCCCGCGCCCTCGCCATCGACGGCGCCAACGACCTCGCTTCCGCCAACGCTCGCGATCCCGCCATCGCCTACGCCGACGCCTTCGCCGCCATCGCTGTCGCCCGCGCCGATGCCACCGCCTACGCCGACGCCGTCGCCTGCGCCGCCGCCGACGCCAGCCCCGGCGCTGTCGCCTGCGCCAACGCCAACGCCAATGCCCTCGCCCTTGCCGCCGACCGCGCCATCGCCCACGATGTCGCCCGCGCCAACGGCCTTGCCGACGACGGAGCCTTCGGCACCGCCGCCGCCTACGCCGACGCCTCCGCAGCCGCCAGCGATTCCGCCGACGCCATCGGCAACGCCAACGGCCATGCCACCGTCAACGCCTTCGATCCCGCCCATGCCGCCGCCGTCGCCGACGCCAGCGCCGCCGCCATCTTCGCCGACGACCTCGCCATCGCCGCCGCCGGCGCTACCGCCTCCGTCACCGCCAACGAAGAAGGAGAAGGCCATGCAATTGACAGCGACCATCCGCTTCCCGGTCGGCTACATCGCCGATCCCTATTGGATCGCGCAGGAGAAGCGCATCGACATCGAGAAGAAGTCGGGGATCAATCGCGTGCGATCCCAGGAGCGCCGGGCCAAGGCGCTCGACTCCTATCTGAAATCCATCGACATGACGCTGGCCGACTTCCGGGCGCTGGAGGAAGCCGCGAAGCGGCCCTTCTACACCGTGGCCGATCTGAAAAACGGCGCGGCCACCGGCGGCCATCCTGGCGACGAGATCGTGATCCCGCCGCATCAGCTCTATGGCATGTGCGCCCAGGGATGCGATCAGGCGTCGTCGGCCATCCGATTGACGCGGCGCGATCAGCTTCGCTCGGTCGTGAAGATCGCGCCGGTCTTCACCGGCAAGGCGAAGCCCGATGGAGTCTTCGAGCGCTTCGTCACCGTGACCGGCGGGACCGGCGCGAAGCTCAGCAACCAGCGCGGCATCCGACACAACGCCTATCTGGCCGCCTTCGAAGCGCAGCTGATCATCAGCTTCTCGGACGACATGGTGGCCGCGCCGCGCGTGAAGGAATTCATCGCCTTCTGCGGTCGCGAAGTCGGAGTCGGCGCTTGCCGAAAGATGGACTACGGCCGCTTCGATACCACCTGGGTCTGATCCCCGCCTTCGCCACCGTCTACGCCAGCGATCACGCCGTCGCTTCCGCCAACGCCTGCGCCCGCGACCTCGATCGCGCCCACGCTTCCTTCACCGCCGTCGATCACGACCGCGCTCGCGCCTTCGCTGACGCCAACGCCAACGCCTACGATCCTGTTTCCGACCACGGCGGCGCCACCGCCCCCGCCACCGCCAACGCCTGCGCCGACGCCACCGCCGCCGCCGTGCCGACATGAGGAAGCCGATCACCAAGCCCGGCGTCTATCGGATCGACGCCGACGCCTACCACGCCGATCCGTGCGCGGTGCCTTCGCTGTCGCACTCGCTGATCCAGGTCCTGCTTGATCGGACGCCAGCCCACGCGCGGCTGGCGCATCCGAAGCTCAATCCGAAGTTCGAGGCCGAGCCGCCGACGACCGAGCAAGCCTTCGGGCAAGCGGCGCATGCGATGATCACAGGCGAAGGCGACCGCCTGATGCCGATCAAAGCGCCGTCCTGGCGCAAGACATGGACGCAATATCGGGCGATCCAGGCCAAGGGGAAGAAGCGCATCCCCGTTCTGGAGAAGGATCATCGCCGCATCGGTCGCATGGCGGCCCGCTTCCTTCGCTGGCGCGCCCAGCTGCCGCGCGACCTGCAGATGGATCTCAGCGGCGGCGAGCAAACGATGATCTGGCGCGAAGGCGATCCGCCGATCTGGTGCCGCATCCGACCCGATCTTCTATCGATCCTCGTCGAAAAGCGCGCGGCCACGATCTGGGATTACAAGACCGCGCCCGATGCGAATCCGGATGTGTGGTCGGCCCGCACGCTCTATCAGACCGGCGCCGACATCGAGGCCGCCTTCTACATTCGCGGCTTCCAAGCCTTGCATCCGGAGATCGAGGAGATCGACTTCCGCTTCGTCGTTCAAGAACGCGATCCGCCCCACGAGATCGCGGTGATCGCCCTTGGCCCGGCGGCCGATCATGGCGCGCGCCAGCGGATCGACCGCGCCGTCGCGATCTGGCGGCGCTGCATGATCGCCGACGATTGGCCCGGATATCCCGCCCTGGTGCACTATGTCGATGAACCGAATTGGGTCGCCGAGCGCGATCAAGGCCGCGCCGCCCGATGGGAATTCCTCGAGCGGATGGCGGCCGGCCCGATGCCACCGATGAGGGAGGATGCCTGATGCTGATCCGCAACCAGAAAGGCGAACTGATCCGCGTGGCCTACACGCACTGTCCCTATTGCAAGCGGGAGAACTATCTCGCCGCCAATCTCACGCGCGGCCAGACGTTCCCGACGACGCCGCAGATCAAGCTTTGCGCCTATTGCCACGAACCCTTCGAGCTGGACTTCGCGGCGATCATGCCGCGCTTCAAGCCCGAGGCCATCGCATGACCGCGATCCGCCCAGGGCTTCCGCCGCTGCCGCCGCGCATGCGCGCCCTTCCGGTCGATGCGCGAGGCTATCCGGTCCCCTACTTCGTGGCGTGGCGCGATGGCGTGCCGGATCATCGCTTCGCCGACGAGGGGAAGCGCGCCCGCGTCCTGGCATCGCGCCGCTGCTGGCTTTGCGGCGATCAGCTCGGGCGCTGGCTGGTCTTCGTGATCGGCCCGATGTGCGCGATCAATCGGATCACTTCGGAGCCGCCATGCCACCGCGATTGCGCCATCTTCGCGGTGCGCGCGTGTCCCTTCCTGACTCGGCCGAAGGCGACAAGGCGCATGTCCGACCGCGAAGGCTCGGTCGCGCCGCCGGGCCAAGCGATCGAGCGCAATCCCGGCGCTTCGGCGCTCTGGACGACGACCAGCTTCGAATTGATCCCGGCGCCGCAAGGCGGCGAGCTCGTCATGATGGGCGATCCGGCGCGGATCGAGTGGTTTGCCGAAGGCCGCCCGGCGCGCCGGGCCGAGATCGTCGAAGCCATCGACAGCGGCCTTCCCTTCCTCCTGGCCGCCGATCCAGGCGACGAGGAAGCGCGGGTCGAGATCGCCGCGCGCTACAGCGCCCTTCAAGCCTGGCTCCCGGCGGCCTGATCCGATGGCCGTCGTCTTCCGACTCGCGCAAAGGACCAACGCGAAGCCGCTGATCGGCTTCTTCGGTCAATCCGGAAGCGGCAAGACGTTCTCGGCGCTGCTGCTGGCGCGCGGCTTCGTCGGCCGCGAAGGGAAGATCGCGATGGTCGAGACCGAAGGCGGCCGCGGCGAAGCCTTCGTCGGCTACGATGGACCGGAAGGCTACATCGGCCCTTATTATGTGGTGCCGCTGGAGGGGAACTTCGCGCCGCCGGTCTACGAAGAAGCCATCGGCCGCGCCGAGAAGGAGAAGGCCGACGCGCTGCTGATCGACAGCGCCAGCCATGAGTGGGAAGGGACCGGCGGCGTCCTCGATATCGCCGCCGCCACCGAAGCGCGGGTCGGGAAGAAGGGCTTGATCGTCTGGAAGGACGCCAAGACTCAGCATGGCCGCTTCGTCCGCCGCCTGATGCAGACGCCGATCCCGCTGGTGATCGTGAACATGCGCGCGAAGTTCAAATCGCGCCAGACGAAGAAGGGCGGCGAGACCGAGATCGTGCGCGATGAATTCACGACCGCGATCCAGGCCGACGACTTCATCTTCGAAATGATGGCCCACGCCGAGATCCTGATGGATCACAAGCTGCGGGTGACAAAGGTTGGCGTGCCGTGGATGAAGCCGATCTTCACGTCAGGGATGATGATCGGCAATCCGACCGGCGAAGCCCTGGCCGCTGGTGCCGCCGCCCAGGCCGCGAAGGGTGGGGACAAGCCGTCCCCATCCTTGCCGCCGCCGAAGCAAGCATCGGCCGACAGTGGGCCCTCCCGACAAGACGCCGACTGGGAGGCGGTTCTCGATAGCGTCGAGCGCGCCATCGCCTCGAAGAAGAGCGCGCCGGCGCTTCGAGAATTCTGGGACCGCGATCTCGAAGTCGCATCGTTGAAGAAGCACGCGCCCGCCCTGGCCCGCAAGGCATACGCCAAGCTCCAGGCGCGCGTCGAAGCCATGAGGAAGCGCGCATGACCTCGTACAGCTACGAACCAGTCAAGGCCAGCGAAGGCACGCACTTCCGCGTGCGGGACAGCGACGACAATCGGATCGCGACTTGCTATTCGGAGACCAATGCGCGGCTGGTCGTCATGGCGCTCGGCTTCGCCGCCGGCGATCCGGTCGAGTGGATATGCGGGCATCAGGCGGGCGCTTGCTGCGCGACGTGCCACGCCGAGCTGGCCCAGAAGGCGCATGAGCTGGCCGAAGAAAATCTCGAATTCCGGGCGCGCTGATGGCGCAGGTTCTTCTATCCCCCGCCGCGCTGGCGCAGCACTCGGCGATTATCGGCAAGACCGGATCGGGCAAGACCTATGCCGCGAAGCTTCACGCCGAGCGGCTGCTGGCCGACAAGGCGCGCGTGTGCATCATCGATCCGACCGGCGCATGGTGGGGATTGCGGCAAGGCTTCCCGATTGTGATCTTCGGCGGCGATCATGGCGACGTGCCGATCAACGTCCAGTCGGCCGCGCCGGCGGCGGCGATCATCGCCGACCGCGTGGCCGCCGCGATCATCGATCTGAGCGAGATGATGATCGGCGACCGGCATCAGTTCATGACCGACTTCGCGGCCGAGCTCTATCGCCTGAACCGGCGGCGGCTGCATCTGATCATCGACGAAGCCGACGAATTCATGCCACAGCAGCCGATGCCGGACATGCGGCGGATGTTGCACCATTGCGACCGGATCGTGCGGCGCGGTCGGATTCGCGGCTTCGCCGTCATGCTGATCACACAGCGCCCGGCGGTGCTTCACAAGAACGTGCTGACCCAGGCGAACGCGATGATCGCGATGCGCCTGACGTCGCCCCAGGATCGGAAGGCGTTCCGCGCCTGGATCGAAGGCCAGGCCGACGCGAAGAAGGGCGCGGAAGTCATCGACGCGCTTCCGGGCTTGAAGCGCGGCGAAGGATGGGTCTGGGAGCCGGAGCGGAATCGCTTGCAGCTGGTCCGCTTCCCGAAGATCAAGACCTTCGATTCATCGCGCGCGCCCGATGCGGCCGAGCCGATCATCGATCCGGATCAGCTATGGACGGTCGATGTCGAAGCCTTGCGCGCGGAATTCGCCGCCGCCCAGGCCGAAGCCGAAGCCGACGATCCGAAGGCGCTACGGCGGCGCATCGCCGAGCTTGAGCGGGATGCGCGGCGCGCGGGCCAGCCGATCATCGACGGTGCCCATCTGGCCGCCGCCCGGCGCGAAGGCGCGGCCGAGGCGCGCGCCGCGATCCGCCCGCGCCTTGATCTGGTGCTTGACACGATCTCCGATCTTGCCGCCAAGCTGACCGCCTTGCGTGGCGATGCCGCCGAACTTCTCCCCGAAGTGGAAGCGGCCCTCTCTCCGCCTTCTGATGGCGGCAAGGCGCGCAAGCCTGCGGCGGCGGCTCCGGCGCGCGCATCCCTGGCCGAGCTGCCGCCGCCGGTCATCGGCCGCCGTGGCGGCGATGATCCGAAGCAAGCGATCCTCAATTCACTGGCGTGGCTGGCCTCGATCGGCCTGGCGCCCGCCGACCGCAGCCAAGTGGCGCTGCTGGCGGGCGCAAGCCCGAAGTCTTCAAGCTATGGCAACAATCTCGGCGCGCTTCGCTCGGCTGGCCTGATCGACTATCCGCCGGGCCAGAAGGGCAAGGTGGCGCTGACCTTGAAGGGCGGCATGGCGGCGAAGAAGATGGATCGCCCGCCGACGACCGCAGATCTCCATGCCGTGCTGGAGCGCCAGTTGCCGACCGCGAAGTGGCGCATCCTTTCGGCGCTGATCGATACCTATCCGGATGGCTTGGCGAAGGACGATCTCGCGGCGCGCGCTGGCGCATCGGCCAAGTCGTCCAGCTTCGGCAACAATCTCGGAAGCCTTCGCACGCTCGGCCTGATCGAATATCCGGGACCGGGCCGCGCGGTGGCGCGATCAGTCCTATTCATTCCGCACTGATGCGCCAGGAATTAGAACCGCTACAAGGAGAAGGAAGAAGAAAGGGAGGAATTCTTATGGTCCAGACGGAACCGCGCGATGCCAACGGCATTAACATACCGGACTTCTACCGCAGGTCTCTGGCATTGCCGAAGCGCTCGCCGCCGAATCCAGGCGGCGCGCCCAGGACGACGCAGGCATCTGGCGGCGAGCGGGAACCGCCGCAGCCGCCCGAGCCGCCCGAGCCGCCGCCCTCGTCTTCGCCGACCGCCTTGATTGGTCGGAAGGTGATCGCTGACTTTCTCGGGATCAGGGAAACGCAGCTCGCGTGGCTGTTGAAGGAAGACAAGCGCCGCGCGCCGAAGCGAACCGGCATCCCCGTCTATCGCCAGCCTGGGCTTGGCTTGGTTGCTGATCGGACGCGCTTGTCCGCTTGGTGGGCCGACTATCTGGCGGGCAAAGGGCCGAAAAGCTGATTTGATGCGGCCCGGATGATTCATTGAACGGAAAGGGCCGCCGGGATATATTTGATGCCCCAGGAATAATAATCAACGGAGTGCCTAATGGCCTATATTATGCCTTATCAGTGGACGACGCCTGCGGGCGAAGTCCGCACCGGCCGCCGAGTCTATTATCGCGATGCGAACGGCAAGCGGCGCAACAAGCTCTTTTCCGGGCCGAACGCCAAGCGCGAAGCCGCGATCTTCCGATCACAGATCGAGATCGATCTGGAGAAGGGGATCGATCTCGGCGCGGCCGAAGTCGATGATCTGAAAATCACCGTCGCCCAGGCGGGCCATCGCTGGATCAAGGGCAAGGAAGGCGAGCGCCGCGAGCGCACGACGACCGAAGGCTATCAGGTCCACGTCGATCAGCATCTATCGCCGCTGATGATCCCGGTCGGGCGGAAGGAATTCGCGCTCGGCGCGATCCGCGTCGTCGATCTGACGCCGAAGCTATGCCTCGCGGTCAAGGATCGCTTGCTGGCTTCGCAATCGACCGAGAACGCGCGGAAGATACTCGGCAGCTTCCGGATGCTCCTGAACGATTCGTGCTTGCGCGGGCCGATCAAGGTCAATCCCGCCATCGCGGTCCATATCCGCGATCAGCATCGCGACGAGCCGAAGGATATCGAAATCCCGACGAAGGAGGAGATCGCGCGGCTGCTGGCGCATGTGCATAGCGCCGAGCCGCAAGCGCCGACGATGGTCGAAGTCTATGTCAAGCTGGTCATGTTCAGCGGCGTCCGCCCATCGGAAGCGCGCGGGCTGGCCTTCGAGGATATCGACTTCGACGGGCGCGACTCGCGATCCGGCGGCAAGCCCGGTCTGACGGTCGGGCGGCGATCCGACAAGTATCAGCAGATCGGCGCGCCGAAGACCGCGAACGCGCACCGCTTCATCCCCTTGCCGCCGAAGATCATCGCCTTGCTGCGGCGCTGGCAGCTTCGCATCCGGGCGATCCCCGCCTTCGCCGCGCCTGGAGTCGTGCGGCCGATCAAGCTGATCTTCCCGAATAAGAAGGGCAAGCCGCAGTCCCACGCGAACATTATCAATCGCATGTGGAATCCGACGCTCGCGGAAGTCGGGCTGGCCGAACAGAAGCCGACGAAGCCGCGCAAGGATCGGCCCGCGCCCGCCGAGCCGCCGATGCGCTGGCAGGCGATCTATTCGCCGAACATGCTTCGCGATCTCTACGCATCGATCCAGATCGCGCCGCCGATCCGGATGAACGCCAAGCAATTGTCGGTGCTGATGGGCCATCATTCGCCGACTGTGACCCTCAATCATTATGCGAAGCTATTCGAAGCGGCCGAAGCGACGGCCGATGCCGCGCTGGCGATGCAAGACGCATATCTGAAATAGGAGCGATCCCGATCCAAGCCAACGACAACGAGCCGCGCGTGGCCCTCGAAGTCGATCTGGCGGGGATCGACCCCTATTCCATCGCGTTGCTCGAGCAAATTGCCGCGCGCCAAGGCTTGAGCCTTTCCGAGATCATCGGCCAGATCATCGAAGAAGGCGTCCGCGATGCGATGCGCGAACGCTATCCGATCCGCTTCGCGATCTGGGAAGCGCGCGCCCGCGCCGCGCGCGCGATCCGGCGGCGCTGGCGCGCAATCATCAGGGGGATCAGATGAAGGGACAGTGGTGGGTCACGATTGTGACCGCGACGGAAGGCGACTTTCTATTCATCGTCGCCGCCAGCGGGCGCGATGAAGCCGAGACGAAGGGCCGCGAATTCTTCCGGCGCGGCAAGCATGCGCCCGGCGTGAAGATCAAGCGCATCGAAGCCAAGCTCGAAGGGAAGGCC
>Ga0126377_10001470_pt1 | contig 15532 bp, 11 predicted proteins | sample PanSoiMetPlot_22_FD_92647 | JGI IMG/M metagenome (GOLD analysis project Ga0126377, IMG submission 92647) | Tropical forest soil microbial communities from Panama - MetaG Plot_22 | ecosystem: Environmental > Terrestrial > Soil > Tropical forest > Bulk soil | place: Panama | collected 2016-02-17
CCAGCGCCTGCAGGCAGGGCGCCTGGTCGACCGGGCACACCAGCGCAATGCCGTCGCGCGCGACCTCCGTCGCGTCGATCCACGGGGTCAGCCGCGGCGTGATGATCTCGAGCGGCGAGACGCGCTCGGGCAGATAGAACAGCATGCCGTAGAGCAGATTGTTGTAGCTGCCGACGAAGCGCAGCGGTCGGTCGGTCGTCTGCGCCCAGACCCGCTCGACCTCGTGCGCCACGAGCCGGTAGTGCGTCGCGTGGTGGGGCACGCCCTGGCGGTGGATCACGACGGCGACCAGCGGGGAGGCCGCGAGCGCGATCAGCGGCAGCACGAGCGCGAGGCCGACCAGGCGCCGCGCTGCCACTGCCGGGAGCTTGACGTGCGGCGAGGACAGAAGCACCACCGGCAGCAGCGTCATGCTGGCCATTGACCACAGCGAGATGACCATCGCGTGCGCCGCGACCGCGAGGACGGCCGGCAGCACGAGCGGCAGCACGAAGGCGAGAAGCGCAAGCCGGCGCTCAGGCGTGTGCGGCCAGACGGTGTCCCGCAAGGCGGCCAGCGTCGGCCTCGATGCGACTGCGGCGAGCAGCACCGGCAACGCCACATAGGCGGCCGCGCCCGCGACGTAGCTGAAACCGGACCGCACGGTCTCGGCAAGCGTGCCGGGATGCGACTCCATCGCATAGGTGAACGGGGTGAAGTCATGGGCATAGAGCCACGCCACATGCGGCGCGAGCGCGGCGAGGCCCGCCGCGATCGTCAACCACGGCGCCGGCGAGGCGAAGTAGGTGGCGCGGCGTGAGTCGGCGAGCGCCGCAAGGCCCAGCCCGGCGAGCAGCACGACCGACCAATACTTGCCGAGCATGGCGGCCGCCGCCGCAATCCCGGCGAGCACCGCGATGCCGGCATGGCGCGTCTCGAAGGAGCGCAGAAACAGCGCGGTGGTCGCCGCCCACAGCGGCATCATCACGGTATTGGCGTTGAACTTGAGGGCGTGGAAGTTGAAGAACGGCACGAGCGTGAGCAGCGCGATGCCCACGATGCATTTGTCCGCGTCGAGATAACGCTGCGAAATCTTCCACGCGATCCAGAGCGCGACCGCGGTGAGCGCCATGGCGAACAGGTAATAGGCCCAATCGGCGCGCGGGAAGAGCGTGAACCAGGCCCGCACCAGCCAGGCGCCGAATGGCGGATGCTTGGGCGTTCCCCAACCGGCCTCGCGCGACCACGCGACCATCTCGCCCATGTCGAAATGGATGTCCTGGCTGCCCTTGGCGATCGCGCCATAGAGGGTCCACAGCCCGCAATAACCCGCGAGCACGAGCGCCATGGTGCGGTCGCGGCGGACGGGATCGCGCAGCCCCGCCATCAGGCAGTCGGGCATCGCAGTGACGAAGCGAGGCGAAAAGACCATCGGGCGGTCCGCAGACGCATTGAATGTCGCGCGGCCTCGGGATATCACCTATTGGGGCAATTAAGAAACGTCGGTACCTGAAGCCGACGACAGGCGGGGCAGATGGACGGGGTTTTGGTCGAGAGCAGGATCGCGCCGCTGGCGCGTGCGCCGAGCCGCCGCGCCCCCGAGCTCACCGTGGTGGTGCCAACCTTCAACGAGCGCGCCAATGTGCCGCTCCTCGCCGCCCGCCTGCAGCGCACACTCGCCGGGATCGACTGGGAGGTGATTTTCGTCGACGACAACTCGGCCGACGGAACGGCGGCCACGGCGCGCGCCCTGGGCGAGGGTGACGCGCGCGTGCGCTGCATCCGCCGCATCGGCCGGCGCGGTCTCGCCGGCGCCTGCCTCGAAGGCATGCTGGCGAGCCAGGCGCGCCATGTCGCCGTCATGGATGCCGACCTGCAGCACGACGAGACGCTGCTCGTCGACATGCTGGAGCGCCTGCGCGGCGGAAACATCGACCTCGTGGTGGCGAGCCGCTACGTCGGCGCCGGGTCCGCCGGCGGCCTTGCGGGGCGACGCGTCAGCTACAGCCGATGGTCGACCGCGCTCGCGCGGCGGGTGCTCGGCGTCAATCTCACCGACCCCATGAGCGGCTTCTTCATGCTCCGGCGCACGGCCTTCGAGGAGCTCGCGCCGTCGCTGTCGACCCAAGGCTTCAAGATCCTGCTCGACATCGTCGCGACAGGGCGCGGCACGCTGCGCATCGCCGAGCTGCCCTACGTCTTTCGCGAGCGTCAGCATGGCGAGAGCAAGCTCGACGCCCACATTGTGCTCGACTTCTTCGCCCTGTTGATGGCCAAGCTCACCGGCGACGCGGTGTCCTTCCGCTTCCCGATGTTCTGCTTCGTCGGGCTGACCGGCGTGTCCGTCCACATGGCAGCGCTCGCAGTCGCGCTCGATCCCGTCGGCCTCGCGTTCGGGCGCGCGCAGACGGCGGCGACCGTCGCGGCGATCGCATGGAACTTCGTGCTCAACAATGCGCTCACCTACCGCGACCAGCGCCTCACCGGTTGGTCGTTCTTCACCGGTCTGGTGCGGTTCGAGGTCATCTGCGCGGTCGGCGCCGTATCCAACATGGGCGTGGCGACCTGGATCTACGACTTCGATCCGCGTTGGTGGATCGCCGGGCTCGGTGGCGCGCTGATGAGCGCGGTGTGGAACTATGTGGTGAGCGCCGCCTTCGTGTGGCGGGCACGCTAGACTAGACCAGCGCATATTCCGGCGAAAACCTGTCCCGGATTTGATCCGGGGTGGGCACCGATTCGCTGACATGAATGTGCGCCACACGAATGAATCTAGTGCATTTTCCGGCGAAAGCCTGCCCCGGACTCCGGGGTGGGCACCGGTTCACCCGATAAGAATTCGCCCGATCAAAAATATGAAGCCCAACAACGAATTTGGAGCACGTTACGATTCCGCGGGAACGTAACGTGCTCTGGAGCATCTTACGATTCTGTAAGAAACGGAACGTGCTCTAGCATCAGCGATGCAACCGGCCTAGAATGCCGACGGTGCCCGAAAACCAACATGATTCGGCACCAGATTCGACGTCGAAACCTATCCTGCCGGGGGTAACGCAGCTTAGGCGTTTCGGGCCCACATGCGGACCAAGATTTTGGAATGCGCTCCCGGGTTCCCGGCAGACGGAACATGCCATGTGCCGTTGGATTGCCTATCGCGGTGACTCGATCCCGCTTGAGCACTACGTCACCTCGCCGGCTCATTCGCTGATCGAGCAGAGCATCCGCGCGCTCGAATCGACGGCGGCGACCAATGGCGACGGGTTCGGGCTCGGCTGGTACGGCGAGCACCCCGAGCCGGGTCTCTACCGCGAGGTCCGCCCGGCGTGGTCGGACGAGAATCTGCGCTATTTGTGCCGCCACATCCGCTCGCATCTGTTCTTCGCCCATGTGCGCGCCGCCACCGCAACCCCGACCACGCGGTCGAACTGCCACCCGTTCGTCTGCGGGCGCTGGATGTTCATGCACAATGGCTATATCGGGAGCTGGGCGCGGGTGCGCCGCAAGGTCGAGGCGCTGATTCCAGACGAGCTGTACGGCTCACGCGTCGGCACGACTGATTCGGAGGCGATGTTCCTCGCCATCCTCGGCGCCGGCGCCGAGCGCGATCCGATTGCCGCCACCCTGCGCACGCTCACGACTCTCACGGAGATCTCGCGCGGCCACAAGGACCCGCTGCGCTTCACCGCGGCGCTGACCGACGGCCGCAATCTCTACGCCTTCCGCTATTCAGCCAACGACCAGGCCAACACGCTCTACTACCGCGCGGCGGACGGGGATCTGCTGCTGGCGTCCGAGCCGCTCGACGGCAAGCGCGAAGAATGGACCCCGGTGCCGCCCAACCACATGGTGGTGGCGTGCGCCGGCCAGGCGGCCGAGCTCCTGCCGATCGACCTCGCGATCCGGGTTGCGGCGGAGTGAATCGTCACCCGCCCCTGCAGGGGGAGGGTGATGCGCGCAGCCATCAAGATCACGCCTGGCAGACGGTCCGAAACCGCTCGATCGCGACGCGCAGCACCTCGTCGCCCGGCCGCGACCACCAATCCTCGGAGAAGATCTCGACCTCCTGGATGCCGCGATAGCCGGCGGCCTCGATCATGCGGCGAATGGCGGAGAAATCGATCACGCCGTCGCCCATCATGCCGCGGTCGGTCAGGAGATGACGGGTCGGCACCAGCCAGTCGCAGATGTGGTGGCCGATGATGCGCTTGCCGGCGCGTGCGATCTCGCGCGCGAGGTTGGGATCCCACCACACGTGGTAGGTGTCGATCGCGAGGCCGAGCCCTTCGCCCAGTGCGTCGCAGAAGTCGGTCATCTCGGCCAGCGTCGTGATGCAGCCACGGTCGGCCGCATACATCGGGTGCATCGGCTCGAGCGCGAGCGGGACCTTGGCGGCGCGCGCATGCGGCAGCACAGCGGCGAGCCCGTCGGCGAACATCTTGCGCGCGCCGGCGAGATCGCGCGAGCCCGGCGGCAACCCTCCGCCGATCACCACGATGCACTCGGCGCCGATCGCGGCGGCCTCGTCGATCATGCGCCGGTTGTCGTCGATCGCGGCCTGCCGGGCCGAAGCATCGGCGGCCGGAAACAGCCCGCCACGGCAGTAACCGGTCACGCGCAGCCCGCTGTCGCGAAGGATGCGGGCTGATTGCGCGAGCCCGGTCTCGGCCACCATGTCGCGCCACGGCGCGACGCCCGCAAAGCCGTGGCGCGCAGCCGCCGCGACCGCCTCGGGCAGCTTCCACTGCCGGCGCACGGTGGCGAGATTGAGCGAAACGTCGTCAGCCGGCATGGTCGGGCTCCGCGATCGGGCGATCTCAGCGCGCAGTCGCCTGCAGCTTATCCTGCAGCGCCTGCGCGGCCATGCGGACCGGCGCATTGACGGCGCCGAAGCCGTCGTAGTCGCGGCGCTCGACCAGCTCGAAGAAGAAACGGTGATCGAAGGCGCGCGTATAGGCGTGGAAGAACTCGCCGCCGGACGCGCGGTCGTACAGGATCGAGAGGCGGCGCATCTCGGCGATGCGCGCCGGCGGCAGGTCGTGCACTGCCGCCAGATTGTCGTAGTAGCTGCCCGGAATGTCGAGCAGGGGCACGCCGTTCTGGCGCATGCGTGCGGTCGTCGCGAACAGGTCACCGGTCGCGATCGCAATGTGGTGAATGCCGGCGCCGCGGTAGTCGGCGACGAAACGCGCGCTCGTCGTGTTGGGCGCCTGTGAGGCGTTGAGCGGCAGCCGGATCGCGCGCTCGCGGCTCTCCACCACGCGGCTCTGGATCAGCCCGTACGGATCCATCAGCTCGAAGGCGGGCGCGGCGTCGAAGCCGAACACGGCGCGGTAGAACAGGAGCGCCCCGTCGAACTGGCCGCGCGGCATGACCTGGGCGACGTGGTCGACCCGCTGCAGCCCGCAATCGGCGGGCGCCGCCGCCGCATCGGTCGTCAGGAAATCGACGTCATAGATGCTGCCCTGCGCGCCGAAACGATCGACCAGGTAGACGAGGCTTCCCTCGAGGCCGCGGACCGCCGGGATCACCAGCTCGTTCGGTCCGACACGTCCGCGGAAGATCTGCGCCCGGTAGCGCAGCGCCCGCTCGACCGCGCGCTGGGCATCGTCGACGCGGAAGGCGAGCGCACAGACCGAGGAGCCATGCTGTTCGACGAAGGAGCGCGCGAACGACTCCTTTTCGGAATTGATGATCAGGTGCACGTCACCCTGGCGATGCAGGCTCACGTCCTTGGACCTGTGCTGACCGGCGCGCGCGAAGCCCATCCGGTCGAACAGCTCGGCGAGGCGCGGCCGCGTCGCCTCATCGACCGCGAACTCGACGAACTCGACGCCGCTGCAGATCGGCGGGGCCGGCGGCGCGAGCATGCCCGCGACGACGCCCGCGGCTGGTTGCGTCGTCGCCCGAGCCTGCGATCCGGCCTCGGGCGTCGCCAGCAGCTCCTCTTCGAGCAGCACCAGCGAGCGCATGGCGTCGATCGCGATCGGGCGCGGCGGCGCAGCGCGAAACTCGTCGTTGAAGATCTCGAGCGAGATCGCCCCCGCATAGCCGGACGCGATGACGTTGCGCACGAACGGCGTCACCGGCATGCCGCCCTGGCCCGGGAAGAGGCGGAAGTGGCGGCTCCACGACAGCGGGTCGAGCTTGATCATCGGCGCGTCGGCGACCTGCACGAAGAAGATGCGCTCGCTCGGAATCTCCGCGATCGGCGCGATGTCGTCGCCGATGCACAGGGTGTGGAAGCTGTCGAGCACCAGGCCGACCGCCGGATGATCGGCCTGCTCGACGATCTTGAGCGCGTGACGGTAGGTATTCACATGGCGGCCCCAGCCGAGCGCCTCGTAGCCGATGCGCAGGCCGCGGCGCGCGGCGCGCTCGCCGAGCGCATGCAGGTCGGCGGCCGCGAGCGCGTCGTCGTCGACCGTGTCGGGCGCAATGCTGCTGCACACCAGCATGAGGTCGGTCTCGAGCTCGCCCATGAGGTCGAACTTGCGCTCGGCGCGGTCGAGATTGCGCTGCAGCTTTTCGCGCGGACCCGCCTCGAAGTCGCGGAACGGCTGAAACAGCACGATGCGCAGCCCGCGATCATCGGCGATGCGCTTCACATCGGCGGCCGTGCCCTCGAAATAGAACAGATCGTTCTCGAAGATCTCGACGCCGTCGAAGCCGGCCGCCGAGATCGCGGTCAGCTTGTCGACCAGCGTGCCGCCGAGCGAGACCGTAGCGATGGAGCGGAACACCGAAAACTACCTCGCTGTCATTCCGGGGCGCGCCCACCGGGTCCGGCCTTCGGCCGGCCCGATGGCAGGCTCCGGCGCGCGCCCGGACTCCATACTGACCGGCCGTGGGGCTGGATTCCGGGTTCGCAGGCTGCGCCCGCGCCCCGCAATGACACCGAAGAACCTCGACCCGCAGAGGCCAACCTATCACGCCCCGGCGAGGAAATCGAAATCGCAGCCCTTGTCGGCCTGGGTGACGCGCTCGACATAGAGTCGGCCGTAGCCGCGCGCCGGCTTCTCCGGCGGCTTCCACTGCGCGCGGCGCCGTCCAAGTTCGGCCTCGTCCACCAGGAGATCAAGCCGCCGCGCCGCGGTGTCGAGCCGGATGCGGTCGCCGTCGCGCACCAGCGCGAGCGGTCCGCCCGCCGACGCCTCGGGCGTCACGTGCAGCACCACGGTGCCGAAAGCCGTGCCGCTCATGCGCGCGTCGGAGATGCGCACCATGTCCTTGAGACCCTTGCCGCCCAGCTTCTTCGGGATCGGCAGCGCGCCCGCTTCTGGCATGCCGGGCGCGCCGATCGGGCCGGCATTGCGCAGCACCATGCAGTGATCGGGCGTCACGTCGAGCGTCGGGTCGTCGATGCGCTTGGCCAGGTCGTCGAGCGACTCGAACACCAGCGCGGGGCCCTCGAACCTGAACAGCTCGGGCGTCGCGGCAGCGAGCTTGATGGCGGCGCCCTGCGGGGCGAGGCTGCCGCTGAGGATCGCGATCGCCTCCTTGGGCCAGATCGGCCGCTCCAGCGGGCGGATCACCTCGTCGTCCGTATAGGCCGGCCAGCGCGCCACGATCTCGCCGAGCGTCTCGCCGCCGACCGTCGGCGCCGTCAGATCGAGATGGTCGCGCAGCCGACGCCACAGCGCCGGCATGCCGCCGCCGGCGTGGAAATCCTCCATGAAGTGGTTGCCCGCCGGCTTGAGGTTGAGCAGCACCGGCACGTCGCGGCCGATGCGGTCGAATTCCTGCAAGTCGAACGCAAGCCCGGCGCGTCCCGCCATGGCGGCGAGATGCACCAGCGCATTGGTCGAGCCGCTGGTCGCCTGGAGGACGACCGATGCGTTGCGCAGCGCCGTCCTGGTCATGATCTGGCGCGGCGTCGGCCGGCCCGCTTGTGCCATCTCGACGGCGCGCTTGCCGGTCGCTTCCGCGATGCGGATGCGGTCGGAGGACACCGCGGGCGCGGTGGCGGCGCCCGGCAGCGTGAAGCCGAGGGTCTCGGCCAGCGACGCCATGGTCGAGGCGGTGCCCATCACCATGCAGGTGCCGGCGGTGGGCATGAGCTGGTCGTGAGCGCGGCCGAGCTCGACTTCGTCGAGCGAGCCCGCCCGATAGGCGGCCCACAGGCGGCGGCAGTCGGTGCAGGCGCCGAGGCGCGTCCCCTCGTGGCGGCCGGCCAGCATCGAGCCGACCGGCAGCACGATCGCCGGCATGTCGGCCGAGACCGCGCCCATCAGCTCGGCCGGAATGGTCTTGTCGCAGCCGCCGATCAGCACGACGGAATCGAGCGGCAGCGCCTTCACCATCTCCTCGACGTCCATCGACATCAGGTTGCGCAGCAGCATCGAGGTCGGGAAAGAGAACGCCTCGTGCAGCGAGACGGTGGGAAAGACGAACGGCAGGCCGCCGGCCAGTCTCACGCCGCGCGCGATCGCGTCGGCGAGCTGCGGCGCGGTGCGGTGACACGGGTTGAAATCGGACGCGGTCGACAGCACGCCGACGACCGGACGGTCGAGTGCGTCGTCGGTGAAACCCGCGCCCTTGAGAAAGCCGCGCCGCAGGAACAGTGCGAATTCCTCGTCCCCGTATTGGGCAAGACGCGACCGCAGACCACGCTTCATCGATTTTTCCCCAAAACCCAAACGCCGTCGGCAGGGCGAGTCGGGCGCGAAGCGCCGTAACCCACCAGCAACCTCTCAACCGGGTGCAGAGCGGCGGGTTTCGCTGCGCTCAACCCACCCTACGCGCCCGCTGTCGCGGGCGATGACGGGAGCGCAGTATTGCTCGGTCAGCGGGCGCGCTCTGTCAACCGCGAAACAGCGCAACCCAATAGGCGTCAAAATATACGACCCGCCCAGCGGGGGGACCGTCTGGGCGGGTCGATCGAAACGGCGCGGGGTGGATGGGGGCGCACGCGCCGCTCGACTGGGCTGAGGTGTCGGACCTCAGGAGCTAGGGCTGACTGAGCTCAATTGCAGACGCGCGTGCGGCCGATGTAGTTGCCGAAGCGGTCGAACTGGCGAACCCAGTAGCAATTCGAGTAGGCGTAGGTCGAAGCAGCCGCCGCGCCGAGGGCAAGGCCGAGGCCGACGCCACCCCAACCCCAGCCGTGATGCCAATGATGGGCCTCGGCCTGGCTGGTGCCCGCCACCGAAGCGGCACCGAGAGTGAGGGCGGCAACGAGCGCTGCAGCGATCTTGGTCTTCATGGGGTATTCCTTCCGTGCTCTTTCGTCGGGGCCGTCATCGGCCGGGATGCTGATTGGTCGCAGCGCGGCGCAAGTCGGTTCAAAGAAAATTTTTGGTCCCCGAGGGGATCCTTTTCCGCCGCAGCCGCGCGCCGCGTAGCCCGCTCTCGCCCGCCCCCCCCCAGAGCACGATGCGATCAGGCACATCGCATCGTGCTCTCATCTCATTGATTCTGGAGCATGATCTTCTCCGAAAAGGCTGCAACTTTTCGGGATCATGCTCTAGGATGCCGCCCTCACACGTCGAAGGGTCACGGGGTCCGGGAAAAAATGGCGACCAAGAACAAAGTCATCATCACCTGTGCGGTCACGGGCGCGATTCACACGCCCACCATGTCGCCGCACCTGCCGATCACGCCCGAGCAGATCGCCGATTCGGCGATCGGCGCCGCCGAGGCGGGCGCCGCGATCGTGCATCTGCATGCGCGCAATCCCGAGACCGGTCGACCGGATCAGTCGCCCGAAGCCTTCCTGCGCTTCGTGCCGCGCATCAAGCAGCGCACCAACGCGGTGATCAACCTGACGTCAGGCGGATCGCCCACCATGCGGGTCGAAGAGCGCGTGATGCCGGCATCGAGCCTCAAGCCGGAGGTGGCGAGCCTCAACATGGGCTCGATGAATTTCGGGCTCTACCCGATGCTCAACCGCTACAAGGAATTCAAGCACGACTGGGAGAAGCCGTATCTCGAAGGCACCAAGGACCTGATCTTCCGCAACACCTTCAAGGATATCGAATTCGTCCTGAAGACCTGCCAGGACAACGAGACGCGCTTCGAATTCGAGTGCTACGACATCGGCCACCTCTACAGCCTCAGCCATTTCCTCGAGCGCGGCCTGGTGAAGCCGCCGCTGTTCGTGCAGTCGGTGTTCGGCATCCTGGGCGGCATCGGCACGCATCCGGAGGACGTGATCCACATGCGGCGCACCGCCGACCGCCTGCTCGGCCGCGAGAACTACCGGTGGTCGGTGCTCGGCGCCGGACGCGCCCAGATGCCGATCGCCGCCATGGCGGCCGCGATGGGCGGCAATGTCCGGGTCGGTCTCGAGGACTCGCTGTGGATCGGGCCCGGCAAGCTCGCCGAGTCGAATGCCCAGCAGGTCACCAAGGCGCGGCAGATCATCGAGGGCCTCGGCCTGGAGATCGCGACCCCGGACGATGCGCGCGAGATCCTCGCGCTCAAGGGGGCGGACAAGGTGAATTTCTGAGTCCTTGATCGTCATTGCGAGCCCACGGGTCTTGCCTTCGGCAAGCCCGAGGATGAACTCCGCGAAGCAATCTCGGCCACGCGCGCGGCGGAGATTGCTTCGTCGCGCTGCGCGCACCTCGCAATGACGATGGTGGCGCAGAAGATCAGAACCGGAAGCGGAACTGCGGCCATGGGCTGCGGCCGACATTGCGGATCGGTCGACCGGAGCTGACGAACGAATAGCTGGTGTTGTCCTGCGATCCGATCATCACGGCCTCGACCAGCGGCTCGGCGATCGGCCCGGTTCCGGCCCACTCGACGATGAAGTTGGCGGCGGCGCCGCCACGGTCGTCCTCAGCCGGGATGACGATCTCGATCGTGCCGAATGGCCGCAGCGCAATCGGCTGGCTCAGGTATTCCTGAACCAGCTTGCCTGAGGTCTCGAAATATTCGATGCGCTCGATGACCAGCGGCTTGCTGGCGGAGGTGTTGTCGATCCGCAGCGTGGTCGACAGTTCGATCAGCTTGCGATCGCCTCCCGCCGCCCCGTACACGCGTGAATAGGCCGGCACATAGATCGTGCCTTTGGCTGACAGCGTGGCCGGATCCGGCATCGCGGTCAGCGAATCCGTGAATTGCTTGCGGAAGTCGATCGGCCCGACTTGGCCGGCCGGGCCGACCGCGCCCGTGGTTTCGGCTTGGCCCATGCTGCAGGCGAGTCCGAGGAGGAGCGCCGACAACACGGGCCGCAGGCTACGCAAGGCCGTCTGCATCGCTACCCCCTCGAAAGGGTTGCCGCGGCTTCCCGGAGGCCGCCAGTATGACACTTGCCGACCCACCCGCGTCAACATGGCGCAGGTAGGCCGCCAAGGCAATAAACACCACCGATAGCGGATGCTTGCATCGGGCGCACCGTAAATGGGTGGCCCGGGCCATCGTGGCTGTCATAAAGGGGGCCAGCACGCCCCGCGGGACGAAAAAGGACCGGAAATCCGCATGGTCTCGCTCGACACCGTCAGTATCGGCATCCTGTTCGGGGCGCTGCTGGTGCTCGCCGGCATGCTGTCGAGCCTGGTCGCGCTCCGTTTCGGCGCGCCGCTGCTCCTGGTGTTCCTCGTCGTCGGCATGCTCGCGAGCGAACCTGGCGTTATCGGCCAGTTCGACGACGTGCGCGCCGCCTACATCGTCGGCTCGGTCGCGCTGGCGCTGATCCTGTTCGATGGCGGACTGCGCACGCGCTTCTCCACCTTTCGCAGCGTACTCGCGCCCTCGCTCGTGCTCGCCACCGTCGGCGTCCTCCTGACGGCGGCGCTCACCGCCCCGATCGCGCATCTCGCGCTCGGCATCGGCTGGATCGAATCGCTGCTGGTCGGCTCGGTGATCGCCTCGACCGATGCGGCCGCGGTGTTCTTCCTCGTCCACGCACGCGGCCTGCGCCTGCGGCCGCGCGTCGGCGCGACGCTCGAGATCGAGTCCGGCACCAACGACCCGTTCGCGATCTTCCTCACCATCCTGCTGGTGGAGATTCTCCTGTTCGGGCCGCAGCCGTGGTCCGTGATCGCGACCGGGTTCCTCGCGAAGGCGCTCGGCGGCGCCATTATCGGCATCCTCGGGGGGCGCGGCATCGTGCTGGTGCTCAATCGGCTGGCGCTGCCGCAGGGACTGCACGCGCCCTTCGTCACCACCGGCGCCGTGGTGGTGTTCGGGCTCGCCGAGGCGGTGCATTCGTCGGGCTTCCTCGCCGTCTACGTGGCAGGCCTCGTGGTCGGCAATCGGCCGACCCGCGCACACAACACGGTCGTGGTCTTCCTCGATGCCGCGACCTGGCTCGCGCAGATCGGCATGTTCCTGCTGCTCGGCCTGCTTGCCTCGCCGGAACGGCTGCCGCAGCACGCGCTCCCCGGGCTTGCGATCGCGCTCGGCCTGATGCTGATCGCCCGGCCGCTCGCGGTGTTCCTCTGCCTTGCGCCGTTCCGCTTCTCGTCGCGCGAGAAGCTGTTCATGTCGTGGGTCGGGTTGCGCGGTGCGGTCGGGATCTTTCTCGCCTCCATTCCGCTGCTGGTCAGACTGCCCAACGCACAGCTCTATTTCGACGTCGGTTTCGTCGTCGTGCTCGCCTCGCTGCTGGTGCAGGGGTGGACCGTCACAGCGGCCGCGCACCGCCTGCACATCGCGCTGCCGCGCACCGATCCGGCGCCGCGGCGGGTCGAGCTCGACCTGCCCGGCCAGCTCGAGCAAGAGCTCGTCGGCTATGCGGTGCACGCCAACAATCCCTATCTGCGCCGGCGCATCGCGCCGTCCTGGGCCAAGCTCATGTTGGTGGTGCGCGACGAACGCGTGCTGACCGCCGGAGAGGCGAGCGGCATCCGCGAGGGCGACCACGTCTATTTCCTCGCGCCGCCCGAAAAAGCGCCCGCGCTCGACCGATTCTTCGTCGACATGCCGCCGCCGGCGGCGCCCGACCCGCGCCTGCTCGGCGACTTCTTCGTCGGCGGCCAGGCGACCCTCGGCGCGCTCGGCGAGATCTACGGCCTGACGGTCGCGCCCGAGGACGCCGCGACGACGCTGTCGGACTACATCGTGGAGCAGCTCGGCCATCCGGCACACACCAATGACCTGGTGCAGCTCGGCCCGATCACCCTGGTGGTGCAGAAGGCGGTCGACGGCAAGGCGGTCAATATCGGCCTGCAGCTCGCCGAGCCCGATCCGGTCGTTTCGGTGCCGCACACGATACGCGCGGCGGTCAAGCGCCACCTACGGGCCGTGCTCGACGCATTCCAACGGTGAGCCATATTCAGGCGCTTGCGCCGGCCCACGCGGCGATGATCGCCTGCAGCTCGTCGAGGCCGTCGGTGAGCGCCGCCGGGCCGGGCTGCAGGATCAAGGGCGACTTGATCTCGCGCAACCAGCCGTCGCGCACCGCCGGGACGGCGGCGAAGCCCGGCCGCGCCGCCACGCGGGCGGGCACGAACTTCTTGCCGCACCACGAGCCGATGATGATGTCGGGCGCAGCCGCGATGACATCCGCGGCCGCCACGACGCGATCCGGCGCGGCCTTTTGCGTCGCCAGGTGCGCGAACACGTCGATTCCCCCCGCGACGGCAACGAGCTCCGACACCCAGCCGATGCCGGAGATCATCGGCTCGTCCCATTCCTCGAAATAGACACGCGGCCGACGGGCGAGCGCCTGCGTGCGTTCCCGCGTCACCTCGAGCCGGCGCGACAGATCATCGGCGAGCGCTGCCGCCTTCTCGGCTGCACTCACCAGCGCGCCGAGCGTGCGGATCATGGCGAGGATGCCGGCGACGTCGCGCTGGTTGAAGGCATGCACCGCGACGCCGCGGCGGATCAGCGCTGCCGCGATCTCGGCCTGAAGGTCCGAGAAGGTCAGCACGAGATCCGGGGCGAGCGCGAGGACCTTCTCGATGTCGGCGGAAATGAAGGCGGAGACGCGCGGCTTCTCGCGGCGCACGCGCGCGGGCCGCACCGCATAGCCGGAGACGCCGACAATGCGCGCCTCCTCGCCGAGCAGGTAAAGGGTCTCGACGGTCTCCTCGGTGAGGCAGACGATGCGTTGCGGCGGGAACATGGCCCGCATGATACGCGGCGCGGCCGCTTGGAGCGATCCTGTCGGGCGCGACCGCGCGGCCGGAGAGCGTCTCGGCATCCGTGCCGGCCGTCCAGGTGCCTCGTGGTCGCATCAGGCCGACGCGCCCGCGCCGGCGGCCAGCAGCTCCAACCCGCCAAGGGCCGTCACGCGACCGCCGTCGATCCGCACCACCGCGGTTGCGATGTGCGCGAGCTCGGCCGCCTGGTGGCTGACATAGAGCATCGGCACCTTGCTGTCGTCGCGCAGCCGCAGCAGGTAGGGCAGGATCTCCTGCTTGCGGGCGGCGTCGAGCGAGGCGAGCGGCTCGTCGAGCAGCAGGAGCCGCGGCCGCATCAGCAGCGCGCGGCCGATCGCGACGCGCTGGCGTTCGCCGCCCGACAGCTTGCCGGGACGACGGTCGAGCAGATCGCCGATGTCGAGCAGCTCGACAATGTGGCGGGTCTCGGCATCATCGCGCGAAATCCTGCTCATCCAGCGGCCGTAGTCGAGATTGCGGCGCACCGTCAGGTGGGGAAACAGCCGGCCTTCCTGGAACACATAGCCGATGCGCCGCCGGTGCGGCGGGACGTTGATGCGCGCGGCCGAATCGAACAGCGCGGTGCCGTCGAATGCGATACGGCCGCGATCGGGGACGAGCAGGCCGGCGATCAGATTGGCAACGGTCGACTTGCCGGCGCCGGAGGGGCCGAACAGCGCGGTCACGCCCGCGGCCGCCTCGAATTTCGCGGTCAAGCGGAATTGCCCGAGGCGCTTGTCGATGTCGATCGCGAGCACGTCATTCCCCGTGGAGGCGCATGCCGGCGCGGCGTGCGAACCATTCGGAGACGATCAGCGCCGCGAGCGCGAGCGCGATCGCGACCAGCACGAGCCGGCCAGCTGCGGCGTCGCCACCTGGGACGTTGGTATAGGTGTAGATTGCCGCCGACAGCGTCTGCGTCTCGCCCGGGATGTTGGACACGAACGTGATGGTCGCGCCGAACTCGCCGAGCGCCTTGGCGAAGCAGAGCACCATGCCGGCGATCACGCCGGGCAGCGCCAGCGGCAGCGTCACGGTCGCGAACACCCACGCCCGGTTGGCGCCGAGGGTCGCGGCCGCGTCCTCGAGCCGGCGGTCGATCGCCTCGATGGAGAGCCGCACGGCGCGCACCAGCAGCGGAAAGCCCATCACGCCGCAGGCGAGCGCGGCGCCGGTCCAGCGGAACGAAAAGACGATGCCGAACGTGTCGGCCAGGAACGCGCCGATCGGGCCCTTGCGACCAAACGAGATCAACAGCAGATAGCCGGTCACCACCGGCGGCAGCACCAGCGGCAGGTGCACGAAGCCGTCGAGCAGCGCCTTGCCCCAGAAATCCTTGCGCGCGAGCAGCCACGCGATCGCGATGCCGAACGGCGCCGCCACCGCGGTCGCGACCACTGCGATGCGCAGCGACAGCTCGATCGCGGTCCATTCGTCGGGGGTGAGGTCGAGCATCAGGCCGCTATCGAGCTGGCGTCCCGCACACCCGGGATCGCGAC
>Ga0126377_10001471_pt1 | contig 15529 bp, 11 predicted proteins | sample PanSoiMetPlot_22_FD_92647 | JGI IMG/M metagenome (GOLD analysis project Ga0126377, IMG submission 92647) | Tropical forest soil microbial communities from Panama - MetaG Plot_22 | ecosystem: Environmental > Terrestrial > Soil > Tropical forest > Bulk soil | place: Panama | collected 2016-02-17
GCGTGGTGCAGCTCGAGCCCGCGCCCGCCGACGACCGGCATCAGCCGCTCCACCGCCTGCACGCAGAGCTTGGCCGCGTAGCCGACATTGAGCCGATACTGCAGCCGCGTCGCCTCGTCGGGCCGCTCGCGCGCGCGGCCCATCTCGTTGATCCGCTCGCGGTCGACCTGGAGCAGTGCGCGGGCGGCCTCCAGTTCGGCGGCGGCTTCCGCGACGCGAGCCTGGATGGTCTGCTGCTCGGCGAGCCGCACGCTCGCCACGGAGGAGCGACCGGCCAGCTCGGCGACGATCTGGTCGACGGCGCCGATGGCCGCGCCGAGCGCCGCACCGATCAGGCTGTGCGGCAGGCAGGCGAACAGCGGCAGGCGATAGAGGTGATTGGGGTTGGCCGCAGCTCCGGGCGCGCGGCCATCGCGCGTCGCAATGACGTCGAGCACCCGATGCGGCGGCACTAGCGCGTCCTTGACGACGATGTCGTTGCTGCCCGTCGCAGCGAGACCGACGGTGCGCCACGTGTCTTCGATCTCGTAGTCGGCGCGATGCACCAGCAGGAAAGTCGGGGCGACGCCGGCCGCTCCCGGCGCCATGGCGAGCAGGATCGCGCTGTCGCAATGATCGACATTGCTGGAGAAACGCCAGCGGCCGCTCACCCGGATGCCGCCCGCCGCCGGCGCGAGCTTCGGCCCGACGCCGAGGAACGAGCTGGCGACCGCCCGCGTCGGGTCCTCGCCCCAGACCTCGTCCTGGGCGGCGCGCGGAAACATGCCGAGGATCCAGGCGTGGCACGCCGTGACAGAAAGGGCCCAGGCGCTCGACGCGCAGCCGCGCGCGACCTCGGCGGCGAGCATCGTGTGCAGCCCGTAGCGGGCCTCGAGCCCGCCGTAACGCGCCGGCTGCAGCACCCGGTAGAAGCCGGCGTTGCGGAAGGCGGCGTGGGTCTCGTCCGGAAGGCGCCGCATCGCCTCGGCGTCGGCGGCGCGCTCGCGCAACGCCGGCGCAAGCTCGCGCGCCCGCTCGATCAGGCCGGCTTCCGCCGCACTCCATTCGCCACGCGGCTCGTTCGAGGCGTCAGCGGGACCGGTCACGCGCGCAAGCTCCCGTGGCTCAATTGACCGTCGCGCCCGACGACTTGATCACCTCGGCCCATTTGCGGATCTCCTCGGCGAGCAGCGCGGCAAAATCCTCCGCGCTCTCCAGCTTGGTCTCGGCACCGAGCCTGGCGAGATGATCGCGCAAATCGGCCGCGCGCAGACCGTCATTGATGGTGTCGTGCAACTTGGCGACAACCTCGCGCGGCGTACCGGCGGGCGCAACCACGCCGGTCCAGGAGCCTTGCGGAAAGCCGGCGAACCCGACCTCCTGCATGGTCGGCACGTCGGGCAGCTCCGGCCAGCGCGTCGTGCTGGTGACGGCGAGGGCGCGCAGCTGGCCGGAGAGGATCGGCGGCACGACGACCGTGGTCGACAGCATCGTCATCTGGGTCTGCCCCGCCAACAGATCGGTCAGTGCGGGCGCCGCCCCCTTGTAGGGAACGAACACGATCTCGATGCCGCTGAGACTGCGAAAGAGCTCGCCCATGAGATGGGGCGGCGTGCCGGGGGCCGCCCCGAAATTCAGCTTGCCGGGATTTGCCTTGGCGTAGGCGATGAGCTCCTTGACGGAAGTCACGGGCACATTTGGGTGAACCACCATGGCGAGCGGATGGTTGGCGACGATCGCGACCGGCGCAAAGCCACCGACCGGATCGTAGCCGATATTGCGGTAGAGCGACGGGCTGATCGCAAGCGAGCCCGCGCTCGCGAACAGCAGCGTGTAGCCGTCGGGATCGGCCGTCGCGACCGCCTTCGACGCGATGGTGCCGCCGGCGCCCGGCCGGTTCTCCACGATCACGGGCTGGCCGAAACGGGTCGACAGATACTGCGCGACCAGTCGCGCCATCACGTCGACCGGTCCGCCCGGCGCGAACGGGACGATCATCTTGATCAGGCGGTCCGGCCAAGTCTGGGCCCGGGCGGGAATAGCGAGCGCGAGGCCCGCAGCCGACGCGACAAAGAGTCGTCGGGTGATCATGCGAGGCATTCCGTCACTGTCCCGGGTCTGCGGCGCACCGCGACACGAGACGCCGCGCGATCGATCCATTCGAGTCACTTGATGCGCTCCAGGATGCTCACATAGTTCGCGACCGCGGTACCGCCCATGTTGAACAGGGCGCCGAGCTTGGCCTCTTTCACCTGCATGTCGCCGGCAGCGCCGCAGAGCTGCATGGCGCATAGCGCGTGCATCGAGACGCCGGTCGCCCCGATTGGATGGCCCTTGGCCTTGAGGCCCCCGGACGGATTGATCGGCAGCCGGCCGTCCTTCTGCGTCCAGCCTTCCGCGATCGCGCGTGCGCCCTCGCCTTCCGGCACGAGGCCCATCGCCTCGTACTCGATCAGCTCCGCGATGGTGAAGCAGTCGTGCACCTCGGCGAAGGAGAGGTCGCCGAGGGTGATGCCGGCATGCGCCAGCGCACGTTTCCAGGCCTCGGCACAGCCCTCGAACTTGAGCACGTCGCGCCGCGCCATCGGCAGGAAGTCCTGCACGTGCTCGGCCGCCCGGAACGCGACCGCCTTCTTCATGCCGAGCGCGGTCTCGACGTCGGCCAGCACGACGGCGGCGGCGCCGTCGGAGACCGGCGAGCAGTCGGTGCGCTTGAGCGGGCCGGCAACGAACGGGTTCTTCTCGCTTTCGGTGCGGCAGAATTCGAAACCGAGATCCTTGCGCAGCTGCGCATAGGGATTGCCTACCCCGTTCTTGTGGTTCTTTGCCGCGATTCGTGCGAGCGCATCCGATTGATCGCCGTATTTCTGGAAATAGAGGCCCGCGATATTGCCGAAGAGCCCGGCAAAGCCGCCGGCGATGTCGGCCTCTTCGCGCACGTACGACGCCTTGAGCAGGTTGCGGCCGATCTCGGGGGCGGGCGTCGTCGTCATCTGCTCGACGCCGACCGCCAGCACGATACGTGCGGCCCTCGCCTCGATCGCCTTGAGGCCCTGATGCACGGCCGCCGAGCCGGTCGCGCAGGCGTTCTCGACCCGGGTCGCGCGCTTGAAGCGCAGGTCGGGCGACGCCTGCAGCACCAGCGAGGCGGTGAAGTCCTGGGCCGAGAAGCCCGCATTGAAGTGGCCGAGCAGGATCTCGTCGACGTCGGCCGCCGCGACCCCGGCGTCGCGCAGCGCCGCGTCGGCCACCCGCACGGTCAGGCTCTCGACCGACTCGGCGTCGAGCCGCCCGAACGGGGTATGGGCCCATCCGACGATGCAGGCGGTCACGCTCGCCTCCTTTACGGTTCCTTAGGCACGAACCCTGCCGAACTTCGGGCGTTTTCCCTGGACTAACAGCATAATGGGCGCGACAGGCATTGCCAGCGCTTTGCGTTCCGAGCCGCGTTTGGATTAAAGTGGGTACTGGCCGCGTCGCGGTCGATATCCTTGGGAAGCCACAACCGAGAGCAGGCCAAAAATCGTGTCATCGAGCATCAAATGGCTGGTCCGCAAATGGCTGGCCCGCGTGTTCCTCACCGCGATGTGCGCCGGCGCACTGGCATGGCCGGCCCGCGCCGGCAACGAGGCGCTGCTCCTCATCGACGTCGAGACCGGCAAGGTGCTGCGGGCCGAGAATGCCACATACCCCTGGTACCCGGCCTCGACCAGCAAGCTGATGACCACCTATGTGACCCTCCAGGCGGTCAAGGACGGGCGAATCACCTTCGACACGCTGCTGACGGTCTCGCCGAACGCGGTCGCGCAGTCGCCGTCCAAGATGGGGTTCCGCGCCGGAATCCAGGTCACGGTCGACAATGCGCTCAAGATGCTGCTGGTACATTCCGCGAACGACATTGCGGTGGTGCTGGCGGAAGGCATCTCGGGCTCGATCGAGAAATTCGCCGACGAGATGAACGCGACGTCGCAGCGACTGGGCATGACCCAGTCGAGCTGGGTCAATCCGAACGGCCTGCCGGCCGAAGGGCAGATCACCTCGGCACGCGACCTCGGCATCCTGGCGCGCGCGCTGATGCACGATTTCCCCCAATATGACTTCTACTGGCACATCCCGGCGATCAAGTTCGGCCGCCGCGTGATGCGCAACTACAACAAGCTGCTGGCCGACTATCCGGGCGCCGACGGCATGAAGACCGGCTTCATCTGCTCCTCAGGATTCAACCTGGTCGCGTCGGCGACGCGCGGCAACCGGCGGCTCATCGCGGTCGTGCTGGGCGCGCCGTCTTCGGCGGTGCGCACCACCAAGGCCGCATCGATGCTCGAGCACGGGTTCAACGGCGCGATGTTGACTTGGCTGATGCCTTCGCTCGGGACGGTCGACGCGCTGCAGCCGATCAATGCGGCACCGCCCGATCTGCACGACCAGGTCTGCGGGCCGCACCGCAAACGCCCGGCCGCCGAGGACGAGGACGACGATGCGGCAGCCAACGCCGACAACGACGCGGAACACGCATTGATGCTTTCCGACCTCAAGGGCGCGACGCGCGGCCCGCTGCTGACCGGCAACCCCCTGGCGGCGGTCCCGCCCATGGTGGTCTATGTCGGGCCGAAGCGCGCGACCGTGCAGGCGAGCGCCGAGGACGACGCAGCGGTGATTTCGGCGAAGCCGCACAAGAAGCGGGGCAAGGTCGCGGCCACCGCGAAAGATGCGCCCGCAAAGGCCGCCGGCGCCAAGGCCAACGGCGCCAAAACCGGCGACGGCAAAACCGGCGAAAGCAAGGCCCATGGCACCAAGCCCGCCGGCACCAAGGCCGGCGGTCCCAAGGCGGACGCGACAAAACCGACCGCGCCGGCATCCGCCACGGTCACCTCCGTCAAGCCCAAGGCGGCGACGAGCCCGCAATGACCGCGCGGGCGCGCGGGCCGGTCGCGCCGCTGCCGCTCACGGTGCTGACCGGCTTCCTGGGCGCCGGCAAGACCACCCTGCTCAACCGGCTGCTAAAAGATCCGGCGCTCGCCGGCACCGCCGTGCTGATCAACGAGTTCGGCGAGGTCGGCATCGACCATCTGCTGGTCGAGCGCGTCGACGGCAACGTGGTCCAGCTTTCGACCGGCTGCCTGTGCTGCACGGTGCGCGGCGACCTCGTCGACTCGCTCGAGAAGCTGCTGCGCGACCGCGACAATGGCAGGGTTGCGTTCGACCGGGTGGTGATCGAGACCACCGGCCTCGCCGACCCGGCGCCGGTGCTGCACACCATCATGCTGCATCCCTATCTGGTGCTGCGCTTCCGGCTCGACGGCATCATCACGGTGGTCGACACGATCAACGGGCTCGCCACACTCGATGCCCAGCCCGAAGCGGTCAAGCAGATCGCCGTCGCCGACCGCATCGTGCTGGCCAAATCCGATCTCGTCGATACGCCGGCGCAGCGCGCCGCCGCCGACGCGCTGCTGATGCGCGTGCGCGGGCTCAACCCGGCGGCACGGCTCCTCGACGGGGCGGCCGGCGAAGCAACGCCGGCGCGACTGCTCGGTTGCGGCCTGTTCGATCCGGCACGCAAGATCCCCGACGTCGGGCGCTGGCTCGCCGCCGAAGCGCTCGCCGAGGCGGACGACGCCCATGCGCACGGCCACGATCCCAACCGTCATGACGACCGCATTCGCGCCTTCACGCTCGCGTCCGACACGGCAATCCCGCTTGCGGCCTTCGACCTTTTTCTCGAGCTGCTGCGCTCGACGCATGGGCCGAACCTGCTGCGCGTCAAAGGCATCGTGAAGATCGCCGAAACGCCCGAGCGTCCCGTCGTCATCCACGGCGTCCAGCATGTGTTTCACCCGCCCGCACAGCTCGACGGCTGGCCGGACGAGGACCGCCGCACCCGCATGGTGTTCATCGTGCGCGACATTGCGCCGAAGACGATCCGCGGTTTGTTCGACGCCTTCCTCGGCGCCGCCCAGGTCGACCGGCCCGACCGCGCCGCGCTCGTCGACAATCCGCTGATGCCGTTCGGCGGGATCGACCGCTAGATTTTCGCAGTGGGCTGGGTTCAACTTGTCATGCCCGCGCCTGTCGCGGGCATCCACGTCTTAATCGCGTTACAAGAAGATCAGGCGTGGATGGCCGGGACATAGGCGAGCGATGCGACGCCGTTCTTCGACCGGCTGAGCCCGGCCATGACGGTCAAAATAGGGCATGAACTTGTTCGATCACCTCAAAGACGACGCGGTGTTTCTCGCTGGCGCGTGGCGCGCGCTCCGGGGCGCCGCGCCGATCGCCAAGAACCCCACGATGGTGTTTCCGCGGCTGTTGGAGACGCTGGCGGCGCGCTATGGCGACAATCCGGCCCTGATATCGGACGTCGAGACGCTGACCTACCGCGGGCTTGCGGCGCGCGCCAACCGCTATGCGCGCTGGGCGCTGGCGCAGGGCCTCGCCAAGGGCGACACCGTGTGTCTGCTGATGCCGAACCGCCCGGAATACATGGCGATCTGGCTGGGCATCACCCACGCGGGCGGCGCGGTCGCGTTGCTCAACACCAACCTCACGGGCCCTTCGCTCGCCCACTGCATCGATCTCGTCTCACCCAGGCACATCATCGCGGCGGAGGCGCTCGCGCCCGCGCTGGCACGCGCGGCACTCGTCCTCAAGAGCAGGCCGCAGGTCTGGCTGCACGGCGGCGGGTCGGAGCCGCGCATCGATCGCGCGATCGAGGCCTTCTCGGACGATCCGCTGTCCGCAAACGAGCGCCCGCCGCTCACCATCGAGGACCGCGCGCTCTACATCTACACGTCGGGCACCACCGGCATGCCCAAGGCCGCCAACGTCAACCACTATCGCGTGATGCTGGCGTCGCTCGGGTTCGCCGGCGTGATGGCGACGCGCGCCTCCGACCGCATGTATGACTGTCTGCCGATGTATCACACGACGGGCGGCGTGGTCGCGACCGGCGCGCTGCTGGTCAAGGGCGGCAGCGTCGTGATCCGCGAGAAATTCTCGGCGGGCGCGTTCTGGGACGATATCGCGCGTCACCAATGCACCATTTTTCAGTATGTCGGCGAGCTCTGCCGCTACCTGGTCCACCTGCCGCCCCGGCCCGGCGAGACGCACCATCGTCTGCGGCTCGCCTGCGGCAACGGACTGCGGCCCGACATCTGGAGCACGTTCCAGCAGCGCTTCCGCATCCCGCGCATCATCGAGTTCTATGCGGCCACCGAGGGCAACGTGACGCTGTTCAACTTCGCCGGCCGGCCGGGCGCAATCGGCCGGCTGCCGCGCCTGCTCGACCGCCGCTTTCCGATCCGCATCGTCAAGCTCGACCCGGCGCGGGAAGAGCCGATCCGCGACGCGCGCGGCTTCTGCATCCGCTGCGGTCCGGACGAGATCGGCGAGACCATCGGCCGCATCGTCAATGATCCGGCCGCGCCCTCCAACCGGTTCGACGGCTATGCGGATCCCGCCGACAGCGAGCGAAAGATCCTGCGCAGCGTGTTCGAGCCGGGCGACGCCTGGTTCCGCACCGGCGATCTGATGCGGCGCGACCGGCGCGGCTATTTCTATTTCGTCGACCGGATCGGCGACACTTTTCGCTGGAAAAGCGAAAATGTCTCGACCGCCGAGGTCGCCGAGACCATCAACCGTTTCCCCGGTATCCGCGCCGCCAATGTGTACGGGGTCGCCGTCGCGGGCCACGACGGGCGCGCCGGCATGGCGGCGATCGAGGCCGACGACGCGATCGATCTTGCGGCACTGCGTGCGCACGTGCACGGATTGCTGCCGCACTACGCGCGCCCGCTCTTTCTGCGCCTGCGCCGCGAGATCGAGATCACGGAGACGTTCAAGGCGAAGAAGACCGATCTGGTCGCGCAAGGGTTCGATCCTGGCCTGACCACGGACGCGATCTATTTCGACGATCCGCGCTCGGGCGCGTTCGTGCGCCTCGACGCGGCGCTCTATGGCGACATCATCGGCGGGGACATCAGGCTATGAGCGAGAATGCGCAGACCGTGCTCGCCTTCTGGCGCGCGGCCGGGCCGGAGAAATGGTTCACCAAGGACGCGGCCTTCGACGCCGAGATCCGCGCGCGCTTCCTTGCGACCTACGAGGCCGCTGCCGAGGGGCGACTCGCCTGGGATGACGATCCGGCGGGAGCACTCGGCCTCGTGATCCTGCTCGACCAGTTCCCGCGCAACATGTTCCGCGACAGCGCGCGCGCCTTTGCGGCCGATCCGCTGGCGCGGGCGATCACCGCGCGCGCGATCGCGCGCGGATTCGACCAGCAAGTCGCCGCGGCGGACCGCGGATTCTTCTACCTGCCGTTCGAGCATTCGGAGGCGCTCGCGGATCAGGAGCGCTCGATCGCGCTCAACCGCGCCAGCGGCGACGCCGACGCGGTGAAATGGGCCGAACTCCATGCCGAGATCATCCGCCGGTTCGGCCGCTTCCCGCACCGGAATAAGCTGCTCGGCCGCACGACGACCCCGGACGAGCAGGCGTTCCTGGACGGCGGCGGCTTCGCGGGGTGACAGGCGACGCGGCCGGCCACGGTTCGTTTGCCTTGCTGCCTGCACCCAACCGGCTGGAGGTGCCCGCCGCGGCGCGGGGGCGGTCGCACGGCGGATCCGCGACGCATTCCTCAAACGCTAGGCCTTTTCGCGCAGCAGGCGCCGGATCACCTTGCCGGTGGTCGTCATCGGCATTTCGGCGATGAAGGCGATCTCGCGCGGATATTCGTGCGCCGACAGCCGCGTGCGCACGAAGTCCTGGATTTCGGCCGCGAGCGTATCCGATCCGGCGACGCCCGGCTTGAGCACGATAAACGCCTTGACGATCTCGGTGCGCACAGGATCGGGTTTGCCGATGGCAGCGGCGAGGGCGACCGCCGGATGGCGGATCAGGCAGTCCTCGATCTCGCCCGGCCCGATGCGGTAGCCGGCCGACGTGATGACGTCGTCGTCGCGGCCGACGAAGGAGACGTAGCCGTCGTCGTCGACGAGGCCCTGATCACCCGTGGTCATCCAGTCGCCGATGAACTTGTCGCGCGTCGCATCGGGCTTTCCCCAGTATTCGAGGAACATCACCGGGTCCGGACGCCTGACCGCGATCTGGCCGAGCTCGCCCGGCGCGCAGCGCGAGCCGTCGCGGCGGATCACCGCGACCGTATGGCCGGGCACCGGCTTGCCGATCGCGCCCGGTTTCGACACGCCGATGAGCGCACAGCTCGACAGCACCAGATTGCATTCGGTCTGGCCGTAGAATTCGTTGATCACGAGGCCGAGCGCGGAACTGCCCCACTCATAGGTCTCGGCACCGAGCGCCTCGCCGCCCGAGCCGACGGTGCGCAGCCTGAGCGCATGCCGGCCGCGCGGGCTCGGCGCCGCGCGCAGCATGCGCAGTGCGGTCGGCGGGATGAAGGCGTTGCGCACGCCGGCCTTGGCCATCAGGTCGAACGCCTCCTCGGGATCGAATTTGTCGAGCCGGCGCGCCACCACCGGCACCCCGTAGTAGAGGCTGGGCAGCAGGCAATCGAGCAGCCCGCCCGCCCAGGCCCAATCGGCCGGCGTCCAGAACCGGTCACCCGGCTGCGGAAAGAATTCGTGCGGAAATTCGATACCGGGCAGATGCCCGATCAGCACCCGATGGGCGTGCAGTGCGCCCTTCGGCTGGCCGGTCGTGCCCGAGGTGTAGATCATCATCGCCGGGTCGTCGGGCGCGGTGGCGACCGGAGAAAAGTCCGGCGCTGCGCGCCCCAGCACGTCGGCGAGGCCGAGCGCGCCGTGATCGGGGCCGTCGACCGAGAGAACCAGCGCCAGCTCCGGCAGACCGGCGCGGATGGACGCGAGCTTGGCGACGCCCGCCGCATTGGTGACGACCGCCTTCACGCCCGCGTTGTGCAGCCGATAACTCAGCGCGTCGACGCCGAACAGGATCGCGAGCGGCAGCGCGATCGCGCCGAGCTTGTAGACCGCGATGTGAATCGCGGCGACCTCGGGCGACTGCGGCAGCAGGATCGCGACCCGGTCGCCGCGCGCGACACCGTGCGCCGCAAGCGCATTGGCGAGGCGGTTCGAAATCGCGCGCAACAAGCCATAGCTCACGTCCTCGCGTCGCCCGTCCGGCCGAAAATGAATAAGCGCGAGGCGCTCCGGCTCGATTGCGGCCCAGCGGTCGCATACCTCGACGCCGATGTTGTAGGTCGCCGGCAGATCCCAGCGGAACCGCCGATGGAGGGCGTCGTAGTCGCGCGTCGCCCAAAGAACTGGACGGCCCGGAGTCATGTCACACTCTCGCGTCCCGGGCGCGCCGCAGCGCGGAGCAAAGCGAAGCGGTGCGGTGCAGAACCGGGACCCATCGTGGTACTCCTCGAACTAAACAAAGCTTAGCAACGCCGTATTTGCGCGTGAGGCTATTCTCACTGCTTCGGCAGCGCCGTGACGACGGCCTGCGCGGTGCCCTCGGCTTCCGCGACGATGCGCAGGATCTTGGAATCCTGCGCGATGTCGACGAGCCTCAGGCCGGTGACGGCGACGTCGACCTGCACGCCCGGCTCGGCCCGGGCAGCCTCGGCGAGCGCCGCACCGATGCTTTGCTGCGCATTGGCGGCAAACGGCTTGAGGTCGATCACCGCGCTCTCGGCGAGCGCCGCCTGCAGATAGGGCATGGTCGCCCTGGCGGCGGCGCCGAGCAGGCTGAATGCAGCCTCCGACTGCACGTCAAGTTCGACATCGGCGAGACGCAGGACCTGCCGCGTGCGGTCGAGCACGAGCCGACCCCACACGTAGACCGTCGCCTCGGAACCGAGGCCGAGAAAGGTCTCGTGCTCGCGCGCCTTGACGCGCAGCGAGATCAGAAGCCTGTCGGCTGACGGCGCGAGACTCGCGCCGAGCACCGAGATCGTGGCCGCACCGGCGCCGCCAGCGGAGAAATTGCGCCCTTTGAGCTGGGCATCGAGCAGGCGACTGATTTCGGCGAACGGCACGTCGATCGGCACGCCGAGTGCGATCCGGCCCCGGTCGAGTTGCTGGATGATCTGGAGCTGCGACGGGAACGGACAGCTCGGCCTGGTCTCGCTCGGCACCACGCGGGTCTCGGCCTGCAGCCCGAGCGTAAGCGTCACGGCGTTCTGGTCGATCTTCGGCTGGGCCGCGAAGGCGCGCGTCGGGCGCACCTCGAGCCAGAGATCGGGAGCGTCGGGCCCGACGCCTTTGAGCGAGATCGAGCGGCACATTTTCGCCCATTCGTGTCGCGCCACCATCTCGACCGCGGGATCGTTGCGGATGCGCGTGGCGAGCGCGGCCGTCTGTTCGTTGACGGTGCGATCGAGCAGCGGCTTCACCTCGTCGGCGACATCGAGCTTGATCCCGGCGACCGACAGGGCGCTGTCCCCCATGGCGACCTGGGCGTCGAGGTTGGGATCGATGCGCCAGTCGCTGCCGATGATCGGACGCGCCGAGATCATGACGGAGCCACGCAGGTCGGCGCGCTGATCGAGCGTCTTGCCGGCGAGGTTCTGCGCCCGGCGTCCGACGTTTGTGTTGACCAGGCCGCCGAGCGCCCCGCCCACGGTGGCAGCCCGGTCGCCCACGTGGCCGGTCGTCCGCAAGGAGCCGTTGAGCGCTGTCGAGATCGTCATCACCTCGCTGCGGCCGACGACCGAGATCGGGCCGCGCTGCAGGCTCCAGCCGATATCGGCTTTGCCCAGCAGCTGCGTCAGCGGATCGTCGCGCCGCCCGGTGAGGTCGTACGGCGCCCGCTGCTCGATGGCGTCGCGAATAGCGGTGAGCGAAACCGCGATCGGCACCGTGATGGTCGAGGTGCGGCTCGCGGGGGGCAGCGACGCCATCTGGGCGAGCGGCGGGCGTGCGCCGTGCGGAAAGTAGAGGTTGAGCGCCCGCAGCGTTCCGACGAACGCGCCGACCAGGACGACGGCGCCGGCGAGGATCCGGCCGACGCCGAATCCGACCAACGTCCTACGACCGGCCGCAAGCATGCCGCGCCCCGCGCGAGTGATTCCCCGAAGGCGGAGATTAGTGAGCCGTCCGCCGGGATACCAGTGGCGAGGGCGAGGCAGGACCCATTCGGCGGCCGGCACGGCGCCATGAAATTAATGAATAGGTTAACGCACTGGCCCGATGCTAGAAACCCCGCGCGACAAGAACCGGGACCCATCGCGTGACCTCCACCCCGACCGCCGGAACCGGCGTGGATTCCACCTCTGCCTGGCTGCGTCTGACTGCCGCGGTGGTGCTCGGCACCATCGGCAGCGTCGGCATGTGGTCGTTCCCGGTCGCGCTGCCGGCCGTACAGGGGGAATTCGCGGTGGCGCGTGCGGACGCGGCGCTGCCCTACACGCTCGCGATGGTGGGCTTTGCGTTCGGCGGCGTCGCGCTCGGCCGCCTGTCAGACCGCTTCGGCATCCTGGCGCCGATCGCGTGCGGGGCGATCTCGCTCAGCCTCGGCTACGCGGCAGCCGGATCGGCCGGCAGCCTGTGGATATTCGCGCTTGGTTATCTGCTGATCGGCGCCGGCGCGTCGGCGACCTTCGGACCGATGATGGCCGACCTGTCGCAATGGTTCACCCGCCGGCGCGGCATCGCGGTGGCGGTCGCGTCCTCCGGCAACTACCTTGCGGGCGTCATATGGCCGCCGGTCATCCAGCATTTCATCATGACCGACGGCTGGCGCGCGACCCATCTTGGGATCGCCGCCTTCTGCGCCGCCTCGATGTTGCCGCTCACGCTGGCGTTCCGGCGCAAGACGCCACCGCACTCGCCGGTTTCCGCCGCCGCAGCGGTGTCGGCACGAGGCTCGCTCAACCTCTCGCCCGGCGCACTGCAGGCGATTCTCTGCATCGCAGGGTTCGCCTGCTGCGTTGCCATGTCGATGCCGCAGGTTCACATCGTCGCCTATTGCGGCGATCTCGGATACGGACCGGCGCGCGGCGCCGAGATGCTGTCGCTGATGCTCGGCTTCGGCATCTTCAGCCGGCTCGCCACCGGCTTCATCGCCGATCGCATCGGCGGCGTTGCGACGCTGCTGATGGGCTCGTTGCTGCAGGGCGTCGCGCTCTTTCTCTACCTGCTGTTCGACGGGCTCGTTTCGCTCTACGTCATCTCGGCGCTGTTCGGCCTGTTTCAAGGCGGCATCGTGCCGAGCTATGCGATCATCGTGCGCGAATATTTCGCACCGCGCGAGGCCGGCACCCGCATCGGCCTCGTCATCATGGCGACGCTCTTCGGCATGGCGTTCGGCGGGTGGATGTCGGGCGAGATCTTCGACCTTGCCGGCTCCTACCGCGCCGCCTTCGCCAACGGGCTCGCCTGGAACCTGCTCAACGTCACCATCGCGGCGTGGCTGTTGCTGCGCAGCGGCCGACGGCTGGCGATGGCGTGAAGCCGGCGCAACAAGCGGCCGCTCACTGCGCCTTGATGTTGGCCTTCTTGATGATCGGCCACCACTTGTCGAGCTCGGCCTTGTGGTAGGCGAACAGCGCTTGCGGGGTCTGCTGCTCGCGCGTCGCGACCTCGTGGCCGAGATCACGGAAGCGCTGCTGCACGGTCGGGTCGGCGAGCGCCTCGACCACCGCGGCGTCGAGCCTGGCGAGGATCTCGGGCGGCAGGCCCTTCGGCGCCCACAGGCCGTGCCAGAACGGAAAATGCACGCCCGGCACGCCGGCCTCGTCGATGGTCGGAACCTCGGGCGCCGCGAACCAGCGCTTCTCGGTGAGCACCGCGAAGGCTTTCACGCTGCCGGCGCGATACTGCGGCAGCGTCTGTCCGGCCTCGGGGCAGAAGAGGTCGATCTGGCCGGCCAGAAGGTCCTGCATGGCCGGCGCAGCGCCGCGATAGGGCACGACCTGGAACGGCGCGCCGGTTTCGTTCTGGAAATAGATCAGGCACATGTGCGCGCCGCTGCCGACCCCGATGGTGGCGGCGGTGGCCTTCGGATTGGACTTGAGCCAGGCGATCAGCTCCTTGAGGTTGCCCGCTGGCAGATCCTTGCGGCCGATGATCCAGAGCGGCCCGAAGGAAACGAGCGAGATCGGCTGCAGGTCGGTGAGCAGATCGAACGGCAGATTGTACATCGCGCCCGACCCGACATTGGAGGTCCATTGGCCGATGCCGATGGTGTAGCCGTCGGGAGTTGCGCGCACGAGGCGCGTGAGGCCGATGGTGCCGCCTGCGCCGCTCACGTTCTCGGCAACGACGGGCTGGCCGAGCGCGGTGCGCATGCGCTCGCTCACGATGCGGGCGACGATGTCGGTGATGCCGCCGGCCGGAAACGGAATGATCATCGTGATCGGGCGCGACGGATAGGGTTCGGCCGACGCCGGCGCGATGCCTGCGAGGCCGGCGAAACCGGCGAGCACGAGACCGAGGACCAATTTCCGCATGCACTCCTCCCGATTGCGGGAAGGCGTCCGATGCGCCCGCCCGATTGTCGAAATCATGTTAGCGCATATTCCGGCGAAGTGGACACCGGTTCGCCGACAAGAATATGCGCCAAACAACGAATCTAGAGCACGTTCCGATTCCACAGGAACGGAACGTGCTCTAGGGATTTTCCGGAGGCCCGGCAGGGGCGCATTCGCCGCGGCCGGCGCGCGCCTCAGTCCAAGAGGGTGCCCCCGTTCTTGATGCAGCGCTGGATCTGCAACTCGCGCATGGTGGTCGCCATTCGGCCGGGCGGCCGGCGCTTGAACGAGGCGGCCTTGCACTTGGCGGCAAGCGCGGCCTCCGGCGACAACGGAGTGGTCACGAGAACGGCGTGCGCCGACGTGGCGGCGACACCGATCGCGAGCACGCAAAACCAGGACGCGGCACGGATCGCAAATCCTCATGCTGGCCCCAAATCGGTTGCGACCGGGACTCGCTAGCACCGACTGCGCCGATGCGCAAAGCGACCGGCGCCGCCCGAACCTATCCGTCATTGCGAGGAGCGCGTCGCGCGACGAAGCAATCTCCGCTATGCGCGCATGCACAAGTGAAACGAGATTGCTTCGCTTCGCTCGCAATGACGGGGGTTCTCACTCGAGCCGCGCGCCGCTCACTCCTCCTTGTAGCCGTATTGCGGCACGTTGCCGCTTGCGCCGTAGTATTTGTAGGGGAGGAACTTGCCCGACATGGTGATCTTCACGCGATCGCCCTTGGGGTCGGGCAGCCGCTCGATCATCAGGTCGAAATCGATCGCCGACATGATGCCGTCGCCGAACTCTTCCTCGATCAGCGCCTTCCAGGCCGGCCCGTTGACCATGACGAGCTCGTAGAAGCGATAGATCAGCGGATCGGTGGGCGGCATCGGCGCTCCCCGCAGCGGCACCTCGTTGAGCATCGCGGTCTCCGCGTTCGAGGGACCGAAAAGCTCGCCGGCCTTGGCGGCCTGCGGCTTGGTGAGCTTCATCTGGCCGAGCAGCGCGCCCACGATCAACACGGGCGACATGCCGCCGATCTGGTCGCAGACATACTTCCACGTCCAGCCCTTCTCGCGCTTGAGGTCGAGGAGCTTCTCGGTGAGGTCGGCACGCTTCATGGGCTGGTCCTTTCCCGGTTGA
>Ga0126377_10001472_pt1 | contig 15522 bp, 13 predicted proteins | sample PanSoiMetPlot_22_FD_92647 | JGI IMG/M metagenome (GOLD analysis project Ga0126377, IMG submission 92647) | Tropical forest soil microbial communities from Panama - MetaG Plot_22 | ecosystem: Environmental > Terrestrial > Soil > Tropical forest > Bulk soil | place: Panama | collected 2016-02-17
CGTGTGCGGGTATGCGGCCTTCCGCGCGTCGTACGGCGTTCCGTCCGGTGCGACGCTTGCGTACCAGCCGTCGTTTGTGGTGTCACGCAGCAGGCCGCGAAGCGCCGCGAGTCCGTGGTCGACAAACGGCGTGACATCGGCGACGCCCCGCAGATGCGCCAGCGCGAATACGTACGTCATGCGGCAGGTGATCCACGTGTGGATGGGCTGGCTCTCATCGATGGCGCCGTTCGCGTTCAGCCATCCGTAGCCGTCCGGTAAAGCCGACCGCCGCGCGCAGTCTTCGAGGTCGATCGCCTGCTCTGCGAGCCAGCGGCCATCCCAATGTGAGTCCGTCATCGTCCCCCAGCCTGCCGCACCCTTGGGCACTTCAATGCCCGCCGAAGGGACGATGCTGCCAGCGCTTTCGGCAAACTCGCAAGCGTCAACCCAGACTAGTGGCCGGGCTGTCTATGGCTTTTTGTGACGGGTAGTTGACATGACGGCCGAGGGCACGAGCCGAGTTGCTGTGCAAGGCTTGGTCGCTGACCTAACCGGACGCCGATCGTCGAGGTCATACGACGACCGGCGTCGCACCACGAGGAGGCCCACATGGCTGTCACCGCGAACCTCGACAAGCTGCTCGACAAGGCGTATGAGGGACAGGCTCTCAGTGAGCTCGTCACCGCGCCGGTCGCGGCGCTCGCCGGGGTTACGGACGCCGACGCGGAGTTGCTCGCGAAGGCGTTCCGAATCAAGACGATCGGCGACCTTGGAAAGAACAAGTATTTCCGGGCCGCCGCCGCGATCGTCGACCTGAACAACGCGGCAAAGTAGTCGCACCAACGCGATCGAGACCGCACCGACCTGCTCGGTGCGGTCTCGTCGTGTCGGTGTAGGCACGTGCGAGCGCGTTCGCCGGGCGGCGCACGGCGTGCGTCAGCTGTGACCGCACCAAGAACGCACTGTGAACGCTTTGAGTTCGATGTCGCGGCTGCCATCGTCATTGCGAAGGGCAGTCGTTTGCCGTCCCGTCCCGTGACGTCGTGACTCGACTGCTCCTCGTGTCGGGCAGGTGAGTGACATGAGAATCCTTGGCCGTTATGGACAGTCGCGCTGGCATTCGGCATCCGCCGGCGCGTGCGCCGTGCTGCTCGGCGTCGCGACCGTCATCTGGTTGGTGGCGGCCGACCATGGAACCGTGGCGGGCGGGACCCGGCTACCGGCCGCGGTCGTGCAACCGTTCGGCGACACGCCAAAGGGCTTCTGGTACGGGACGGACAGCAGCTACATCGCCATCCCGGGCACCGTTCCGTATCGCGAGCCGGCGATCGGCGGCACCTACGGCGGCTACATCGGCATGGTCGGCAACTGGGCTAACTGGCAGAAGTGCGCAGGCGACAAGGTCGTGTGGTCGGCCACCGACAGCGCCGACGCGCTGGCCGACTTCCGGGACGCGCGCGGCATCGGCGTCGGTGTCTATTGGTTCATGGCCGGACCGGGCGTCGACCCGCATTACAACGGCACCGCGAGCGAGGCACAGAAATGGGGCGCCGCCCAGGCGGCACAGACCCTGACCGACATCGCGCACCTGGCGTCCTCGGTGACCTATCCGGTGGTGTTCATGGATGTCGAGCTGCCCGGCCATGCGCCCGGCTACACGCCGGCCACGGATAACGGCTGGAACTCGATCTACACGTCGACGTGCAGCGGCGTAGTGAAGACGCTCCACATCCCGGCCTCGGTCGATCGCGCGGACTTCAACGGATTCGCCAACTACCTGACGAGCCACTCCAGCTACAAGGCCGGTGTGTATTCGTCGCCCGCGGTGTGGCGAGCCATCTTCGGCACGGGTACGTCGTCGACGCTCAGCAACACGTACGAGTGGACGTACGCCGCCGACACCAGCAGCCTCGCGCATCACCCGACGGGATGGTGTCTGTCGGGCACGAGTACGTGCGCGCAGTTCTTCGCGGGTCAGACCAGCGCGAGCAAGTACGCGCTGATGTGGCAGTGGTCCGGCGGCGGCGGAACGCGCAACGGGTACGGCGACTTCGACCAGATCGACGCAGCACGTACGCCATAGCGCGCGGCCGCGGTAGCGGCGCGGTTCAATGCCGTGCCGACTATCATGAACTGTGACTTCATAGGTATCGCGTTCGAGCGGATCGCACGCGCGCGAGGATGGTCACACGGGGAGGTCGGCGACTTGGCTGCGGCGGACCAATCGCTGGACGTGAGCCTCACGACGATGGCGGTGCGTGCAATCCTCACGCCGCAGGACGCGCCGAGCGGTCGCGCCGCGATGATCGCAAACCGACTCGGACAAGCGATCCGGCTGGGCTTGATTCGCGACCGCGAACAGTTCCCGTCCGAGGCACGACTCGCCGAGCAGCTCAACGTGTCCACCGTGACGTTGCGCGACGCGCTCGCCCGGCTGCGGGAACAGGGGCTCGTCACGACCCGACGCGGACGCGTCGGCGGCACGTTCGTTCGCGCGCCATCCGACCCGTCCGCCTGGCTCGGCCAACGCCTGCGCCAGCTCAGCACGCAGGACCTGCGTGACCTGGGCGACCATCGCAGCGCCATCGCCGGCACGGCCGCATATCTGGCGGCCAAGCGTGCGATGCCCGACGAGATCGACAACCTGCGCCGTCAGGTCGATCGGCTCCGCCGCGCCGAGACCGCCAACGAGCGCCGCCGTGCGGATACCCAACTCAGCATTGAGATCGCGGCCGCGGCGCAGTCCCCCCGGCTCACCCACGAGGCGCTGCGCCTGCGAGCCGAGGTGGGCGACCTGTTGTGGCTGCAACTCGACGAGCGCGAGCACGCGGTCGCGGTCCGAGCACGAACGCGCCTGGTCGCCACCATCGGTGACCGTAACCCGAGCCTCGCGCGCGAGTTGGCCGAGCGTCAGGTGGAATCGGAGACGGCTCGCCTGCTCGAACTGCGGCTGCGGTGCTACTCGGTCGCCGATGCCGGACGGCGTACGCCGCGTTCGGCGAGTGACGGAAACTCACGCGAAAGTTCGGCCGCGAAGCGCCGGAGAAGCAGAGCCGAATCATCGTGAGCCCGCGCACTCGCACGGCGAGCGAGCTGACACGCGCCGCTGGCGAATTGTTCACCGCGCTCGTACCCGCGTTTGATCGCGTTTTCGATGACCTCGACCGGCTCGCGGACGAAATGCGACGGATCGCTGCGGGAGCCCCTGGGCCCGGCCTGTACCGCGACGACCTCTACGCCCTGCGCCACCTCATTTTTGACTCGCTCGAGCGCCATCGCGGACTGGTCGCGGGCACCGGTGTGATCACCGCGCCAGATCTTCTGATAGACGCACCGCGCTGGCTGGAATGGTGGTGGACGAAGGCGTCCGGCACACCCGAGGAGCTGCGGGTCAATCTCGACCCGACCGCGCCGGACTTCTTCGACTACGCCACCACAGAGTGGTACGCCGGGCCAGAGCGCAGCGGACGACGCCACGTCGCAGGGCCGTACGTAGATTACGCGTGTACCAACGACTATGCGGTCACGCTGTCCGTACCGATCCGAGACCACGAGGCGATGATCGGCGTGGCCGCGGCCGATGTGCTCGTGTCCAGCCTCGAAGCGCGTGTGCTGCCGGTGTTGGCCGGTCTCGCGCGACCGGTCGCGCTCGCCAATGCCGCCGGGCGCGTGATCGCATCCAACAGCGCACGATGCGCTCCGGGATTTCGAGTGCCGGCGAACGCGCGGTCGAACGCCGTGCTCGGGAGCGCCGCTACTCGCGAGCGCGCCGATGCGTCGTCCATCGCGTCATGGGTGCTCGTGGACGTTGACCAGCGGTAATCGTGCGAGCTCGCGAAACGGCGTCGGGTCGTGCCGTTCCGGCCTCTTGACGCCAAAAATATGAAGTCATAGGTTAGCGCATCGCCCACGCCCCACCGATGGGAAGGTGTCCGATGCAAGACGTCGTTCCAGGGGCCCCGGCCCCGACCGTTGACGAGGATGCCCGGCTGCAGAGCCTGGGCTACAAGCCTCAGCTGAGCCGCGTGTTGGGCCTGTTCGGCAACTTCTCCGTGGCGTTTACGTACCTGTCCCCGATGGTGGGCATCTACTCGCTATTCGTCCTCGGCGTCGGGACCGGCGGACCGGGGTACGTCTGGCTCACCTGGCTGCCCGTGATCGGCATGCTGTTTGTGGCGCTCGTCTTCGGCGAACTCGCCAGCCACTATCCGGTCGCCGGCGCGCTGTACCAGTACAGCAAGTTTTCCGTCGGTGCTTCCTACGGCTGGTTCGTCGGTTGGTTCTACGGCATGGCGCTGCTCATCACGGTCGCCGCGGTGGACACCGGCGTCGTCGGTTATGTGACCGCGCTGACGCACAACTGGTTCGGCTGGAACTTCGATCCCACCAGCCACAACGTGATCCTGGTGGTCACGGTGCTGCTATTGCTGATTCAGACCACGTTGAACATCACGGGTGCGAAGGTGATGAGCCGTGTCGCTCAGCTCGGCGTGTACGTGGAGATCCTGGGTACCTTCGGCATCGCGATCGTGCTCGCGATCCACGGCTTCCACCACGGACTCGGTTTCCTGTTCTCCACGCAGGACGTGCAGCACGCCGCACACAACCCATTGGGTCTTGACTTCGGCGGCAACTGGCTCACCGGTGCCGCGCTGATCGCGGTGCTCGCGCCGGTCTATATCTTCTACGGCTTCGAGTCGGCCGGTGACATCTCGGAGGAGACGAAGGACGCCGGCCGCCAGGTGCCGAAGGCCATGCGCTGGGCGCTGATCTGGGGCGGCATCGCGTCGTTCGTGCTGATCGCCGCGCTGCTGCTGGCCATGCCGTCCGGCGCCGACCCGGTCGGCAAGACGGTGGCGGGCGGCGGAGTCGCGTTCATCCTCGGTCAGCTGCCGAGCGGGTTGCAGGACATCCTGCTGGTCATGATCATCTTTGCGTTTTTCTCCTGCGGTACGTCGATCCAGGGCGCCAGCAGCCGATTGGCGTTCTCGTACGCACGCGATGGCGCGCTGCCCGGCTCCAGTTGGATCTCGCGGGTGAACTCGCGGTTCCGCACGCCGGTCAATGCACTGCTCGGTGGCGCGCTGGTAACGGTGTTGTTCTGCCTGCTGGTGTTCTACTCGCCGGATCACAACGTGAAGCTCGGCTTCATCACCTACCCGGCCAAGACGAATGCGCTGGTGTTGCTGGTCTCCTTCGGTGTCAGCGGCATCTACCTGGCGTTCCTGCTGACGGTCATTGCGGCGGCGGTAGCGAGGGCACGCGGCTGGGTGCCGGCCGGCGCGTTCCGGCTCGGCAAGTGGGGTTGGACGGTGACGATCCTGGCCATCGCGTACCTCGGACTGATGCTGATCAACGTCGTCGCGCCGACCGGCCTGACGAGTCCGCGTGGCTTCTTCAACTACGACTGGATCACGCTGCTCGTGATGGTCGTGGTGGCCGTAGTCGGTGTGTTGTTCTTCGTGATCGGGCGGCCGGACCGCGCGATCGCGCAACACGTACCGGCGCAGGCCGCACCCGTACACGACGAGGTGGCGCCGCTGCCTACTGACAGCAGCGGCTGACAGGCGTACACACCGGGTTGACGATGCCCCGGTCCGGCTGTCCCGGACCGGGGCATCGTCGCGTGCTACGGCTCAGCGGAACTGTTGGCGCTTGGTTGTCGGCCACGTCGGCGCGCCGCGACCGCGATCGCCGGGAACACGAGCACCGACAGGGCGCCGGCGCCGACCAGCGCGGCGGCGTTCTCCGGCAGCATGGTGCCGTCGTCGAGACCTATTTGGGTCAGCGCGACCATCAGCGGCAGCGTCGTCGCGGTCAGGAATGTCATCTCGACTCGCTCGCGGCGAGCCAGCACCCGAGCGTAGATCAGCAGCGACGGCAACCCGCGGATGGCCAGCAGCAGAAGGAAGAAGACCGCTAGCCGAGCCGGCGCTCGTGCGATCGCGTCCAAGTCGAGCTGCATGCCCGACACCACAAAGAAGAGCGGGATGAAGAATCCGTACCCGACGGCGTCCAGCTTGGATTCGAGCGCGTGCACGTCGCCCGGCGCCCATCGGCGCAGCACCATGCCGGCGACGAACGCACCCAACACCACGTCGAGCCCGAACGTGCTCGCGAGCGCGAGCAGTGCGACGAGCAGCACGATCGACCATCGAAGCGTCGTCTGCGACGTGGCGTGTTCGCCCTCGTGGATCACCCGGTGGATCGCCTTGCCGCGCTTGATCCGGGGTACGAACGTCAACACGTACGCAAGCAATCCCATCCCGACCAGCGAGACCAACGCGACGAAGCTGCCACGACTGCCGAGGAACAACGAGATCGCGACGATCGGAAGAAGCTCGCCGACCGCGCCGGCGGCGAGGATGTACGGCCCGACCGGTCCGGAGAGGATGTCGTTGTCATGCAAGATCGGCAACAGCGTGCCGAGCGCCGTGGTGGTCAGCGCCAGCGCGACCGGAACGAAGGCGTCCACGAAACTCGTCGTCGCCATCACGCCGACGATGGCCGTGGACAACGCGAGCGCCACGAACCATCCGACGATCGCGAGCGCACCCGATCGATGGCGGAACAGCGCAGGGTTGAGCTCGTAGCCGGCGAGCAGGAACAGGAAGCCCAGGCCGATGTTCGAGAGCAGGGTGACGTCGCCGAGGTGTGCGATGCCCAGCGCGCTCGGTCCGATCACGATGCCGCCGATCAGCAGGTAGACGACCTGCGGCACGCGTGGCCGGATCAACGCCGCGATGATGGGTGCGAGCGCGGACACGACGACCACTGCCGCCAGCGAGTCCAATGCGCGCGTGAGGTTCACGTGGTCTGCCCGCCACCGGTGCCCCGATCGGGGCCGTTGTGTGGAGGCTGATCCGCGGCGGCCTCCGTCCTGAGCGGAACGCTACGCCGCCGATATCGACAAAATGCCCCGATCAGGCAATCCGGATAAGCTGCGCCGGACCACGCACGAGGGGTGCTGTGTCCACCGCGTTTGCGGCGTAGGTTGACCGGAGCGGTCATCGCAAGAGCGGGTGGTGATGATGGTCGATTCGGAACCGATCGGCAGCCGATCGTTCGGCAATGAGGCGACGCTGACACCGCCCGGCGTGGATACCACTGTGGCGCATCCGGCCCGTGTCTACGACTACTGGCTCGGTGGCCACGTGAATTTTCCTGCCGATCGTGAGGCCGCCGAACGCGTCCTTGCGGCTACGCCCGGCCTCCGCCTGCGGGTGCGCGCCAATCGCGCATTCCTCGCGCGAGTCGTTCGGTTTCTCGCCGGACCGGCCGGCATCGACCAGTTCCTCGACATCGGCACCGGCATCCCGTCGACGAACAACACGCACGAAGTGGCTCAGGCGGTAGCGCCACGGTCGCGCGTCGTTTACGTCGACAACGATCCGATCGTCCATCTGCACGCACAGGCGTTGCTGACCGGCGCGGCCGAGGGCGCCACCGACTTCGTACAAGCCGACCTCCGTGGCCCGCGGCGGGTCCTGTCGTCGGCGGCCCGTACCCTCGACTTCGACCGACCGGTCGCACTGATATTGCTCGGTGTGCTGCACCTGATTCAGGACGGCGAGGATCCGTGGGGGATCGTTGCCGATCTGATGGAGCGCCTGCCGTCGGGCAGTTACCTCGCCATCTCACACCCGGCGATCGAGACCAATCCCGGGCAGCGCGAGGCGCAGCGGCGCTACAACGAGCGCGTGGCTACCCCGCAGACGCTGCGGTCCGGCGCGGACGTCGAGCGCTTCTTCGCTGGCCTCGAGATGGTTGAGCCCGGCCTCGTCCAGGTCCACGCGTGGCGGCCGGACCCGGGCGACACGACGCCATCGGACTTCGCATCCGCGCACGGCGGGGTGGCTCGCAAGCCTTAGCAACGACGCCCGCGCCGCTACGGTGCCGCGGCGTCGCCGTGGATCAACCCACCACGCCGCGCCGCTACGGTGCCGCGGCGTCGTCGTGGATCAACCGACGCACCGCTTCGGCCCGCGTACGGCAGTCGAGCTTCACCATCGCGTTGCTGATGTGCATTTCCACCGTGCGCGGACTGAGGAAGACGCGTCGCCCGATCTCGCGACTCGTCAGGCCGTCACCCACCAGCCGCAAGACCTGAGACTCGCGCGAGGTCAACAGGGCGGTGGCGCCGGAATGCGATGGCGCTCCCATCGTGTCGAGGTCTGGTCGCATCCGCTCGACGAGCAAGCGCGCCTTGAGGCGCTTGGCGGTGCGGTGGGCGTCGTGTAGTGCGGCTGCCGCTTCGGCGCGCTGCCCGCTGGCGTAAAGCGCGACCGCGGTGCGGTGCCGTACGTGCGCGTCCACGAGTGGCAATTCGAGCCCACTCAACAGATCCAGTGCGCGTCGCATATGCCCGATGGCCTGATCGGGTGCGTTGCCTGCGAGCGACGACTCGCCGAGTGCGTACGAGAACGCCGCCCGCGCCTCCGGCTGACCCGTCGTGGCGTCGGCTTCGGCAAGGAGTTCCATCGCCGCGCCGAGGTCGGCTACTCGATCGTCCGAGACAAACCGCGCCACCGCGAACTGCAGCACCGGCACGCAGTAGTGCCGCTCCTCGGTGGTGCGGCAACGCTCGATCACGTGACGGTAGTTCTCCACGGCACGAGCGGTCCGGCCGGTGTCCTCGTCGAGCAGCGCTAGTCCCCAGGTGGACAACAACTCCATGGCGACCAGATCGATACGCACCGCGGTCGACCGTGACTCAAGCAAGCCGGCGCGAGCGGCCGTGGTCTGTCCGCGCATCGCGTGGACGAGGCCGGCGACACCGGACGCGACAGCGCGGGCGTGCGCCGCGGCGACCGGGTCGGCGAGCACTTCACCGCACAGCGTCAGCGCGCGATCCCACCGACCGTTCTGGAACAGCACGACGGTCGCGCAGGCGTGGCACAACTGGCCCAATGCGCTCTGGTCGTATGCCTGGCAGAACTCGTACGCGGTGTCGTAGGCGCGGCCCGCCGCGCGATAGTCGCCGGAGTGTTCAAGCGAGTCGGCAAGGCGCTGGTAGATCTCACTTGCCGGGGCGGCCAGTCGATTGTCCAGCGCGAGTTGGAGTGCGTCGCGCACCACGGGTACGCCGTCGCCGGCACGGCCCATTCGAGACAGTACGTTGCCGCGCAGGCCACCGATCCGGCAGATCAGATCGGTCCGCTCGGCCGCTAGCGCGCTCGCCTCGGCGACATCGAGGACGTCCAGCGCGGCCCGGAAGCTCGCCGCGGATCGCAGGTGTGCGGCCACCGAAAGCCGTTCGGCGGCCGCGTCGCCGGGCAATCCCGCCGCGGTAAACGCGTCCGCGGCGGACTCCCGCGCCGACAGCGCGAGCGGCCATTGGCCGAGCAACTCGTATTGCGTCGCGAGTCGGCGCTGCACCTCGGCGACGTCCGGCCTGCCGGCACGCCGATCCGCGAGCTCGCGCAGGCTGGTAATCGCAGAGGTGTGCTCGCCGGACAGCTCCGCGCAGTGCGCCAGCCGGTCGACCGCGGCGAGCCGCGCGGGTTCGTCGGCTGCCACCGGCCAGGCATCCAGCGCGGTGGTCAGCAGGCGTGCCGCGTCGCGGTAGGCGGCCGACCGCATGTGTTCGGCCGCCGCGGCAACGAGTGCCGGCCTCGCGCGATCAAGATCGTGGGCGGCGAGCAGATGGCGCGCCACCGCGACCGACGGCCCGCCCTCGCTCGTCAGCCGATCGGCGACCGCCCGGTGTAGTGCCCGTCGCCGCGACCACGGCACCTCCGCGTAGATCGCCTCCTGTGCTAGCGCATGGCGGAAACGCCGTTCGTCACCGACCCCGACCGTGATGAGACCGCATTGGTCGAGGTCGTCCGGCCAATCGTCGTCGGCGAGCGCGGCGACCGTCGTGGCACTGAATTCGACGCCGATGGCGGCGGCAACGTCGAGCGCGGCGCGGGAACGCGCCGGCAGCCCGGCGACCCGAAGCAGTACGGCGTCGCGAATCGTGTCCGGCAGCGGCAATCCGCCCGATCCGGCTAGATCCACGCGTTCGCCGTCGGGCGCGAGCCAGCCGGCCGCGTCCAGCGCCGCGAGCAGTTCCTCGACAAAGAACGGCAACCCGTCGGTACGGTCGGCTACGGCAATTGCCAACGCGGCGGTCGGAGGTCGACCGATCAACGCGGTGATCAGGACCGGGATCGCGGTGTCGTCGAGCGGCCCCAGCGCGATCTCGCTGAGCTGCCGGCGGTGCCGCAGTTGGGTGCGTACCCGGCGGAGCAGATGACCGCGCGGCAGTTCGTCGCCCCGATATGCACTCAACACCGCGATCGGATCTCCGGCGACCGCGTCGATAAGCGACGGCAGCAGCTCCAACGTCGCGTCGTCCGACCAGTGCAGATCGTCGAGCACCACGACGACGGGCCGCCCCACCGCGAGCAACTCGGCGCGTACGGCGTCGGGCTGGACGGCCGTCGTCCGGTGGGCAGCCGCGACGGATGGCGCGATCTGGGCCAGCACGCCGTACGGCGACGGGTGCCACGGCACCGCAACCGCTCGGCGTATCTCGACACCCTCCAGCCCGGCGTCCTCGATCGAACTGGTCACGAGCGCGGTCTTGCCGACGCCCGCTTCGCCGTTGACGAATAACGCCGGCGCGGTCCCAGAATCCCGGGCGAGTCGGGCAGTGAGCCACGCGTGGATCTGCGCGCGATGCGCGTCGCGACCGACGAGTGGCGGCTGGCTCATGCGTACAGCCTGCTGCACGTGAGCGGCGATTAGAAGCTCAGGGTGCGGGCGCCGCTCGTCATCGCGGCCACCACCATGGCGGCCGTCACGATGCGGGCGCCCTTCACGAGGTCGCCGTCGGTGATGCCGCGCGGACCGGTGCACGCGCCGCACGCCCAGATCTCGCCGCCCGCGTCGACGAACGAACTCAGCACGTCCCGCAGCGGCGGCATGCCCGGCTGGGCGACGTCATCGGCGTACCCGTGTGTGCCGAGCCAGACGCCGTCGCACGTCAACAGCACGCACGTCGGCTGGTCGGCGGTGGCCGACACGTTGCCGACCACGAAGGACAACGTCGCGCGTTCGGGTTCCTCACGCCCGTGCGTACAGTTCACGAGGACCGTCGGTGTCATGTCGCCTCCCGATGTGAGATGCCTGGTGAGGTATGTCTGATGCGGTATGCCTAATGGGTAGTCCGAGCCGTCACGACCGGCGTACGAAGAACCGTGTGCCGCCACCTTCCGCCTGGCTCGCCACCACGTGGTGCCCGGTGAGCCTGGTCCACGCCGCGATGTCGTCGGCGGCGGTCGGGTCGTCAGTGAGCACACCGAGCACCTCCCCGGCGGCCATCTGCCGGATGGCGGCCGCGATCCGCGGAGTGAGCGTGGCGCAGCTGTCGCCGAGCGCGTCGATCCGCTGATCCGCGACGGGCGAATCGGCAAGCCGCTGATCCGCGACGGGCGATTCGGTCGCCGCGGGTGTCGTGGACCCGTCGGTGACCGGACGGAAGCCGGAGCACGTGAGGCGGAGGTTTGTGATCTTGCCGTCGGCGACGTCGCAATACCAATGCTGTTCGACGACTCTCTCGATCGATCCACCGCGCAGCGCGAATCGGAACGACGCGCGCCAGCGGTCGCCGACCGTGTCGACGTCGGTACGCAGCGGCGCGATCTCGGGTACGTCGGAGAACCAGCCGAGCATCTCGTCCGCAACCTCGGTGACGCCGGCAAGCTCGACGTACCGGCTCGGCAGGAGCGCACGCAGCCGTACGTCGTGATCGAGGATCTCGTCGAGCCCGGCTCGGTCCCGGCTGGCGAGCGCCGCGACCAGCTGTGTCACCGTCTTGCCATCTCGGTTCGTCACGGACGCAACGTACGCATTGGGCCGACCGCACCGATACCGAAGAACTACGGGGTTTTACGGCCTGCCTCGGTGCGGTGTCGTTCGGTGATGGCCCGAACGCACTGGCTGATTCGGGTGAGCGTGACGCAGAATGTCACGCGGTGATCGTGGGCGGCTCGCCGGCCCGCGTTCGCAACGTTGCGCCGCAACGAGCGCGCACCGATCGCTGTCACAGTGCCGACTGGAGAGGAACGAGCCCGTGATGCAACGGCTCTCGTGGGACGATGCGTTCGCCAATGGGCCGGCGCTCGGATTGTGGTGCAGCGTGGGGGATCCGCTGCTCGCCGAGGCGCTCGGCGCGTCCGGGGCCACCTATGTCTGTGTCGACATGCAGCACGGCGCCGCCCACGACGGCAATCTCGTTTCGATGCTCCAGGCTGTCGCCGTCGGCGGCGCCATCCCGATCGTCCGCGTGGTCGAAAACGATCCCGGCCTCATCATGAAGGCGCTCGATGCCGGTGCGTCCGGCGTAGTGGTGCCGCTGGTGGAAACCGCCGCGGAAGCGGTGCGCGCGGTCGCAGCGTGCCGTTTCCCGCCGTACGGCACGCGGTCGTACGGCCCGTTCCGTGCCGCGATGCACGCCGGCACGTCGGATCCAACCGAATTGTCCCGCGTCGCCTGCATCGCGATGGTCGAGACACGCGCCGGTCTCGACAACCTCGACGAGATCGCCGCGACCGATGGCCTGACCGGCATCTACGTCGGCCCGTCCGACCTCAGCCTCGGGCTCGGGCTCGCTCCGGCGTCGTACGACGCGCCGGAGTTCATCGCCGCGCTGGACGCGATCCAGGCCGCGTGCACGCGCTACAAACTGGTCAGCGGCATCCACTGCTACGAGGGCACCACCGCGTCCCGCTACATCAAGGACGGCTTCGGCATGGTCACGGTCGCGGTCGAAATGCGCCTGCTGCGTGCCGCACTCGCCACCGAACTCGGTCTTGCCCGGGACGCGGTCGCGGCGCTCGACGCAGGCTGACCGGCCGCCGCAGAGCTCATCGTCGCAGCTCTCGACACCCAATGACGGACCATCACAGCTCCCAGCGGCGTGCGCGCTGAAACCCGACCCCCACCAGCAGCGCGATGAGCCCGATGGTGATCGCGGTCGCCCACCAGTCGTCCGTCGTCCACGCCGCGTTCTGCAGCACGGCCGGCAAGTTGAGGAACGCGGCCGGGCCAATATTGGCCAGCCCCGGGATTAGCCCGGACAACGGCGCGATCACCAGCACCGCGACGAGCGCGACCGCGATCGCGGCCACTTGACTCGCGACGAACGCGGTCGCGGCGAACGTCACCACGACCGCGAACAGCGTGCCGAGACACGCCACCACCGCCCCGGCCGCGGTGGCGCCCGGCGCAGGCGTACCGAGCAGGATCGACGTCTCGTACGTGGCGGCCGCCGACCCGAGTCCGCAGGCCGCTAGCGCGGCAACCGACACAGTGGCGAGGCGGGGCGCAAGCAGGGCGGCGCGGCTCGGGATGTGGGTGAGGTAGAGCACCGCGAGCGGCGGAGTCGCTCGGACGGCGAACGCCAGGCCCGCGACAACCACGACCACGAGCGTGCCGACCGTGGAGATGTTGCTGAAGTAGCTGATCATGCCGTCGGACGGCTGAGGTTTCGTGACCGTGATATGGATGTACGACGTGTTCGACGCGCCGGTCAGCAGCGCCCCGAGATAGCGAGTGAGCAGCGGGTCGCCGAAGCCGACGAGTCCGAACACGACCACCAGCGCGATCCACCGTCGGGTACGCATCAGGCGCAGCCACTCGAGCCGCCACCGGCCGATGCCGGCCGAGGTCTCTGCCGCCGGCTGCGCGGTCACCGTGCGACTCCCGGCTGCACCGTGGTGCGCGTCGCGGCGCTCGCGCCATCGCCCAACAGCGCGAGAAACACCGCTTCGAGATCCGCGCCGACCGGGTTGAACGCTACGAGTTCGGCGCCGCTTGCCGCGATCTGTGCCGGCAGGAGCGTTTCGCCGGCGTACCGGCTGGTGGTGTCGACGCGCAGGCCATTCGCGTCGGGTGCCACGGCGGTGACCCAGTCGAGGTCACGCAGCGTGCCGGCGAGCGCCTCCGCACCCGACCGCAGATGGATCCGCCAGCTTGGCCGGACGTTCCCGTCGAGCAGGTCACGCATCGGACCCTCGTACACCAACCGACCGTCGCGCAGCATTCCAACGGTGTCGGCGACTCGTTCGACGTCGGCGAGGATGTGGCTGGACAGCACGACCGCGCGATCGTGACCTAGGTGGTTGATCAGGTCGAGAACTTCCGATCGGCCCTGCGGATCGAGCGCGCTCGTCGGTTCGTCGAACAGCAGCACGTCGGCGCCGGACGTCAGCGCCACAGCCAGGCCGAGTCGCTGCGTCATGCCGCGGGAGAAGCCGCCGACGCGCCGGTCGCGTGCATCGGCGAGGCCGACGTGCCACAGGGCGTCGACGGTCGCGAGACGTCGTTCGGCGCGGTCGGTCGCGGATGCGCCGCGAGCGTCGACCGTTCGGAAGAACTCGACCGTCTCCGTCGCGGTCAGCCACGGTTCGAACGCCGGGGCGTCCGGACACAACATCACGCGGGTACGGCCGGTGGCCAGCTCGATCCGGCCGGCGTCCGGGCGGCGTACCCCGGCGAGGATCGACAGGAGCGTCGTCTTGCCGGCGCCGTTCGGCCCGACGAGGCCGTACACCCCGCGCGCTGGTACGCACACGTCGACGTCGTGCAGTCCGACACCGTCGCGGTACACCCTGGTCAGTCCTCGGGTACGCAGCACTGGGTCGTCGGACTGTCGGTCGCCACGAGTCGCGTCGGCGGCATCGCGTGGTGCCAAGCCGATCGCTCCGGCGTTCCCTGCTGTATGGCTCGGGCGGGTCGGGACGGCGTGCTGAAGGCCGTCGTGACCGTCGGCTTCACCGCGGCCCAACACGAGATAGCAGATGCCGCCGAGCGGGACCTGCGCGATGATGATCAGCGCCCAGACGACCTTCGGCAGCGTCCGCGCCGGCCGGTGTACCAACTCGACGTAGCAGAACGCCTCGAAGCCCATCGCCAGCGCGACGATCGGGATCCAGACTGCGGCCGCGTGCACGGTGTCGCACCTCCGGTGCGGATGAGCGTGGTGTCAGGTGGCGTCCGGCGGTAGGAAGAACAGGCCGGCGACCTTGCCGTCCCGGTTGAAGCTGACGCGGCCGACCTGGGTGCCGACCTCGAACTCCAGCGCAACGTCGACGACGGTGTAGTCGCCGAGCTGATGCGCGTGCGGCTCGCCCATGCGTTGCTCGTACCGTCCGAATCTGCCGGCCACCGCGGCCCACATGGCGGCAACCGAGTCGGCGTCGGGCAACGCCTCGGCGACCTTGCTATCGAAGTCGCGGCGTACGTCGTCCCACCGGCCCTCGACGAGATTGACCAGGAGTCCGACCGCCGTGTCGGCGGCCTGTGGAAGCACCGAATCGTTCATCGGCGCTCCGGTGCGAGGATCGATCGGCCGGCCGAACCGCTGGAACGCCGCCTGCCGCGTGGTGCCGAGGATGTCGCCGATCTCCGCCCAGGTTCGACCTGCGTCACGGGCCGCGTCGACCGCCTCGCGCAGCCGCAACTCGGCATCTTGCGCGGAGGCGAGCGCCTTGCCGAGTTTGGCCAACGCCGAGGCCATGCTGTCCGGCGGTGGGCTCTCCATGCCGTAAA
>Ga0126377_10001473_pt1 | contig 15521 bp, 15 predicted proteins | sample PanSoiMetPlot_22_FD_92647 | JGI IMG/M metagenome (GOLD analysis project Ga0126377, IMG submission 92647) | Tropical forest soil microbial communities from Panama - MetaG Plot_22 | ecosystem: Environmental > Terrestrial > Soil > Tropical forest > Bulk soil | place: Panama | collected 2016-02-17
AACGCATCGTCGCCGCCGGCAGCGGCATGCCGATCCTCATGCTCACCGCCGCCGACCGGATCGACGACAAGGCCACCGGGTTCGAGCTCGGCGCCGACGACTACCTCACCAAGCCGTTCGAACTCCAAGAACTCGTGCTCCGTCTCAGAGCGCTCGACCGCAGGCGCGCCCACCACAGGCCACCCGTGCGAGAGATCGCCGGTCTGCGGCTGGATCCGTTCCGCCGCGAGGTCTACCGCGACGGCCGCTACGTCGCGCTGACCAGGAAGCAGTTCGCCGTGCTCGAAGTCCTCGTCGCTGCCGAAGGCGGTACCGTCAGCGCCGAAGAACTCCTAGCGCGAGCGTGGGACGAGCACGCCGACCCGTTCACCAACGCCGTGCGCATCACCGTCTCGGCACTGCGCAAACGCCTCGGCGAACCCTGGATCATCGCCACCGTGGCCGGCGTCGGCTACCGCATCGACACAGCACCCGGCACCGGACGCGGGGGAGGCGACTGTGGATAGAGCCCCGGGGTTGAGCGTTCGCCTCAAGCTCACCCTCAGCTACGCCGGGTTCCTCGTGCTCGCCGGCGGCCTGCTGCTCGCCGCCGTGTGGGTGTTCCTCCTGCGAGGCGTACCCGGCGGCGCCGCGGGATTGGTTCCCAACCTCTCCGACCTCCTGCGCGCCTTCGACCCACGCAACTTCGGCCCACGCGTCTTCGGCCCAGCGGCAGCCGCAGTGCTGGCGTTCCTGCTGGTATTCGGCCTCCTGGGAGGGTGGATCCTCGCCGGCCGCATGCTCGCCCCCCTGGCCCGCATCACCGACGGCATACGCACGGCCGCGAACGGGTCACTCTCCCACCGAATCCGGCTACCGGGCCGCAGAGACGAGTTCCGCGAACTCGCCGACGCCTTCGACGCCATGCTCGCGCAGCTCGAAGCACACGTCGCCGAACAGCGACGATTCGCAGCCAACGCCTCCCACGAACTGCGCACCCCGCTGGCGATCACGCAGACGCTGCTCGACGTCGCCCGCAACGACCCGAACCGCGACACCGGCGAACTGGTCGAGCGCCTCCACGCCGTCAACACCCGAGCGATCGAGCTCACCGAAGCATTGCTGTTGCTCAGCCGCGCCGACCAGCGGTCCTTCACCCGAGAACCCGTCGACCTGTCGCTCATCGCGGAAGAAGCCGCCGAGACGCTCCTTCCCCTCGCCGAAGAGCACGGCGTCAAGATCGAGACCTCCGGCGACGTGACCCCCAGCATCGGCTCACCCGCGCTCCTGCTGCAGCTGAGTACGAACCTCGTGCACAACGCGATCGTCCACAACCTGCCTGAGCAGGGCACCGTGTGGGTCGCGACCAGCGTTCACCCGAAAAGCGTGGTGCTCACCGTCGAGAACACCGGCGAGAAGCTCACCCCACAGCTGGTTTCCACGCTTGTCGAGCCGTTTCAGCGCGGCACCGAACGCATACGCACCGACCACGCAGGCATCGGCCTCGGCCTGGCAATCGCCAACAGCATCACCCAGGCACACGAGGGAACCCTCACCCCCACCCCCCGCGCCGCCGGGGGACTCTGCGTCACGGTGCGACTCCCCGCCGCACCACCGCACACCGGCAGATGACGATCAGGGGACTTGCCGCACGCCCGAGAGGAATCCGCATGGCGGCTGGTGCCACGGACCCGAGCGCGGGGCCTGGACGACGCGCTCACCCGCCCCGGCGCCGCCGGCACCGACGACGTGAACCGTTCGGTGCTCACAGATCGTTCGCCGCTCCAGCGGCGGGGGCTCCGCAGCCCATGCGGTGCAGTAGAGGCGTAGTTCGGGAAGGTGGACGACAAGGCACCAGTGGGAGAAGCCGGCAATGAGCGTATCGGCCAATTTTCGGAAGACCGCCAGGCGCTCGGTCGTCGGCGGCGAATATGAACCGAACTCCGGGGGCAGGATGCGCGCACCGCAAAGGCTTGCGGCCTTGCCGTGTGGCGCTGGAGCAAGTGGGTCGTTCTGGCCTTCTGGGTGGTGGCCTTCGCCGTGGCGGGGCCGCTTGCCGGCAAGCTCAACAGCGCCCAGAAGAACGACGCGTCCGCCTGGCTGCCCAAGAACGCCGAGTCCACCCAGGTGGTGGACCTGGCCAAGCGGTTTGTGCCAAGCGATACCTTCCCGGCCGTGGTGGTCTACGAGCGTGCCGGCGCTCACGCGGCCGACCGGGCCAAGGTCGCCTTCCTTGGCCGATACCAACGGCGGCGGCTGTTTGGGGTTCTGGCCCGATGAAAGGGCTCACCAGCCCGCCGTCGCCGGAGGCCAGCACAAAACTCTGGTCTCGCGGCAAAGAGGGACCGTGAGTCGCCGCCCCTCCTCCAGGCTCGGGCCTGCCAGTCAGGCTGACCGCCCAGCTGTCCGGCGGGCCCGTGGGCGCGGCGGCGACGCTCTCCGGGACACGGCTGTACCTGCTCGACGACGACGGCAAGATCACGGCCGAGCAGGTCATCTTCTGGGTGACTCCGAACCGAGCGTCCTTCGGCTAGGGTTGCGTCGCACCGCCGTCATCGACGGTGCTCGCTGGTTGCGTCGGTCGGTCACCAGGAGGTGGGTGATGCCAGCGCCGCCCGGGCTGGTGGTGGTGGCGTTCCCGCTGCGGGGCGAGTGGGTGGCGGTGCGGACGCCCGCGCACCGGGTTCCCAGCCACGGCACCGACCGGTTCGGGCAGCGCTACGCCTTCGACTTCGTCCGGCCCGACCGCCGCCGGGGCCTGCGCCTGCACCCGGGCCGCAGCCTCGCACCCTTACTGCTCGGCGTCCGTACCCGCGACTACTACGGCTGGGGCCAGCCCGTCCACGCGGCGTTCGACGGCCAGGTCGTGGCGGCCGTCGACGGGGTGCCCGAGCGCGCCCGGGTCCAGGTGCTGCGCGAGGCCGCCCTGGCCGTACGGACCACGGTCAGGTTCGCGTCGGGCCGGGGCGGCGCCGAGTTGGTGGCGGGCAACCACGTCATGGTGCGGGGCGCGGAGGCGTCGGCGCTGTTCGCGCACTTGGCGCCAGGGACCGTCGCGGTCGCGGTGGGGCAGCGGGTTCGGGCCGGCGAGCTCGTCGGCCGGGTCGGGCACACCGGCAACTCCACCGCTCCCCACCTGCACTTCCAGCTGATGGACGCGGCCGGCCCGGTCCAGGCCAGGGGCATCCCCTGCGCCTTCCGGGAGCTGCTGGTGCAGCGCGACGGCCGGTGGCAGCGGGTCGAGCGAGCCATCCCCGGCCGGCGCGAACGGATCCGCTCCACCTGAAGCGGCGTCCCGGCAGGCCGAGCGCCGGCTGCCCCGTCATGGAGCGCTGCTGGCCAGCGCGACGGGCCCTCGCGGGTAGGCTGGAGGCGGCGCACCGCGATCTGCTTGCTACGGAGGTTTGCGCCAGGAGGCGCGGCGCAACCCCGAGCGGCAGTGGGTGGTGCTGGCCGAGCAGCCCCTGGCGATCCGTGCCCAGCCCGGTCTGGTCGAGCGGCTGCTGGGCATGGTGTTGGAGGCCGCCAGCCACGCCCTGCCGCCCGCCAACCCGACCTGGGTGATCGCCCGGGCCACCGCCACCGGCGCGGTGGTCGCCATCGCCGCCGACCCCACCGCCTTGCCGCTCCCCCCCGCCGAGGCTGCTGCCACAGCAGGCGCTGCGGCCGCCGCCGTCCGCCCACCAGGCCAGCACCAGTGCGGTCGACCTGGCCAGACGGCTCGGGGGCGAACTGACCCTCGCCACCCGCGACGCCGGCGATCAGCTCGCGGCCGCCGCGAGCCGGCTGCTGCTGCGCCTGCCGCTCGCCGCCCCGCCGGACGAGGTCTGGCCCGACCAGCCCGCCTACCCCGCCAACGCCGCGCGGCACAGCCAGCCGATCCCGTCGGCCGCCAGGCCAACCGGCGGCTTGCGAGAAGACGGCGCCGACGGTGAGAGCATCCCATTCCGTGTTCGGAGGGGAGGAGCCATCACTACCTACTCGCTGTTGAAGCTGGTCCACGTGCTCGCCGCGATCGTGGCCGTTGGGACGAACGTGACCTACTTCGCCTGGCTGTCGAGGGTCAGGAAGCATCCGGAGCTGGCGCTGCAGGTCCTTGGCAGGTGGAGCTCGCCGCCACCGCGGACCGGCCGGCCTACGAGCGGGCGGCAAGGCGAACGATGGTGACCGGCGTCATCACCATGGTCCCGGTCGCGGCGATCCTCTACCTGATGGTGATGAAGCCCATGCCGTGACGCCCGTCACGGGTCGTGACGAACGATCGGCTGCCTCGCGGCCACCTCAGCCCCGTGCGAACTGCTGGCGGGTCACCGCGACCACGGTGGCCATGGCGAGCACGTGGAACAGGACCAGGCCCAGCTGCCTGGCGACGGACACGTCGACGCCGAACGGGGCGCCGGCCGACAGCAGCCCGAAGGCGACCGCCAGCGCCGTCCAGGCGCGCAGGCCGACCACCGCCGCGATCTCCTCGTAGCCGTAGTCGAACACCTCCCGCAGCAGGCTGGCTTCGCGGTGGAAGCGCGGTGGCGGCCTCCTGATCGTGGCTTGGCCCTGCTGAGCCGTTTCCTGCTGGCGGCCAGGCGCCGGTGACAGCGGATGGGCCGGTCAGCCCGGCCCATCCGCGTGTCTCCGTAACCGCCTCCCCGGCCTCCCAGGGCGGGTCCAGTGGCTTGCTCGGTCCTCAGCCCACCGCCTTCTTCACCAGCGCGCCGATCCGTGCCTCGTCGGCGGCGGTCAACTCCGTCAGTGCGAACGCGGTCGGCCACATGGCACCGTCGTCGAGGTTGGCCGTGTCGTTGAAGCCGAACGTCGCGTACCTCGTCTTGAACTTCTGCGCGGCTTGGAAGAAGCAGACGACCTTGCCGTCCTTGGCGTAGGCGGGCATCCCGTACCAGAGTCTCGGCGACAGAGCCGGCGCGCTGGCCTTGACGACGGCGTGGAGCCGCTCGGCCAGGGCGCGATCCGGTGCCGGCAGCCCGGCGATCTTGGCGAGCACGGCGTGTTCCTCGTCCGCCTTGTCCGCGCGCCGGCCGCGGCGCGCGGCCGACTTCAGCTCCTGGGCGCGCTGCTTGATCGCGGCGCGTTCCTCGTCGGTGAAGCCCTCGGACGGGCTGCCGGTCGCGGTGGTGCTCGTGGCGGGCTTGTGTGTGTCGGTCATCGCGGGTTTCCTCCCCTGCGGGTCGTGATGGGATGACCCTGATGCTCGGAGCCGCCGCGGCTGCGGCTTCTTCGAAGCTGCTCGGTTGGTATCCGGGTGCTCCCTCCAGTCAGTCCGATCCGTCTCGCGACACTGAATCTCTATCTCTGGAGGAGCCCGACGACGTTGCCGTCGGGGTCCTCGACGATGGCGGCCAGTCCGCCTCCGCCGACGTCCTTGACGTCCTGGCGGGTTCGCCAGCCCGCGTCGACGGCCTGGCGCAGGCTGGCCGCGACGTCGTCGACGTGGCAGTAGCCGACGGGGCCGGTCATGCCGTGGTTGTGGCCGTTGGGGTCGAGGCCGATCTCCTGGTCACCGACCCGGAAGCCGACGTAGTAGGGCTCGTCGGCGTACGGCTCCACGCCCAGGACGGTCCCGTACAGCGCCTTCGCTCCGGCCAGGTCCCGGACCGGGATGATGATGGTCTTGACGCCGTGGGTCATGACTGCCTCCTGGTTGGAGTGGATCTGCAGGTGACAGCGTCTCCCTGGCCTGGCTGGGCCCGCATCCGTGCCGAGCACCGAACGCGCCACGGGTCCTGCCACGGAGCCGTGGCGCTGCCGGCGACGCGACCGGCGCGGGAGAATGGAGCGCATGTCGACGCAGCCGGCGACGGCGGGGATCTCGGCGCGAGAGGCCGAGGTCCTGACCCTGGTCGGGGCGCACCGCAGCAACGCCGAGATCGGGGCGCAGCTGTTCATCTCGGTGCGCACGGTCGAGACTCATGTCTCGTCGCTGTTGCGCAAGCTTGGGGTCCCGGATCGTCGGGCGCTCGCCGACTTCGCGGCCGAGCTGGCCCGGGCCGAGCGGACCAGCCAGGCGCTGGCCGGCCTGCCGTCGCCGCTGAGCCCGTTCGTCGGCCGAGCCCGGGAGCGCGCCGAACTGCGCGACACCCTCGGGGCGCACCGCGAGGTCACCGCCGTCGGCCCCGGCGGTGTGGGCAAGACCCGACTGGCGCTGGCCGTCGCCGCGGACCTGGCCGGCGACTTCGAGGACGGCGTGTGGTTGGTCGACCTCGTGCCGGTCACCGATCCGGCGATGGTCGGCGCCGCGGTCGCGGCCGCGCTCGGCGTGGGCGAGCACCAGGGCCGCAGCATCGACGACTCGGTGCTGGCGGCCCTGGCCGATCGCCGCGTCCTGCTGGTGCTGGACAACTGTGAGCACCTCGCCGACGGGGTGGCGCCGTTCGTCGAGCGGCTGCTGGCGCGCTGCCCGCGGGTGCGCGTGCTGGCCACCGGCCGGGCTCGGCTCGTGGTGCCCTTCGAGTGGGTCTACCCGGTTCCGCCACTGTCCCTGGACGCACCCGCCGACAGCGACAGCGACGGCGATGTCGGTTCGTCGGACGCCGTCGCGCTGTTTGTCGATCGGGCCGCCGCGGTGGGCTGGACCGTCGAGCCCGAGCAGCTGGACCGGGTCGCCGAGGTCTGCCGGAAGCTGGACGGGGTGGCGTTGGCGATCGAGCTTGCCGCGGCCCGCCTGCCGGCACTCGGGCTCGACGGGCTCGCCGCGGGTCTGTCCGACCACCTGCGGCTCCTGGTCGGCGGACACCGTGCCGACGAGCGGCACCGTTCGGTGCGGGCGATGCTCGACTGGAGCCAGGCTCTGCTCAGCCGTGCGGACCTGACCCTGCTGCGGCGGGTCGCGGTCTTCGTGTCGCCGTTCGCCGCCCCGGCCGCCGCCCAGGTGGCCGGGTTCCGGCCTCTGGAACCGGGCGAGGTCGTCGACGGGCTGGCCCGACTCGCGGACCAGAGTCTGCTGATCGTCGCCGCGTCGGCGGGCGGCACCCGGTACCGGGCGCTGGAGACGATCCGCCAGTACGGGACCGAGCAGCTCACCGAGACCGGTGAGCTGGCTTCGACACGGGCGCACCACCTGCGCTGGTGCCTGGCCACCGCCACCGAGCTTGCCCAGGACCCCTCGCGCGCCACCGGCGACTGGCGGGCTGGGTTTGACGCGGTGGCCGATGACATCCGCGCCGGGCTGGGGTGGGCGGCCGAGCAACCGGATCACCGGGCGGACGCTCGTCGCCTGGCCCTGTCGCTTGCCGACCTGGCCTTCTCGCGCAACCTGGCCGAAGAGGCCCAGCGGCGCTCCGAGCAGGCGGCCGCCCTCAGCGACGATCCGGCGGCCGCGGCCGCCGCCCTGCGGTCCGCGGCGAACGTGGCCGCGTGCCGGATGCGCGGCGAGGACACCTACCGCCTCTGGCAGGCCGCCGCCGACGCCGCCCAGCGCGCCGCAGACACCGCGGCTGCGGCGCGGGACCTGGCCGCGGCAACCACGACCTACTTCCGTATGTCCGGAGTCTTCGCCCGACGGCCGCCGCCCGACGAGGCGGCCGCGCTGCTCACCCGGTCGCGCGAGCTGGCCGGCGACGACCCGGCCGGCCAGGCCGCGGTGGCGCTCGCCGAGTGCGCTGCTCTGGGCTACGCGTTCTTCGCCGAACACGCCGAGCCCACGACGGCCGCGTCGGAGACGACCGCGCTCGCGGAGCGGGCCGTGGAGCTGGCCCGCCGGCTCGAGGACCCGCTGGCGGAGTCCGCCGCCCTCTACGCGCTGACCGGGGCCCAGCGCCGGGCGGGCGACACCTTCGCTGCCGCCGCCACCGCCCGTCGCCGCGTCGACCTGCTGCAGTCCGTGCCCGTGACCCCGGGCACCGCGTTCGAGCTGATCGACGCGCTCCTGACGGCCGCCGCAACCAGCATCGGCGTCGGCGCCCTGCCAGCCGCGCGGCGATGGGGTCGGCAGCTGCGCGACCTGCCGCTGCTGGCCGAGGTCGGGCACGTCGCCACAGCGCGGCTCCTCGTGGCCGACGCCCTCGCCGGCCACGCCACCGACGTGATCCTGGCCAGCCGCCGGTTCCTCGACGCCTGGACCCGGGCCGGCCGCCCGAGGGCGCCCAGCTTCGGCCCGGCAGCCGCCGCGGTCGCGATGATCCACGGCCTGCGCGGCGACCACGCCGCCCGGGACAGCTGGCTCGCCATCATCGACCAGCTGGGCGTCACCGCCGAACGCCGCTCCGGCTACAGCCCCACCTTCGACGCCATCGCTCTGCTCCACCACGGGGACGCCGCGCTCGCCCTGGAACGGCTCGACACCCAAGCCAACCAGCCGAACAAATCGCTCACCGGGATCTGGCTCCACTGGCACGTCGCCCTGCGCGTCGAAGCCGCCGCGCTGGCCGGCCACCCCGACGCCAACCACCATCTCACTGCCGCCCGACCGATCGTCGCCGGGAACCCCATCGCCACCGCCATCCTCGACCGTGCCGCCGCGCTGCTCGACGCCGACCACGAGCGCCTGCACACCATCGCGGCCGCGTTCGAGACCGCCGGCTGCCCCTACCAACGAGCCCGGACGCTCATCCTGGCCGGCGGCGACACCGCATCGACCGGCAGTGCCGCGCTGGTCGACCTCGGTCTCACCCCCGCAGCCACCACCGGCTGACCAGAGCGTCGAGGGGCGCCCGGATCGGTCACGGCGGCCAGCGTCGTTGGCGCTCCATGCGGCTCGAGCCGCCTCCAACAGCACCGCGGTCAACAAGCTCGGCAGGAGCGGCACCGGGCGGGTCATCCGCTTCGTCGTCGCCCAGCAGGAGCCCGACGACACCCAGGTCGCACCCGAGCTGGCCGACGTGGAAACGCTGTCGCCTCGGGCTGCACGGCCATTCCGGACGTCAGGACCGCATGGCCATCCCCGCGCTGACGCCGGCGGCGATCAGCAGGTCACCGGCGCTGAGGACCTTGCGCAGCGGGGGCAGCGGGATGACGTCGCCAAGGGCGGCGAGCCGGGGTGGCGTCGTCGGCGGGCTGGTTCTTGGGGCCTGCCACGGTCGCCGGCAGCTGCGCGCGCACGGCGGCCTGCGGTGCGTAGGGCATCCGGCCGTTGGCGGCGATCGCCAGGCCATTGCTGACCGCGCCACGACGAGCGCGACCGCCAGCTGCAGCGCGCGCGGCCATCGCAGGAGGTTGCGGGCGACCCACAGCAACACCAGAGCGAACACGACCGCGAGCATGGTGTCGTCAGCAAGGTCATGACTTGGAGCATCGAAACCTCTGCGGTGTGTGCGGCGTGTCCGGGTGCCACCGGCGGCTGCTTGTCTGCTTGGAGTGATGGATCAGTCACGTGCGTCTCCTCTGGTGTCGTCTATCGCCTCTGGCGGCATCGTTGTGCGCTCCGCCGCCACGCTCGGGGCCAGCGGTGGCTGGAATCCGGCTTCCGGCTTGGACCAACCCGGCCGCGTCCTCAAACCGACCAGGCGGCGCGGCATACTAGGGCCGGTATGACCGACCAGGTCACGGCCGGGCGATTTGTGGGCCGCACTCAGGAGCTGGCGCGGTTGCGCGAGCTGCTGGCGCGTGCCGCGAACGGCCAGCCGCTGGTCGCGCTGCTCGGCGGGGAGGCGGGGGTCGGCAAGACCCGGCTGGTCGAGGAGCTGGCCGCGATTGCCGGCGCGCAGGGCGGGCGGGTGCTGCGCGGCAGTTGCGTGCCGCTGGGCGAGGAGGGCCTGCCGTTCGCGCCGGTCATCGAGGCGCTGCGGGGTCTCGCCGACCAGCTGGACCCGGCCGAGCTGGCGGCGGTCGCCGGCCCGGCCCGCGCCGAGCTGGGCCGGCTGGTTCCCGACCTGACATTGAACGGCGAGGTGGTCGCGGGTCCCGCCATCGCGGGGACCGGTCAGGGCCTGCTGTTCGAGCTGCTCCTGGGGGTGGTCAAGCGGCTGGCCGACCGGTCGCCGCTGCTGCTGGTCATGGAGGACCTGCACTGGGCCGACCGCTCCACCCGCGACCTGCTCGCCTACCTCGCCGCCGCCCTGCGATCGGGCCGGGTGCTGCTGGTGGGCACCTTCCGCAGCGACGAGCTGCACCGGCTGCACCCGCTGCGCGGGCTGCTGGGCGAGCTTGCCCGCAACCGCCGCGTCCAGCGGCTGGAGCTGCCACGGTTCACCCGCGCGGAGCTGGCGGAGCAGCTGGCCGGCCTGCTCGGCGCCGACCCGCCCACCCGGCTGGTCGAGGAGATCTCCACGCGTTCGCTGGGCAACCCGTTCTTCGCCGAGGAGCTGCTGCTGGCCGGCGGCGACCCGGGGGTCCTGCCGCCGACCCTGCGGGAGGTGCTGCTTACCAGGGTGGTGCGGCTTGACCACCGCACCCAGCAGCTGCTGCGCGTGGCTGCCGCGGCTGGCCCGGGTGCCACCCAGCCGCTGCTGGCCGCCGTCACCGGCATGGACGACCAGCAGCTGCTGGATGGCCTGCATGAGGCTGTCGACCAGCAGCTGCTGCTGCCCGAGCCGAGCGGCACCGGCTACGTGTTCCGCCACGCCCTGGTCGCTGAGGCGGTCTACGGCGAGCTGCTGCCCGGTGAGCGGGTCGGCCTGCACACCGCGCTGGCCGCTGCCCTGGAGGCCGGCTTGGAGGTGGGAGATGCGCCGGCGACCCAGGCGGCGCGGCTGGCGTACCACTGGTCGGCGGCCGGCGACCGGCCGCGGGCGCTGACCGCCAGCATCCAGGCGGCCGCCGCCGCCGAGGGCGTGTACGCCTATGCCGAGGCCCAGCTGCAGCTGGACCGCCTGCTGGCGCTGTGGGACCAGGTTCCCGACGCCGAGGCGCGCGCCGGTGTGGACCGGGTGGCGCTGCTGGCGCGCTGCACGTTTGCGGCCTATGCGGCTGGCGATCCCGCCCGGGCCGCGGAGTTGGCCCGCCAGGCACTGGCGCTGTTGGACGAGACGCGCCAGCCGCAGCGGGCCGGTCTGCTGCACGAGCAGCTGGCACGCAGCCTGCGCATGCTCGGCGATCCTGCCGCGCTGGGCGAGCACCAGGAGGCGGTGCGGCTGGTGCCGTCCGAGCCGTCAGCGGAGCGGGCGCGGGTGCTCCGCTCGCTCGCGCAGTACCTGCTGGTGCTGGTGAACCGACCTGCGGAGGCCAGGGCGCCGGCGGAGGAGGCCATCGCCGTCGCCGGGCAGGTCGGCGCCGCCGCCGAGGAGGCCAACGCCCGCGTCACCCTGGGCGGCGTCCTTGTCGACCTCGGCGAGGTCGACGCGGGACTCGCCGAGCTGGAGGAGGCTCGCCGGCTGGCGACGAAGAGCGGTGACGTGGTCCTCCCGCTGCGGGCGATCGTCGACCAGTCCGACGCGCTGGTGGCGACCGGCCGCCTGGACCAGGCGGCCACGGTCGCCCTGGCCGGTCTCGACCTGGCCCGCCGTCACGGTCTGGCGCACTTCAACGGGCCGCTGCTGGCCACCAACGCCGCCCAGGCGCTGGTCGCTCTGGGCCGCTGGGACCAGGCCGAGCAGGTCACCCGCGAAGTCCTCGAGACCACCCCGTCGGATGTCGCCTCGGCCGGCCTGCCGCTCATCCGGGCCACGTTGGAGCTGGCCCGTGGTGACTTCGACCGCGCCCGGGCGCGGCTGCAAGCGGTGCAGCGCCAGTTCCCCGCGTCGAGCCCCGAGGCCCAGAAGGCCGGCCCGCTGTTCGCCGGCCTCGCCGAGCTGGCGCTGTGGCACGGCGACCTGGACCAGGCCAAGCGGCTGGTGGCCCAGGCCATCCCCCTGGTCGAGGCCAACCCACGCTACGCCGCACCGATCTACGCCCTCGGGCTGCGGGCGGAGGCCGACCGCGCCGAGCTGGCCAGAGCCCGACACCACGGCCGGCCGGCCGCCGACGACGGCACCGCCGCCGCGCTGCTGGACCTGCTCGACCAGGCCGCCGCTGGCCCGGCCGCGGCCGGCCTCCCGGACCTGGCCGCCTGGCACGCCCTTGGGCTGGCCGAGCGGATCCGGCAGAACGGCCGGCCTGACCCGGCCGCCTGGGCGGTGGCGGCCGCGGGCTGGGAACGGCTCGGCCAGCCCTACCGGATCGCCTACGCCCGCTTCCGCCAGGCCGAGGCGCTCATGGTCGGCCCCGGCGACCGCGGCGCCGCCGCTGCGGTGCTGGGTCGCGCCGCCGCCATCACCGGCCGCCTGGGCGCCCGCCCCCTCGACGGCGAGGTCAAGGCCCTGGCGCGGCGTGCCCGCCTCGACCTGGCCCTTGCTGAGGACGCCGCGCCCGCGGCCGCGGTGCCGGCACCGGCCGCGAAGCTCGGCCTCACGCCGCGCGAGGCTGAGGTGCTGGCGCTGGTGGCGGCCGGGCGCAGCAACCGCCAGATCGCCCAGGCGCTGTTCATCAGCCCCAAGACCGTCAGCGTCCACGTCTCCAACCTGCTGGCCAAGCTCGGCGTCGCCAGCCGGGTCGAGGCCGCCGCGATCGCCCACCGTCTCGGCCTCGACTGACTGACCGGCCCGCTTGGGTGCGCGAGGGCCAGAGGCGCCGACGCCAGGTGGCCGGCGGTGCCGGCGCTGAGGAGGGTCGGGTCGGGGTCTGAGGACCCTGGACGTGGATCTGAGGACTCCAGATACGACCGGGTGCCGATGCTGGTCTGGACGCCTGGCCATAGAGTCATCGCAAGGGGTAGCCAGCGGTCGAGAGGAAGGGGTGGAAGGATGCGGATCGGGTTGACCAGCGTCTACGTCGACGACCAGGACCAGGCCGAGCGGTTCTACACCGAGATGCTGGGGTTCCAGGTCAAGACCAGCGCCCCCTACGGCCCGGACGAGCGCTGGCTCAGCGTCGTCTCGCCGGAGGAGCCCGACGGGGTGGAGCTGGTGCTGCACCTGGCCGACGAGCCGGCGCGGGTGTTCCAGCAGGCCACCCGCGAGGCCGGCCGGCCGGTGCTGTCGCTGCGCACCGGCGACTGTGCCGGGGAGGCCGAGCGGCTCAAGGCCAAGGGGGTCGTGTTCGTCAAGGAGCCGGGCCGGATGCCCTACGGCGGCCTGGACGCGGTCTTCACCGATACCTGCGGCAACCTGCTCAACCTCCACCAGGACTGATGGCGTGGCGGCCCAACGTATGCAGCGCAGCCCACCGTGGCTGACCTGCCGGCGGGAACGCGCACGGCTGGCATGTCGTGCCGTCAATGGCAATCGGGTTCTCCGAATGTCCGTGTCCGAGGCCGATCGTTCAAGGAGGAAAGGATGAAGCTGAAGCCTCAAAGGCGACGCATCGTGGCCCTGTGCTGCGCACTCATCACCGGCGCGGCCGTCCTGTACGTCGCGCTCGCCTGGCCGATGATGGCCGGCGGCTGAGCGAGGCGGTTTGCCGCCGGCACCTGGCGGCTGCGCCGCCAGGTGCCGGGTTTCGCTCGGGCCGGTCCAACCGGCGGCGCCGCTGCTCGTCGGGCACGTTGAACCGGCCGGGTCAGCTCGGGCATCGTGGAGGTCGATTCAATTTGGACAGGCTGGCGCTGCTGGTTGCTCCGTTGGCGGTCGGCGTTGCCGTCGGCTATGGCCGCGGCGGCCGCTTGCGGCACATGACCGCCATCCGTGTCCCTGGGTTGTGGCTGTTGTGGGCCGCGGCGGGGCTGCAGGCCGTGCAGTTCCACGTCGAGCCGGTGCGGCAGTTGGTCCGGGAGACCGTGGGCCTCCCGATGCGGGTGCTGGTCTTCGTGCTACCGCTGGCGTGGTTCGCTCTTTACGCGCGGCACGTTCCTCGTGCGCTGCGGCTGTCGGCGAGCGTGGCGCTGGGCGGCATCCTTTGCAATGCGCTGCCGATCCTGCTCAACGGTCGGATGCCCTATGTGGGCGAGGCGGCACGGCTGGCCGGTGTGCCGGCCAGCCTGACGTCGAAGTATCCGCCGGCGACCGCTGACACCGTCCTGGTCACGCTGGGCGATGTCATCCCGGTGCCCGGAGTCCACGCCGTCGTGAGCATCGGCGACCTTCTGCTCCTGGCCGGGATCGCAGCCGGCATCGTCGCCCTGATGCTTCCCCGGTCGGCTGCGACAACGAACGTTTCCACCGTCGAGCCAGGACGCCCTGGTGCGCGCTCGGCCGGCCAAGCGGGCGAATCGGCAGCCGAGGGACCCGGCCGCGTCGGCGAGCGTCCTGCGGCCCGGGGTTCGTCAGCTGTAGGGCTGCGACAAAGGGCTGGTGACTGATGAGCCGATCCAGAAGGGAGGTGATCAGGTTGAAGAGGCTGCGCGGCCACGTCACCCGGCTTGTCTTGGTGGTGGGCGCTCTCGCCGCGTTCTTCTACGTCGGCGGTGCGCCGATCATGTTCGGAACCTGATCCGCTATCAGCTGGCCGGTACCGCGCGGTTACGCGGTACCGGCCTTGGGCTGCCGCGCCAACGCGTTCGCGGAACGGTGGCTGGCGTTGCTGTAGACGCCGCTGGAGGTTCGCCGCCTGGATTCGGCAGGTCGACCCGACCGTCCGGACCGTCACGGACAGCTGATCGGTCTCGGCGTGGCCTGGCTCAGGCTCAGGTAAGCGCGAGCCAGCCACCGGCGACGGCGGCGACGAACGCGGCGATCTTGACGGCGATCGTGACGAAGTGCGGTTCCACAGGTCAGCATCTCCCTTCTTCGGTCCACCGCTGGGCATCTCCCGCTGCTGACCCTACGGGCCACCGCCAAGGCCAGCATCGGCATCCGGACGTATCCAGATCCTCAGTTCCGTAGCGAGGATCCTCAGATCCGTGACCCGCTGTCCTCAGCTCCGGCGCGGCAGCAGCTGACGAGGCGCGGTCGCCCGCTCACAGCCAGCCGGCGTCGCGGGCGATGCGGATCGCGTCGATGCGGTTGCGGCCGCCGAGCTTGCTGATGGCATTGGACAGGTAGTTGCGGACGGTGACGGGTGACAGCGACAGCCGCGCGGCGGACGCCGTCGGCCAGGGTGGCGGCGGGGGCGTCCTTGACGATGAACCCGCGCACGTGGACCTTGAGGGCCCGCAGGAGGTTGCCTGGCTGGCTCAGCCCGGTCAGCACCAGCGTCCGGCACGCCGGCAGCCGCTGGTGGAGCTGCTCGGCGGCGGTGAGCCCGTCCAGCCCCGGCAGGTCGATGTCCACCACCGCGACGTCCGGGTAGGTCTCGAGCAGCCGCAGCGCCAGGTCGCCCTTGAGCGAGGCCGGGGGCGGATCGCTGGCCGACGCCGTGGCGACCGCGGACCTCGGCTCGCTGCTGTTCGCGGCCAGCCGGGTCGTGCACCTGGGAGCGGTCATCGCGGCGCTGATCCTGATGTTCCGCCCGGACGCCAACGCCTCCATCCGAGCAACCGCAGCGCCTCCAGCGCGGCGCGGGACGCGGCCAGTCAGGAACGACAGCGCAACTCGATGATCTCAAGGTGATCGAACGCCGGACGGGTGCCGCAAACTAGGCATAGCACACCGGGGGGGCCCTTGGACGCACCGCGAACCCGGAACAACGGTTCACCCTCATTGAACGCCCCACGTTCAGAAGCCCGCAGCGGCAGCCCGCATGAGCACGAGCAGAGGGAGCAACGCGTCATGGCTCGCGTGGACGCCACACCAGCAAGCGGCGCG
>Ga0126377_10001474_pt1 | contig 15519 bp, 10 predicted proteins | sample PanSoiMetPlot_22_FD_92647 | JGI IMG/M metagenome (GOLD analysis project Ga0126377, IMG submission 92647) | Tropical forest soil microbial communities from Panama - MetaG Plot_22 | ecosystem: Environmental > Terrestrial > Soil > Tropical forest > Bulk soil | place: Panama | collected 2016-02-17
AAATTCTCGACGAAGTTCGGCTTGCGATCCATCAGGATCACACGCGCGTTGCGGTCCAGGTGCCGGATGGTCGGCAGGTCGCAATGATCCTCGTGGATGTGCGAAATGAAGATGTAGTCGAGCCTGCCCACCTGCGCGGCGGAAATCACCGGACGCGGATACTGGATCCATGCACCGCCGGCGATGGCCGTGCCAATCCATGGATCGGTGAGAATGCGGATTCCGGCGTGCTCGAACAGGAAGCAGGAATCGGCAACCAACGTGACTCTCATCTGTTTTGCTCCATGGTCCCGAGGACGTAACGCCGCGCGCCGTCCAGGCCGAGATACGCGATGACGTCGAGAATCGAAAGGTGGCTCACGAAGATCTCGCTCTTGCCCTGCGCATACGCCGCCGGAGCGAACTCCTGGAAGTGCAGCTTCACTTCCGACAGCTCGGTGAATCGGTCCTCGGCCAGGTAGTCCCGCGCGCCCTGCGGGGACAGATATTCATCGCACTTCGCCCTGCGGCACAACTCGATGATCTTCTGGCTGCGCGGGACGGTCAGCGCCAGTGGTGCGCTGCGCTCGCGGGGCGTCTCCAGCCGCAGCATGCCGCACAGATGCTCGGTGAGCGCGATGTTGAGGTCCGCGAGACCCTCGCGGCTTTCGTCGAGGATGATTTCACCGATCGGCGCCAGCAGCTTGCCGTGCGGGGTCCGCAGGTAGGCATAGCGGATGGTCTCGGCGTGCTTGCGGCGCCAGGCGATGTCGATCGGATCCGCCTTGACGTTGCAGATGGGCTGGCCGAGGTTGTCGCGGCGCACCGGCACCGAAAGGTACTGCTCCTTGCCGTTGAGCAGGATGCGGTTGCGGTGCTGCCAGGTACTGCGCTCGTATTGCGCGTCGTCGAGGTAGTAGAAATGATCGACCGTGGCAATCAGGTTGAAGTAACCCGACCACGGCAGGTACATGGGCTGCATGATGGCGCACTTCATGCGGCAATCACCAGCCTGGCCATTTCGGATGCGCGCGCACCCCAGACGCGGCTATCTACCGGTTCCGGCGCCTCGCTGAAGCCGAGCTTGTCGTACAGGCGCAGCGCTGCATGGTTGTCGCGCCGCACGTGCAGGTACAGGTGCGAACCGCCGCGGTCACGGAACGCGGCGCGGATCAGCCGCCGGAATGCCAGTTCACCGAGACCGGAACGGCGTTCGACGCCGGGCGAGAGATAGACCCAGCCTTCGAGCCCGCCGCCAGACGGCATGTTCTTCAAACCACAATTGCCGACGTGGATTCCGCCGCGCTCGATCGCGAACACCTGCTCTTCGCGTGCGGCGAGCTTGGCCTGCCAGTAGGACAGGTGCCGCTCCCACTGCGGCTCGCTCTCCATGGCGAACGCGGCGCGCAGGCCTGCATCACGGAGGAATTCGAAGGTGTCGCGGATGTGACGCTCCTCGAAGGGCACGAGGCGCGTGTCGATTGCATTGACCAGTCGCGCCGTACGGGAGGCGACGGCGAGCGCGGCGGGCGCGCGCGGCGCGGCATGCCAGCGCTCCAGCGCCTGGACCCAGCGCTGGCGGTCCACCCGCTGCGCGTCGCCCAGGTATTCGATGCAGCCGAGCTGCGCCAGCGCTTCGAGGGGTTCGCGCTGATTGTCGGCGGTCGAGACGACGATGCTGGGCAACCCCATGTGCAGACGCTCGAAGGTGGCAATGCCGCCGGCGCCGAGGCACAGGGTGGCACGTGCCATGAGCCCGGCCATGTCATCGGTGTGCCGCAGCAGGCGCAGGTTCGAAATACCGCCGAAGCGACGTTCGATCTCGTCGCCGCGCGGATTGTTGCGGCCAATGATCACGTCGGCCGGCATGCGCCGGTCGAACTCCATCGCTGCTTCCAGCGCCGCGAGCGACTGCCCCGTCGGATCGCCGCCGCCGAAGAAGATCAGGACGCGCCGCCCGCTGCGAGTCGGAGCGCGCGCCGAAGCCTCGATGAATTCCGGCCGCAGCAGCACGTATTCGGCACCGAGGAACCGGCTGCACCAGGCGGGCAGCAAGCCGGCGTAACGGCTGGCCGGCTGCGGAAAGTAGTTCTGGTCGAGCAGCAGGTCACAGTCGTGCGGACGATCGGCGAGATCGTCGATGACCATGAGCGAATCCACCGCCGGCGCAAGCTCGCGCTCCCAGCGCGCATCCAGCCGGTAGTGATCCACGACCAGCCAGTCCGGGCGGATGCCGCCAACGGCTTCGCGCGTCGCGCGAGCATCGTCCTGCCAGGATTCGATCGAGCCGCCGAGGCGCGTCACTTCGAATCCCCGGGCGCGGATGTGTTCGCAAAGGTCGCCCGCCTGCTCACGGCAAACGAATCGCACTTCCGCGCGGCGCGCGCGCAATTCGCCGGCCAGCGTCAGGCAGCGCATGACGTGCCCGTGGCCGATGGATACGGAAGCGTCGGTTCGCATCACCACGTACATCGACAGGATCCAGCCCTCAATTGAGTCGCCGAAAGCCGCTGTGCGCGACCGGTCCGTCGAGCAGCGGATCGACCGGGCGGCCATCCTCGCATTCCTTGATCAGCGCGAAGAGCGGCTCGAGATCCGCGAAATAGCGGTCGACCAGTTCCGGCGTGTGCTCGGTGCACGGGTAGATGGACGTACCCGCGAGGTAACCCTTCTTGAGCATCTCCTGGGTGATCAGCGTCTTGTACTTGATCATCTGCGGTGACGCGAAGCTGAAACCCAGCAACGCCGGGATGCCATTGAGCTCGAGCTTCAGCCCGTGCTTCTTCGCCAGCGCCTGCCAGCGTGCGCCGACGTCGTTGCCGATGGCCGTGATCACTTCCCACGACTTGAGTCGTTCCATGACCTCGAGGGTCTTGAGCGCCGCCGTCGGCCCGATGCGTTCGGTCCAGAACGTGCTGCTGATGAACGTACCCTGCGCAGCTTCCATGATTTCGCGCCGGCCGATGGTGGCGGTGATCGCATAGCCGTTGCCCAGCGTCTTGCCGAACATCGCCATGTCGGGCTCGACGCCGTAGAGCTTGTGGAGACCACCGAATGACTGGCGGAATCCCGACGAGCATTCGTCGAAGATCAGCACGATGCCGCGCTCGGTCGCGAGCTTGCGCACGCGCGCGAGGAAATCGTTCTGCGGCGAAAAGGTCCGTGCGACCTCCATCTTGATGACGCCGACTTCCTTGTCGCGAGTGAGGCGTTCGAGCGTGTCGAAATCGTTGTAGCTGAACGGCAGGATGCTGCCACGCAGGTTGCGCGGCACACCCTTCGGTTCGAGCCCGGGCAGCAGATGGCCATCGAGGCTGCTGTCATCCGCGAGATTCGCCGCGAGGTACCAGTCGTGCCAGCCGTGGTAGCCGCACACGGCCACCTTGTCCTTGCCGGCGGCTGCGCGCGCGATGCGTATGGCGATGGCGTTGGCCTCGCCACCCGAGCGCGCGAAGCGCGCCATCTCCGCCCAGGGGTGCATGGCGACGAGCTTCTCGGCGAGGTACACCTCTTCCGGGCAATTCAGCGTCGACATGTTGCCCTTGTCGATTACTTCGCGCACTGCGGCGTCCACTTCGGGGTGTCCGTATCCCAGCGAATTGGTGCCGATTCCCATGATGGACATGTCGATGAATTCGTTGCCGTCGAGATCCCAGACGCGGCAACCCTTGGCCTTGCTGAAATAGGCCGGCCAGCGCTCGGGCAGGAACATTTCCGCGCGCTTCGACAGCAGCATGTTGCCGCCAGGAATCACCCGCTTGGCGCGCTTCCACAATTTCTGCCCCGTGCCGAGCACGGCTCCCTCGTTGCGGGCGAGATGCTTGTTTGCCATGAACCACTCCGGATGTTGTTTGCTCAGCGCCATGACCTCGCTCCAGCCGAAATCGCGGCGCGGATGAAAGTGCTCGTAGACCTTCTGGACCACCGCGAAATCCTCAGGCTCGTCCACCGTCCAGCGCTCGCCCGAGGCGTCGCCGCCGTTCGAGTAGTTTGCCTGGGAGAAGTTGCCGGACTCGCGGATGAACGGCGTGACGTGCTCGCGCTCGGGCTGCGCGCGCGCTTCGCGCCAGGCGGTTTCCAGCGCCTTGAAACTGAAGACTTCGGTGTCGAGCCCGTCGGGAAAAGTGGGTGGCGAGACGTTCGATGCATAGTCGACGCCCTGCTTTTCGTAGACCTCGATGACGGCGTCCACGACCGCCGGGTCGATCAGCGGGCAGTCCCCGGTGATGCGCACCACGATGTCCGCTCCCGCCGCGCGTGCCGCCTGGTAGTAGCGGTCGAGCACGTCATTCTCGCTGCCGCGGTAGACCAGGTGGCCGAGCCCACGCACGTAGTCCACCATGGGTTCGTTGGCAGGAGCATCGGAGGTGGCGAGCGCGATGGCGTCGATGCGCCGGCTGGCCGCGAGCCTTCCCAGCAGCAGCCCGATCATCGGGGTGCCGGCCATCGGGCGCATGACCTTGTTGGGAAATCGCGTCGAACCCATTCGAGCCTGGACGATGGCAACGGTCTTCACTTCGAGCTCCAGCGTGATGGGTTGATGAGATCCGGGTCTTCGCTCGCGAGCGCATCCGGTGCGACGACGGGCGGGACGGCGCCGGCCGCGAGAATTTCGCGCAATTGGCGCAGGCTGTCGACACCCACGACCACGCGGTCGATCTCCGGGTATGAAAACACGTGTCCCAGGCACGCTTCGAGCGGCGCCAGATGGTTTTGCTCGAGCCACGAGTCGAAGGTCCGCCAGAACTCGCCCCAGCGATCGAATTGCGACGGGCGGCCGGGGGAGCGCATCAGCAGCAAGCCCTGGAGGAACACGGACCGCACGTGAATCTCGACACCATCCGCGTGCAGGCGGCGCAACCAGCCGCTCGTGGCCAGCCGACGATCGACCAGGCTGAATGGCGCCTGGACCAGGTCGAATTCTCCACCGCGGGCCAGTTCATCGAGTTCCGCCGGCCCGTAGACGGAGACTCCCACTTTGCCGGCCTTGCCGCTGGCGCGCACCGATGCGAGTGCCGCGCGCACTTCCGCGCCGCGCGACCCCAGCAAGTCGCGTGCGCTGTGCATCAGCAGGCCGTGAAGCCGCGGCACGCGCAATCTTGCAAGCGCACCATCCACCGCTGCGTGCGCCCACGCCGTGACGTCGCGGCAGTCTTCCGGCACTCCCGGCAGCTTCGAGACGATGCGCCAGGTGTCGACTCCTATCTCGCCAAGCCGCTGCTCGCTGTCGCCATAGCCGATCGCGGTGTCGAGCGTGTCGAGACCGGACGCGGCCGCCGCGCGCACGATGCCGGCCGCGACCTCGCGCGTGACCTGGCCTTCCGAATTCGCGATCCCGTACGGCAGGCCGAATTGCACCGTTCCCAGTGCCAGACGCTGCATCACTTCGCCAGCACCTCGTCGAGCGCTTGCACCACTTCGTCCTGCTGCGCCTCGCTCATCGCCGGGTAGAGGGGCAGCGTCACCGCGGTCGCACCGTGCCTTTCGGCCTCGGGGAATTGCCCGGGTTCGAACCCGAGCCCGCGGTAGTAAGGTTGCAGGTGCACAGGTAGATAGTGCAGGTTGACGCCGATGCCCCGCTCGCGCAGGCCTTCGTAGACGGCAAGGTGCCGCCGCGCATCCGCCTCCGGCAGCCGCACCACGTACAGGTGGAACGCCGAGAGGTTTCCGGGCAGCACCTTTGGCAGCTGCAGCGGCAGCCTCGACAGCGCCGCGTCGTAACGGCGCGCCAGGTGATTGCGGCGCGCGACATAGGCATCGAGCCGCTCGATCTGGCTGATCCCGAGCGCGGCCTGCATGTCCGTCATGCGGTAGTTGAAACCCAGGGCCTGCTGCTCGTAGTACCAGCCTCCCTGCGCGGGCTGCTGGAAGCGGGCTGCCTCGCGGGTAATTCCATGCGAACGCAGCAGGGCGAGCCCGGCGGCCAGTTCATCGTCGTTGGTGAGCGCCATGCCGCCCTCGGCCGTGGTGACGATCTTGACCGGGTGAAAACTGAAAATCGTGATGTCGGACCAGCGCCCGCTGCCCACCGGCTCACCATTGCGCGCTGCGCCGATGGCATGGGAGGCGTCCTCGATGATGCGAAAACCGAATTCGCGGCCGAGCTCGTGGATCGCCTCCTGGTCGGTGGGCTGGCCCGAGAAGTGCACCGGCACCACGATGCGCGGCAGCCGGCCGGCCTTGCGCGCCGCGATCAGCTTGTCCGCCAGCAGTGGAACACTCAGGTTCCAGGTCTCGCGATCGATGTCGACGAAATCCACGTCCGCGCCGCAGTACCGCCCGCAGTTCGCCGACGCCACGAAAGTATTCGGCACGGTCCAGAGCAAGTCGCCGGCACCCAGCCCGAGCGAGAGGCAGGCAACGTGCAGCGCCGAAGTGGCGCTATTTACTGCCACCGCGTGCTGCGCGCCCACGCGTGACGCCACCGCCTGCTCGAACCGTGGCACCGCGGGACCCTGCGTGAGGAAATCGGAGCGCAGTACTTTCGTCACCGCGTCGATGTCGGCCTGGGAGATGTCCTGGCGTCCGTAGGGAATCATCTTCGAGAGCCTCACTCGCCGCAGGCAATTCCGAGGTGCTTGCGTACCAGCTCGCGCAACTCATCGACAGTCAGGAACTCGCTGTTGGTGCCTGAGTTGTAAGAGAACCCTTGTGCCACTTCGACCACGCTGCTTCGTGCCATGTAACGACTGCGCAATGCGGCGTCCGAAGAAGGCAGGATGGCGAAATACCGTCCAAGATCGAGCGTGTTGAAGCTGTCGCTCGCGGTGATCATTTCCTCGTGCACCTTCTCGCCCGCGCGCACGCCGATGATGTCCTGCCGGCAATCGGGGCCGATCGCCGTGGCTACGTCGGTGATGCGGTAGGAAGGAATCTTGGGCACGAGGATCTCGCCACCACACGCGTGCTCGATGGCCCACAAGACCATCTGCACGCCTTCTTCGAGCGAGATGTTGAAGCGCGTCATGTTGGGATCGGTGATCGGCAGAACACCCGACTTGCGCTTCTCCAGGAAGAACGGGATCACGGAGCCGCGACTTCCCATGACATTGCCGTAGCGCACTACGCTGAAACGGATGTCGCGGTCTCCTTTGATATTGTTGGCCGCGATGAAAAGCTTGTCCGAGCACAGTTTGGTCGCGCCATAGAGATTGATCGGCGCCGCCGCCTTGTCCGTGGACAGCGCAACCACGCGCCGCACCCCCGTGTCGAGGCAGGCTTCGATGAGGTTTTGTGCGCCCAGGACGTTTGTCTTGATGCACTCGAACGGGTTGTATTCGGCGGCGGGCACCTGCTTCAGGGCGGCCGCGTGGACGACGATCTCGATGCCTTCGAGGGCGCGGCGCAGCCGATCGCCGTCGCGCACGTCTCCGATGAAGTAGCGAATCGCCGGGTGCTCGCGATCGGAATACAGCTGGCTCATTTCGAACTGCTTGAGTTCGTCGCGGCTGTAGATGACGAGACGGCGCACGTCCGGAAAGTGCTTCAGAACGTGGCCGACGAACGCCTTGCCGAAGGAGCCGGTGCCTCCCGTTATCAAAATGGACTTGTTGCTGAACATATCTGTTGCTTGGAAGTTTGCGGATTGGCTTGCTCGGGAGCGAGGCGGAAAACCTTGGGCTGGTCCGCCGCCAGGCTCTCGATCACGCGCCTAGAATGAATTGACCGCGGCCGCCGCGATCGCGAGGTTGTAGAGAATGCTCGTGACCGCCTGCCACATGGGCAATGCCGGCATCCGTTCCGTGTCGAGCGGCACGACGATGGTGTCGCCAGGACGCATCGCCGCCTGGCCACTGCGCCTGAACCAGCCGGACCCCTCACCGGAGACCACGCTGCCATCGGCGCGCACGACATAGATGCTGCCGCGATCTGCCTTGCGGGTGACGCCTCCTGAGAGGTCGATATAGTCGTCGCGGGTGAACTTGTCGCGGTAAAAGTGCGAAGTGTTGTTCTGCACCTCGCCGATGACGGTCACTTCCTGCTTCTGCTTCGGAATGATCAGCTGGTCGCCCTCGCGCAAGACCACGTCATGGGACGAACCGATCGGGGAATTCAGGACTTCATTGAGGTCGATGACCAGGCGGCCCACGGCCTTGGTGGCCTTGAGCTGGGTCAGCAGCGACTGTCCGACCACCAGCGCCTGGCTGGCCTGGCCCTGATTCGCGGCTACGGCTCGCAGCGATGCGGCCGCGAGATCACCCTGCATGCGATCGGCAAGCCGGTCGATCTGATCCTGTTCGCGCTCACGCAGTTCGTTGCGCGTGAACACCGAGCCGCTGGGGAATGCCAGGGCCGTCAAACCACCCGCCCGCTCGAGCACCGAGCGCAAGGTTTCACCGCGCTGGATGGGATAGATGCCCGGAAACCTCACCTCTCCACGCAGCGTGACCTTTTCCTGTTCGCTCCATTCCGGGACTTCCTTCACATTGAGGAAGTCGAATGGCTGCAAGAGCAGGTCGGCGCTGGAGTCGCCGCGCTGGATGGCTTGCAGATCGATCGCGATGAGCTGCGTCTGTCGTAGATCGTTGGTGACGCGGTAGCGGATCAGCTCGGCCCCCGCGCCGTATGCCGCATCCTGCAAGCCGCCTCCGGCGCGCAGCAGGTCGCTGACGTGCATCTGCGGTTCGAGTGGGTACTCACCGCTTGCCTTGACGCGACCATCGACACGCACCACGGCGCTTGGCTGATCGATTCGCCCTTGGCGGCGCGCCTCTTCGAGCAATGGTTCCAGGAGCTGTCTGCGACCCGACTCCGTGTCGAATACGATGAGCCGGTCGCGCGGCATCAGCGCGATGTTCTTTGGCGATGACGGGTCATTCAGAGCTGCGGCCAGATCCGCGGACACCATGACGACATGGCGGTCAGGGGGCAGCTCACGGCGCACCAGGATGTAGTGCAGATCTGCATTCGGCTTGAGCTCGTCAACCGAGCCGATGGCGTCCGTGAGCCGCAGGCCATCGTGCCACGCCACCGGTGCCGGATTGAAAACATGACCTTCGATGGTCACGCCCCGGTCGAGCGTAGGACGCAGACGAAGGACCCGCAGCGAGTCGCCGTTGCGGAGCAGCTCGCCGCGACCGGCCGAATTCTCGAGCGGCACGTCGACGACGATCCGGATACGCCGGTCGTTCACGCGTACCAGGGCAGCACGGCTGATATCGGCCTCGGTGGTGACGCCACCCGCGAGCTGCACGATATCGGCGACGCTGGTATTGCCCTTGAGTTCGTAGATCGCTGGACGGCGCACTTCGCCGTCGACAGCGACGACGGCCGAGACCGGCGGGATGAAGATGACATCCCCGGGCAACAGCTTGGTGTCGTCGCTGGTATCGCCCCGCAGCAGCAGGTCGTACAGATCGAAGCGCCGCACGACTGCTCCATTCCTCTTCAATTGCACGTCGCGCAGGGAGCCGATGGGCTTGATTCCTCCGGCGGCATACAAAGCCGAGGAAATCGTCGAAAGTCCGCTTACCGTGTAACTGCCCGGCCGGTTTGCCTCGCCCATCACGAATACCCGGATCGAGCGCGTATCTCCCATGCCGACGCTGGCGCGCACTCCTACCATCTGCTGCGCAACCCGCTTTTCGATTTCCGCGGCCACGCTTTCGAAACTGCGGCCACCGACACCGATCGGTCCGAGTTCGGGAAAATTGATTCGACCGTCGCGACCCACCACCAGGCGCATGGTGCGGTTTTCACTGCCAAAGAGTTGTATCGTGAGGCGGTCGCCCGGCCCGACGACGTACTCCGCGGGCACGGGTATGTCGGTTACCGGCGCAAATGACGAAGTGCTGTCCTTGAACAGGTCGTAGCCGAATGGCTTGAGTCCGCTGACACCCGACTTCCGGACCGGTAGTTTGGTCAATTTCAGATCGAGCTTGAAGAAGGCGCTGATGCTGGACAGGCGGTGTGTCGCCTGCTCGTCGTTCAGGCCGGCCAGCATGACTGGCGCAAATCCAGGCAGCAGCAGCGCGCCCGAAGGATCGAGCTGGTAAGGATTCCGCGACCGCACCAGATCGATGAGTCGCTGCAAATCGTCTCGCTCCTCGGTGGTGAGAATCGGGGCCGGCTCCCCGGGGATGGTGACGGGCGCCTGACCCTGTTGTGCCGCTGGCTCGATGCGCGGCGGCTTGTCCTTTTTGAAGTCGATGTCGATGAGGATCGAGTCTTCGGGCTTCAGCGTCCGGTCGGAGGCCAGCCGCTCGGCGAAGGCTTGCCGGTCTGCCCGGGACAGCACATCGGGTTCGCGCGCATTCGGCCGTGCGGCTGCGCCTTCGGTGCCGTCCTGCGGTGTTTCGCCCAGGACCGCCCCTCCGAGCCCCAGCTGCTCCAGCAAGGCTTCGCGATCCTCGGGGCTCATGGAACGCAGGAGGTTGAGCTGCTCCGTGGTTGGAACCTGGGCTGCCGCCGGAAGCGCCCCGGCCAGGAACATCACTGCCGATAGAATCCACAATCCCCTGAACATCAGAATCCTTGTTGCCAAGTCACAAAAGCCTGAAATGCGGACGAAGAATCCGGGCGCGTGGACGGCCCGTATCCCAATCCGACCACTGCCGTTCCGGCGCCGAAACCCCGCGAATAGCGCAATTCTACATTGTCGACGTCCAGCGGTACCTCGCTGATTCGATGGGGACCTCCGTCGCGATTGATTTGCGCTCGCCGCAGGGTGCCGGACACAAAGCTGCCGTCGGCAAGCGTCAACATCCCCGCCAACGCGTACATGCGGCTGTCGTTGTCCATCGAGGCGCCAATGATCCTGCCGCGGTATGAGTAGCCCTGGGGATAGATCGTGTTTCGATAGGCGCAATTGAAGGTGGGCTCATTCCGCGTGAAGTTGCAGGTGGTGTCGCTGTATTCGGCACGAATCCGCCAGGCCGCTGAACCAACCGCCCCCCAGGTTTCCAGGCCAAACTGTCCGATGAACGTCGACGGAAGGCCGCCCGCCTCATCCTCACCGATCCACTGGGTGTAGAAGACCAAGGGCAGATTTCGCCAGGGCGAGCGCAACCGCATGTCGTAGCCCGCCATCTGGTTTCCGGGCTGGGCGCTCGAAGGCGCCCCGTTCACGTCCTGGTTGTCGTGGCCGAGGACCATGTCGACGAACGTGGACCAGTCGCACTGCCTTTCTCCGCCGCACCACTGTGCCGTGCGTGTCAGGCCGAACTCGAGCCAGGGTCGCGGTTTGAAATTGACCCGCGCCGCGAAAAAACGCACATCCGGTACCGGAACGCCATCCGATTCCATGCGTCCCATGGCGATGCTTGCGCGCCATGGGCCGATCCATGCGAGCCACCTGGACTTGAAAGGGTCGGTGTAGTTGCGCTCCAGCGTGACGCTCGGAATCGGACGCGCATTCGTGGAGAGAATGAGACTGCTGTCCCAGCCAGGCCCCCACCAGCGCTCCATGTAACCTGCCGACAACATGAAATTTCCGAAATTGACGCCGACGTAAGTGCCGTCGGGCCGAAAGTCCTTGTCGTCGGCCGGGTTTGCGACATAGGCGCCTTGCAGGTTGAGCGCGACATGCTCTCCGAGCCAGTCGGCACGAATTTCGAGTTCGCCTTCCTCGCGCGGCGAATCCGCGAACTGCCGCAACGTCACCGGCTCATAGGCACCGCTGACGCGGACCCTCGGATTCCCCAACCCTCGAGCGGATTCCTTCCTGGCAAGGCTCTGGACGCGCAACAGCGCGCTGCCCGTGGCCTCGTCCAGCCCGCGTCCATCGGCCGCAAGTACGTCGCGGGAAATGTCGGGCCATGACATCGGCCACGTAGTCATCGGCCCGTGCAGGATTCCGGCGTCGGCTAACAACTCAATGTCGGCGCGCAACCCGGGATCGCCCGGCGCAAGCCATGGTCCAGCATGGACGATGCCCAGCGACAGACCAACCACTGCCGCCGCCCAGGCGGCCCGCCATCGGCTCCTCTTCACGGTTGAAAGTCGTGCCGCCAGCCGACGAATCCGAAGACGTCGACTTTCTTGTCGCCGTTTGCCGGATCGATGGACTGCACTCCAAGATCCACCGACACATGTTCACCGAACATGAGCCCCTTCCATCCCAGTTCCAGCGCGTCATAGTCGGTGGGCACCGACGCCACCGTGTTGCGGACATCGCCGAAATCGTCGCGGTTCAACCGCGACATCCTGGCGGTCGCAGTCCAGAGCGAGCCGTGGCCGGTGGTCACTATCGCGCCGAGCGCCCAGTTTTCGGCATCGCGATCTGCCGTATAGCCGATCGAACGCCCGAGGTATCGATATCCTTCGACGTTGAATCGACCCTGGTTGTATGCGCAATTGTAGTAAGGGCCTCGCGAAGTATTCGCGGAACAGGTGGTCGACGCATACTCGAAGTGCACCTGCAGGGTGCCGCCGTCGGCCATCGGTTTCCACACCTCGAGGCCGAGCTGAGCGAGGTACTTGGCCGGCATGTAAGACGACTCGTCTTCACCGATGTATTGCGCGTAGAGCGCATACGGCAGATGACCGATCGGCGAATTCCAGCGAATGTCGAATCCGGCCATCTGGTTGCCCGGCTCGTTCTCGGGCGTGGCATCGATTCCAACGTTGTCGTTGCCGGCGAGCAGGTTGCCGAAGACATTGAGGTTGCACTCGAGCTCCTTGCCGCAGAATTGCGCGGTACGCGAGAAACCCAGCTCGACCTTCTTGAAGGGCATCACGACGACGCGCCAGGCCATGAACAGCGGAGCGTCTATGTCCTGGCGCGAATTCTCCATCTGGCTGACCGCGAATGACATTCGCCAGGGACCGAGCCAGTGCAGCCACTTCGACTCGAAGGCGCGCGCCTCGGCACGCTCCACGGTCACGGTTGGCATGGGTCGCGCATTGTTGGAGAGGATCAAACTACCCTCGTGACCGGGGCCCCACCAACGATCCAGCGTGTTGAGGGACAGCAACCAGTTGCCCCACTGCATCGTTGCCTGCGAACCGTCGGCGCGCAATTCGTCGCCATCGTCGGGATCCGTGACCGCCGTCGCCTCCAGCCCGACCGAGAAACGCCCATTTTCGTATGCAAGCCGGGCACCGAGCTCGCCATCCTCACGCGCCAGCGTGTCGAAATCGCGCCACAACCCGGGCCGGCCGCCGCGAACTGCCGCCCCGAAGACCAGGGACGTCTTCGCGGGCGCGACTCGCGCGCGCACGCGTTCCAGCGCCGCCATCACCGCGGCATTGGTGGCGAAATTCTCCCTGGCATTGGCCAGCGCAAACTCGACTCCGGCACGCGGAATCGGCCACTGGTTGAGCGGGTAGAGGATGACCTCGGCGTCGTTGAGCAGTTGCAGGTCGAGACGCAACTGGGTGTCGCCGGACTCGAACCAGCCGGCATCCGCGCGCGCGCGCGCGCCAGACGCCAGCAGCACGCACAGCAGAATCCATCCGTGGAGCGGGGTGAGCCGCCGGGCCGGCCGGCTCACTGGCGCCATGCCCGCAGACGGTCGAGCAGTGGTTTCAGCGTGGGACGACTTCCGGCCGCGGACGGATCCCTGACCATTGGCAACACTTCTTCACACATCTTCTTGCCTAGCTCGACGCCCCATTGATCGAATGCATTGATGCCCCAAACCACGCTCTGCGTGAAAACCTTGTGTTCGTACAACGCCACGAGCTTGCCGAGCGTTCGCGCATCGAGTCGCTGGAATGCGATGAGGCTGAGCGGACGACTGCCCGCATGGACCTTGTGGCGCGCAAGAAGTTCGATACGCGCCGTATCCAGCCCGCGCGCGCCGAGTTCGGATGTTGCCTGTTCGCGCGTGTATCCGAAAGCAAAGGCATCCGCTTGTGCGAGGCAATTCGCAATTGCCAATTCGGCCTGCGGCTGATTGCTGCAGGAGGAATTTGCAGGCAGCAGGAAATCGAGCGCAGCACGCGGCGTGCCCTGGTGCAGCATCTGGAAGAACGAGTGCTGCGCGTTGTTGCCAGGCTCGCCCCAGATCACTGCCGCGGTCGATTGCTGCACGGGCTCGCCCGCGAGCGTCACCGACTTTCCGTTGCTCTCCATTTCGAGCTGCTGCAGGTAGGCCGGGAACTTCTTCAGCCGCCCGTCGTACGGCAGGACCGCGAGCGTGGGCAGCTCGAGGCAGTTGATGTTCCAGATGCCTAACAACCCCATGAGCACCGGCAGGTTCTGCTGCCATGGTGCGTGCCGGAAGTGCTCGTCCATCTCGTGGCCGCCCGCGAGGAACTCCAGGAAGGCCGCGCGGCCGACGGCGACGGCGAGCGACACGCCGATCGACGACCACATGGAGTAGCGGCCGCCCACCCAGTCCCACATCACGAAGCGGTAGTTAGGGTTGATGCCGAAGGTGTCCATGGCCCCTGCATTGGTGGACACGGCGGCGAAATGCGCCGGCACGGCCGCCTCGCCCAGCCGGCGGACGAGCCAGGCGCGCGCGCTGCGCGCATTGGCCAGCGTCTCCTGGGTCGTGAAGGTCTTCGAGGCGACGATGAACAGCGTGCGCGCGGGGTCGGCATCCTCCAGCGCGTTGGCGAGGTCGGTGCCGTCCACGTTGGACACGAAGCGCACGCGCGGGGCCCCGTCCGTCAGCGTATGCAGGGCTTCCACGGCCATGGCCGGGCCGAGATCCGAACCGCCGATACCGATGTTGACGACCAGGTTGAAAGGTGCGCCGGTCGAACCTCGGATCCCGCCGCCCCGCACTCCTTCGGCGAAGGCCAGCATTTTCTCGCGTTCGGCCATGACTTCACGCGCGATGGCTTCACCGCCCGGCGCGCCCGCAAAACCCGCGGGCGTGCGCAGCGCAACATGCAGCACGGCGCGGTTCTCGGTGGTGTTGATGTGCTCCCCTGCCCACATGGCGTCGATGCGCGCGCGCAGTCCGGCGACGTCCGCCAGGCCGTACAGCAGGCGCAGTCCGTCGGTGTCGATGCGCTGGCGGGAGAAATCGAAATAGAGGCCGACGGCCTCGAGAGAAAAGCGGCTGGCGCGTGCGTCGTCGCCATCGCGAAGTGCACGCAAGGTTACGGCTCGGGTTTCGGTGGCGCGCGCCTTGAGGGCACGCCAGGTGGCGGACAGCGAATCGTGGTTCATTTGGGTGCCGGGATCTTGGCGGATTGCGGCGGAATGGTATCGACAAGGCGTCGAACTTGCGAATTCCGCTGCCCGGCCACGGGCCCGCCGCCCCGAAGGATTCAGGACCTGCTCGCGTGGAATTCCGCGATGACCTCGACTACATACCGCAACTGTTCCTGCTCGAGCTCCGGATAGATAGGCAGGGCGAGGGTCTCGCGCGCTGCCCGCTCCGATTCCGGGAAATCACCTGAATGATGTCCAAGGTAGGCAAAGCACTCCTGCATGTGCAGAGGCACCGGGTAGTAGATCTCGGTGCCAACGCCCCTCTCGACGAGGAATGCGCGCAGCTCGTCACGGCGCCCGGTGCGGATGCAATACTGATTGTAGATGTGGCGTGCACCCTGCGCGGCCCGCGGCGGCGTGCGCACCTGCGCGACGCCGGCCTTCGCAAAGGCATCGTCGTAGAAGGCCGCGTTGCGCTGGCGAGCCAG
>Ga0126377_10001475_pt1 | contig 15519 bp, 14 predicted proteins | sample PanSoiMetPlot_22_FD_92647 | JGI IMG/M metagenome (GOLD analysis project Ga0126377, IMG submission 92647) | Tropical forest soil microbial communities from Panama - MetaG Plot_22 | ecosystem: Environmental > Terrestrial > Soil > Tropical forest > Bulk soil | place: Panama | collected 2016-02-17
CCGGGCGAGCGCTACGGGCCACCCCACTAGCGCTGGATCCGGGTGGTGGCGGTGGCCACCGGCCGGTCGCCGCTGCCCGCGTCCCGGACCTCGACCCGGCCGAGCCCGGCCCGGACCTCGGCGGTCGCCACCGCCGGGCCGATGCGGACGGGCCGCAGGTAGCGCAGCGCCAGCGACGTCAGCGTGGCCCCCGGGGCCAGCGACAGCGCGGCCTCCTCCACCGCCAGCGCGATCAGCCCGCCGTTGACCGTGCCGGCGGCGTTGAGGCCGTCGGCGGACCGGGGCAGCTCGGCCACCCCCGGCGCCCGGCGGCGGCAGCCTGCCCGGGCGGCGAACGGCTCGGTGAGCGGGCGGTGGTCGACCCGGCGCACGGCGTCGGCGGAGACCCCGTCGGGCAGGGCCACGCCGGGGTCGGGCGCCACCATGAACGAGGCGGCGCCGATGCCGAGCGGCTCCCCGGCGCCGTCGCTGAGGTCGACGGCGCACACCACGACCGTGCGCCCGGCCTTCAGCACCCGGGCCGCGGCCCGCACGCTGCCGTCGGCCGGCGCCGGCCCGTACAGGTGGACGTCGAGCTCGAGCGTCACCGGCACCCGGGGCGCCAGCACGTCGATGGTGGCCAGGCCGCACACGTGGTCGACCCAGGTGGCCAGGATCGAGGTGCGCAGGCTGGTGGTGCCGGGAGCCCACATCTCGGGGACGATCGCCGCCGACCCGTGCACCTCGTCGCCGTCACGGGCCACGTCGAGGCCGAGCTCCATCAGGATGTGCCGCTCCACAGTGACCAGGACGTTAGTTCAACTCTGACCCAACTGTTAGATTCGGGCCATGGATCTCGAGCTGTCGGAGGACGAGGCCGCGCTGCGCGACAACGTGCGGTCCGTGCTGGCCAGCATCTGCCCTCCGGCCGCCGTGCGCGCCGTCTATGAGGGCAAGGGCGACCCCGCCGCCGTCTGGGCCCGCATGGTCGAGCTCGACTGGCCCGGACTGGCCGTACCCGAGCAGCACGGCGGCCTGGGCATGGGCTACGTCGCGGTGGCGCTGGTGGCCGAGGAGCTGGGCCGGGCGGTCGTGCCGGGCCCCCTGCTCGCCACGGCCACCCAGTTCGTGCCCCTGGTGCGCGAGCTGGGCGCCGAGTCGGCGCTGGCCGGCGACCTGCTGGCCCGGGTCGCCGCCGGCGAGCTGACCGGCACGGTGGCCCTGGCCGAGGGGGGGCGCTGGGAGCCGGACGCCGTGGCCGCCACCGCCCGCGAGACGGCCGACGGGTGGGCCCTCGCCGGGACCAAGGTGGCCGTGCTCGACGGGGCCGGGGCCGACGAGGTGCTCGTGGTCGCCCGGGCGCCGGGGACGGCGGGGGCCGAGGGGCTGGGCGTGTTCGCCGTCCCCCGGGCCGACCTGGCCGTCACCGCCCGCACGGTGGTCGACCCGACGCTGCCGCTGGCCGACGTCGCGCTGGACGGCCTGGTCGTCCCGGCGGGCCGGGTCCTCGCCGCCCCGGGGGCGGCGGGGGTGGCGGAGGCGCTCGACCGGGCCGGCCAGGAGGCCACCGTGGCGCTGGCGCTCGGCACCGTCGGCGCCTGCCGGGTCGTGTTCGAGCGCACGCTGGAGTACGCCAAGGTGCGCGAGCAGTACGGCAAGCCGATCGGCTCGTTCCAGGCGCTCAAGCACCGGCTGGCCGACATGTACCTGGCCGTCGAGCGGGCCACGTCGCTCGGCTACTACGCGGCGCTGACCATCGCCGAGGACGACCCGCAGCGGGCGGTGGCGGCGTCGATGGCCAAGGCGGCGGCCGGCGAGTGCCAGCGGCTGGTGGCCCACGACGGGCTCCAGCTCCACGGCGGCATCGGCGTCACCTGGGAGAACGACCTGCACTTCCCGGTGAAGCGGGCGATCTCGGGCGACGCCCTCTACGGCAACGCCGTGCACCACCGGGCCCGGCTGGCTCGGATGCTGGGGTTCCTGCCCAGCGAGAAGCACGACGGTGACGACCCGGAGGTGGTCGCGTGAGGCTCACGTTCGGCGACGAGGTCGAGGCGTTCCGCCGGGAGTTCCAGGCCTGGCTGGCCGAGAACCGGCCCTCGGCCGAGGAGATGGCGGCCGAGCCGGCCGTCGCCTCCGCCCACCTGCCCGGCTGGGCCCGGGCCTGGGCCCGGCGCATGTTCGACGCCGGCTGGCTCGTCCCCGGCTGGCCGCCCGAGCTCGGCGGCCGCCACGCCGGCCCGGTCGAGGTGCTGGCCTACCTGGAGGAGCTGACCCGGGCGGGCGTGCCCCGCACCACCAACCCCCAGGGGCTGGGCATCGTGGCGCCGTCGATCCTCGACTACGGCAGCGAGGAGCAGATCCACGACTACGCCATGCCCGTGCTGCGGGGCGAGCGGTCGGCCTGCCTCGGCATGAGCGAGCCCGGCGCCGGCAGCGACCTGGCCTCGCTCAGCACCCGGGCCGTGGTCGACGGCGACAGCTTCGTGATCAACGGCCAGAAGGTGTGGACCTCGGGCGCCGCCTACGCCGACTTCTGCTTCCTGTTCTGCCGGACCGACCCCCAGGCACCCAAGCACAAGGGCATCAGCGTCGTGCTCGTCGACATGGCCACGCCGGGCATCACCGTCCGGCCGCTGGCCCAGATCGCCAGGCCCGAGCACCCCGACCTCACCGAGGTGTTCCTGAGCGACGTCGTCGTGCCCCGGTCCAACCTGGTCGGCCGCATGAACGACGGCTGGGCCATGGCCAACGGCTCGCTGGCCCACGAGCGGGGCATGGTCTGGCTGAGCGGCGTGATGATGCTGGAGCAGGAGGTCGCCGGCCTGCGGCAGACGGCGCCGGCGGCGCTGGCCCGGCTGGCGCCGGCCGACCGCGTCGTGGTGGCCGACGGGCTCGTGCAGTCCTGCATCGACGCCGCCGCGGCCCGCTGCCTCGGCTACCGGGGCTTCGCCAAGCTGGTGCGGGGCGGATCCGCCCCCGAGCAGGCGCTGATGAAGGCGTTCACCAGCGAGGCCGGCCAGCGGCTGGCCCTGAGGTCCGCCGAGCTCGGGGCCGACCGCACGGTCGACATCGGCCCCACGCCGGACAGCCCGGTCACGGGGATCGAGCGCTACTTCGGCAGCTTCGGTGGGACGATCTCGGCGGGCTCGTCGGAGATCCAGCGCAACATCATCGCCGAGAAGGTGCTCGGGCTGCCCCGATGAGCGAGCCCCGCATCCCGCCCCTGGCCCCGGCCGAGTGGCCGCCGGCCATGCGCGACGCCCTGGCCGCCCTGCGGCCGGCCGAGCCCCGCCACCCCTTCCCCGAGCGGGGCGGCGACCGGCCCAGGGGCCTCAACGTGCTGGGCACGCTGGCCCACCACCCGGCCCTGACCCGGGCGTACCACACGTTCAACGGCCACGTGCTGTTCGCCACGACGCTGTCCGAGCGCCAGCGCGAGCTGCTGGTGCTGCGGGTGGCCGCGGTGCGGGGATCGGAGTACGAGTGGCTCCAGCACGTGGTGCTGGGGCGCGACGTCGGGCTCGACGGCGACGACATGGCCCGCATCGCCGCCGGCCCGGGCGCGGAGGGGTGGGCGGCGCTCGACGCCGCGCTGGTGCGGGCCGTCGACGAGCTGCTGGCCGACGCGTTCATCGCCGACGACACCTGGGCGGCGCTGGCCGCCGAGCTCGACGAGCGCCAGCTCATGGACCTCGTCTTCACCGTGGGCGCCTACGACGCGCTCGCCATGGCCCTCCGGTCGTTCCGGGTCCCGCTGGACGACGACCTGCGGCGAGAATAAGCTTCTCGGCAACGGAGATTGCTGATATCGTCGGGTCGATCCCGACCGGAGGACGACGCATGCCGCACTTCACCAAGCCGGGCGAGGGCTCCTGGACCGAGCACTACGGCATCGACACGGGCCCCGTCTCCTACGAGGACTCGATCTCCCCCGAGCACTACGAGCTCGAGCGCGACGCGATCTTCCGGCGCACCTGGCTGAACGTCGGCCGGGTCGAGCAGCTGCCCCGCACCGGCAGCTACTTCACCCGCGAGCTCGACGCCGCCCGCACGTCGGTGATCGTGGTGCGCGGCACCGACGGCGAGGTCCGGGCGTTCCACAACATGTGCCGGCACCGGGGCAACAAGCTGGTGTGGAACGACTACCCGCGCGAGGAGACCAGCGGCGCCTGCCGCCAGTTCACCTGCAAGTACCACGGGTGGCGCTACGGCCTCGACGGCGGGCTCACCTTCGTGCAGCAGGAGGACGAGTTCTTCGACCTCGACCGGGACAGCCACGGGCTGGTGCCGGTGCGCTGCGAGGTGTGGGAGGGCTTCATCTTCGTCAACCTCGACGACGCGGACGCCACGCCGGTCGGGGAGTACCTGGGCGAGCTGGGCGCGGGGCTGGTCGGCTACCCGTTCGACAGGATGACCCAGGTCCACCGCTACCGCGCCGAGGTCGGCAGCAACTGGAAGCTGTTCATCGACGCCTTCGCCGAGTTCTACCACGCACCCGTCCTGCACGCGAAGCAGTCGGTGGCCGAGGAGTCGCGCAAGCTCCAGGGCGTCGGCTACGAGGCGCTGGCCTACGGGATCGACGGCCCCCACTCGATGGTGTCGTCGTGGGGCGGCATGTCGCCGCCCAAGGACCTGAGCATGGTCAAGCCCATCGAGCAGAAGCTGCGCAGCGGCCTGTTCGGCCCGTGGGACGCGCCCGACATCGGCCTCGACGAGCTGCCCCCGGGCCTCAACCCGGCCCGCCACCCGGCGTGGGGCGTCGACTCGTTCGTCTTCTTCCCCAACTTCATGCTGCTGGTCTGGAAGCCGAACTGGTACCTCACGTACCACTACTGGCCGACGTCCTACAACACGCACATCTTCGAGGGGACGGTGTACTTCGTGCCCCCGACGACCGCCTACGAGCGGCTCCAGCAGGAGCTGGCCGTGGTGACGTTCAAGGAGTACGCCCTCCAGGACGGCAACACGCTGGAGGCGACCCAGACCATGCTCGAGTCGCGGGCGGTGACGGAGTTCCCGCTCAACGACCAGGAGGTGCTGCTGCGCCACCTGCACGTGACCGCCCGGCGGTACGTGAGCGACTACCAGCAGAGCCACCAGAGCGCGACGCCGGTGCGCATCTCGGCGGCGTCGTGACCGCAGGAGACGCCGCCGTGACCGCCCCCGCCTTCCCCGCCGAGTTCGCCGACCTGGAGCCGTACGCCGGCTGGGGAGTGCCCACCGAGGGCGCCCGCTACGCCAAGCGGCTGGCCAGCACGACCGACGAGCTCCAGGCGTTCTACGACGCCGCCTTCCCCCGCCTCGAGGCGGCGACGGCGTACCTGGAGCAGTTCGGCATGGACAACCTGCCCGACGACGCCAAGCGCCTGCTGTGGCTGTACTGCGCGCTGGTCACGGTCTCGTTCCCGGTCGAGGTCTGGCGCCAGGCCCGCGTCCCCGACAGCGGTGCGTCGTCGTTCGACGCGGTGGCGGAGCCTGCGATCTGATTCTTGCTAGTTGCTCTCTCGTTCAGCGAGAAGCTAGTTTCCGTGACATGTGGCACGAGGAACGCCTGCTGATCGGGGGCGATCTCGTCCCTGCCGAGGGGAACAGCGCCTACCCGACGGTCAACCCGGCGACGGGGGAGGAGCTCGGCACCGCCGCCGACGCCTCGGTGGGTGACGCCGGGCGGGCGGTCGAGAGCGCCCGCCGCGCCTTCGACACCACCACCTGGGCCACCGACCCGGCCTTCCGGGCCCGGTGCCTGCGCCAGCTGCACGAGGCGCTCGGGGCCAACCGCGAGGACCTGCGGGCGCTGCTCATCGCCGACACCGGCCTGCCCCACATGCTCACCCAGGGCCCGGGCCTCGACACCCCGATCGAGATCGTCGCCTGGTACGCCGACCTGCTCGACAAGTTCGAGTTCACCGAGGACCTGGGCCTGGCCGAGGTCCGGGGCCAGATGCACACCCGCTGGGTCGAGAAGGAGCCGGTCGGCGTGGTCGCCGGCATCGTGCCCTACAACTACCCGGTCCAGATCACGCTGGCGAAGCTGGTCCCGGCGCTGGCCGCCGGCTGCACGATGGTCGTCAAGGCGCCGCCCCAGACGCCCTGGATCAGCGCCGCCCTCGGCCGCATCGTGGCCGAGCACACCGACATCCCGCCCGGCGTCGTCAACGTCCTCACCTCGTCGTCCGGCGCGGTGGGCGAGGCGCTGGTCACCGACCCCCGGGTCGACATGGTCAGCTTCACCGGCTCCACCGCCACCGGCCGCCGCATCATGGCCGCCGCCGGCGACACCGTGAAGAAGGTCTTCCTCGAGCTGGGCGGCAAGTCGGCCTTCATCGTCATGGACGACGCCGAGATGGAGCTGGCGGCCATGTTCGCCGGCTTCACCATCTGCTCCCACGCCGGCCAGGGCTGCGCCATCACCAGCCGCCTGCTGGTGCCCGAGGCCAGGCTGGACGAGGCCGTCGGGCTGGTCAGCGCCACCATGGCCGGCGTGCCCTACGGCGACCCGACCGACCCCGGGACGATGATGGGCCCGCTGATCAGCGAGGCCCAGCGCGACCGGGTCGACGGCTACGTGCGGGGCGCGGTCGACGACGGCGCCACCGTGGTCACCGGCGGCACGCGGCCCGAGCGGCCCGGCTACTTCTACGAGCCGACGCTGGTGGTCGGCGCCCCCAACGGCTCCCGCATCGCCCAGGAGGAGGTGTTCGGCCCGGTGCTGGTCGTGCTGCCCTACCGGGACGACGACGACGCCGTGGCCATCGCCAACGACTCGATCTTCGGCCTGTCGGGCGCGGTCTTCGGCGCCGACGACGAGCGGGCCACCCGCCTGGCCCGGCGCCTGCGGGCCGGCACGGTCAGCGTCAACGGCGGCATGTACTACGGGCCCGACGCGCCCTTCGGCGGCTACAAGCAGTCGGGCGTCGGCCGCGAGATGGGCGTCCCCGGCCTCACCGAGTACCTGGAGCTGAAGACCATCGCCCGGCCGGCGGGCTGACGGCCGTGGACCGACCGATGGCCGGCGTCCGGGTGGTCGAGGTCGCCATGTACGGCTTCGTCACCTCGGCCGGCGCTGTGCTGGCCGACTGGGGCGCCGACGTGCTCAAGGTCGAGCACGCGGTGACCGGCGACCCCCAGCGGGGCCTGCGGCGCACGGGCAGCTTCGTGGTCGAGGGCGACCTCAACCCCAACGTCGAGCACCCCAACCGGGGCAAGCGCAGCATCGGGCTCGACATCTCGTCCGAGTCCGGCCGGGCCGTGCTCGACGACCTGGTCCGGGAAGCCGACGTCTTCCTCACCAGCCTGCTGCCCAGCGCCCGCCGGCGGTTCCGCATCGAGGTGGACGACGTCCGGGCGGTCAACCCCGCGGTCGTCTACGCCCGCGGCAGCGCCCTCGGCGCCCGGGGCGAGGAGGCCGACCGGGGCGGCTACGACATGACCGCCTTCTGGGCCCGGGGCGCCAGCGCCGCCAGCATCACGCCGCCCGACGTGGAGGGCATCATCACGCCCCCGGCGCCGGCCTACGGCGACACGATCTCGGGCACCAACCTGGCCGGCGGCATCGCCGCCGCGCTGTTCGCCCGCGAGCGCACCGGCGAGGCCTCGGTGGTCGACGTGTCGCTGCTCGGCAGCGGCGTGTGGGCCATGGGGGCGGCGATCGACGCGTCGCTGCTCCAGGGCAAGCCGTGGGTGGCGCCCCGCACCGGGACCGTGGGGTCGGCCAACCCGCTGTCGGCCCTCTACCGCACCGCCGACGGCCACCATCTGTCGCTGGTCATGCTCCAGCCCACCCGGTACTGGGCCGACGTCTGCCGCCACATCGACCGGCCCGACCTGGCCGACGACCCGCGCTTCGCCACCTTCGAGGGCATCCAGGCCCACGCCGAGGAGGCGGTGGCCGCGCTGCGGGAGGCGTTCGCCGCCCACCCGCTGGCCTGGTGGACGACCCGGCTCGCCGGGCTGAGCGGCCCGTGGGCGCCGGTGCAGGACACGCTCCAGGTCGGGGCCGACCCCCAGGTCCGCAGCAACGGCTACATCGCCGGCGTGACCGCCGACGACGGCAGCGAGTACGAGCTGGTGACCAGCCCGGTCCAGTTCGACGAGCGGCCGCCGGCGCTGCGGCGGGCGCCCGGGTTCGCCGAGCACACCGACGACGTGCTGGCCGGCCTCGGCTACGACGGCGACCGCATCATCGCCCTCAAGATCGACGGCGCCGTCACCTGAGGCTCGCGATGACCTGCGGGAGGTCGACGGTGGTGCGGATGCCGGGCGGCGCCGCGCACACGACCGGGACGGCGTTGACCGCCCGGTGGGCCGTGTAGCCGGGCGTCATCTCGCCCATCCGCTCCATCGGGATGGGGAAGGGCATGGCGATGTCGAGCGGGGCGTCCCCGTCGACCCGGACGTTCCAGCCGGTGGCGCCCAGGTCCCAGGCCGGGTCCAGCTCGGACGTGCAGTACCACGTGGCCCGGAAGCGCAGCAGCGCGCTCCCGTCCCGCATCCCGGCCACGGTGAGCCGCTGGGCGGCCACCGTCCCGGCCTCCAGCGTGCCGGCGGCGATCTCGACCGGGCGGGAGGCCACGGCCACCTCGCCGCTGGCCTCCACGTCGTCGAGCGGCACGCCCATGGCCTCGGCGATCAGCCGCAGCGACGGGCCGAAGCTGGTCCGCCCGTGCGACAGCCGGGCCTCGCCGAAGGCGGCCGGCGGCCGGCCGAACCCCATGACCTCGAACAGGAGCCCGGGCGAGTCCCGCCGGGACAGGTCGGCGTACTCGTCGATCGTGAGCTGGTCGAGCCGGCGCTGGATCGAGCACAGCACCAGCGGCAGCGCCTCGGAGATGAACCCGGGGCTGCTGCCCGTGCTGTGGATCGACGTCCCGCCGGCGGCGCAGGCGGCCTCGACGGCGGCCCGCAGGTCGGGGTCCATGCTGCCCGGGTGGTGGAACTCGCCCCGGGTCGTCACGACGTTGGCCCCGGCGGCCAGCAGCCGGCACACCTCGTCGGCGTCGCAGGCCCGGGGCATGTAGAGCACGCAGTCGGGCGCCAGCGCCACGATCTCGTCGGCGTCGTCGGTGGCCACGACCCCCGTGGCCGGCAGGCCGCACAGGTCGCCGGCGTCCCGTCCGGCCTTGTCGGCCGAGTGCACGTACACGCCCACCAGGTCGAGGTCGGGGTGCTCGATGACCGACCGCAGCGACCGGGTGCCGATGTTGCCGGTCGCCCACTGCACCACCCGGAGGCTCATGTGCTCCCCCCGTCGTCGTCCGGGATCCAGTCGGGCTGCCGCTTCTCCATGAACGCCCGCATGCCCTCGCGGGGCTCGGTCGAGTGGTCGAGCGCCCAGAACATGGTCTGGTAGTCGATGTCGCCGTAGCGCTGGTTGAGCATGCGCTTGACGTGCATCCGGGCCTCGGGCGCCGTGCGCATCACCTGGCGGGCGGCCTCGGTGGCCGCGGCCCGCAGGTCGTCGTGGGGCACGACGCGGGAGATCAGCCCGATGCGCCGGGCCTCGGCCGCGTCGAACCGGCGGGCCGACAGCAGCAGGTCGCGGGCGACGGCCAGCCCGACGTGGGCGGGCAGGGCGGCGGCGTAGGTGGCGTCGGGGATGCCCCGCAGCAGCTCGGGGACCCGGAAGGTGGCCCGGTCGCTGGCCACCGCGATGTCGGCCATCATCGCCACCAGCAGCCCGCCGGCCTGGCAGATGCCGTTGACGGCGGCGATCACCGGGGCCGGGCTGTCCCGGATGGTGAGGAACGGCAGCACGTCGACGCCCAGGCCCTCGGGCAGGTCGTCGCCCTCCTCCGCCCGCCCGCCGAGGTCGCCGCCGGGGGCGAAGACGTCGCCGGTGCCGGTGATGATCAGCGCCGCCAGGTCGGGGTCGGCGTTGACCAGCCGCACCGCCCGCTTGAGCCCGTAGTACATGGCCGGGGTGAAGGCGTTGCGGGCCGCGGGCCGGTCGATCACGCACCAGGCGATCACCCCGTCGCGCTCCAGGCGCAGGTTGGCGGTGCCGAGCTCGTCGGCCATCAGCTCTCCTCTTCCTCGGCCAGCGCGGCCTTGTGCAGCGTGTTCTCGGCCAGCCGCATGTGGGCGGCGTCGACCAGCCGGCCGTCGCGGCCGATGGCGCCCACGCCCTCGGCCTCGGACCGGCGGTAGACCTCGATGGCCTCCCGGGCGTCGGCCACCTCGGCCTCGGTGGGGGAGAAGACCTCGTGCGCGATCGGGATCTGCGAGGGGTGGATCGCCCACTTGCCGTCGAAGCCCAGCAGGCTGGCCTGCACGGCCGAGCGGCGGTAGCCGTCGGGGTCCCGGTAGGCCGGGTAGGGGGCGTCGATGGCGTCGATGCCCGCCGCCCGGGCCGCGGTGACGACCTGGAAGCGGGCGTAGTGCCAGAAGTCGCCGGGGTACTCGCCCACGGGGTCGAAGTTGCCGTCGACCCGGGCCCGCTGGGACGCCGACAGGTCGCCGGCGCCGAAGATGATCGCCTCCAGCCGGTCGCTGGCCCGGGCGATGGCGGCCGCGTTGGCCAGCCCCTCCGACTCCTCGATCAGCACCTCCAGCCCGATGCGCTTGCGCAGGCCCAGCTTGGCCTCCAGCTGGGTGAGCAGGACGTCGACCCACCACACGTCGCGGGCGGTGCGGGCCTTGGGCACGATCAGCACGTCGAGCGCCTCGCGGGCGCCGGTCACGACCTCGATGACGTCGCCGTGGCACCACGGGGTCTCCAGGCCGTTGATCCGCACGGCCCGCACGGTGCGGCCCCAGTCCTGGCCGGTGAGGGCTGCCACGGCGATGGCCCGGGCGCCCTCCTTGGCCACCGGGGCGCAGGCGTCCTCCAGGTCGAGGAACACGAGGTCGGCGCCCGCGGAGGGGGCCTTCTCGCACATGCGCTCGCTGCTGGCCGGGGTGGCCAGCTCGGACCGGCGGGCGCGGGGTGCGGGGTGCGGCATCGGGCCTCCTCGGGTCGCTCAGATCACGCCGCCGGCCCGCAGCGCGGCGATGCGGTCGGGGGCGAGGCCGAGCACGTCACCGTAGACGGCGTCGTTGTCGGCGCCGAGGGCCCGGCCCAGGTGCTCGACCCGCCCCGGCGTGGCGGTGAGCTGGGCCACCGGGGCCTGCACGGTGGTGGGCCCGAAGTCGGGGTCGTCGACGGTCAGGTAGGTGCCCCGGGCCTGCAGGTGCTCGTCGGCCAGCAGCTGCGGGGCGTCGTAGATCGGCGCGGCGGTGACCTCGGCGGCCTCGAAGACGGCCATGGCCTCGGCCAGCGTCCGCTCGCCCACCCACTTGGCCACCAGGTCGTCGACCTCGCCGGCCCGCTCCTGGCGGGCGATGGGGTCGACGTAGTCGGGGTCGTCGGCCAGGTCGGCCCGGTCGATGGCCCGGAACACCCGCACGGCGATGCTGGGCGAGGCGCTGGAGATGGCCAGCCAGCGGTCGTCGGCCGTGCGGTAGGCGTTGCGGGGGGCGCTGGCGTCGAGGCGGTTGCCCACCCGGCCGGGGACGACGCCGAGCTGGTCGTAGGCCAGCGTCGACGATTCGATCAGGCGGGCCAGCGGCTCGATGAGGTTGACGTCGACCAGCTGGCCCTCGCCGCCCCGGGCGTCGCGGTGGTAGAGCGCCATCATCACCGCGTAGGTGGCGGCCAGCGAGGCGACGCCGTCGGCCAGCATGAAGGGCGGCAGCGTGGGCGGCCCGTCGGGCTGGCCGACCACGTGGGCGAAGCCGCTCATGGCCTCGGCCAGCGTGCCGTAGCCGGGGCGGTCGCTCTTGGGCCCGCCCCGCCCGTAGCCGGTGATGTGCAGCATGACCAGGCCGGGGTGGGCGGCGTGGACCGAGGGCCAGTCGATGCCCCAGCGTTCGAGGGCGCTCGGCCGGTTGCCGACGACGAGCACGTCGCTGACCGCCAGCAACTCCTGGAACAGCTCCTGGCCCTCGGTCCGGCGCAGGTCGCAGGTCACGCAGCGCTTGTTGCGGCTGACCGACTTCCACACCACCCCGACGCCGTCGCGGCGCAGGCCCCACGTCCGCATGGGGTCGCCGGCGCCCGGCGGCTCGACCTTGATGACCTCGGCGCCGAACTCGCCCAGCGCGGTGCCCACCATCGGGCCGGCGGCCAGCGTCGCCGCCTCGACGACCCGCAGGCCGGCGAGGGGGCCGTCAGCCATGGGCGACGGCCGGTCGCTCCAGGCCCAGCGTGTCCCGCAGGGTGGCGCCGGTGTACCCGGTGCGGAACAGCCCCCGCCGCTGGAGCTCGGGCACCACCGTGCGCACCACGTCCTCGTAGGCGCCGGGCACGTGGGTGGCGGCGATCACGAAGCCGTCGCAGGCGTCGCCCTCGAACCACTCCTCCATCTGGTCGGCCACCTGGCGCGCGGTGCCGACGAAGCGCGGCCCCTGGAGCAGCGTGGCCCGGTGGCCGGCCAGGTCGGCCAGCGTGACCGTGTCGCCGATGTGCTTGCGCAGGTTCTGCACCAGGCCCCGGATGCCCGACACCGACTCGATCAGCTCGTCGGTGATGGGGGCGTCGAGCGGCAGGCCCGAGAAGTCGTGGTTCATCAGCTCGGACAGCAGCGTCAGCGAGGCCTGGGGGTCGACCAGCTCGTTGAGGAACAGCTGCTCGCGCTCGGCGGCGTGGTCGGCCGACTCGCCGATCACCGTGTAGGCCATCGGCAGCATCTTGACCGCGCCGGCGTCGCGGCCGCCCGCGGCGATGCGCTCCTTCTGGTCCTTGTAGTGCGACCGGGCGACGTCGATGTTGGGGTCGCCGGTGAAGATGAGCTCGGCCCAGCGGGCGGCGAAGTCCCGGCCCCGGCCCGACGAGCCGGCCTGGAGCAGCACCGGCCGGCCCTGGGGCGGACGGGGGACCGTGAGCGGGCCCTTCACCTTGAACCAGTCGCCCTCGTAGTCGAGGGGGTGGACCTTGTCGGGGTCGGCGAACACGCCGGCGGCCCGGTCGAGCACCAGGGCGTCGTCGTCCCAGGTGTCCCACAGGCCGGTGGTCGCCTCCAGGAACTCGTCGGCCCGGTCGTAGCGGGCATCGTGGTCGAGGTGGTGCTCGACGCCGAAGTTCTGGGCCTCGCCGTCGTTGACCGACGTGACCACGTTCCAGGCGGCCCGGCCGCCGGTCAGGTGGTCGAGCGTGGCGAAGGTCCGGGCCACGTGGAAGGGCGTGTAATAGGTGGTCGAGTAGGTCGCCCCCAGGCCGATGCGGCGGGTGGCGGCGGCCACCACGCCGAGCACGACGCTGAGGTCGAGCTTGACCGGCCGCGCCCCCAGGCGCACGGCGTCGGCCACCGAGCCGGCGTAGATGCCGGGCATGGCCAGCCGGTCGTCGAAGAACATCATGTCGAAGCAGCCGGCCTCCAGCGTGCGGCCGAGCTTCTGGTAGTAGTCGGCGGTCAGGAAGCCGTGCTCGGTGGCCGGGTGGCGCCACGACCCGGCGTAGACGGTCACGTTGCCGGCCTGCATGAAGCCCACGAGGGACATCTGCCGCCGGGCGCCACCGCCGGCCACCGCGCTCACCGCCCCGCCGCCACGGCCCGCTGGGCCCGGCGCCGGAAGCCCTCGAGCTTCTCGTCGGCCGTCCGCACCCGGGTGCTGCGGGCCATGACCGACACGTCGTGGCCGGCCGACTGAGCCCGCAGCGCGGCCACCGTGGCCCGGTCCTCGGGCACGTGGGCGAACGGGTCGAACGAGTACCAGCGCATGGCGTTCTCGTGGGTGATCTTGCGGATCTCGTCGTCGGGCACCGCGTTGGCGGCGAAGACGGCGTGGAGCTCCTCGGGGGCGGTGGGCCACATCGAGTCGCTGTGGGGGTAGTCGGCCTCCCAGCTCATGTTGTCGACGCCGATGCGGTGGCGCAGCTCGACGCCGACCGGGTCGCTGATGAAGCAGGTGAGGAAGTGCTCGCGGAACACCTCGCTGGGCAGGCGGTCGCCGAAGTCCTGGAGCGTCCAGGCCCGGTGCATCTCGTAGGTGCGGTCGACCCGGTCGAGGAAGTAGGGGATCCAGCCGGTGCCGCCCTCCGACAGCGCCACCCGCAGGTCGGGATAGGTCTTGAGCACCCGGGACCACAGCAGGTCGGCCGCCGCCGACTGGATGTTCATCGGCTGCAGCGTGATCATCACGTCCGGCGGCGAGTCGACGGCGGGGATCGACAGCCGGCCCGACGAGCCCAGGTGGATCGACACGACCGTGCCCGTCTCGACGCAGGCCCGCCAGACCGGGTCCCAGTACCCGTCGTGGAAGCTGGGGTAGCCGAGGGCGGCGGGGTTCTCGGTGAAGCTGAGCGAGTGGCAGCCCTTGGCCGCGGTGCGGCGGACCTCGGCGGCGGTCTCCTCGGCGCTCCAGATGGCGGGGACGGCCATGGGGATGAACCGGCCCGGGTAGGCGCCGCACCATTCGTCGATGTGCCAGTCGTTGTAGGCCCGGACCAGGGCGTTGGACAGCTCGACGTCGTCGCTGGCGAACGTGCGGGCCGTGAAGGTGGGGAAGGACGGGAAGTTCATGGAGGCCAGCACGCCGCCGGCGTCCATGTCCTTGACCCGCTCGTGGACGTCGTAGCAGCCGGGCCGCACCTCGTCGAGGCTCTGCGGCTCCATGCCGTACTCCTCCTTGGGGCGGCCGGCGACGGCGTTGAGCGCCGCCGTCTCCATGACCACCGGCCCGAAGGTCCACACGTCGGAGCCCTCGTCGTTGCGCACCAGCTTGGGGGCCCGGTCGAGGTAGGCCGGGGCCAGGTGGTTGACGAACAGGTCGGGCGGCTCGATCAGGTGGTCGTCGACGCTGACGAGGATGAGATCATCGACTTCCAGCATGGCTTCCCCTCATATGCCGAGAACGAGGTTCGCATTTCTTGAGAGTCACCCTAGCATGAGGCCGAGCGGGGGTTCACGATGACGTTCCACCTCTTCCTGCCCCAGATGCGGATGCCGGTCGACGCGCTGGTGGCCCGCGCCCGGGCGGCCGAGGCCGCCGGGTTCGAGGGCATCGCGCTGATGGACCACCTGGCGCCGCCGCTGGCCGCGCAGCACGACATGTGGGAGGCGACCGCGGCGGCGGCCTGGCTGCTGGCCCACACGGAGCGGCTGGTGGTCGGCCACCTGGTGCTGTGCGACGCGCTGCGCCATCCGGCCGTGCTGGCCAAGCAGGCGGCCACGCTCGACCACGCCTCCGGCGGGCGCTTCGAGCTGGGCATCGGCTGGGGGTCGGTGCCGGCCGAGCTCGACGCCTTCGGCGTCGGCGCGGCGCCGCCCCGCGACCGGGTGGCCCGGCTGGCCGAGACGCTGGAGGTGGTGCGGGCGCTGTGGACCGGCGAGCCCGTCAGCTACGAGGGCCGGTACTTCCGGCTGCGGGACGCCCGGCAGCGCCCGGCCCCCACCCGCCGCATCCCGATCGTGGTGGGCGGCACCGGTCCCCGCACGCTGGCCCTGGTCCGGGCCCACGCCGACTGGTGGAACGTCCCCATCGACCGCCTGGACGCCCTGGACACCGTCGCCTCGCCCGGCGCCCGGGTCTCGGCCCAGGTCATGGTGGCCCTGGTCCCGA
>Ga0126377_10001476_pt1 | contig 15491 bp, 8 predicted proteins | sample PanSoiMetPlot_22_FD_92647 | JGI IMG/M metagenome (GOLD analysis project Ga0126377, IMG submission 92647) | Tropical forest soil microbial communities from Panama - MetaG Plot_22 | ecosystem: Environmental > Terrestrial > Soil > Tropical forest > Bulk soil | place: Panama | collected 2016-02-17
CCCGATCGCCGCAGCGATCCCGGACAGTCCTGACCATGCGCCTACGGCGCGGGCTCGATCACCGGGTGCGAACGATGCCTGAATGATGGCGAGGCTGCCCGGCGTGAGCAGCGCCCCGCCGATCCCCTGCAGCGCGCGGGCCGCCACGAGTGCTGCTTCGTCAGGTGCAAGGCCGCAGAACAGGGACGCAACGGCAAACCAGACGACGCCGACAAGGAACACACGGCGGCGACCGAACCGGTCGCCGAGTGAGCCGCCGATCAAGATCAGGGATGCGAGCGTCAGCGTGTAGCCGTTCACGATCCACTGCAGGCCCGCGACGGTCGCGTTCAGCTCCTTGCCGATCGTGGGCAGCGCGACGTTCACGACGGTCATGTCCAGAAAGGCGATGCCCGTCCCCAACACGGTGGCGAGCAGCACCCACCGTGCGTGCGGAGTTCCCCACGCGATCAGCTCGTTCTTGTCAGTTGTCAGCTTTCGCTCCCAGCTTTGGCTGCAGCTCTGACGCGGGGCTGAAGCCCCGCGCCACGGGTGAGCCCGTCGCGCCGTAGCGCTGAGAGCGCAGGCGGACGAACTACTTGCTCACCGTCAAGCGCTTGACCAGCTCGTACAGAAAAGTCTGCGCGTCATAGAACGACTGCACCTTCACGCGCTCGTCACGTCCATGAAAGCGAATGTCGTCGCGATCATAGAAAATGCCCTGGACTCCATAGGTTGGGATACCCACCTCGCGCAGGTACAGTCCATCGGTGGCGCCCATGACCATCATCGGCACTGCCGGCACGCCCGGCCAGAGCCGGTCGGTAATCGTGCTCACAGCGCTCATCACATCCTCGTTGATCGGAGACGGCGGTCCGTTCCGTCTGACGCCAACAACCGTAACGTTCACCTGGTCATCGTTGATGACGCGCTTCAATGTCTCGGTGACGTAGTCCTCCGTATCGTCCGGCAGGATGCGACAGTTCACGTTCGCGGCCGCCAGCTGCGGGAGCGCGTTCAACGCATGTCCCCCCTCGAGCATCGTCGCGACGCAGGTGGTCCGCAACGTCGCGTTGAATGCGGGAGAAGTCCGCGCGATGCGCTCCATCGCATCCTGAGTCCCGGTCGAAACCTTGGCGAGATCGCCACGGAGCGAAGGCTCCTCGATCTTCGACATCGCTTGGAAGTACGCCCTTGTCACATCGTTGACCTTGAGCGGGAATGCGAACTTCGAGAGTCGATCGAGCGCAGCGGCGAGGTGGTAGATGGCGTTGTCGCTGACCGGCAGCGAGCTATGTCCTCCCTTGTTGTGGACCTCCAAGCGGTAGTTGCGAAGGTACTTCTCACTGACCTGCACGTCGTTCGACACCCGCTTGCCGGCGACGGCCTCACCCCATCCGCCCTCGTTCAGGCAGAGCTCGGCATCGATGAGATCGCGCTTGTTCTTCAACAGCCACTCGACGCCGTGGTACGGGCCGCCACCTTCCTCGTCGGCGGTGAGCGCGACGATGATGTCGCGATCGGGTTTGAAGCCCTCACGTTTGTAACGAATGAGATTGGCGATCCAGAGCGCGGCCTGCGCCTTGTCGTCACCGGTGCCGCGTCCATAGAAATAGCCATCGCGCTCAACGAACGTGAACGGATCCATGCTCCAGTCTTCGCGGTTCGCTTCGACGACGTCGGTGTGCGCGAGCAGGAGAATGGGCCGAAGCCGGCCACTGCCACGGTAGCGGACGACGAGATTCGCTTTGGTGGGTATCGCACCGCCGACGAACACGTCGGCGTCGGCAAAGCCAGCAGCCCTGAGGCGCCGTGCCACGGCCTCGGCAACGGGTGTCGTCGCGCCAGACGTGTAGCCGGACTTGATCTCGACCATCTCCTTATAGATCTCGCGCGCTAACACTCGCTCGGGTTCCGGCGTTGTTGCCGGGCCGCCTTGAGCGCCAACGAGTACGGTTCCTGCCCAAAAGAGGAGCACGGTTGACCGTAAGGGTCGTAGTCGACGTCGTCGTTGGCGAATGACAGATCTCAACATAGCGCTCCTCGAAAATGTCCGTTCACACCCTCACGAAAATCCGCCTGCGGTACAGCATCCACACCGGAATGAAACACACGGCGGTGAAGCTGACCGAATAGGCAAAGGCGGCCCACCCCGGGTCAGGAATGTGGGCAAAGACGTTGTCGAACACAAAGGCGATCACGTCGGTCCGCTTGCCGTCGGACATGAAGTGGATGTTGTGCAACACGCCCGGCAGCAATTCGCTGAACATGTATGCCGCAATCGCGTTGGAGCCGAAGACGATCCATATCCAGGTCCAGCGCGTGCGCCATCCCTTCTCCTCCACGGCCCAGAAGACGAGCGCCAGCAGCGCGAGCGAGTAGCCACCCGCCACCAGGACGTAGGAGCTGGTCCACAAGTTCTTGTTCAGCGGAAACCAGATCGACCAGACATAACCGAGCGCCAGGCTCCCGATCGCCGCCGCGGCCAATCCCCTCGTCGTTGCAGAATTCCGTCGTCGCGTTCGTAGATAGATGCCAGTCAGCATCCCCATCAGCGCCGTGCCGATGGCCGGGAGATCGCTCAACAAGCCCTCCGGATCGCGCACGTTGTGGTCCGGCACGTCGCGATACAGGTGATGGGGGAATAACTGACGGTCGAACCACGACACGAGGTTCTGGCGCACGTCCATGAACGGCACGTCACGGCCCGGCATGCCCGCACCCGGAATGGGCACCCAACGAAGCAGCACCCAGTAGCCAACCAGTAAAACGACCAGAACCGCTGCGAGCGACCAGACGCGACTGTCCCACAAATACAGGAGCGTCACCGCGAAGTAGCAGACGGCGATCCGCTGCAGCACGCCGTAGAAACGCATGTGGTCGAGCGCGAAGAACGGAAAGCTGTTGACGACGACGCCCAGCAGGCACAGGATCACGGCTCGCGCCGCCGCGTGTCGTACGATTTGCCCCCGGGTTGCACCCCGCGCCAGCCTGGATTCGATGGCAAAGACCGCCGAGATCCCGACGACGAACACGAACGTGGGAAACACGAGGTCGGTGGCGGTCAGGCCATTCCAGGCGGCGTGATTCATGAAGTGCCACGAACCACTGCCGCCGTTGTTGTTGACCATGATCATGAACGCGATCGTGATCCCGCGCGCGACGTCCAGAGACAACAGCCTCTGGCTCGTCTCACGCCGCTGTACGGAAGTAGTCATCGCGGTTCGGCCTTGGTGTCAGGGACGCAGCTGGCCCCATACGCTACGTGGACCCGAGCCGGTTCGCAAGTGCGCTAATATCGCGGAGCCTGGGAGGAGTTCGTATGCGTCAGCGTCATCTGGTCGCCCTCGCGTTGCTGTTGCTCGTGACCGTGCCACGCGCGGCAGAGAAGCGGTTCATCACCGAAAAAGATCTGCTGAAATTCACGTGGATTGCCGACCCGCAGATCGCACCAGATGGATCCACGGTCGCGTTCGTGCGCGTGACGGTGAACGAGAAGGAGAACCGTTACGAGACGTCGCTCTTCAGTGTGCCAACCAGCGGCGCCGAAGCGCCGCGGCCCTTGACGTCGAACGTCCGCGACGTGATGCCGCGCTGGTCGCCTGACGGCAAACGACTCGCCTTCGTGCGGTCGATCGAGAAAGACGGCAAGCCTCAGCCCGGACAGGTCTACGTGCTCGACATGACTGGCGGCGAGGCGTACCCGCTGACGCAGGACGCGAAGGGCGTGAGCTCGATCGAGTGGTCCCCGGACGGCAGGACGATGGCGTTCACGGCGCCGACCGGAGGGGATGAGCCGGACCCGGCTTCGCCTTCCGCTGCGTCGGGCAAGCCGAAAGAGCCGAAGAGCGACGTCCAGGTGATCACGCGACCGGTGTATCGGGCGAACGGCAATCCAACCTACGTCGACGCGACGCGGCACACGCACATCTTCACGGTCGCCCTGACGAGCGGCGCGGACAAGCCGAAGCAGGTCACTGACGGAGAGTACGACGAACGCGAAATCGAATGGGCACCGGACGGCTCGAAGATCTACTTCGTATCCAACCGGGTGCCCGAGGCGTACTACGAGCCGAGCGACTCCGATTTATATAGCGTGCCGGCGGCCGGTGGAACGATCACGAAAGTCGCCAGCATTGATGGCACCATCAACGCGCCACGCTTGTCGCCAGACGGACATCGGATCGCATTCGTGGGTACTCCGAATGGCACTCCGATCCGGTCGTACAGCCAGCCAGATCTGTTTGTCGTCGACGTGACGCCGGGCAGCGCGCCAAGGAATCTGACCGACGCCTACGACTTCGATATCGCCAGCGGGATCGGCGGAGATCAGGCACCCCCACGAGGCGGGGGCGGCAGCAGCATCGTCTGGTCGAAGGATGGCGCGTCGCTCATTGTCGCCTCGGCAGAACGCGGCAGCGCAAACCTGAAGCGCGTCACGATTTCAACCAGTAAAGTCGAGGCGTTGACGGAAGGAAAATTTGCTGTCGGCGCCTTCACGAGTACCCCGGACGGGGCGACAATCGCAGCCACGATCTCGACTCAGACCAACATCGGCGATCTCTTCATGATCGACGCGAAGCCACGGCAGATCACGAAGGTGAATCGGGAGTTGTTCAGCGACATCCAACAGAGCGAGCCCGAAGAGATTTGGTACAAGAGCTTCGACGGCAAGAATATTCAGGCCTGGATTCTGAAACCGCCAGACTTCGATCCCGGCAAGAAGTATCCGCTGATCCTGGAGATCCACGGCGGCCCGCATTCGGCGTACGGAAACGTGTACACGCACGAGTTCCAGTGGATGGTGGCCAAGGGCTACGTCGTGCTGTTCACGAATCCGCGCGGCAGCACGACGTACGGCCAGGAGTTCGGCAACATCATCCAGTACCACTACCCGGGTGACGACTACAAGGATTTGATGGCCGGTGTCGACGAACTCGTAAAGCGGGGGTACGTCGATGCGAACAGGATGGGCGTCACCGGCGGCAGCGGCGGAGGCTTGCTCACGAACTGGACGATCACCCAGACGCAGCGATTCAAAGCCGCCGTCGCCCAGCGTGATATCGCGGACTGGTATGGCTTCTGGTTTACCGCCGACTTCTGGCTCTCGAAGCCGACCTGGTTCCGCAAAGCACCGTGGGAGGACCCGCAGGACTTCGCCGCGCGGTCGCCGATTACGCACGTCGCGAACGTGACGACCCCGACGATGTACGTGCTCGGCGATCAGGACTACCGGACACCGCCAGCTGACGGCGGCGAGATGATGTTCCGCGCGCTGAAATACCGGAAGATCCCGACGGTGATGGTGCGCTTTCCGCGCGAGACCCACGAGCTCTCGCGCTCGGGCGAGCCGAAGCATCGCATCGAACGCCTCCAGCACATCGTCGGCTGGATGGATCAGTGGCTGCAGGGAAAGAAGAATGCCGTTTATGCGACCAACTGAATCGGTGGATTGGAGCGCGGCCTATTCTTCGCGTAGCGCCGCCATCGGGTCTACGCGAGAGGCGCGCCAGCCGGGTATCCAGCAGGCGACGAGCGATGCGCAGGCGAGCACAGTGACGACGCCGGCATAGGTCACGGGGTCGGTTGCCGTCACACCAAATAGCAGGCTGCGCAACGCCCGGCCCGACATGAGACTCAGTGCGGATCCAATCACGAGACCCAGCGCGGTCAATCGCAGCCCCTCCCGAATGACCGACCCGAGGATCTGCTTCGCTGACGCCCCGAGCGCCATTCTCACGCCGAAGTCTCGCGTGCGCTGTTTCATGGTGAACGCGAGGACAGCGTACTGACCCAGCATGGCAATCAGCAGCGATGCCGCCGCGAAGAGCAACAGCATCGTTGTCATCACGCGAACAATCGAGGTGATCTCGGCAAGCTGCGTCTCCATGGTCCGCATGTAGACGATCGGTGCGCGCGAGTCGACCTCGGCCAGTGCGCGCCCGACCGCAGGTCCCACGGCGTCGAGCGGCCCGCTGTATCGGATGTAGAAGGTCGTCTCGCCGCCGCGTTCATCGGTTCGGCGCGGCACAAAGATGAAGTTCGGTCGTTCCTCGCGCCGGAACCCGCTGAAAAACGCGTTCGGTGCGACGCCGACGATCTCGACCGGCTGCCGCTGCGCACCGACGAGCAGCGTCCGTCCCAGCGCATTCTGGCCCGGCCAGAGCGCCTGCGCGAGGTTCTCGTTGACGACGGCGGCTGTAGTGGTGCGGGTGCGATCGTCCCTGGTCAGTTCGCGTCCGAACCTGGGCGTCAGCCCGAGGACCTGCAAATAGTCAGGGCCGACGGCGTTGCGCTCCGCTGTGATCGGCTGTTGCGCACCGGCGACGCGCACCGGCTCCGTGCCCCAGAACTCCTTCGGTGGCACGCGTGCGTCGGTGACGCCGGTCACGCCGGCGACGCTCGCCAGGCGGTCGCGCATCCGGTCAAGCAACGTTGCGCGTGCCCCTTCAGGAACGCCCTCCGAATTTACCGTGACGAGCAGAATGCCTGCCGGGTTGAAGCCGAGATCGAGCGCGTTGACGAGAGACAGCGATCGATACGCGAGGCCGGCGCTCGCAAGCAGCAGGACCGCGAATGCGAGTTGCAAGACGACGAGTCCGCTGGCGAGACGTGAACGTCCCTGGACGACGCCCTGTTCGCCGGCTTTGAGAAATGGCAAGAGATCCTGGCGCCAGGTCCGGATCGCGGGGCCAATCGTGAACGCAATCGTGCCGGCCGCGGCGAGCACCATCGCGTACGCGACGACCTTCCAGTCCGGCGTGAAGTCGAGCGCCATGGGTGCGCCGTTCGCCGGCGGAAGCAGCGCCGCGACCACTCTCCCGACGCCCCATGCGAACAGACACGCAACCACCCACGCACCGGTCGAAATCGCGATTCCCTCCGCGAGGACCAGGCGGACGACACGCACGCGCGAGGCGCCGAAGGATTGACGCACGGCCATTTCGCGCTGACGCACAACGGCGCGCGCGAGCATGAGATTTGCGACGTTCGCGCAGACAATCAGCAGCGTGAGCGCGGTGATGATCTGGAAGATGGCCAGAAACTGCATGCCGCGCTGTGCCAGGAGGCTGTCGCCGGCAGCGGTGACCGAGTACCGAAAGGGAACGATGGTCTTGGCCTTATTCGATTCTGGATACGCGGCTTCCAACCGGGCGGCGATGGTGGCGAGTTCCGATCGCGCATCGCGCATCGACGCCCCGGGCGCAAGACGCCCGAGCATCGCGATCGCTCCCCATGCCCGGTCTTCGAGTCCCCGTCCCGCGCCGCGCACACGGGCATACGCCACGATTGGCACCCAAACGTCTGACCGTTCCGCGAGCCAGACGCCCTGGAAGTCTGCGGGCGCGACGCCGACAACGGTCGCGGGCTGGCCGTTGAGCGCGATCGTCTGACCGATCACGTCGTCGCGCTGCTGAAAGTGTTCGGTCCAGAGGCGGTGGCTGATCACAGCCGTCAGCGCGGAGCTGCGGGCTTCGTCGTCTGTGAACGCGCGTCCTCGCACGAGGATCAGCCCCAGCGTGTCGAAGTAGTTGGCAGAGACAGCGGCGCCGTGCAGCGCGTAGCTGCCGTCGCGATACGTCAGCGTGAACCGATCGAATTGAAACCCGAGCAGAGGCCGTACCGTGTGCGCCTGGGAGGCGACGTCGAGATAGTTCGCGTAGCTTTCGACCGGGTGAACCGGCTGTCGATCGACGCCCCAGCCAAGCGACACGAGATTGCGCGCTCGGATCGCCGGGCCCGGTTTGGTGAGCAGGCCGTTGACGATCGAAAAGATCGTCGTGTTGCCGCCAATCACCAGCGCGATCAGGGCAATCGCACTGAGGCTGATGCCAGGCGATCGCGTCAGGATCTGAAACCCGGATCGGATATCTGCCAGCAGCTGCTCGAGGGCCGTCCATGTCCAGATGCTTCGGACATCCTCGTAGGTTGCCCGGACATTACCGAATTCGAGCAGTGCGGAGCGCCGCGCCTCCTCGGGGGTCTGGCCCCGCTCGATGCGCGCCTCGATCGCCAGGTTCAGGTGCGAGCGCAGCTCCTCGTCGATCTCGGAATCCTTGCGGCGGCGGCTGAAGAGAGTCATAGGATGTAGACGTTCTACACCCAGAAGCCGTAGCTTGTCTACTCCCTTCGGGCAGGCGGGCACGGTGCGCGAATCAGCGAGGATTGCGTCGTTGGTAGCGGGGTAGCCGGGAACTGGGAGCCGCGAGAGGAGAGAGTGCGGCCGACCCACGCAATGGCGGTCGGCCGCTTGAGTGCGCGTGAGTTACTGGCAGCTTGGGGAGACCATCTTCAGCGCAACGACCTTCAACTTCGGGGCGTTCGCTGCCGATGCCGCGGGCGCCTCGGTGGCGCCTTTCGGCTCCTCCACAGTGCCGGTAATCTCGACCTTGTGACCAACATGCGGGGTTAGCTGAGACTCGCTGCCATCGAGCTTGTACTCGCTGGCGATCGCCGTCGCGGGCGGGGGGGTCGCCCCTGCGGTTCCAGCTGTTTCACTTGCTGCCGCCTTGCTGAGCACGAATTTGGTGTCGTCCTTCGCGGCGGCCGCACCGCCAGCCCCGGCCGTACCTGTTGCAGACGGCTCAGCTTTGGCGATGCATCCGACCACCATAATCTTCTTGGCGGCCCCCTGGGCTCCCGGGTTGGCAGCCGGGGCATCCTGGGCGAGGATTCCGATGCTTACCCCAAGCATCATCGCCGCGCACGTTGCCGACCATATTTTCGATCTCATGGTTCCTCCTGTTTTTCAGGCGTCAGCTCGACGTCTGCAACTGTGGAACCAATCGACCGGATTCGAGCGCGTTCGATTTTTCGGTGCTGACCAGACGGTTCCGAGCACACGAGGAACGACTGAGACTGTTGGTGAACTGTTCGCGATATGAAAGAAATTCGCTGAATGACTTGCGTTACGACTCATCCGTTGCTACTAGCTCTGCTGTGTCAGAGCTGGGCGACTCAGCCCGCCAGCCGCGTCGGTGCGTTGACCTTGACGCCCTTTCGCTTCGACGACAGCTCGAGCTTGTCGCCTGGCTTCAAGCCTTCGCCTGCAAATGACACTTCGTACTGGTTCAGGAGTTCCTGACTGATCTGCTCGGCAGCTTTGACGAGATTCGGTCCGGCGACCTGTTCGACTCGACCGCCCGACTCGCGGGCTCCGTCGTTCAGCACCACATCGAGATCCGATGCGCCAGTGCCGCTACCGGGCGGCTCGATGACGTACAGCGTGGTGCCGTTCTTGCGAAGATCGTCACGAACAACATCGGAGCGCAGGTTGCTCGATGCCGCGCCGCCGACCGTCAAAACGACGATCACCGATCGCTTGCCCTCCTGGCCGACGTCCTTGACCGTCTCGCTCAGGGCTTCCATCAACTGACCCCGGCTCGGCTTGTTGCTTCGAGGCCCGATACGCTTGAACCCTGCAGCCAGGGCTTCCATGTCGCTCGTGAAGTTGACGAGTTTCTCGGGCTGCTCCACGACCGAGACAATCGCGAACTCCCCGGCTTGCTGCAGTCGCTGAACCAACGTCGCGGCCGGGTACTGCACGGCCCCCGTCCCGCCGTCCGCGACGATGAGGGCCATGCGCAGGGGAACCTTGGTCAACTGCGCCGATGTCACCTGCTGTCCTTTCCCACCGACCTTCAACTCGAAGTCAGCCGCGGTGAGGTCCGTCACCGGTGTGCCGCTCTTCTCGATGACCGAGACGTAGATCTTTCGAGCGGGAGTCGCTTGCGAGTGAGCGGCCTCGATTCCTCCGAGCACCAGGACGGGGATGAGAAGAGTCCGGACGACGGCGGCAGTGATCGTACGCATGAATGCCCTTTCTGTTCGACGCGACTGAGGTCGATGATCCGTGGGACGGTGCAATTGTTATCGCGTTGGCGCAACCGTTCAAGCTCGAAACATCAACCGGCAGGAGCCAGGAGCCAGAAGCCAGCAGCCAATTCGAGGACTTGGGCTATGATTCCGGCCTCAGGAGACTGGACATGAACCGACGCGCGTTTCTCACGACCGCTGCCATGACCCCGATTCTCGCGAGCGCCTTCGAATCGTTGCGCGCGCAGACCACTGGCGGGCGCCTGTTCTACGTTGGCACCTACACCAACAACGCGGCGGGCAGCAAAGGAATCTACGCGTGGCGGTTCGACGCCGCGGCCGGCAAGGTCACGTCCGTGGGCCTCGCGGCGGAGACCGACAGTCCGAGCTGGATCGTGGTCCATCCTAACAAGCGATTCCTGTACGCCGCGAATGAACTCCCGCCGCCCGAGGCCGGCGGGCCAACCGGGGCGGTGACGGCGTTCTCGATCGATGCCGCGTCCGGCAAGCTGACGCAGATCGGCCGCGTCAAGACGAACGGGCTGTCGCCGGCGCACATGCTCGTCGACCCGAAAGGGAAGTGGGCGATCGTCGGCAACTATGGCAATGCCGCCGGCAGTGAAGGCACGTCGGTCGCCGTCTTTGCCATCGGCGACGACGGCAAGCTCGCCGAGACGCCGAAAGCGCTCGTGCCGCACGTCCCGAAGCCGAAGCGGCTCGATCCGGCGGCGGCGCCTCCGAGGAACGGCAACCCGCCGACCTCGCATCCCCATTGTGTGCTGCTGTCTCCGGACAGCAAGTTCCTGTTCGTCGCCGAGAAGGGCTTCGACGAAGTTGTCGTCTACCGCTTCGACGCTGCGACTGGTGCGCTGACGCCAAATACTCCGCCGTCGGTCGAGGCGACCAGGTTTGCGGCCGCTCCTCGTCATCTGGCGTTTGGAAAGAATGGAAAGTTCCTGTACGTCTGCTACGAAGCAGGCCGCGCGGTTTCGACCTTTGCCTACGATGCGTCGAAGGGCACGCTGAGTCCGAAGGACACGCTGTCGACGCTGCCGCCGGACGCACCGCAGACCGGTTCCTGTGCCGAGATTGAAGTTCATCCGGATGGTAAGTACCTGTACGTCTCAAATCGCGGCCATAACAGCCTCGCCTTGTTTGCGATCGATCCCTCGAAGGGCACGCTGACATTCAAGGACACGTTCCCGGTGGGTGGGACACCACGGAACTTCAAGATTGACCCGACCGGCAATTACGTCTTCGCAGAAGGGCAGAACAATAGCGTGACGGTCCTGTTCAAGATCGATCGTCCGACCGGCGTGCTGACGAAGACCGACGCGACCCTGGACTCGCCGGCGCCGGTGTGCATTGCGTTTGTTTGAGGCGAAGGGATCGTCCGCCTACAGGCGGAAGCTACTTGAGCCAGCCACTCCCATTTTGGCGAGGATCGCCTTGAATCGGGGATCCTCGCGCACCGGATCGAATTCGACGGCCACGGTAATCAGAATCAACGAGCCGTCACGTTCCTCGAAAGCGCGATCCAGCCAGTGGAAGACACGTTCAAGATCAGACAAGCCAAGATGGACGAGCGCGAACCACATCGGGGAGACGTGACCGCCGGCGGCGCGTGCGGTCAACTCGCGCACGTGCTCGTTTGCGCGGTCGCGGTTTCCCTGACGGCCGTAGGTGTAACCGAGGACACCTACATGGTTGACGGACCGGCCACCCAGCTCGATTGATGTGTTGAATTCCGCGATCGCGCGATCGAACTGACCGCGCTGGGTGCACGCATCACCCAGCGCGTAGTGTGCAAACGCAAAGGACGGTTCGAGCGCCACCACCTTCTCGAACTGCGCGATCGCGCGATCGAGATCGTGCCGGAAATGGTGGACGTAGCCAATCTGCGTCTTTACCTGGAGGTCCAGCGGATCGAGACGCTCGGCCTTCTCCAGTTCGCTGAGCGCCAGATCGTGACGGCTCTCGAGCACCGCCAACCGCCAGGCATTCCACAGATGCGCCGACGCCGAGCCGGGACCAAGCTGGACGGCGCGCGTGAGCGCCTGTTCCGCGGCGCGTCGATCCCAGTCGTGGTTCATGGCAATCAAGCCGCGAACCTTGTGCGCGTTCGCGAGGGTTGCGTCAAGTACCAGGGCCCTGTCGACGGCGCTTCGCGCGCGTGGCACCGTCGCGGTGGCGGGCAGGGTCCCCAGGCCGGAATAGAACCAGAGGTGAGCTTCCGCCAGGGCCGCGTACGCGGGCGCGAAATCCGCATCCTGTGTAATGGCCTCGTTGAAATGAGCGATGGCCTGGCGCATCGCGTCCTCCCTCCACTTGTTCAGCGCATACATCCCCTTCAGGTAGGCGTCGTGCGCGGGAACGTTGAGTGGCGTCCGATCCGATGGCCGCGTATCGTGACGGATCCGGAATTCGTCCAGGATGCTGGCCGCGATCTCGTCCTGAATAACAAAGACGTCCGAAAGATCGCGATCGAAACGCTTCGACCAGACGTGATAACCATCCGCGGCGTTCACCAGTTGTGCCGTGACGCGCACGCGTTCGCCTGACTTGCGCACGCTGCCTTCGAGAATCGTTGCCACCCGCAACCTGCGGCCGATCTCCGTGACCTCGAGATCCTTGCTCTGAAAGGCGAACGCCGAAGTCCGCGAGATCACCTGCAAGCCAGGAACGGACGTGAGCGCCGTGATGATCTCTTCGGTAATCCCGTGACAGAAATATTCCTGGTCCTTGCCCGGGCTCATATCGACGAAAGGCAGAACGGCAATCGAGGATGACGTCTTCTGCTCGGCGACGGCGGTCGTCACGCGATTCGCGGTGGGCGATTCCGTCTCGGTCATGCCTCGGAGATCGCGCAGGAACTCCTCGGCCGACCGATAGCGGTGCTCGCGGTCCTTCTCGAGCGCTTTGTCGATGATGACTTCGAGCGATCGAGGCAGCGTCGGGTTAAAGGTGAGCAGGGGAGGCTGGCGCCGGTTCAAAAGATGATCGAACACCGCCGCAACGGTGTCGCCCTGAAACGGTGTTCTGCCGGTCGCCATTTCGTAAACGACGACACCGAGCGCAAACAGATCGGTGCGCGCATCCAGCGCCTTCCCGAGGGCCTGTTCCGGCGACATGTAACCGGTCGTGCCGACGGCGTGACCCACGCTGGCGTCATCGCCGGTCATCGTCGCGCCCTCCGGATCCTGGGTTGAGATCCGTGCCAGGAACTTGGCGACGCCGAAGTCGAGAATCTTGACCCGCTCATCGTCTGTAATCATGACGTTGCCGGGCTTTAGGTCCCGGTGCACGATTCCCGCGGCATGAGCACACGAGAGGGCTTCGGCCATTTGAGTCGCGAACGACATCGTCTGCGCAAGTGGTAGCCCCGTGCCGCTCGCCAGAAGCTGACGCAGGCTGCGACCGGTCACCAACTCCATCGTGATGAAGACGAGATCCTCGGCTTCTTCTACCGAGTAGAGATGCACGATGTTGGGGTGATTGAGGGCGGCTGCCGCCCTGGCCTCGCGCAGGATTCGCGCCCGGTTATCGCGCGCGTTGGTGCCCTCGGGACGAAGAAACTTGAGCGCGACACGCCGATTCAGCTTCGTATCCTCGGCCACATAGACGTCGCCCATCCCGCCGCTTCCGAGCTTTTCCAGCACCAGGTAATGACCGAGTCGGTTCAATGGGGCCAAAGCTGCGAATGAGGTTAGGTGGTAACCACCGGCGGAAACGCAGACTTGCCGCACCGGCAGCGTGCGGCGTCGGGCGTGCCCTTGTGCCAGACACGCGTCCGGCATTCCGGGCACGACCAGAGCGCATCGAGCATCTCGATTCGTTCGAGCGCCGCTTTCACTTCGCTCGCTCCGGACCGGCCGCGGCTGGCATGCGCCGCGACATTCAACGTGGCACCCACATCGGCTTCCAGATGTTTGAAGATGGGTTCGATGGACTGCAGCTGCGACCTGGCGTGCTCCTTGAGCGTGCGACGAAGACCGATGAACAGCTCGCCGATCTCCCGCCTGTCGTTGGCCTGACCGCGCCGGAAGGGGAGCGGTGCCCACAGGGCCTCACACACCTCCTGCAGCAACTCCTCGAGCGCGCGGCGTCCCTTGGTCGCGGCGCCGTGCACGTCGTCGCTCTGCAGCCGCTCGCGGGCCGCGGCGAGCATGCCGCTCGTTTCATACTTCGTCGTGCGCGGCCCGGAGGCGTGGCTCCACGAGGTGAACTCGATCTTTCGCCAGGAGGGCGCCCGGCGACTCAAGTGTTCAAAAAACTGCTGGTCGTGTGTGAGGACGATGAGCTGCCAGTCAGAGAAGCCATCGGCAAGCAACTCGGCCAGTCGCCCGCGATGCTCGACGTCGAAGCTGTTGATCACATCGTCGAGAATCAGGAACCCGAGCTTTTCGTTGAAGCTCGCCGCCATTGCCAGGAACACCGCAATCGCCAGCGAGTTCAAATGTGACTCGCTCAGGACGCCGTGCGGAGGGCGCTGGCGTGACCCGTAAAAGTCGATCGCCAGCTCGACTCCCTTGGCCGTCCAGGGCTCGATGCTCACCGCGTCGAGATCTTCTCCGGGATGGAGCGCGGAGTAGATCTTCGCGACGCGGCCGCTGATTTGTTCGAGCAGCTCGCCCAAATCGTCTTTCTGCTTCTGCTGATAGGCGTCGAACACCGTCTCGGCGATGGTCTGTGCTCGTTCGGCGCGAGCGCTCTTTTTCTCCGCTTGCTGCCAGGCGCGGATCTGCTGACACAGTGCCGCCAGCATCATCAGCTGGTTGTCACGTTCGCTCGGCTCTGGCGTTGAGATCTGCTTCGCCAGCTTACTGACGGTCTTGTCCCATCGACGCAGGTCGGAGAGATAGCTCGTGATGCCGTCGACGTCGACGGCGGCGAGCGCGCCGACCTGATCGTGGATCCTCGTGTCGGGTAGCGGCGGAACAGGCTGGATGCCGAGATCGAGGCTCAGGACGCGTTCGTAAATCGCGTCGCGCAGGTCGTAAGCGCTTTCGAGCCCGTCTGCCTGTTCGAGGATTGGATCGCGGAAGCGTTCGAGATCTCGCGACGCTTCCATCACCTCGACGAGCGACGTTTCAATCCTTCGTGCGAGCACTTTCTGGTCAACCTTCTGACCGCAGAGCGGACAGCGTCCCGCTTCGAGCGACTGCGTCTCGAACAGCCGTTTCGCCTCACGCACCAGCGACGCACGCGGCAGCAGCCGCGCGCGGTCGGATCCCACAAGCGTATTCCACGACTCGAACACGCTCTTGCTGAAGTCCGGAGCCTTGAGCGCTCCGATTTCGGCCACGAGATTCTCGCGTCCAGACGACGCGGAAACGTTGGCACTTGCACCGACCGCAGCCGTGATCCACGACGGCTCGGCAACCTCGTCCAGCGTTTGGGGCGGTTTCACACCGAGCAGCTCGCAGATTTGGCGAAGACTGGCGAGGACCGTCTCCTCACTCACCGTATCGCCGCCTGATGCCAGAGCGCGGCGATACACTCGAACTTCTTCATCCGCGATCTTTGATGCCTTCCGCAGATCGTTTCTGACCCGCTGCAGGTCTTCCCGCAGGCTTTCGATCGCGTCCAGGCCCAGGATCTCGACGAGCGCTTTCCATTTCTCCGTCTTCGTCTTGTTGATGAAGTCCGCGAGCGTACGCCCACGAAGGAGGAACGTTTCCCGCCGGAGCGCGCGG
>Ga0126377_10001477_pt1 | contig 15487 bp, 13 predicted proteins | sample PanSoiMetPlot_22_FD_92647 | JGI IMG/M metagenome (GOLD analysis project Ga0126377, IMG submission 92647) | Tropical forest soil microbial communities from Panama - MetaG Plot_22 | ecosystem: Environmental > Terrestrial > Soil > Tropical forest > Bulk soil | place: Panama | collected 2016-02-17
AACGCATCGTCGCCGCCGGCAGCGGCATGCCGATCCTCATGCTCACCGCCGCCGACCGGATCGACGACAAGGCCACCGGGTTCGAGCTCGGCGCCGACGACTACCTCACCAAGCCGTTCGAACCCTACGGGCGCGGCGTTCGACCCGCTTGTCCGCTGGATGACGCACGATGCTCGTCAGATGGCCAGGCTGCCGGTCGGCCTTGGACAGGCGCCCGCACGCGGGGTCGGGCCGTGATCAGCCTGGTGTTCCGTCGGGGGCCGCTCCCGGGAAGGTCTTGAACAGCTCAGGATTGGTCAACGTGAGCGCACGCACCGTCGGATGCCAGGAGATGAGGTAGTAGAGCAGGCTGAGGCTGGTCCCGGTGATGGCGACGTCACGGGTGACCTTGCCGGTCTCCAGCACCGCTTCCTTCGCCGCCTCCAGCCGGTCCGAGGCCGCCTGGGTTGCGGTTTCTTCCTGGCCGCGGGTCAGCGGCCGGTCAGCCAGATCGGGGGCGGTGAACACGGTCTGGTTGGGAAGCTTTGGCTGGTTGCTGGCGTAGCCTGTGTTCAGGTCGGGGGGGTTCGTCTGCCCAGGGAACCCGGCCGGGACGGGGATGGGCTGCCGTATACCTGCGCCGAAGCCCGTGCCTGCGTGGGCCTGGGAGGGCGCCTGGGCGGTGGACGGCGGGATGATGCTCACCGCCGGGTCATCAAGACTGATGCTGAGGACCTGACGGTTGGCGAGTTCGTCTTGGAGCTTGCCCTTGATGCCCGCTAGCTGGTCGGCCTGGTGGCTGCCTTCTTGCACCCATGCCTGCTGCTGCTCAACGCGTCTGAGGAGTGCCTGGACGTCCTGTGCGCTCAAGGTCCTGAGCGGACTGGTGGACGGATCCCCACTGAGGCCGAGCTCGAGCTCGTCGAGGACTGGGCCCCGCAGGTCATCCACCAACTGGTCGTGTGGGGTCCCCGCGTAGCTGTCGGCGAGAAGGTTCAGCCCCCAAAGGGTGCCCGCCACCGTCCCAGGCACCCAGCGAGCGTAGTCCTCGACGTGGCCCAGGATGACACTCCACACAAGGGCGATCGCTGGCGGCAGCGGCTCCTGGGCCTGCTGGCCCGCCGCCTGCGCTGCCGGCTCGCCTGCCGGCTGCGGCGGCTGCCGGGGCTGGGCGATCTCCTGCGCCTGCGGCCGGTTGGCAAGTTCGGCTTGGAGCCTGCCTTTGATGCCCGTCAGCTGGCCGGCCTGGTGGCTGGCGGCTTCCACCCTGGCCTGCTGCTGCTCGATGTATCTGAGGAGTTCCTGGACGACCGGTGTGCCAAGGGTCCTGAGCGGGCTGGTGGACGGATCCCCCCTGAGGCCCCTGGCGAGCTCGTGGATGACTGTGGCCCTCATGCCCGCGACATACTCGGCTTGGAGGGTCCCCGCGTATTGGTCCGCGAGGATATCCAGCCCTGCAAGGGTGCCCACCACGACCTCAGGCACCCAGCGAGCGTAATCATCGGCGTGCTCCCGCATGACCCGCAGCACCAGGGCGATCGCCGGGTGCCCGACCGCCAACGGCGCTTGCTGGGGCAGGTCGATCTCCTGCGCCGGCTGCTCGCCTGGCTGCTCGTCGCCGCCTTCCGGGCGCGGCGGCTGCCGGGGCTGGCCGGTCTCGCGCGCCGGCTGCTCGCCTTCCAGCTGCGGCGGTTCCTGGGGTTGGGCGGCCTGCTGCTGAGATGGCTGCCGTGCCATCCACTCGAGGAGGCGGGCGAGCCACACACCGTCGACCGCCGCTGCGTCAGGTGGGCCCCCAGGCGGGTTGGAGCATCCGCCGCCCGCGCAGCCGGCGACCTCGACAGGCTGCTGCTGGTCCTGTCGTGTCTGGTCGGGCTGGTCCTGCACGGCGGTGGCCTGCTCGCTGGTGCTACCAGCGCCACGTGTGGCCATGGCCGCGTCGAGCTGCTGGTCGCCCTGCACCTGGTCGCCCTGCAGCTGGTCCTGCAGGTTGCCCACGGCGACAGCACCCGGCTGGTTGGTCAGCTGCGGATCCGTCCCGCCGGCCGACAGGCCTCCGGTGTCGGCGGCGCCCTGGAGTGACACCGGGGTCTCGGCGAGCGCTTGGGCCTTGAGCGGCTCGGCCTGGGACGATTCGACAGAGGTCGTCGGGTTGCCGTCGTTGGCGCGCGCGCCTGGCACCAGCACGGCGACGAGGACGGGAGTCAGGCCCTCGCCGTCCCTGCTACCGCCACTGTCGCCCTCGCCGCCGTCGTCGGGTGCCTGCGCCAGGAGTTGGTCGTCGCGTTCGGGGTCGCGGGGGAGCATGTGCCCCAGGTTGGGGGCGGGCAGGGGTACGCTCCCGCGATCCTGGTGGTCGGGGGTGGCTGGCGCAGTCGGCCGGAGATCCGCAAGGGCAGCGATACCCAAGGCGTCATCGGCTGAGCGGGGGGGCTCGGGGGTCTCCAGGCCGCTGCGGAGTTGTAGCAGGGCAGCGGCGGCCTCGGCGTCCCAGGGCGCGGGCCCCGGCGTCCCAGTGGCCTCCACGCCAACCGGGTCGATGCCGGTCGGGTCGCTGGCGGGTTGCTCGCTCACCCCGTCCCATGCGTCGGCGTGGGCCGCTGACACTCTGGCCAGCACCAGGATCGGCGCACCGACCACCAGCAACCCCAACAGCACCAGGGCAAGTAGAAGCGGCTGCGGACGCCGCGGAGGACCAACCGGATCGACGTCATCGGTGCCGCTGCAGCGGCGTGCCTGTCTGCTGGGACCAACCGCCACTGCTTGGGTGGGAGCGAGGCGACGCGCGGGTCGTGGGGTCAACACAGCACCTTGGCAGGTGGGTGCCCGGGAGCATGCCGACCGGGTTCCGGGCCGGCTGGCTACCATACGAATCTAGCGCATTGGCTGCAGTCGTTGCCCAAGCGTGCCGGTTGCAACCGTGCTGCTCCCACCGCGTGTGCCCGCCTTCGGCGGGCGGTGTCGCCGGGCCACGGCGTTTCACGGTCCGGGTCTGACCGTATTCGGATCCAGGATCCGGGTGGTGCGCGATCTGCCGCCGGGTCGCGATCACCAGCTCAAGCTGCTCTCAGACTTCCCACAACATCAGGGTGAAGAGTGCAGCCGCTGAGGGATGCTCGGCTGCTAGCGGCGGCGACATCGACCACGCCAGTCACGTGGTGGCGCGTCGTCCGGTCGCGCCAACGGAGGACGGCTGGTCGGCCCGGGTTGGCACCGGCGCGCCCCGGGACACCAAGGGGAGTGGAGCCAGTGGCGCAGGCCGCGGTCCGGCTGGATGGTGCCCCCCGTGGGCTGCTGGGGGGTGTGGGCGTCGCCGCGGTAGGAGCCTGGGCGACCTGAGCGCCCCCTCCGGGGAATAGCAATGTCGACCCAGGCAGCCTCGTCGATCGCAGCGATGGCATCAAGACCTGGTCCGACGCCGCTGGACCTCCCCGCATCGGCGTGGCCGCCCGGCTGTGGCGGCGGAGCTCCGCTCCCTGGTGCTGCGGCTGGCCAGGGAGAACCTGACTTGGGGGTCTCGCCGCATCCACGGCGAGTTGTGCCGCCTCGGCGGCAAGGACAGGATCGGGCCAGCACCGTGTGGACCATCCTGCACCGCGCCGGTGTGGATCCTGCACCCAAGCGATCGGCGGTCTCCTGGGGACAGTTCCTCCGCGCCCAGGCCAACGGCGTGCTGGCCGTGGACTGCTTCACCGTGGACACCGTCTTCCTGCAACGGCTGTAGGTGCTGTTCGTGCTTGAGGTGGCCAGCCGCCGGGTCCACGTGCTCGGGATCACAGCGCATCCAGCCAGTAGGGGAGTGGGTGACCCAACCGGCCAGGCAGGAGCCGGCCAGGCAGCAAGCACAGTAGATCGCAGGAGTCGGCAGCTGGGCAGGAGGCCTTCAGGTGCTGTCCGGTGGCCGTGGTTGGTCGGGGCCCCGTGGTTGGTTCTTGGGTTGGAACCGGTAGCCCATGCCTGGTTCGGTGATGAAGTAGCGCGGGTGCGCCGGATCAGGTTCCAGCTTGCGCCGGATCTGGGCGATGAAGAGGCGCAGGTAGTTGGTCTCCTCCCGGTATTTCGGCCCCCAGACCTCTTGCAGCAGCTGTCGCTGGCTGACCAGCCTGCCGGGGTGGCGGACCAGGAGCTCGACCAGCTGCCATTCGGTGGGGGTGAGGCGGACCTCCCGGCCGTTTCGGGTGACCTGCTTGGCGGCAAGGTCGACGCGAAAGTCTGGGGTCTGGATGACCGGGGCGTCCTGCTGGGTGAGGCTGGCTCGACGGATCGCGGCCCGGAGACGGGCCAGGAGCTCGTTGATCCCGAAGGGCTTGGTGACGTAGTCGTCGGCGCCGGCGTCCAGGGCGGCGACCTTGTCGGCCTCGCGCTCGCGCACGCTCAGCACGATGATCGGGGTCCGGGTCCAGCCGCGCAGTCCCTGGACGACCTGGAGGCCGTCGATACCTGGGAGGCTCAGGTCGAGCACGACCACATCCGGTGGCTGGTCGGCGGCCGCCGTGAGGGCTTCCTCCCCGGTGGCGGCCAGGTCGACCTGGTAGCCGACGGCGCGCAGGTTGATGGCCAGGGTACGGCGGATCTGCGGCTCGTCGTCGACCACCAGGACGCGGCTCACCGGTCGGCTCCCTGGTCGGGCTGGCCGTTTCCGATGGGCAGGCGGATCCGCATGGTCAGCCCGCCGCCCGGAGTGTCATCGGCGGTGATCTGGCCGTGCATGGCGTCCAGGAACCCGCGGGCGACCGCCAACCCCAACCCGACCCCACCGCCGCCGGCGTCACCCAGGCGCTGGAACGGCTGGAACAGCCGGCCGCGGTCGCTGGCCGGGATCCCTGGGCCGTGGTCGATGACCTGGAGCTCCACCCGGCCGCCGTGGTGGGCGGCGGTGACCTGGACCGGCTGGTCGGGTGGGGACCAGGCCAGCGCGTTGGCGACGACGTTGGCGACCGCCCGCTCCAGCAGGCCCGGATCGGCGTGGACACGCGGCAGCGTCTCGGGCACCTCGACCTGGATGCCGCGGCCGTGGTCACCCAGGCTGGCCAGCGCGGCCGGCACGACCTCGTCCATGCCGATGGGGCGGCTGTGCAGGCTGAGGGCCCCGGCTTGCAGCCGGCTCAGGTCGAGCAGGTTGCCGACCAGCCGATCCAGCCGGTCGGTCTGCTCGTCGATGGTGGCCAGCAGCTCGGCCGCCGCCTCGGGCGGGAGCGCCACATCATCTTGGAGCAGGCCCGTGACCGCAGTCTTGATCGACGCCAGGGGCGTGCGCAGGTCATGGGAGACGGCAGCCAACAGCGCCGTACGCAGCTCATTCGCCTCGGCCAGCAGAGCCGCCTCGGCGGCCGCCCGGCTGAGTCGGCGGCTCTCGAGGGCGACCGCGAGTTGGTCGGTGAATGCCTTGAGCACCCGACGGTCGTCGCCGGCCAGGCGCCGGCCGGTGAGCGCCAGGGTGGTCTGGGCGTCCAGGGTGACCGCGTCGGTGGCGTACTCGGGCCGAATCGGCGCCGCGTGGCCAGCGACCGCCTCGACCCGCCAGCCCTGCCGGTCCCGCCGCAGCACGGCCACCGACTCCTGCCCGAACGTGGCCCGGAGCTGCTCCACCAGCTCGGGCAGGGGGTCCTGGCCGTGCAGCAGGGTGCCGCCCAGGCGCGCCAATGCCTCGGCCTCGGCGCGGGCCCGCGTGGCCTCCGCGGTCCGCCGGGCGGCCAGGTCGACCAGGACGCTGATGACCCCGGCGACGGCGATGAAGACGACCAGAGCCAGCAGGTCGGCCTGCTTGGCGATCTGGAACCGGTGGAACGGCGGGGTGAAGTACCAGTTGGCGAGCAGGAACGCCCCGATCGCGGTGATCGCCGCCGGCACAAACCCGCCGATGACCGCCACCAGCACCACCAGCAGCAGGTACACCAGCAGCACGCCCGTCAGGTCGACCTGGCTGCGCAGGCCGGTCAGGGCTGCGGTCAGCAGCGGCAACCCGATCAGACCAAGCAGCAGGCCACCGGCCAGGCGGCGGGCGGGCGGCCGTGTCAGCGTCCGGGCCGGTAGCCCGAAGGCGGGGGAGGCCGAGGCTCCCATCTCTGGCCGTTCGGTCGCGTGCGGCATAAGGCCATCCTCACCCCGACCAGCCCGGGAGGGCGAGCGCCGGCGAAGGTGTCGGCGTCCTGACCCTAGGCGGCTGGGACGCGCCGCCGGGCTGGAGCCTCAAGGCCACGGAAGGGAACCAGGGTGACGGTGACCCCGGCGAGCTGGCTCAGCACCCGGAACAGGTCCCGGCCGGTCTGGTCGTGCAGCAGCCGCTTCCAGAAGCCAACATAGCCGCGGCGGGGCAGCAGCACGGTGATCTCGGTGTCGGGCCGGACCCGCTCATAGACGGCCCGCTCGGCGCAGGCGACCAGGTTGCGGTCCGGGCAGTCGACCACCTCCAGCGGCACCGGGACCTGGACCTTGGCCCACAGCGCGGCCAGCCGCCTGGCCGCATCCGGGTCGGCAGCCACATGCAGGGCGGTGATCGCCAGCGGGTTGAGCTGGCGGGCGTACTGCAGGGCCCCCAGGGAGGCCCGGTCCAGGTGGTCGAGGAAGACCAGCACCTCATGGCGGGGCTTGGGCGGCGCCAACGCCTCCGACACCTCGACCCTGAGGCCGCTGAGCTCGCGCTCATAGGCCTGGTTGGTCCGGCCCAGCACCAACACCAGCAGCGGCAGGGCGACCAGCACCATCCAGGCGCCGCCGGCGAACTTGGTCTGGACGATGTCCACCAGCACCACAAAGGTCACCAGCGCCCCCAACCCGTTGACCACGGTCCCATAGCGCCACCCAGGCTCCCGCAACCGCAGATGCCGGCGGGTCATGCCCGTCTGGGACAGGGTGAAGGAGGTGAACACCCCAATCGCATACAGCGGCAGCATCCGGTTGTAGTTGGCCCCAAACGTCACGATCACCGCGGCCGCGGCCACCGACAGGGTGATGATCCCGTTGGAGAACACCAGCCGATGGCCCCGCTTGGTGAACTGGCGGGGCAGGAACGCGTCGGTGGCGGCGAAGGAGGCCAGGCGGGGAAAGTCGGCATAGGAGGTGTTGGCCGCCAGGACCAGGATCGCCAAGGTAGCCGCCTGGAACAGGTAGAAGAACACCCGGCCGGCCGGCGAGGTGCCGAGCACCCAGCCGGCCAACTGCCCGATCAGGGTCGGGTTGCCGCTGTCGTAGGGACGCACGTGGGTGTGCACGGCCAGATAGCTGACCCCGACAAACAACGTCCCCAGGATGGCGCCCATGGCGATCAGGGTCCGGCGGGCGTTCTGGGCCTCGGGCCGACGAAACGCCGGCACCCCGTTGGAGATCGCCTCCACCCCGGTCAACGCCGTACAGCCCGAGGCGAAGGCGTGCAGCACCAGCAGCAGCCCCACCGTGGCCGTCTGCGGGGGCAGAGGCGCCGTCTGGCCGGCGGAGATCGGCAGCAGGTGGCCGGTGAGCTGGCGGCCCAGGCCGACCAGCAGCATCAGCGCACACGAGCCGACAAACAGGTAGGTCGGGACGGCGAAGATCCGGCCCGACTCGCGCACCCCGACCAGGTTGGCCCAGGCGATCAAGGCGATGGCCAGCAGCGACAGCGGCAGGATCCACCGCTGCAGCGCCGGCACCGCCGTCGTCACCGCGGCCACCCCGCTGGTCACGCTGACCGAAACGGTCAGCACATAGTCGATCAGCAGCGCCGACCCGGCCACCTGGGCGAGCCGGGGACCGAAGTTGTCCTTGGTGACGATGTAGGCGCCGCCGGCCGAGGGGTAGGCGGTGATGGTCTGGCGGTAGGACAGGACCAGGATGGCCAGCAGGCCGCCGATCCCGAGCGCGATCGGCAACGCCAGGCTGGTCGCCGCGGCCCCGGCAGCCACCAGGACCAGCATGATCTGCTCGGTCCCGTAGGCGGTCGAGCTGATGGCGTCCGAGGAGAACACCGCCAGCGCGACCAGCTTGCGCAGCCGCTCGTGGACCAGCCGCGAGGTCGGCAGCGGGCGGCCCAGCAGCGCCCGCTTCAGCCGATAGCCAAGCGACTGGTAGCCGATCGGCTCATAACCAACCGGCTGGAACCCCACCGCTCCAGCGGCGCGCTGGGCCACGCTCCACCTCGCACATCGACAAGCACCACGATCTACAAGCCCGTTGTAGCGAAAGAACCAGCCCCTGACCGGGCTCCTGACGGCTTCCTAACGGCGATCAGCGCATTCCTAACGAGTGCCTAGCTGGCGGCCGTCTCCACGCACTCGATGACCACCCGACCGCCCGCCCGCTGGCGATGCTTGACCTTGGGTATACAGACCGCATTACCGCGAAGCGGTAAGGGCTGGGAGCAGCCGCACTCGCTTCGCCTCGAGTCCACAGCAGATCACGAGCAACGGGCTGTCGGAGTCACCCTGTCGGCGGATCGGGTCCCTGGCTGCTGGCAGCCGACGCCTGACCCTTCCTACGAGCGCCGCGCCGACATCCTGCAGGCGTTCCTCCATCTGCCTGCGCGCTGATCTGCGCCCACAGGCTCCAACCGTTGTGAAAGCATCGCTACCTCGCCGTCGACGCTCGGTCGTCCCTCGACGCCTGGTCGCCTCCGGCTCGGGCCTTCTTGCGCAGCGTTGGCTCGTAGGCATCCAGCCACCGCTTGAGCTGGCGCCGTTTGGCCTCCGGCCAGATCTGGACGAAGAACACCAAGACGACACCGGTCCAGAGTGCGAAACCGAGCGAATACAGCAGGTCGGCCAGCAGGCCAAACGGCTCCGTCGCCACCGACGATCTGAGCAGATAGCCACCGACATGGGCGGCTAGGCCAACCACGAAGCCGATCCCGAGGATCCAGTACTGGGGCCGCTGCCCGGAAGCCTGCTCCCGAAACTCGGGCAGGTGCGCCTCCATCCAGGCCAAGGCGTGAGGATCGTCCAGTCCAGCGTCGTGAAGCTTCTCGTCCGTGAACGGGTGTGGAGCGCCCGTCGCTCCCGATCCTTCGGTCATGGTCGAACCTCCTGCCAGCCAGTTCGGGTCCGCGGCTGCACTGCGCCTGGTCGTCGCGCATGCCGTCCAGGGCCAGACCGATGGTTCCAGGGCGCCCACCCTAGCGCTCCTGCTCGCCCCCACCCGCCGGACACGCTCTGGAGAAGTGCGTCCACTGGCCGGTGAGGCCGTGCAGCCGACAAGCGTTGGATGCGGGCGCGCCCGCCGTGGTCACATCCTTTAGGCGATCTTGCGGTGGTAGGTGGCCATGGCGAGGGCGTAGGCGACGATGAGGATGCCGCCACACCAGCCAAGGGCGATCCAGATGCCGGTGCCGACCGGCTGCTGCGCGTACAGGTCGCGGATCGTGTTGACGATCGACGTCACCGGCTGGTGCTCGGCGAAGGCGCGCACCGGGCCGGGCATGGTTGCGGTGAGCACGAAGGCCGAGCTGATGAACGGCAGGAAGATCAGCGGGTAGGAGAACGCGCTCGCGCCGTCCACGGACGTCGCGGACAGGCCGGCGATGACGGCGAGCCAGGTCAACGCCAGGGTGAACAGGACCAGGATGCCGGCGACCGCGAGCCAGGCAAGCACGCCCGCCCCCGAGCGGAAGCCCATGAGCAGCGCGACCCCCACCACGACCACGACCGAGACCAGGTTGGCGACCAGCGAGGTCAGCACGTGCGCCCAGAGCACGGAGGACCGTGCGATCGGCATGGACTGGAAGCGCTCGAAGATGCCGCTCTTCAGGTCCAGGAAGAGCCGGTATGCCGTGTAGGAGATGCCCGAAGCGATCGTGATGAGCAGGATGCCGGGCAGCAGGTACTGCACATACCTAGCCGACCCTGACCCTTGGCTGATCGCGCCGCCGAACACGTAGACGAACAGCAGCATGAAGGCGATCGGCATGATCGTGGTCGTGATGATGGTGTCCGGGCTGCGCAGGATGTGGCGCAGGGACCGTCCCGTCAGCAGGGCGGTGTCACCGAGAAAGCGCCTGCTCATCGCGGTTCCTTCCTCGTGGGTGCCGAGGCCGCCGTCGTTGCCGGCGCGTCGCCGTCATCGCCGGCGTCCTTGCCGGTGGCACCGACGATGGCGAGGAACACGTCCTCCAGGGTCGGCTGCTTCTCGACGTACTCGACCTTGGCCGGCGGGAGCAGCTGCTTGAGCTCGGCGAGGGTGCCGTTGGCGATGATCCGGCCCTGGTGGAGGATCGCGATCCGGTCGGCGAGCTGTTCGGCCTCGTCCAGGTACTGCGTGGTCAACAGCACCGTCGTGCCCTGCCCGGCGAGCTCCTTGACGCTGTTCCACACTTCGATGCGGGCTTGCGGGTCGAGCCCGGTGGTCGGCTCGTCCAGGAAGATCACCGGCGGGTTCCCGATGAGGCTCATGGCGATGTCCAGACGGCGGCGCATGCCGCCGGAGTACGTCGCCACCCGCCGCTTGGCCGCGTCGGTGAGCTGGAAGCGGGCCAGCAGGTCATCCGCGATCTGGTCGGCGTCCTGCACGCGCCGCAGCCGGGCCATCAGGATCAGGTTCTCGCGCCCGGTGAGGATCTCGTCCACGGCCGCGAACTGCCCGGTGAGGCTGATCGACTCCCGCACATCCGCAGCCTGGGTGGCGACGTCGAAGCCGGCGACGGTGGCCGTCCCCGCGTCAGGCTTGAGCAGCGTGGACAGGATCTTCACGACCGTGGTCTTGCCGGCGCCGTTCGGGCCGAGCAGGGCGAAGATGCTGCCCCGCGCCACGTCGAAGTCCACGCCGTGCAGCGCGCGCGACTTCTTGTACGACTTCTCCAGACCCTGCACGTGCAGCGCCTGGACCGTCTGGGTGGTCATCGCGACCTCCCTGGGGTTGCGGTGCCTTCTCCGGCGGCGCGCTCGATCGAGCGGGTCGCCGGCGCGGACGTGTTGATCGTCACGGGGTTTCCTCGCTTTCAGCGGTGCTGTTGGGCGTCGGGGAGTTCACCGGCGGCGCGCAGCGCCTCACGGTGGGCTTTCCAGTCCTTCTCCAGCTCTGGCAGCCGTGCCACCAGGAAGTCCGCGAACGCCGCCATCTCCAGCAGCACGGCCTTCCGCTCGGGCGGGGCATCGGCCAGCAGCGCCAGGCCTTCGCGCGCCAGGTCGGCCTGTTCCTGGTACTCGGTCACGTCGAAGCCCGTCGACCGGGGCGCGTTCATGTCGATTTGGATACGGTCCATCCGCTCCCCTGCAGCCCGCGAGCGGCGGATCAGGCCGAGGGTGTCCAGCGAGTTGGCCGCGTTGGCGATCGCGCTGCGGCTGGCCAGCAACGCGTCGGCCAGTTCCGCGATGCTCTGCTGGCGCGGGTCGCAGATCGCCAGGTAGCCCAGCAGCCGGCCCACCATCGGTGCCATGCCGTAGCGGCGGGCATAGAGACGGCCGGCGTGGTCGGCGAAGGTGATCTCGGCATCGGTTGGCATGTGCAGCAGACTACACGTGTACCTGAGATAACACAAACTTGTGTTATCTCAGGAGTCTCGGTTCCGGCTTGGAGATCTGGGTCCGCCCGTGCCGGACCGCACTCGCGAGCCGCACGTGGGGCGACCAGGCCGCTCAGCTGATCCGTCGGGCCTCAGGGCTCAGCAGGCCAAGCAGCTCAAGGCCGACACCGCCGAGATCGAGCGCGACGCCAAGGCTGCCGGCGCCGGCCAGGCGTCACCCGGCACCTGAAGCGACCCAACCCTGACAACCATTGCCGCACGACCCTGGCGGCGTCATTCCAACCACGACTTCGAGCAGTGCCCTGCGTGGGTGAGGTGAGGGTGGCTCGAGAGCGGGCGCAGCCGGCCGGGCCGGAGGGTCTGCAGTGACGATCGGAGGCGCGCTGCGGCATCCTTCGTGGGGTCGTGGCGGGGCCCGGGTGTGGACGGAGATTCGCCGTACGGCCAGACCCATCAGTCGGCGGAGCCGTTGCAGGCGCGGAAGGAGGAGCCTGGCCAGATTGGATGCTGTCGAACCGCTGAAGGTGCCGGTCGCGCTGCGGCCGGTCTTCGCCGAGATCACGGCGATCACCAGCGGGTTCTGTGCTGAGCATCTGGATGCGGAGTACGCGCGGCTGTGCGGCAAGCTGGCCGCCAAGCTGGCTCGCAAGCGGCCCTCCCCCGCGTTCCTGACCGTGCTGGAGGGGAGCTGGGGCTGCCGACGGCGGCGAGCCTGCTGGGCACGCCGGTCACAGTGATGCGCTGGACTACCAGGACCCGGCACGCGGGCTGGTCGCCCGCTGCGAGGGCCGGGACGGCTCCGGTGAGATCAGCCTGGCCGATGTGACCTTTCCCACCGACACGCTGGCCGCCTGGCTGCACGCCGCCTACCGCCACCATCTCGGGCTCAAGCCGTTCCCGGCGACTCCTCGGCCCGACTGGACCTGACCCGACTGACACCGACGCTCGCGCAGCGGCTCGACCTCGGTCGGGTGTCCCGGCCGTCCCGGCCAGTCCGGGTTCTGGCCGCGCCCGGCCGGAGGAGCCGTCCAAGAGGACTCGATGTCAGATGTGACCTTCAGCGCATCGAAATGTGTTCCGCGGCCGAGAGATCATCGGGCAAAATTGTCCGGTTCTCGCCTTGGAACTCATCAGCATCGCGTGCCAGCCGGTGCCAGTTGCTGCCACTCGCTGGCACTCGGTCCACATGCTACGATAACGATTGACCTGCACAAATAGCTTTTCCCGCTGGTCATCGGCCCAGGGAAATTAGCTCAGAGTTGTCTTTACCATGGATGTGCTCTACCGACTGAGCTAGGGGGGCGTGAAGGTGCGTTTTCCCTGGTAGTTGTCCTAACTGTGAGCCTCCGGCAAATCTCTTCTCTGGCCTGTTGGTATCAGGACCATCAGATCGTAGGATTCCCGGTCACGAGTCATCAGAGACCGTGACAGGGAAGCATGGTACATGGCCTGGATCGCGGCTGTCCCACGTCCCCCCTTTGGGGCCGCAGGAGCGTAACGCAGGAGCGTTCCCAGGTCGAGCAGGTTGAGCACGCCGGTGCTATGCGTCTGGCCCTCGGTGGAGGTGCCCTCGGTGGAGTTGATACCGGTGACGGTTGGCGCGTCTGTTCCTGGCCGCGCTGCGTGCTCGCACCGTGACCGGGACGATCGGCGTAAGCCGTCGGTGGGTCGGATGGGTGCTTGAACCAGAATCGTGTCATGTCCACTCCTTGTCGTCCTTGTCGCGGGCTCGACAGGTAGCACGCGGTGGCTGGGTTCGGGGCCTTACGTGCGACCTTGGCGGTCTCGCGGTCCTCGCGTAACGGGAACATGGGCAGGTTGGTCCGCAGCGCTGGCTGACAGGTTCACCGACAGACACGGCAGGGGTGCTCAGGCCATGCTGAGGGTCCGCGCGAGATCCTGGTGGTTGAGGTAGAGCACCACCTGTAGCCGGTCGCCGTCCCGGTGCAGGATGAAGGTCGAGGACAGCCGGGCCGGAGTCGAGGCCCCCGTGCGCTCGGCGCGCCACTCGGTTCTGGCCAGGACATAGGTGTCGTCGAGGGCCTGGTGCTGGAGGTCGGCGAGGACGATGCGGGTGATGCCGGCGGCGGCGAACAGCTCGGCCCGCCGGGGCAGGGCCTGGAGGAACGCCTGCCGGGGGACGGGCTGGGCGCCGGCGGGGTCGGCGGCCAGGAACGTCTCGGCGAACAGCTCGGCCAGCCGGTCGGCGTCGAGGTGCTCGCTCGCGGCGGTGAAGGTGTCGAAGAAGGCCTGGATGGGGTCGGGGTGGACATCGGGCATGGCGGCTCCGTTGACGTGGCGGTCAGAGCAGGTTGGCGAGCCGTTCCAACAGCGGCGCGGCCGCGGCCAGCTGCCGGCGTTCGGCGGGGGTGCAGCCCGACGCCACGGCTTGGACCATGTGGTCGATGACGGTCTGCTCGCGGACGGTGAGCGCCGAGCGGCCCGGGTCGGTGAGCGACACGACCAGCTTGCGGCGGTCGCGGGTATCCGGCGTCCGGCTGACCAGCCCCCGACGGTGCAGGGCGCCGATCGCCGCGCCGACGGCCTGGGCCGTGACCCGCTCGCCGTTGGCCAGCTCACTGGCTGCGGACGGGCCGTCCCGGTGCAGCCGGGACAGGACGGCCAGCTCGGTGAAGGAGAGCTGATCGCCCTGGCGCTGGACGTACAGCTGGCGTATCCGGCGGGCGAGCCGGCCAACGGCCAGCCGGAGGTCGTGGGCGACCGTGGAGGCGTCGACGTCGGACACGACGGACACGCTAGGTTGTTCAACCCAGATTGTCAATCAAGATCCGCCGGGGCCGGATCTTCCACCAACCGGTGCGTCGGTCGTCTGGTGACGACTGCCGTGCTGGGGAGACACCGCGCTGATGGAGGATGTCCGGGATGCCGGATGCGTGCGGTGAGTGGAGACCGGACCTTTGGAGGGTGCTCACGCCGTCCAGGAGGTCCGGTCTCATCTGGTTCCTCCTGTGGGTAGCACCCTGAGAGTGAGCCGTGTCCAGAACGCTGGCGCGGCTCCGTCTTACTGGTGAGGGCGCCCGTTCCAGGGGCCGAGATGCCGAGACGGGGAGGGACGAGATGAAGTACATGATCATGACGTTTGGGGACACGTCCGGGCTCGAGGGCAGGTCGCCCGAGTGGATCAAAGAGCTGATCGAGTTCATGCGGCGGATCGATGTCGAGCTGGCCGAGTCTGGCGAGCTGGTGTTCCAGCAGGGGCTCGCCGACCCCAGTCAGGCCAGGACGGTCAGGGTCCAGCAGGGCGTCCCCGTGGCCACCGACGGGTCGTTCGCCCAGTCGCGGGAGTCGCTGGTGGGGTTCTGGGTCGTGGACGTCGGGAACCAGGCGCGTGCGGTCGAGATCGCCGCGCGGATCAGCCGGGCTGCCGATGCCCCGATCGAGGTCCGCCGGTGCATGGACGCGCCCCCTGACGACGTCTTGGAGCAGATCAGCACGTGACGGCTGACGCTGGCGTCGAGGACCTGCTGCGGGGTGCTGGCTCCGCGGGCCCTGGGTGTGGTGGTGGGGCGCTGCGAGGACGTGGCGGTCTGCGAGGACGTGGGCCAGTCGGTTGCCCTGCTCGGCTTCGGGTTCGACTCCTGGATCGAGGTCGCCGCCGCCACCGTGGTGCTCGCCCGGCTGCGCGCTGAGCTGCGCGGCGACCGCGTCGAGGAGGCCAAGCAGCGCCGCGCCCTGCGGTTTGTGGCCGTCACGTTCTTCGTGTTGGCCACCTACGTCACCATCGAAGGCGTCCGTGACCTGCTCACTGGGACGGCACCGGAGGTTTCCCCGGTCGGGATCGCGCTGACCGGGGTGTCGATCGTGGTGATGCCGTGACTGGCCACCCGCAAGCGCGCCGTGAGGCCCTGGGCGCGGATCGCAGGCTCGGTCCCAGTCGAGCGCACCGAGCCTGCCGGGGCAGGGCGTGCATCGTGCGGGTTTATCTGGCTGGTCAGATGGGAGTATCGGCCTGGCCGAGGTGGAACCGGCTCTCGCCGGCGCACGCCGACCAGGCCCCCAGGGGCGACGAGCGGATCCGACGGACCCCATACCTGGCCGACTCGTTCTACGCATGCCGGCCTG
>Ga0126377_10001478_pt1 | contig 15487 bp, 14 predicted proteins | sample PanSoiMetPlot_22_FD_92647 | JGI IMG/M metagenome (GOLD analysis project Ga0126377, IMG submission 92647) | Tropical forest soil microbial communities from Panama - MetaG Plot_22 | ecosystem: Environmental > Terrestrial > Soil > Tropical forest > Bulk soil | place: Panama | collected 2016-02-17
CTCAGCCGAAAGGCGGAGTGAAAATTGATGGATGGGATGTTTGAGAAGGAATGGGCAGTGGGTAGTGGGCAGTGGGTAGTGACCATCGCCAACTTCTTATGAAAACGTGGAAACTCACGCTCGAATATGACGGCGCGCGTTACAGCGGCTGGCAGGAGCAGTCGAACGCCCGCACTGTCGCCGGCGAATTGCGCAGGGCCGCCGAAGATTTCTTCAATCGACAGGTCGAGATCGGCGGCGCGGGTCGCACCGACGCCGGCGTTCATGCTCTGGCGCAAGTCGCCCATCTGAAACTCTCGCCGCGCGGAGGCAGGCCGAAAAATATTCCCCGTCCGCAGGAAATCCTCTACGCCGTCAACGACCGCCTGCCGTCTGACATCAACATCCTCGAAGTCGAAGAGGCTCCCGATCGTTTTCATGCCCGCCACGACGCCGTTTCACGGAGCTATCTTTATCAAATCTCGACGCGGCGCACGGCCTTCGGCAAAAAATATGTCTGGTGGGTGAAAGACAGGCTGAACGTCGACGAGATGGCGCGCGCGGCTGAATTGATCGTGGGCCGTCATGACTTCGCCGCTTTCAGCGAGCGCGACACGAAACGCGACGGGCAATCGACGATCGTCCGCGTCGAATCCGCCGAAGTCGCGACTGATGAACATCTGATCCTGTTCCGAGTCACGGCTTCGCATTTTTTGTGGAAGATGGTAAGGCGGTTGGTCGGATCGCTGGTCGAGGTCGGGCGCGGAAATGCAGGCGTTGACGATTTTGCGCGATTGATCGAAAATCCGTTCGATCTGGCCGGCCAATCGCCCTTCGATCCGGCGCGATTGACCGCGCCGCCGTCGGGGTTATTCCTGGAAAGCGTTGAGTATCAGTGAAGAAAGCCTATTCGGAAAGGAGCCTCCTGACCGGCGCGCCAGGGATGGCCTTGATCAACCTGACATCAGATAGGCGAGTATCTCCTGCTTGCGCGGATGCCCGTCGATCCACGCTTTCATACGCTGGATCTCGTTGAAGTCTTCGGCGCCGAATTTCTTGCGGTAAATCTCTTCCTGGGCGCGGCGCGATTCCTGGCTGCGAATCTGATCCTGCCAGGGCGCGGTGAAGATCAAGTAGATATCATCGTGCATGTCACGCGCCTTGAGCGCTTCCCATTCATCCTTGTCGAACCAGACTCCGCCGCAGTTGAAGCATTGATCGAGCGAGAAGTTGGCCCCGTGGCCGACTCTATATTTTATCAGAATCTTATTGCACTCCGGGCAGAGTTTGGCGATCAATGCGCTGGTCACCGGATTGGGCGGGATGGTTTGTTCCGTTAAAGTTTCGGGCAGGCCCTCTTTGTGCTGTTCGCGCCATTTCCAGTATTCGAACGACGGGATCCAATTGCCGCCGCATTTATCGCAATGGCGCGAAGTAAGATTGCTTTCAAGCAGAGAGAAGTCTAATTCTTCGGTTTTACACACCGGACATTTCATAATTGACGCCTCAGCTAAATCAAAGCATACAGACTGTAGCCGGACGGCGCAAACCAACTTACAATGTGTCCGATGGCGATGATTTTTACTGAAGAGATCAAGCTGGAAGCGCGGCGTCTCGGCTTCGACAAGGTCGGCGTCGCGCCCGCTTGCGCGCTGACCGAAGAGGGCGAGCGGCTAGGCGAATGGCTGGCGCGCGGACTTCATGGACGGATGTCGTATATGGCCCGCGATCCGCAGCGGCGCGCCGACCCGCGCTTGCTGCTGCCTTCGGCGAAATCGGTGCTCTCGGTCGCGCTCAATTATTTCCGGCCCGAAGAGCGCAGGGACGCGCCGGAGACCGGCAAGATTTCGCGTTACGCCTGGGGCGACGATTATCATGACGTTCTGCAGGACAAGCTGAAGTCTCTGCTCGAATGGGTTCGCGAGCGCGCGCCTGAAGTCGAGGGGAAGATCTGTGTGGACAGCGCGCCGATGATGGACAAGGCCTGGGCCGCGCGCGCCGGTTTGGGCTGGATCGGCAAACACACGAACCTGATCACAAAAGAGTTCGGCTCGTGGGTTTTTCTGGGCGAGTTACTGCTTTCGATAGAACTCGATTACGACTCGCTCATCGAACCCGATCATTGCGGCAAGTGCCGGGCCTGCATCGACGCCTGCCCCACGCAGGCGATCATCGAGCCTTATCAACTCGACGCCACGCGGTGCATTTCTTACGGCACGATCGAACTGCGCGAAGCCGAACTGCCCGAGCCGATCAGGTCGAATCTGGAGGGCTGGGTCTTCGGCTGCGACATTTGCCAGGACGTCTGCCCGTGGTCGCGGTTTTCAAAAGAGACTGCGGAAGAGCGCTTCGAGCCGCGCGAAGGCCTCCTCGAGCCGAACCTGCTGGAGATGATCGAAATGTCGCAGGAGGAATTTTCGAAGCGCTTCCGCAAAAGCGCGATCAAACGGGCGAAGCTGGACGGGTTGAAACGAAATGCTTTTGCCCTGATGCGGGACCGCGGAGACGGAGAGACCAGGGGACAAGAAGACAAGGAGAAGGGGAGAAGGGGAGAAGGGGAGACTGGCTCCTCATGAGTCCCATATCAGAAAGAGAGAAGGTGTCATGTCCATCTACGACCCAAACGAGATCGTGCGCGAATGCGTGTCGTGCAAACGGTGTTACCCGTCGAATCTGCAATTTTGCCGCGACTGCCTTGTCGAGCTGAGGGACATCGAGACAATCCCCTACATGATAGACATGCGTTACCGTTTGGAGCATGTGATCAATCAGGGCGGATCGGGCATGGTATTTGTAGCGACGAACGAGGCCGGACAGGAAGTCGCCATCAAAGTTATACGCGCGAGCGCCATCGCCGAGCCCCGAGAACAGGACCGCTTTCGACTCGAGGCGCAAATTGCGCTTAATTTCAGACATCCGCAGGTCGCCGCCGTCCTGGATTTCGGTATGTTGCCGAACGCCTACGCCTACGTCGTCAGCGAATACGTGAAGGGAAATTCGCTGCGCGACGAGATGAAGGCCCATGGCAAATTCGATGTGGGCGACGCGATTCGGATTATCGCCGAGACCTGCGAGGCGCTGGACGCCGCGCACAAGGCGGGATTGGTTCATCGCGATCTGAGGCCCGAATGCGTCATCGTGACTCCCTCCTCCGACCAGCCACACCCGAACGTCAAGATCGTCAACTTCAGCCTCTCCAAATACGCGTCGAGGAAACGATTCGTCCCGGGCACAACCTCAAAATTGCAGGGACGCGGACAGTTGCCGTTGCGCCCGACTTACCTGAGCCCGGAACAGTTTCGCGGAGAGGAGGCCGACCTTCGCTCGGACATTTACAGCCTGGGTGTAATCGCTTACGAAATGCTGGCGGGACGGCCGCCCTTCAGCGCCAAACGCGTCGGCGATTTCGGCGTAAAGCTGCTCAACTCAAAACCGCCCTCACTGCGCGCGCTCAATCCGGAAGTGAATGTCGTGATCGAAGCCGAGATATTCCGCGCCTTGGAAAAAGACCCGATAGACAGGCAACAACGCGCGTTGGAATTTAGAAGAGATTTGCTCAACGCGCTGAGCCTGGACTGAAATGTGGAACGAACTTATTACACCGTTACAGTGTTCTATGACATTTTTCTGTCCTACATCTTTCTGTTAAAGATCAGTCCAACAGAAAGATGTAGGACAGAGAAATAGGAAAGAATAAAGAATGTTGTTTAGGATGCGCTGACCAACAGTGTAGGGGAGGGTTTTCCCCGCCCGGATGTATCGATCACGGACGCGGGCGGGGAAAACCCGCCCCTACGTCGCTGTTCTATTTAATCATTTAGGTTATTTTCCCGCAGGAGGAATAATGATGAAGCATTCGGAAGCTTTTGAGAGACTCTGCGAGGACGCCAGATCGCGCGTCCGCGAAATCACCGCCGCCGAGGTCAAACGGAGACTCGACGCGGGCGAGAAATTCCGGTTCATCGACGTGCGCGAAGATCACGAATGGGAGCAGGGTCATGCCGCGGACGCCGAACATCTGGGCCGCGGGATCATCGAGCGCGACATCGAAAAGACGGCGCCTGATAAAGACGCCGAGATAGTGCTCTATTGCGGCGGCGGCTTCCGTTCGGCCCTGGCGGCGGACAATCTGCAGAAGATGGGTTACACGAACGTCCTATCAATGGCCGGCGGGATCAAAGCGTGGCGGGAAGCCGATTATCCGATGGAATAACGCAGGGCCGAGTTGGCAATGGCCTTCACCGCTGAAATAAGTTCCAGCCCTGAGCCTCTTGTCTAGCGCGAAGAGGCGGTTCAATTCGTAGCCGCGAACCGCTTCACCCAAATCCTGACGCGTCGACATGGCGAATCCTTCAGTCTCGCCGCGCAGCAGATTGCCGTGTGTGGCGAGCATGTTCGCGAAGAGGCTCAAAAACGGGCTTCCCAACATATAGCCGTCTTCGTAACTCACGATCACGTCGGCGCGGTTCTTGACGTATTTGCTGAAGCCGTCGAAAAGGCGGCGCAGCGGATCGACGTAACGATGGCCCATAGTCGCCCGCCACCAGTCTTCGCGCGAGGCGAAGCCGCTCGCGTCAATTGCCCCGCGCGCTTTCAACTCCGCGATGATCGGAACGAGTCCGAGCGGGTCTCCTCCCGCGTCTTCGTACTTGAAACAATCCCCGTCGCGCGACACGCGGGCGCGACCGCGGACGCCGATCAATTCGATGACGTCTTCCCCCGATTGGTATACCGCGAAATCGACGCCCTTCGTATTCGCGCAGACTTCGGCCAACCGCGCTCGGTTTTCGGGATTAGTATAAAGCGTCGAGGCGCCGACCAGCCCGTATTTCGGCAAGACCACGCCGCTTGTGTCCTTCAAGCTCTTTTCGGTCTTGAAGCCTGCGGAATTGATCGCGTCGTTCAGTTTGACTTCCGTGTAATCGGCGTAATTGTTTCCGTGGTCGGAAAACATCTCGACTTGGAGCCGGCCGTCCGATTCGGAGATAAACTCTTCAACCGTGCGGTCGAGCGCGCGCAGAAGCGCCTTCAACGGCTTCTTGCCGCCCAGGTGCGCCAGCGAATCGGTTTCGCCGATGTAGGCCACAAACAGCGGCGCGTCTGATTTCCTGTCGAACTCCTTGAAGGCATTGCGAAACGCGGAAAGGTCGAGGTGCGCGACGACGATCGTCCCGGCCGGCGCTGCGACGTAAGCCAGCGAGCCTTTGAAAGCCGGGGCGTGATAATCGAACGTATTACGGAAGCTGTTTCGAATGAATTTGGCGCCGTTCAAACGGTCCTGAATCGCGCCGAGCAGCCGATTTTGCTCGCGGTCGTAGTAATGATCCTCGTAACCCGGCGAATCTTCGGCTTGAAGGATTTCGATCATCGCCACGTTGGTCAGCGAAGGGAACATAGAGATCATCCGCGCCGGATTTTTGAAGCGGCGGAAGCAGCCTTCCGCGCGCAACTCGGCGATGGTTTGATATGGAACGCCATCGAGTACGATCACCAGACGGCGAGACGCGGATGAATGACTGTACGCGGCCCGGTCGAGCCACGATTGCAGCGGCAGAATAGAACAACAAGCCATCAGATAGATCGGCAACAAGCCGTGACGCAATTTCTTCAACCTACTGATTCGACTCAACACAGATTATTCCCGCTCTACTTCTGGTTCTTTCATTTCCGCCCAGACAGCTACGCCGATCCCAGCGCCCAAACCGATCGCGGCGCCCAGCGCCGTCCCCAACATTCCCAATTCCATGGGCAAATATCCTGCCGCGCAAAGATAGCCGCCGACATCGCCTTGTATCGAATGCGGATTCGTTTTAACCCTTTCCACGGCGCGCTCATACATTACTGATCCCACAATATAGCCGACCAAGGCCCCGCCTACGCACGCAACTATGGCCATAATCAGAATAGCGCACACTCTTTTCAGCATTAATCATCCTTTTCCTGAGCCATTCCGACTCCGAAGCCGATTACGGAACCAAGTACGATTCCCGCCGGAATTAATAGGTAAAGCGTTGTTATCCCAATGGAAGTGGAAAGACCGCAAGTCGCCGCCTGAAACTCCCCAGGCGGCAAATGCAAATCCCTGTATGGTAATTCGACTTTTAAAAAATAGATCGTGCGTCCTACCAGCCATCCCACTGCGGCGCCGCCAAAAACGCCCAGCATCATCGAGCTCATAACGATCGCAATCCTTTTCAGCATGGTTACGACCTCACAATCATACGCCTAGATGAACCACGTCGATTGACCCTGGCTCTCCTTGCTCTCCTTACGAGCGCCCATGCGATTATTGCGCGCGCCGACAATCGCGCCGAGAATCGCGCCCGGAACCGCCAGTAGCGGCAGCGCGCTGCCCGCTGCGCATAGATAAGACGGGGTCGTCACAGGATCCATAGATGCGGCCTTCGGAACTTCAATGAACTCATACCATGCGATTCCCATGAACCATCCTAGAAATCCGCCGATGAAGAAACCGACCGCAGCCATCATTACTCTTTCCATAATTGCGCCTCAAAAAAGCCTTGCGCCAGTCGCCATCGCCCCAGCAGCCATACTTTGACTGAAACGATGCCGATCCTGGCGCAAGATTTCAAAGTCCTCAACGGTTGCGATCAGATGAATGGCAAGAGTGGCGCCATCACTGGGAGCGCCGCCCATCCCTGCCTGCATGTCTTGCAAAGTCGGCGGTTTGTAGATAAAAGGGCGGGACTTGAAAGCATGCAGGCAGGGATGGGCGGCGCTCCCAGGGGTGTCGGCAGAGTACGTCACTCGTCGTCGGAATCTTGCGCTTCGTCCTGAAGCACGTAACGACGGGTTAGACCGAGATCTTTCAGTTTCTGTTGCAGGCTCTGGCGATGCATTCCGACGCGTTCGGCGGCGCGGGTGACGTTGCCGCCGGTTTCGGCGAGCACGCGTTCGATGTAGGCGCGCTCGAATTCGCGACGCGCCTCGCGGAAATCCTCCAGGTAAGGGATGGGCAGGTAAGGGATGGGCGGGTAAGGGGCGGACAACACGTCCGCCGCCTCGACGGTTTTGGCCGGCAATGAGCGTTGAAAGGCCTCGGCGGGCTTTTGCCGCGCCTGCGGCGATCCGATCTCTTCGGGCAGGTCTTCAGATCGAAGTGATTTCCCGTCAGCCAGCACGGCGCTGCGTTCGATGGCGTTTCGCAGTTCGCGGACATTGCCAGGCCAGTCGTAAGCGACCAGGCGCTTCATCGCCTCAGGACTGATCTCGACGCATTTCAACTGATAGCGTTTAGCGTATGTTCGCAGGAAGTTTTCGGCGAGCATCGGGACGTCTTCGCGGCGGGCGCGCAGCGGGGGCAGGTCGATCTGTACGACGCGCAGCCGGTAATAAAGATCGGCGCGGAACTTCTCTTCTGCGACGGCCGCGGCAAGGTCGCGATTCGTCGCGCTGATGACGCGCACGTCAATCGGGATCGAATGCGAGCCGCCCAGCCGCTCGATCCTGCGCTCCTCAAGCACGCGCAGCAGCTTGGCCTGGGTGTTCAAAGTCATATCGCCGATCTCATCCAGAAAGATCGTGCCGCCGCTGGCCGATTCGAATTTACCCTTTCGCTGGCCCGCGGCGCCCGTGAAAGCGCCTTTTTCATGGCCGAAGAGTTCGGATTCGATCAATTCTGATGGTAGCGCGGCGCAATTCATCGCAATGAAATCGCCGTCGCGGCGATGCGCGCTGCGCTCGTGAATCGCGCGGGCGACCAGTTCTTTGCCTGCGCCAGATTCCCCACAAATCAAAACGGTGACGTCGGTCGCCGCCACCTTATTGATCAAATCGTAGACGCGGCGCATCTCGTCGCTCGCGCCGAGCAGACCGCCCATGCCGCGGGAGGCCTCGAGTTCGGCTCGCAGCCGCTCGTTTTCGCGTCTCAGCCCCGAAGCTTCGATCGCGTTCTTAACCACCAGTCGCAGTTCATCAACGTCGAAAGGTTTCGCCAGGTAATCGTAGGCGCCGGCCTTAATCGCGGCGATGGCCGTGCGTTCGGAGCCGTGCGCCGTGATCATCACGACCGGCGGCGCGTCCTCGGCTGTGGCCAACTCTTGGAGGTAATCGAGTCCGCTCGCGCCCGGCAGGTTGTTATCGAGCAGGATCAGGTCGGGCCGCGACTTCGCGACCGCCTGCCGCGCGGCCTCGACGCTGGCGGCTTCTGTGACGGAGTAGTTCTTCAGCGCGCGGGCCATTCCATAGCGCGCCGCTTCTTCGTCGTCAACGATAAGTATCTTTGGTTCAGCCATCGGTCTGTTCCGGGTCAATTCAGGCTGACACTATAGCTCTCCCAACTCAGAGTTCAAAGCTCAGCGGATACAGGCAAAGCTATCACGAACCTCGTTCCGCGCCCATCCGCGACCGGACTCGCAAGAGTGATCGTCCCGCCGAGCTCGCGCACGCGCCGTGCGACAATCGCCAATCCCAGTCCTGTTCCGCGCGTCTTGGTCGTAAAGAATGGCTCGAAAATTTTATCCTGCATCGAAGGCGGAACGCCGATGCCGTTGTCGGTGACTGCGATGGTCAGACGTCCTTCGTCGTTCGCGGCGCATGCGATCTTCACTTCGCCGCCGCGCCCGTCGAGCCCTTCGAGTCCGTTGAGCCCGTTGAGCTTGATCGCCTGCAACGAGTTGAAGACCAGATTGAGCAGAACTTCTTTGAGCGGGGCGACCTTCTCTCCGTCAAGCTCCGGATCGGCCCGCAAATCGGACGAGACGGCGACCGCGCGCCGATCGGCCTCGGACCGGCTGAGCGCCAACACGCTCTCGATGACCTCGCTCAGACGCGCCGGCGCGCCGGCCACGCTCGACGGGCGCGAAAAACTGAGAAGTTGCGAGACGGCGCCGTTCAAACGATCGACCTCGCCGGTGATCAGGTCGAGGTCGCGGGCATATTCGCGGCTGACCCGCTCGTCTTCACGCATCACCTGAGCGATCGACTTAATCGCGCTGAGCGGGTTTTTGACTTCATGCGCGACGGTCGCGGCCATCTGGCCGAGCTGCGCCAGGCGTTCGCGTTCGCCGAGCTCACGCTCGAGCTTCACCTTCTCTTCGAGCAGTTGGCAGTTCTCGATCGCAGCGGCCAGGTGGCCCGCAAGCACAAGTAGCACTTCGCGCTTCTCGGCGGTCAGTGATTGGGCCGCGTCGCGCACGACGAGCAGCCCGACCACGCGTCCCTCGCGCCACAGCGCGAAAGCCGCGACCGCTTCCAGCCGCTGGAGCAAAGGAGTCTCTTCGATTTCGGTCAACTGCCGTTCTTCGGCGACCCGGCAAATTTCCGCCTCCTCGTTGTACAGGGGGCCGCGGGCGTCGCCGCTCACGGTGATTACAATCTCTTTCAATTCCAGCGACTCGCGCAGCCGCCCTTCAGCGAACTGAATGAAATGTCGCAACTCGCCGTAACTGGCCGAAGCCGCGCCTACTTGCGCCACCAGCTCGCGGTAGAGTTTGACTTCGCGCGTAAACAATCGCCGCAGGTAATGGTCGGTAGCGCGGCGCAGCGGTCCGGCCAGCCCGATCACGACCAGAGTCAGCAGCGCTTCGATGACCTCGGCCCGGAGTCCGTATCGGGCGTTGAGAGCCAGACTGAAGCGTCGAACGCCGTAGATGTATACCATCATGACCACCGCCGCCAGGATTGCATAAACGAAGCTCTGCCGGATGACCAGCTCCAGGTAACGGTAGCGATAGATGAAATAGGCGATGATGGTCGCAGGCGCGAGCGAGGAGAGTCTGGCGATCAGGTCAAGGTAACGGTAGACTCCGGGGAAGCGCCTCGCCCCGAAAACATAAGTGATCAGAAAAAGCGCGCCAATCACCGCCAGCGTCGTCCCGAGGACCTCGAAGAAACGCCGTTCGCGAGCGGCCTCCCACCTGCGCGCCAGTCGCCAGTCAATCGCCGCGCATTTGATGAAGATCAAGACGAACCAGAGAATGAACGGCTTTAACAGCGGCGCAAGCTTATCTATCGGTTCCAGGTTAGGGGGGTCGCTCCAAAGTGTAGGGAGGGCCCAATACAGGGCGACCAACGGCAGATATCCGATAATAATCAGGGGGTTGAAAAACTTTCGCGGCGCGTTTTTGTCGACCCATTCCCAGACCCGAAAATGCGCATGGATCAGAACCGGAGGCATAAAGGCCAGACCCGTGTAAGCGACGATGTTGGATGCCTTCAGCCACCACCAGGCTCCGTCTACAGCCAGCAATTTGTATATCGCTGCGGCGAAATTGCCGAGATGCCACAGACCTGTGCTCAAACCCAAAGCGAGCAACGCTATTTCGGCGCCGCGAATACCGTAGCGGCGATAAACCATTAAGCAAAGGTAAAGGTGCAACGCCGCGCCCGTCGCGAATCCGACGAGTTGGAGAATTTCATGAGGCGAGAGTGACGCCTTCTGCGGCAAGGCGTCCGGAGCGAGTAGTAAGAGAATTGTTTGGGGCTGAAGCGTCATCGTCGGGAAAAACCGGTAGTGTGGAGTGGGGAATAGGGAGAAGAAAATCACTTTTCCATCCCCATTCCCCATTCCCCACTCCCTCTTCACCCGCTCAGCGGATCTCGGACATCGCGGCGATGTAGCAACCGCGCGCCGTGGCTGTCAGCGGGTCGCTCGCCATCCGCACGTCGGAAATCTGCACGGGGAATCCGTTCGCTCTGACGGCGGCTTCGAACTTCTGAAGGAAGCCGCGCGGCTTGGCCGTGCCGCCCGAGAGGACGATCGGCATCGGCCGCTCGATTCTCGGCAATTGACGCGAGGCTTCAAACTCTTCGCGCAGTCTGTGGACTATCGAATTGATCACTTCCTCGTAATAGATGTACAAGGCGCTCGTGATCCTGTCTTTAGGCTGCCGCGTGAGGTCGAGCGACTCTTCCTTGAGCAACCGTACGCGCGTGACCGGTTCGTCAACGACCGTGGCGACGTTCGAATCGATGTAATCGCCGCCCACCGGCAGACTGAAAGTGAGCATCGGGACCGAGAGGAAGGCGACGCAGATGTTGCACATTCCGCCGCCGCAACTGATGCCGACGCCGGTGAAATTCTCGTTCTGCAACTCGGCGAATACGACGGCGAGTCCCTCGTTGAGCGCTTTCGACTCGTACCCGAGCGATTGCATGAAATTCTTGATCACGGCTTCGTGATAGACGAGGTTGGCGTCGGCGCCTTCGCCCTTGCCGGGCACGCTGAAGCAGAGCAGTTCGTTCTTGCGGCCGCGCGGGACCACCGATTCGATGATCGCCTGAATGATCTGCTGCCCCATTGGCTCCTGCGGATTTATCACGCCGCGCTGCATCGGGCGGCGAGGTTCGGCGCTGAAGAAGCTGGCGAACCGTTCGGAGTCGTTGCCGAATACATAGAGGTCTTTCCCGTTGCGGTTATAGACCATCTTGTTCTGCTGCAGAATGGCCTCGGTCATTCTTGAGTAGGGAACCGACACAAAGGAGTTGAGCTGCGTTAGCGCTTTGTGGCCGTTATTACCGCCGGCCACCACGATGCGGCTCGTGCCGACGTCCAGGCCGACCGCGCCTACCTCTTCACCCACCGGAACTGTTTCACTTGTCGTTGATATTTTGTCTCCCATTATTCCTCCAGTCTACGGCGGTTTTCATACGGATGGATGACCGCAACCGTCACGCAGAAATCGCCGCCCATAATTACCCTGCGGCGTATCGGGGCGTACTGCGACCCCCTGACAGTCCTCATACATTTGAAAACCGGTATAAATTCGAAATTCTTGTTTAAGAGCTTCGGGGCGGGCGGCGGGCAACGTCGGCCATAACTATATTCAATTAAGGGCTTTCCAGGCGGCGCTCGTCGACTGACTGGCGTCGGATTCCGTCGATTCGCCGGCGACGGAGGATTTTTTAGCGAGTCGCGAATAATTCGCATCGCTAGGCTCGTGGTGTAGCCCGAGGACTTTATTGCGCTGCGCGACATAACGATCTCGCAGCTTGCGCCGCAGTTCGTCTGGGGCGAAGCCCGCTTGTTTGGCCCGCTTCTTGAACTCTATCTCCGCCGTCGACGCCCCTTCCCAGAGTTTGCCGATTTTCGCCATCACGTCTTCATCATAAGTGAAGCCGTAATCGATCATAGTAGGCGGCTGAATCTTGTACTTGTCCGACAATCCCATCGCATCAAATGGGAAATAGCGAACCCAGTCGTGGTGACGGGCGATCACTATCTTATCGGGGTCGACCGCGACCAGGCCGTGCGTCGTGCAATTGGCGTCATCAATGTTGTATTTAGTGCGGAGCACATCAGTCAACAGCCGCCCGGAGCGGATCTGAGATGGGGTCAATATCTCGTTGAGCGATGACGCCCCCTCGAACTTCGACTCGAAGCAGACGCCGAGGAAGCTCTCGTTCAATAAAACATAGGTGTTCTTATCGTCCGCCCAGAGCGATTCGCCGGCATGGTAGGCCGTCTGATCGTCGCGGACGATGCGGTAAATGTCGCCGATGCGATTAATCATGTAATTGTATTTCTTATGCTTTTGAACATCTTCGAGCAGCGCGCGCGAACCTTGCTGAATCGCCTTGTTGTTCTCCGGGTTGAACTCGAACATGGGATTCTCGGGAGTGTGGTATACGATTCCGACTATCTGATTGCTGACTTGATCGCCGTTAGTCTCCCCTCCGCGCGGGATCGTGTAATAGGAGCGAGGATGATTATCGGTTTCGTATTTCGTCGAAATGTTGCATCCGTTGCTCCATTTTTCAACCCCATCCTCCTTTTCAGCGAGCCAGATCTTTTCCGGACCGAAAAAGATGTCGTTCTTCGGGTTGGGTGTCGGGGAAGGTCCCGCAGTGGGGCCGCCCTGCGGGTTGTATTTATTCGCCAGATAATTATTGACGCCGTGCGCCGCCCTGACGCCGAAAGAATAGAGGACCAAAAGCGTCAAAACGGCGCCGAACGACACCGCGCCGTAGAACCCGTGGCGCGTCTGATGAATGAGGAAGGATAGTCGCGCAGAGAACGGGGCCTGAATACGGTGCGGCAGATGGCGGCGATCCTTCGGCAAGGACGAGCGCATGGCGCGCATCTCTTCGAGGATCGCGCTGTAGCAGCGCGCTTCGAGAACCCGGTCGTAAAGGCGAGTCCGTTCGATGAAGCGGAAACGGCCGAAGCGTCGGCGCAATCGATCCTGCCGATCGGCCTGTTTGGTTAAGGTGTTATTCAGAAAGCGGAGGCGCTCTTCAGGGCGGTCGAAAAACATCGAATAGCGTTCGACGATTCTCGAATAGATTTGCGACATGTCGACGTCTTTTCTACTAGCCATGGCCAAATCGTTATTTACCAGGGCGCCACTTCCATTGCCGCCATCCATGCGGCCATCAGGGCGACCATTATGTGACGAATGGGCTTGGATGCCGATGATTTCAGTCTTCAACTTTCGACTCTTCAACTATCTGGTCGTGACGATAAAATCAGAAATCAGGTTCCTGGCCCTGAGCCGATTTCCATAACTCACGGCCGCTTCCCGCGAAGCAAACCCTTCGGCCTGCTGCACGCGGTACCAGACGCCCCTGCCGGGGATCTCGGCTCTGACGACGCGAAACTCGCCGTTGGTCGCCGCGTTGAGACTGGCGGCCTTCGCGTCAGCCTCTCCCTGATCTTTGAACGAACCTACCTGAATCGTTGTACCGCCTCTGCTCGAGTTAACGGGGCGCGGAGGTGGGTTCTTCTGAGTGGTCGAAAGTTCGTTCGGTTTGACAATTCCGGTTTTTCGCAACGGCGGCGGGGACACCGTTTTTTCACTCTCGCTGGTAGTCTGCGGAGGCGGTTCCGGCGATATCGATTCGCCGCCCGGTTTATTCTTTTCTTCTACAGAGCCGGAGGCGACCTGGGGCTCGGCCGGCGTGACAGTCGATGAGCCGGAATCACCGGCGTTCGCCACCTCCGTGGTTTTAGCCGAGGACTGTTCATGAACCGATCTACGCTTGGCGATGTAGTCTCCGAGAAAATAGTAGGCCCAAAAACACACGACTCCGAATAACCCGATGATCAGCCCGAGACGCAGAAATAATCCGCCGCGGCCGCTTTTCGCCTCCTCTTCATCTTCTTCTGGGCCATCAGGTAAAACTGGCCAGCCCACGAATTCCTGTTCGGCCGGCTCGATGTAATCCTGGGGGTCGCGCTGGCGCGCGCCGGGCGCCCCAAAAGCGTCAAGCGGAGCGGAGGGCTTATCGTATGCGGCGTAATCGTAAGGAGAAGGCTGATCCTGGTTCTGCCCCGATGTAAAAACATCTTCAAATATCGGCGCCTGCGGGGTTTCATCCACCGTCTGATAGCCCGACTGCGACTGGATCGGAACATCCAACACGTCGTCGAAATCATCCCCAATGCGGGTAGCGTAGACATCATTCTGATTGAATCGTTGACTCCCCAACGACTGACCGCCACCCGATAAACCGCCACTGGTAAATGGCAGCCGCGCCGTTTGCCGTTTGCCGTTGCTGTCGAATCCTTGATCCATTCTGACTTCAATGATTGTCGCGCAACGAGCGCAAACGACGCGTGAGGAGTCGGCCTGGTTCTCGAACTGACACTTCGGACAAGTAACTTTCATATAACCCATTTCTACTTTCTGTGGCCAATAGGTCACAAATTGCAATCGCCTGAAACCCAAAGTTCATCAAGATAATCATTCATCAGTCGTCGCGATGAAGCTTGGGGGGCGCTATGGTGATTGAAGAACTCTGGTGGATCTGGCAGGTTTATTATTAAAGACGCTGGTTTTTTCATACGGGGTCACCGCGTCCGATTCAAAATGATGGAGAGCCTATCTCAAACCCTAACTTTGCCTCTTCCCTCGACTTTCCCAGATCGCGCCTCTATCCGCGGATCTGTGATTGGAATTCGACGTTCAATTTTCAGTTCGATCTGAGCGTATTGGTCTGTCCCGAAATTATATGAAGCCGGCTCGCCGCCCACTTGCTATCGGCGAATTGTAGCGCGATAGATATGCCTAGGCAAGGATAAATAGGCGTAAATTAATGGCCTGAATTCGACCATTATGAAGTGTTTGTATTTGCGTAAAAATCCTTGCGGCTGAATATGATCAGCCTGAGGCGCTGACTTCTCCGAGCGCGCTATCGGCGCACAGCGATTATCAAGTTCGGCCCGCAAGGCTCGATCTGATCAATTAAGTGGCGGCGCATTCCTGAACGTTGCGCGTGCGCTGGCGCAGTTTGAAGAAACAGAACCCTTTGAAGATCATGGCTTCCAATGGAAGCTTGACGACGAGATCCCGGAAGCGCCGATTGATCCATACTGAATATGCCCCGTCAGGCTTGCCACCACGGCGATCAATTCGTCGGGGGCGACCGGTTTGGCGATGTGCATCTGGAATCCGGCGGCCAGAATTCGCACCCGGTCTTCCGCTCTGGCGTAGGCGGTGACCGCGACAGCGGGGATTTTGCCGCCACGTTCAGGTTCGCGCGAGCGGATCTCACGGATCAGGTCGTATCCGTCCCGATCCGGCATCGCGATATCCGAGATCAGCGC
>Ga0126377_10001480_pt1 | contig 15482 bp, 13 predicted proteins | sample PanSoiMetPlot_22_FD_92647 | JGI IMG/M metagenome (GOLD analysis project Ga0126377, IMG submission 92647) | Tropical forest soil microbial communities from Panama - MetaG Plot_22 | ecosystem: Environmental > Terrestrial > Soil > Tropical forest > Bulk soil | place: Panama | collected 2016-02-17
CTAAATGGCGCGCACTCGCGGCCAGCGCTGCGGGGTTGCATTTTGGCGGGGCCGTAGCTCAGTTGGGAGAGCGCCTCGTTCGCAATGAGGAGGTCAGGGGTTCGACCCCCCTCGGCTCCACCACCCGCCCAAACCGAAGCAACCCGCTCAGCCTGCGCGAACTCCCCATCCGCTTCATCAGCTCACGTCGTCGCCGCGCAGGCGGGACGCCGCACAATGGCGTGATTCGATTAGTGCTCAAACGGTGGAAGCCTGCTCCGGCGCCAGCTCCGGCTGGCCCAGCCAATGGTTGAGGAAGGCAGCGAGCCAAGCGCGGCCGGCGGAATCGTAGACCGCGCGATCCGCGAAATGCGCAATCCGCGGCTTGGCGTTGGGCAACAACGTGCGTTCGTGGCCGCGCGTGGTCCAGCGGCACATCATGGCGTGGGTCACGTCGGGATGAAATTGCAGCGCGAAGGCGGCGCCGCCGTAACGAAAGGCCTGCACCGGGAACGAGTCGCCTTCCGCCAGTAAATCGCCGCCGAGCGGCAAGTCGAAGCCCTCGCGATGCCACTGATAGACCTGCTCCGGCCAGGGGTCACACACCGTGCGTCCCATATCGGTCGGCCGAATCGGATAATAGCCGACTTCGGCATGGCCATCGGGATGGCGGTAGACCCGGCTACCGAGATGATGCGCCAACATCTGCGCGCCGAGACAAATGCCGAGAAACGGCTTCTTCTCCTTGAGCGGCACGCGCAGCCAATCAATCTCACGACGGATGAAATCGGTGGTGTCATTCGCGCTCATCGGGCCGCCGAAAATGATGGCACCAGTATGGGCGGCCATGGTCTCGGGAAGCGGATCGGCGAAGCGCGGGCGGCGCACGTCGAGCGCGTAGCCGCGCTGGCGCAAGGCGTGCCCGATGCGCCCAGGGGTGGAGGTTTCCTGGTGTAGCACGATCAGGATCGGGCGGAGCATAGTGCGGTCATTGCGAAGTTTCGGGATCGATCTCAATACCCGCTCGAGTCGGTTTTTCAAGATAAATGGCGCGCCCCCGCCATGCAGACGCGCATTCCCAGGCGGGCGCGGGCTACGGGCGGCCCCGCTGCTGGCGAGCGATGAGCTCGAGCACGAGAGTGCGCGGGGCAAAACGGATCACCGTCGTCACCGCGCGATTGGCGACGCCCGGAACGACCAGGCGGCGGCCTTGCGTCAGGCCGCGATAGCCATCTCTCGCCACCTGCTCGGCGGAACGCGTGAGAAGTCGCGGAAAGGCCTCGTCGCTCATGCCGGCGCGGGCCTGAAACTCGGTCGGCACCGGGCCGGGGCAAAGCACGGTAACCCGCACGCCTTTCGACCTGAGCTCGCGATGCAGCGCCTCGCTGAAGGAGAGCACATAGGCTTTGCTGGCGTAATAGACCGCCATGCCGGGACCGGGCATGAAGGCCGCAATCGATGCAACGTTGAGAATGCCGCCCCTGTGGCGCTTGAGGCTGTCGAGGAAAGCGAGCGAGACATCGGTGAGCGCGCGCACGTTGAGGTCGATCATGGCGAGCTGCTCGGCGCGGTCGAGCGCGTCGGCGGCTCCGACGAGACCGAAGCCCGCGTTGTTGACCACCACATCCGGCTCGAGGCCGCGCTCATCCAGCGCCGCGGCAATCGTTTGTGCCGCATCGAGACGCGCGAGATCTGCGCGCATAACCGTCGGCCGCGGCGCGCCCTTCGCAGCGATGGCCTCCGCCAGTCTAGCGAGCGCCTGCTCGCGCCGCGCGATCAAAACAAGTTCGTGGCCGTGGGCGGCAAACTCATGCGCCAATGCCGCGCCGATCCCCGCGGACGCGCCTGTGATCAACGTAACGGGCCGATTCGCCTGCGTCACGTCGCCCCCTTCGTGCGCCGCTCAGCCACGCGATGCCCAAGTTCGATCCGCTCCCGCGACGAGATGCCGAGGAGGTCTGCGGCCCGCCAGATCAGGTTGCTCTCGAAATCGTCGACATGTCCGTCGGCATAGGCGATCTCCCACATCATCTCGACAACGCAGCGGCGGCCATCCTCATCGAGTGAGCGATTGATCAAGCTGGTGAAATGATAGAGATCCACCGCCTCGTTTTCGGCCGCCGTCGCCTCGGCGACGAGTTCGTCCGTCGTCGCCTCGTCGAGCTGGAAATGCTGCCTGACGATGGCGTGCAGCTTGTCGCGCTCGGCCTCGGAGATGTCGCCGTCGATGGCAGCCGCATGGACGAGCAGTGCTGCCGCAGCGAGGCGATAGTCGTTGTGGCCGAAATGACCCGGATGCTTATCGCCCTCCGATACCTCGGACACAAACCTGCGAAAGCTCTCGAACATGGCGCCGCAAACCGCTGCAGCACGCCACGTTGCATGTTGGCTGCACGAAGTCCAGGGGGCGCACCTCAGCAGGGCGAGCGGACGTTTCGCTCGAACACACCCGCGGCGCGCCAGCAGCTCTCTCGTCTACTGCCCGCTCTTTCCTTTGCGCAGGCTCGCCTCGAGCAGTTCGAGATTATTCTTCACGTAGGCGTTGCCGGGATCGCGTGTCTGCGCTTCCAGTAGCGTTTCGCGGGCACGCCGCTGGTCGCCGCGCAGCATATACGAGTAGCCGCGGTTGTTGAGGATTTCCGCCGTGGGTCCCGCGATCTTCGTCGCCTGGTCGTAGGCGCGGTCGGCAAGATCGAAGCGGCGCTGCCGGTCATAGCAGGCCGCTAAACCGATCCAGGACTCGAGGTCGCGTGGATGTAATTCGACGGCGCGGCGGAAGTGACGCTCGGCGAGGCTGAATTTACCGTCACGGAAGTAGGCTTTACCGAGGCTCACATCGTCATCTTTGGCAGGCGATGCGTTGGCTGCTGGGGATGAGGGAGTGTGCGCAGCCGGCCGCACGCTGCCAGTTATCGGCGGGTCCTCTTGCGATACGAGCCCTTGCGTAGCGGCCGTGTTCGACTGGAACAGGTCGCCCAGCCTGGTCGAGGTCTCGCAACCGTTGAGCCAGAACAGACAGCTCACCGTCGCGGCGAGCACTCGCACAGCTCTCGCTCGCATTATCGTGTGTCCCCCGACGGCCAGCATCCGATTGCGCCCCTCGAGGCGAAAGCGCCCAAGGCCACCCCTACAATCGGTCACGCCACGCTATCGCCGGATGGTTAAGAATCTTTACGCCCACGGCGGCCGACTCTTGGCCTCGAGCGACGAAATCGCGATCAACCCGCCGGGCGCGGTTGATCGCACTGTGGCCTTGCGGCACCATGCGAGAACGCCTCCGGGGCATGGTGAATAAAGGGTATCTGCCCTATCTATGAAGTGCCGGGGAAAGCGGAGAACCACTGATGTCCAAGCCATGGATCAGCTATGTCGATCCTGCCAAAGTCGATGAGGCCATGCGCGCTGAATTCGATCGCTGCGCGCGCGAAGGCACGCCGCGCCCGGAAAGCCAGGCAATCCGCGCCCATGTGCCGGCCGTGTTCTGGTCTTTCGCCAAGTCCTGGCGTGACGTGTTCAAGAACGGCGTCGCCGATCACGCGCTTAAGGAACTCTGCCGCATTTACGTGTCGCGTTCGGTGCTATGCGAGTTCTGCGGCAATCAGCGCTCCATCAAGGCGGCGCAGCAGGGCGTTGTCGAGGATGACTACCGCGATCTCCTCAATTTCGAGAGCTCGAGCCGCTATGACGAGCGGCAGAAGGCGGCGCTCGCCTATGCCGAGGCGATCACCTGGGATCTGCCGGTCGACGACAAGTTCTGGGCGCGGCTGCACAGGCATTTCAGCGAACCTGAGCTCGTTGAGATCGGCTATTTCGTCGCCTTGACCATGGGCCAACAGCGCTGGCTGCGCACACTCGGCATCGAGCACCACCAGATCCTCGCCGGCACCGATGCGTCAATGGCGCCGGGCTTTGAGAGCGCCGAGGCGCTCGCGCGCTCGAAACAGGCGCCCGATTATTGGGCGGCGCGTCGGGTGAAGCCCCACGCGGCAGAGTGAATGGCCCTCACACCCGCGCAAAACCGCGCGGGAACGAATGCAGCCGCTCGACGCCGCCATTCGTGATCAGCAACAGCTCGCCGGTCTGCACGCCCGCCGTGCCGTCCCGCATGACCACATTCGGCTGCACCACGACCGTCATGCCGGCCTCAAACGGCTCCTGCGGAATTGATCCGGCGGGGCGGCTCTTGCTGCCGAGGATGGGCGGAAAATACCCACCGCCATAGCCGTGCAGAAGATCATCGATGATGGTGAACCCCGCATCTTCGATGACGCCGGCGGCTTCGATCACTTGCGCCGGCAGCGTGCCCGCCTTGAGCAGCGCGGCGACCGCGTCGAACGCTGCGTCGGCTGCGGTGTGCAGCGCGCGATAGAGCGGCGGCGGCTCCTCGCCCAGCGCGAAGCTGCGCAGCACCTGCCCGGAATGATCCCAAAATGCCGCGCTGATCTCCGCGAAAACGATGTCACCTTTCGCGACGCGCCGCGTCGATGGAAACTGCACCGGCACGCCCAGTCGCGGATCGTGCATGGACGTCGTACCGATAAAGTGGATGACGTTGGTGCCGCCTTCGCGCATGTAAGCGCGTTCGACCAGGTCACCGAGCGCGCGCTCGGTCAGCCCGATCGCAAGTCCGTCCCGCAGTCCCGCCATGCCGCGATCGCTGAGCCAAGCGCCGATCCGCAGCCAGTCGATCTCTTCCTGCGATTTCACGCGTCGCAACCGCACATACACGCGGTTCAGGTCGGCGACTTTGCCGAAGCGCGCCACGAGCGCCGCGTGCTGGGCGAAACCCAGCGGGCCAATGACGCCGACGCGATTTTCACGCGCGCCCCGTTTTTCCAGCACCCCAATGACAGCGCCGATCGATGATTCACCGCCCCAGCTGACCTCGGCCTCGCTCGCGAGCCGCTTTGCCAGCGGCGCATGGTTGATCCACTGTACGAACAACGCGTCACGCTCGCCAGGCGTGAATACGCCGATTGCCTCTACCGTCACAGGCCATTGGGTGAGCCACTGCACTGCCGAGCCGGCGCGGTTCGCACCGTAGAATACGAGATGGTCGCAGTTCGCTTCGGCAAGCGCCGCCTCGACCGCGGCGCGCCGGCGCGCCATCTCGGCCGCGCTGAAATGCGGATATTCCGCCTCGAGAAGCGGCTTGAGCCGCGGCGGCAGCGTCGGCCAATCACTCTCGGTCATGCGCTCGCGCGCGCCATGGTATCCGGCTTGGCGGCGAGCCGCTCCTCGACGAGCCTGCCCACCGCCACCATGTCGGCCTTGCCGGTGGCGAGCACAGGAAGTTTGTCGAGCACCCAGACCTCGGATGGAATCATTAGATCGGAGGCGTGCTTTGCCTTGGCGAAGCCCTGAAAATCCGTCCTAGTCGCGCCTTTCTGCTGGGTGATCAGAATGAGCCGCTCGCCCCGGCGCGGATCGGGCACGGCGACGACGGCGGATAGCGCATTCGGCCACAGTTCCGAGGCCAGCGCCTCGACCGCAGCGAGCGAGATCATTTCGCCTCCGACTTTCGCGAAGCGCCGGGCGCGGCCTTTGATGGTGAGGAAGCCCTCCTCGTCGATGGTGACGATATCGCCGGTATCGTGCCAGCCTTCGACCGGCCGCTCGAGCACGCCGGGATCGTCGGCTTTGAGATAGCCGAGCATCACATTTGGTCCGCGCACGTAAAGCCGGCCGCCCTCCTCGACCCCTTCGACCTTCTCCAGGCGCGCTTCCATGCCGGGCAGGATGCGGCCAACGGTGCCGAACTTGTTGAACATCGGTGTGTTCAAGGCGAGTGCCGGCGCGGTCTCGGTCACGCCGTAGCCCTCGAGAATGCGCAGACCGAACTTCTCCATATAGGTGCGCCGCGTCGTCTCCTTGACCGGCTCCGCGCCGGCCAGGATGTAACGTAGCGAGCGAAAATCATAAGGATGCGCGACCCGCGCATACCCTGCGAGAAATGTGTCGGTCCCGAACATGATCGTGGCGTCCACCGCATAGATCAGCTCGGCCACCGTGCGGTAATGCAGCGGCGACGGATAGAGATAGACGCGCACGCCGAAGACCAGCGGCAGCATCACCCCGACGGTCAGCCCGAAGGAGTGGAACACCGGCAGAACATTGAACACCTTGTCCTCGCGGCCGAAATCGATGCGGGCCGCGGCCTGCGCGGCGTTTGCCAGCATATTGCGATGGGAGAGCACGACGCCCTTGGGCACGCCCTCCGATCCTGACGTGAACAGGATCGCCGCCCAATCGTCGGGCTTGCGCACGACCAGCGGCTTGTCGGCATTGATGAGGCCGCGGACCTTGTCGGCGAGTGTGATGCCGGCGCGAATGTCCTCGAGATAGATGATCCTGACCGCCTTTTCGATGGCAGCGACCAAATTGCCGAGCCGAGCCTTTTCGATGAAGGCCCGTGACGAGAGAATGGTATCGATCTGGGCGGCCCTGCAGGCGGAGAGGATATTGGCGGCGCCGGATGTAAAATTGATCATTGCCGGCACGCGGCCTGCGGTCATCAATCCGAGAATGGTCACGACGGCGCCATTCGCATTCGGCAGCATGATCCCGATGGCGCGTCCTTCTCGCGCCATCGGCATGAGCTTGGCGCCGAGGATAGCGGCGCCGACAAGCAGACGTTTGTAGGAGAGCGTCCCCGACACAGGGTCTTCGATCGCGACGCGACGTCGTCCGTGCGTTTGCGCGGCTTGCACGACCGCCTCGACAATGGTGCGGTCTGTCGAGGTGGTGCGGAACACGAGATCGGACATGATGCCGTAGAGCGCGGCCCCGGCGGCGAGGCGACGCTTGCGCCCCTTGAGCTCGGGGTCGACGGTGAGCTTCACCGGCTCGAGAATCGTCACTGTCACCTTGGGGAACCAGCGCCGGCGCACCTGACCACGCTTGAGCCGGCTGAATGGCGTCTGCTCCAGGCCTTCGATGCGGACGGGCACGACCTCGGCATTCGCCTTGTCCGCGACCAGGGCAGCGCCGTCATAGACCTTCATCAGGCTGCCGGTGACGGTGATGCGCCCTTCGGGAAAGATGATGAGGGGGTTGCCTGCTTTCACTGCCTCGATCAGGGAGCGCACCGCCATCGGCTTGAGGGGATCCAGCTGCATCGCATTGGTCAGCATGACGAACGGTCGCACCCACCAGAGCTTGGCAATGCCGACGTCGATGGCAAACACCGGCTTGTTGTCGAGCAACGACAATGCGAGCCCCGCGTCGAGGAAGCTCACGTGGTTGAGCGCGATGATCCGATTGGATCCAGCTTTGACGAGGTTGTCGATGCCTTTGACCTCCATTCGGAACAGCGCACGATAAATGATCGAGAGCGCATCGCTGAGCGCGCTCGCGGGCATGGTGCGGCCGACAGCGACCGCCACCGCGAGGCTTGCCACGCCGAGCAAGAGGAAAAGCTGTGATGTCGTCATGCCCGCCGTCTCCAGCATGGCGACGATCACCGTGCTTCCCGCCATGAACGCGGCGTTGAGTACGTTGACGGCCGCCACCACACGCGCGCGGCGGTCGACGCCGGCCCAGGCCTGCACCGCCGCAAACGTCGGGACGATGAACAGCCCGCCCGCGATGGCGAGCCCGGCGAGATCAAGCGCCAATCGAATGCCGCGCCCGCTCGTGAAGGCAGCAAAATAGCCACCGAGGCCTGGAATAGGAGGAGCGCCGAGGGTGGAGGCGCCGAGATCGATGGCGGATGCACCCAGCAGCACGGCACCGATCACGGTAGGCAACAGAATGATGCGTCCGGCGGCGAGCCAGGCCGCAAGCCCGGAGCCGATCGCGATCGATATCGAGAAGATCGCGAGACAGGTGGTCACCACCTCCTCGTTGCCGCCGAGCACGTTCTTGACCAGCGGCGGCATCAGCGATAGCGAGACGGCTCCGACCAACCAGAACCAACTGGTCACCAGCGCGCCCCACCACATCCGTGGATCTTCGCGCAGGAAGTTCAAGAGGCCGATCGTCGAGACGAGAACGTTCTTCTGCACCTTGAGATCGGGCGCCCCCTGGCCCGTGCGGGGAATGAACAGGCTCGCGCCCCAGCACAGAAGCGAGAACACGATCATCAGGAAGGCGAAATGCGCGGGATCGCCGCCGTCCTTGGCAGCGATGCCGCCGACGATGGTCCCCAGCAGGATTGAGATGAAGGTCGCGCCTTCCACCAGCGCATTGCCGGCTGGAAGTTCGGAGCGGGCGAGATGGTCGGGAAGAATGCCGTATTTGATCGGCCCGAACAGCGCGGCGATCACCCCAAACAGAAACAGCGCGATGAACAACAGCACCACCGAATGCAGGCCGAAGCCGGCCACTGCAATGAACGCGATGCCGATTTCGGAAAATTTTAGCCTCCGGGCCACAACAGCTTTGTCGTAGCGGTCGGCGAGTTCACCCCCGAGCGCGGACAGAAAGAAATAGGGCGCTATGAAAACCGCAGCCGCGAGCGTGATGAGTGCCTCGGCGTCGGGGCCGGCAATATGGAATAGAATGAGAAAGACCAGCGCGTTCTTGAGAAAATTGTCGCTGAATGCCGAGAAGAACTGGGTCCAGAACAGAGGCGCGAACCGCCGCGTCATTAGCAGGGATGAGGACATGACTTTTCCGTTCCGGCCGAGACCACGTGCCGACGGCTAAAGAGACGATAATTTGGGCAAAACGACAATCGCGCCGCGCGCGCGATGGCGGGAGACGGCAGCAAATTTCTCGCTGGGATCGGCAAGTTTAGATAGACCTGCGCGAGCAGACGCGTTGGGCGCAGCGCAGCACCCCAACGGCGTTCACGCCGGGTTTCACGGGCTATGTCGTCGGCTGCCGAGGGGGGAGATCGCCATGCTGTGGCACTCCCGGATCAACGACGACGCTGTTGTACTTAGGGTTTGGGCGACGCCCACCCGGGAGAACGGCGGCTATACGGGTTGTCAGCCAAAACGATGCGGGCGGCCCGGGGCCGCCCGCTGCTCAGGTCCCGCCATGTTTCGATGTTTACCGGCGCAGGAGCTGCAGCCCCCCGCGTTCCATCATCACGGCTGCCACACTCAGACAGACCGCCACTCCGCACACCAGCGTAAACAACGAAATCCACATGGCGTCCCTCTCCGACTTCCTCCGTCCTCCACTCGAGCGCCGCAAACAACTCCCGAAAGCCTGATCCGTTCCATCCGAAGCTGGTAAAATAACACCATTTTTGGGGGCTGAGTTCGCCGCACCCACAGTCACTTACAGTCGCGGCCTTAGGGGGCCCGGTCCGCATGAACTGTAAATCGCCCCGGTCGGTTGGCTTTGACCTCACCTGATCGATGCGCGACTATTCGCCAGCGGCCCTCCTGCCCCTTCCGTTGGGGCTGCTGCGCCCGGACTTGTTTTTGCGTGCATAGCCCAGACCTGCGAACAGCGGCGCGCGCCGCGCCGGTGACAAGATGAAGTTCGCCGGCGATATCCGGCTCAACGCGCCGCGCGCGGCGGTGTTCGCCAAGCTACGCGATGCGCGCTTCTTCGCCTCCTGCGTCGAAGGCGTGCAGGATTTGACTGAAATCGACGGCGACCATTATACGGCGGTCCTCGACACCAAGGTCGCGTATCTCAAGTTCAAGTTCAATGTCATGGTCGAGGTCGCGCGCGTCGATCCGCCGCGTGAGATCGAGGCCAAGATCGAGGGCACCCCGATCGGAATCGTCGGGCGGCTCACCGCGCGTTCGCTGACCCGGCTGACCGAGGATGACGGCGCGACCAAGGTAAGCTACGAGGTCGACGCGGCGCTTACCGGCAAGCTCGGCAGCCTCGGCCAGCCGGTGCTGCGTGCCAAGGCCAAGGAGATGGAACGGCAGTTCACCGAACGCATGCGCGCGGCATTCACCGAGTCCAAGTCCGAGACATGACCCCGTTCGAACTCGTCGAGCCCGCCTCGCTATCCGAAGCTATCGCGCTCCTCGACCCGGAGGACCCCAGCGTGCGGCCGATCGCCGGCGGCACCGCGCTGATGCTCATGATGAAGGCGGGCGTATTCCGCCCCCGACGCCTCGTGAGCTTGCGCAAACTCGCTCCGCTGAATTCAGGAATCGCCACCGGAAAGAACGGCGCTCTCATTATCGGCGCGATGACCCCGCTCGCGGCGGTCGAACGCTCCGCGGAAGTGGCGCGCGCTGCTCCCGTGATCCCGCGCATGATGCGTCGCCTCTCCAATATCCGCGTGCGCAACGTGGCGACGATCGGTGGCAATCTCGCCCACGGCGATCCCCACATGGACTTGCCGCCGGTTCTCGTAGCCCTCTCGGGCGAGGTCGCGGTGGCCGCACCCAACGGCGCCACCGCACGCACCATCGCGGTCGAGGATCTCTTCACCGGATACTTCGAGACGGTGCTGGCCAAGAACGAGCTGATCACGGAGTTGCGCATCCCGCCGCAAGGCCGAGCGCGCGCCGCCTATCTCAAGGTCACCACCGGCTCGGCTGAGGACTGGCCCGCACTCGGCGTTGCGGTCGCACTCGAGGCCGAAGGCGCAACCGTGAAATCCGCGCGCGTCGTGATCAGCGCCGCGACCGAGCGGGCCACGCGCCTCAAGGGGGTGGAACGGTTGCTCGCCGGCGCGAGCATCGACGAGAAGACCCTTGCACGCGCCGGCGATGCAGCGGCGGATGAGGCCGAGTGCATCTCCGACGTGCGCGGCTCGGCCGGCTACAAACGCGAGCTCACGCGCGTCCATGTCCGGCGCGCGCTGCGCCAGGCGCTCAACGGCTGAGAACGCAAACGCATGGCAACAACCATGACCCAAGGCAGTCAGGTCCCACCCGCTAAAGTCGGCGCGCAGGTCGGCCGCTCACTGCCGCGGCTCGAGGCGCGCGCCAAGGTGACCGGCCGCGCCGAATACACCCATACGATGCGGCTTCCCGGCATGCTGCAGGCCAAGATCTTTCGCAGCACCGTCGCCCACGGCCGCATCAAATCGATCGACGTGAGCGCGGCAGCAAAATTACGTGGCGTGTATCGCGTCATTACCGCCGAGGATATATGCAAGGTTATCCCTTCTCCATATTACGGACCTGCGTTCCACGACCAGCCGATCCTCGCGATCGACAAGGTGCACTATGTCGGCGAGCCGGTCGCCGTCGTGCTCGCCGCCGACCCCCACCTTGCAGAGGAGGCGGCACAGCTCATCGTCGCCGAGTACGAGGAACTGCCGGCCGTCTTTGACGAGATCGAGGCCGCCGACAACAAGACGCTGGTGCATGAGGAACTAAAACCCGCCGGCACATTTGCCGACCTCAAGCACCTCAAAGGCCGCAAGGGCACTAATGTCGCGCTCGATTTCAAGCTGCGGCGCGGCAACGTCGACAACGCGTTCGCCGAGGCCGCGCACGTCTTCGAGCACACCTTCCGCACACAGAAGGTCCTGCACCTTCCGCTCGAGCCGTTCGCATCGATCGCCGATTGGAATGAAAACGGCGTGACGATCTACAGCGCCACCCAGGGCCCCTCGTTCGTGCGCACCGAGATCGCGCGCCTGCTCGGCTGGCCGGAAAACCGGGTGCGCATCAAGGTGCCTTATCTCGGCGGCGGCTTCGGCGCAAAGCTGTATATCAAGATGGAAGCGCTCGCGACCGCGCTCTCCATGATTGTGCGGCGGCCGGTCAAGGTCGCGCTCACCATGGAGGAGCAGTTCTATACCATCACGCGACACCCGAGCACATTCCGTATCAAGACTGGCGTCGACAAAACCGGGCGCATCACGGCGCGCAAATGCGAGGTGTACTGGAACGGCGGCGCCTATGCCGACGTCGGCCCGCGGGTGACGCAGAAGTCCGGCTTTACCGCTTCCGGCCCCTACGACATCGACAACGTGTGGGTCGACTCTTATGCGCTCTACACCAATCTGCCGCCCGCCGGTGCGCTGCGCGGTTTCGGCATCCCGCAACTGGTGTGGGGTTATGAGAGCCACACCGATATGATGGCGCGCGCGCTCAAGCTCGACCCGCTCGAATTCCGCCGCAAGAATCTTCTGCGCGAAGGACGCCCGCAGGCGACCGGGCAGATCGTTCGCGAAGTTCAACTCGAGGCCGTGCTCGATCGCGTCGCCGAGCGGCTCAATTGGGGCAAGCCGCTTCCCCCTGGCACCGGCGCGCAACGCCGCGGCCGCGGCGTTGCCGTCGCGATCAAGGCAGTGATCGCGCCGACCACCTCGGTCGCGAACCTCACCATCGCAGGCGATGGCAGCACCACGCTCTATTGCGGCACCATCGATATGGGACAGGGCTCCGACACGGCGATGGCACAGATTGTCGGCGAGGTGCTCGATATTCCCGCGGAAACCGTGCGGATCGTGCCACGCGACACCGATGTGACACCCTATGACATGGGCACGCTGGGATCGCGCTCGCTCTACCACATGGGCCACGCGGTGCGGCTTGCCGCCGAAGAGGCGCGTGCAAAGATCAAGGCAATGGCGCGCGAGGTCGGCGAGCCCGAGGGCAGCAACATTCCGCTGCCGGATCTGTTCAAGAAGAAATTCGGCATGCAGGCCGGCAATATCGTGGGCACCGGTACGTACAAGCCGGATTACGTGCCGCCCGATCCGGCGACGGGCTTGACCGATAACGTGACGCCGTTCTGGATGTGCGCCGCCTCGGGCGCCGAGGTCGAGGTCGACACCGAGACTGGGCGCGTGCGCATCGCGCACCTTATCACCGCGGTTGACTGCGGCCGGCCGGTGAACCCGAAAATCGTCGAGACGCAGATTTCCGGCGCCGTGTTGATGCACCTCGGCTTCACCATGTTCGAGAACATGCACATCGACGCCGGGCAGGTGACCAACGCCTCGCTCGCCGACTACAAGATTCCGGCAATGCTAGACGTGCCGCAGATCATGGAGAACGAGGCGGTCGATTCTTACCTCGCGAGCGGCCCGTTCGGCGCCAAGGGCGTGGGCGAGACCGCGACTTTTTGCGTGTCCCCCGCAATCGCCAACGCGATCGAGGACGCCTGCGGCGTACGCCTGACCTCGCTTCCCCTCACTCCCGAAGCCGTCTTCCGCGCGCTGCGCGAGAAGGCCAACGCACCGCTTGAGGATGATGAATGAGCCGCACGATCAGTTTCATCCTCAACGGCGAGCAGGTTTCGGCCGACATCAAGCCGCACCACAATCTCGTCGAAGTGTTGCAGCGCGAGTTCAATCTCATGGGCGCGCGCGAGAGTTGTGGGCAAGGAATGTGCGGTTGCTGCACCGTGCTGGTAAACGGTGCAGCGGTGTCCGGCTGCCTCTACTTGGCTGCCTTTGTTGACGGCGCCCAGGTGGAGACGGTCGAATCGCTCGCGGATGAGCGCACGCAGGCACTCAGCCCGGTGCAGGAGGCGTTCATCGAGGCCGGCGCTTTCCAGTGCGGCTACTGCACGCCGGGCTTTTTGCTGATGGCGACGCAGTTGCTCGACGCGCATCCCGATCCCGACGAGGATCAGATCCGCCATTATCTCTCCGGCAATCTCTGCCGCTGCGGCGCTTATCCCGAGATCGTCGACGCGGTGAAACTCGCCGCGCGCAAGCGCAAAAATCCTCGCCCTTCATAGCGGCGAGAAGAAAAGAGGCTCGCGTGGTATAGAGTGCCGTATGTTCCAAGCGCGAACCGAGGATATCACCGTCGAACATAAGCCCGTCGCCTTCGGCGATCTGCGCGGCTGGATCGCCGCGCTCAAGGCGCAAGGCGAGCTTCACGAGATCGACGCCGAGGTCGATTGGAATATCGAGCTCGGCACCATCATGCGGCTGGCGCAAGGGCCCGGCACCGGCAAGGCGCTCCTCTTCAACAACATCAAGGACTACAACACGGCGCAAAGCCGCTGCCGCCGCATCTTCGGCTCGGCGCTCAACAATTACCGCCGCATCGCCATGATGCTAGGACTGCCGCCGGACACGCATCCGCGCGAGCTGGTCAAGCTCGGCCGCACCATTTTGAACGGCAGTATTGCACCGAAGGTCGTCCCCACCGGCCCCGTGAAGCAGAACGTCCTCAAGGGCGCCGACGTCGATCTCTACGAGTTTCCCGCGCCGCATTGGAACCGGCTCGACGGCGGGCGCTATCTCCTCACCTTCGGCGGCTGCGTCACCAAGGACCCCGAAACCGGAGTCATGAATGTCGGCGTCTATCGCGGCATGCTCGCCGGCCACGATCGCATCCCGATCTTGATGTGGCGCGCGCAGCATATCGGCCATCACGTCACCGCCTGGCAGCAGGGCGGCAACGCGGAGATGCCGGTCGCGGTGGCGATCGGCTGGGAGCCGGAGCTGGGTTTCTGCGCCGGAGCGCCGGTCCCCAAGGGCGTCTGCGAGTACGACGTCATGGGCGCCATCCGCGGCGCGCCAGTGGAGCTGATCAAATGCGAGACCGTCGACCTCTACGTGCCGGCATCGGCTGAGATCGTGATCGAGGGCTATCTCGGGCTCGATCCCGCAACCTACGAGATGGAAGGGCCTTACGCCGAGTTCACCGGCTACCTCGCCGGCGACCGCTCCCCCAAGCCCGCAATTCGCGTCACCGCCATCACGCACCGTGACGATCCGATCCTGCGCGGCACCATCGAAGGCGCGCTCCCCGGCAGCTATTCGGAGAACGCGGTGTGCTCGTCGATCATGCGCGCGGCCACCGCCTGGAACGTGCTCGACCGCGCCGGCGTGCCGGGCATCACCGACGTGTGGTGCCCGCCGGTGCACGCCGGCATCAATCTCCTGATCCGGATGAAGCAGAGCTATCGCAATCAGGCCAAGCAAGCGGCGAACGCGATCTGGGGCTCATCGGCGGCACACGTGCGCTACAAGCACATCACTGTGGTCGACGACGACATTGACATCCACGATTACGCGGCGGTCGATTGGGCAATCGCGCATCGGGTGAACGCGGGCGAGAACGACGTCATCATCATGCCATCCACGTTCGGCATGGGGATTGATCCTTCCATGCGCAAGCGCGATCGCAATCCGACGCTGTTCGGCACCGGCAAGTGGAACCGCGTGCTGATCGACGCCACCCAGAACCTCGACTACGATCCCGATCCGGACTACGGCGGCGCCCGGTTCCCGCCGACGGTCTGGCCGCAGGCGGACGACATCGCCAAGGCCTATGCCCGCTGGAGCGAGCTCGGGCTCGGCAAGCCGAAAGGCGAATAGCCGTACGAAGAGGGAGGCTATCCCCATGATCGAACAAGCCGTCACCTTCCCGTCCGTAGGCCTCAAGCTATCCGGCGTGGTCCATGTGCCGCGCGGGCTCAAACCGTCGGAGCGGCGCGGCGCTTTCCTGGTGCTGCACGGCTTCGGCAGCAACAAGACGTCATCAAACACCATGGCGCCGACCAAGGTGCTGAGCGACTTGGGCTACGTGGTGCTACGCTTCGACATGCGCGGCTGCGGCGACAGCGAAGGCGAATTCGGCCGCGTGATCTGCCTCGAGCAGGTCGAGGATACGCGCAACGCACTCACCTTCCTCGCCCAGCATCCGGCGGTCGACCCC
>Ga0126377_10001481_pt1 | contig 15481 bp, 19 predicted proteins | sample PanSoiMetPlot_22_FD_92647 | JGI IMG/M metagenome (GOLD analysis project Ga0126377, IMG submission 92647) | Tropical forest soil microbial communities from Panama - MetaG Plot_22 | ecosystem: Environmental > Terrestrial > Soil > Tropical forest > Bulk soil | place: Panama | collected 2016-02-17
CCCTAGGGTCGAATCTCAGATGGATAGGGCGTGATCTCTAAGCCCGGGCGGCCAGGCGCCCACGGGCGCTCGGAGAACGGAGGCCTGGGAATGATGGCCTGGCTGTTGTACCTGACGTTCCTACTCGCACCCCTGGTGATGCTCATCCTCATCATGGCTGGCTAGTGATGTCCCGCGACCGCTGACCCCGATCTGGAGGTGCGAGCGCCGGGATCCCCGAAGGAACGCTTCGCCGGTACGCCGCAGCGAGTGAAGTGCGCCGGGGAGGACTCGAACCTCCGACCCGCTGCTTAGAAGGCAGCCGCTCTATCCGGACTGAGCTACCGGCGCTGACCCGATTCTATGGGTCAGGGCCATAGGGCAACCGCGTTCGGGTCAGAACGTGACGGTTGCCGTGTTCGAGCACGTGGTCGTCTTGTACTCGCAGACCTTGTAGGTGATCGTCCCCCCGCTGGTCACGACGACGTCGGCGAACGAGCCGCTGTTGGGCGCGGCGCCGAACGAGGCACCGTTCCGATACAGGCTCATGTACTGAGACGTCGCCCCGGTCCAGGACAGTTGCACGATGCGAACCGTCGCGAAGAACGTCGACCCGGTCGCCTTCAGGGTGATCGGTCCTGGTTCGGGAGGTGGCGACGGCGAGGGCGACGGCGAAGGTGACGGCGAGGGCGAGGGCGAGGGGGTCGGCGGCGGAGGCGCCTGCGTCAGGCCCGAGAAGAGCAGCAGGTTCGGCGAGCCTGAGCCAGGACTCGTGACCACCCCCTGAGTTGCACTGGAGACGATGGCGTTCGCGACCTCGGCCGGTGTGGCCGAGGGGTTCGACTCCAGGTACAGGGCCGCCACACCCGCGACATGCGGCGTCGCCATCGAGGTGCCGCTGACCGTGTTGGTGGCCGAGTCGCTGGTCGCCCACGCCGAGGTGATCGAGACACCTGGCGCGAACACGTCGACACAGCTCCCGTAGTTCGCGAACGAGGCCTTGGCGTCGTTCGCCTCGGTCGCGCTCACCGTGAGCGCCGCAGGAACCCGCGCGGGCGACGTCGTGCACGCGTCCACCGCCATCCCCAGAATGTTCCCGTTCCCGGCCGCGATCGCATAGGTCACCCCGTCGGCGATCGAGTTCGACACCGCCTGGTCCAATGCGGTGGAGGCCGACCCGCCGAGGCTCATGTTCGCGACGGCGGGCTCGCCGGGATCGTGGTCCGCGGTGACCCAGTCGATGCCCGCGATGACCTGGGAGGTCGTTCCCGAACCCTGACAGTTCAGCACCCGGACCGACACGAGGTTCACTTGCTTGGCCACGCCGTAGGTCGAACCGCCGATCGTGCCGGCCACGTGCGTCCCGTGGCCGTGGCAGTCGTCGGCCGTCCCGCCGTCGATCGCGTCGTACCCGCTCGTGGCGCGCCCGCCGAACTCCTGGTGGGTGGTCCTGATGCCCGTGTCGATCACGTAGGCGGTCACGCCGCTCCCGGTGGCCGTGTACGAGTACGAGCCGTCGAGCGGGAGCGCACGCTGGTCGATCCGGTCCAGGTCCCACGTCGCCGGCGATTGCGCTTCGGAGATGGTGACGACCGTGTCCTGTTCCACGTAGGCGACGTCGGGCTCGCGGCTGGTGGCCAGCGCCTGCGCGGGGCTCATCCGGGCCACGTATCCGTGCAGCGCGGAGCCGAACACCATCCGCACCTGCCCGGCGGCCGAGGCCACGACGTCCCCGGTCATCGGGGCCGAGCCCCTGAGCACGACGATGTAGCGGCCCCGGACGGCGTTGGGATGCCGGATCAGACGGCCCCCGCGCGCGGACGCCGGCGTGATGCCGAGCGCGAACAGGCCGGCGACGAGGGACAGGGCGATGACGGCACGGAGACGGCGGCGAAGCATCCTGACGATTCCTCAGGTCAAGGGGTGTTCTGCGCGATTGTGGCCGCCCCGCCTGAGCCGGCACATCGGCCGAAGGGCTATGGCTCCTGCCGTGCCCGCCGAACGGCTACGGCCGTGAGACGTGGAGTGTGCCGAAGACCGATCGCGTCGCCCAGGTGGGGGAGGCGTCGCCGCCACCGCCTCGGCAGACGCGAGGCGGGCCCCCAGGACCTCGGCCGCACTCACCCGGTCCGGAGCGGCGAAGGTCTTGATGCGAAGCGGGCTCCCGGCCATCAGCCGGGCCCGAACGTCCTCGTCGGCCGGCGCCATCCGCGAGTCCGGAGGGACCATCCGCGTCCACGCAAGCGGGCTCGGCGTGCCGTCGGGCGACAGGACCGTCACGAGCGCCTCGCCGATCCCGCGCGAGCTCAGCGCCTCCTCGACGTCGTAGTGCTCGGTGACGGGGAACGTGCGCGCGGTCTTTCGCAGGTCGTCCGCGTCCGCGGGCGTGAACGCTCGAAGCGCGATGTTGGATCCGGTTGCCGAGTTGGCTCAGGACCCGTGTCGGGACGTCGGTCGGCGCGTGCGTCACGAAGAACACACCGACCCCCTTCGAGCGGATCAGGCGGGCGGTGAGCTCGATCTGTTCGAGGAGCGCGTCCGACGCGTCGTCGAACAGCAGGTGCGCCTCGTCGAGGAAGAACGCGAGCACCGGTTTGTCCAGGTCGCCGACCTCGGGCAGCATCGCGTACAGGCGCGCGAGCAGCCACAGCATGGACGTCGAGAACAGGTGGGGTCGGTCCATCGCGTCGGAGAGCTCGAGCAAGGTGATCACACCGCGCCCGCCTTCGGTCCGCGTCAGGTCGAACACGTCGAAGGCCGCTCCCCGAAGAACGCGCCGGCGCCGGCTCCTCGAGCCCCAGGATCGACCGGAGCACGACCCCGATCGACGCCCTCGAGACCCCCCCGTAGGTACCGAGCACCGGCCTGCCCTGATCCGAGCCCAGGAACCGCAGCGCCGTCCGGAGGTCGGAGAGGTCGAGCAGGGGAAGCTCGAGGTCGTCGCAGAGCCGGAACACGAGCGTGAGCACCGCGGTCTGCGTCTCGTTGAGGTCGAGAACCTTGGCGAGCAGGACCGGGCCGAAGGACTCCACCGTCGCCCGGCCGGGCGCGCCCAGCGTCCCGGTGAGCGAGAGGAGCTCGACGGCGTGCCCGCTCGGCTCCACCGTCCAGTCCAGCGAGGCCGCCCGCTCGGCGACCTTCGGGTCGCTCGCGTCGATCGGCTGTGCGAGCCCCGACAGGTCGCCCTTCACGTCGGCGACGAAGACCGGAACCCCGGCGTCCGAGAGCTGGCCCGCGATCACCTGCAGCGTCTTGGTCTTGCCGGTGCCGGTCGCGCCGGCCACGAGCCCGTGTCGGTTCACGGTCGACAGCGGTAGCCGAACGCGAACGTCGGACAGGACCTCGTCGGCCCGCAGGGGCGATCCGAGCGTCACGGCGGGCGGTCCCACGGGGTAGCCGGAGCGCATATCGGCCGCGAAGCGCTCGTCCACGGCGTGACGATAGCCCCGGGCGTGGGGGACGGCGCGACCGCGAGTCCGAGTCGCGTCGACCAGCAGTAGCATCGGATCCATGACGCCGAGCAGGCGATCACCGGCCGACAAGCCGGCCGCGAGGAGGGCACCGCCGAAGATGCCCAAGATGCCGAAGGCCGGTCCCAAGACCGTCGAGCGTTTCGAGGCCCTCGCCGAGGGCTTCGTGGCCCGCGGGGCGAAGCGGTCGCAGATGTTCGGCATGCCGGTGCTGAAGGCGGGGGACAAGGTGTTCGCGGGGACGTTCGGCGACGCGATGACGTTCAAGCTCGGCCCCGAAGACCTCGAGGAGGCCCGGACGAAGAGCGGCGTCGAGTCGTTCGAGCCGATGAAGGGCCGGCCCATGAAGGAATGGGTGCTGGTGCCGCTGACGCACGCGAAGCGCTGGCAGGACCTTGCCGAGCGGGCGTTCTCCTACGTGACGTAGGCGGCGCTAGTAGGCCGGCGAGTCGAGGATCTTCCGCGTGCGCTTGGCCATGCCCTCGAGCAGGCGGATCGAGAGGTTCGGCTCCTTGCGCAGGAGTTTTCGGAACTCGGAGCGTTCGATACGGATCGTCTCCAGCGGGGTGGCGGCGACCACGGTACGGGTTCGGGCGTCGCCGTCGAGCAGCGAGAGTTCGCCGAAGAAGTCTCCACGTCCGAGCTCGGCCTCCTTCTTCCCGGTCGGGGTCTTGCCCGCGACCACGGCCACCTTCCCGTTGGTGATCACGTAGAAGGCCTTCCCCGGGTCGCCGGCCTTCACGATCACCTGGCCCTCGGGGTAGATCCGCTCCTCCGACAGGTCCGCGATCCGCGTGAGATCCATGTGGGTGCATCCCTCGAACAGGGGCACCCTGGCGAGCAGGTTCACCATCGGACGCCGAGCGCTTGCCACGTTGGCATGCTCTCAGCAGACGGGGCGGGCTGCAAGCGCGGGGTCGTCGGCGGACGGATCGCCGTCCTCGTTCGGCCGATACTCTCCGAACCGATGGCGGGGGCGTTCCAGGGGTTGGCGGAGAGGCTGTCCAGATTCCTGTCCCGTCACCGGCTCCCGTCCTTCCTGTTCACGGCGGTGGCGCTGGTCCTGGTCGCGGACGCGGTCAGGCGTGCCTTGTCCGACTCCGACGCCGGCGCCGACGCGCTCACCTGGGCCGCCCTTGCGCTCATGGCGTACGCCGTCGTCGCCGTCCTGTTCCTGCAGCGGCGAGCACCCGACAACGTCCGCCTGGTCACCGCGTGGTTCATCGGCCTGTCTCCGGCCCTCTACGGCATGACGGCCACGATCGTGGGCTCGCCGCTCGTCGTGATGTGGATCGGCGTGGTGGTCGCGATCGGGCTCGTGGGGTGGGTGGCGCTTCGGGGCGCGTAGCACGACGCTCCTCTTCCCGCCCGAGGGCTACCATCCACCCATGGCCGGAACCGTCCGCTCGCTCATCGGTGGCCGTGCGGTCGACGACGCCCCGGGCGGCACGCTCCAGATCTCGAACCCTGCGCGCCTGGAAGACCTTGTGGCCCAGGCGCACCTCGGCGACGCCACCACCCTGGTCGAGGCGTGCGCCACTGCCAAGAGGGCCCAGCCCGCCTGGGCGAGCACCCCCGCTCCCGTCCGTGGAACCGCGATCCAGCGACTCGGGCGGCTCGTCGAGGACAATGCCGAGACGCTCGCCCGGATCCTGACGCGCGAGATCGGCAAGCCGATCGCCGAGTCCCGGGGTTCGGTCCAGGAGGTCGTGGACACCTGCACGTTCTTCGCGTCCGAGGGCCGGCGCCTCTACGGTATGACCGTCCCCTCCGAGCTCACCGACAAGCAGCTCTTCACCTTCCGCAACCCCGTCGGCGTCGCCACGATCGTGACCGCCGGGAACTTCCCGGTCGCCGTCCCATCGTGGTATCTGGTCCCCGCGCTGCTGTGCGGCAACGCCGCTGTCTGGAAGCCTGCCGAGTACGCGCCGGCAACCTCCGAGGCGCTCGCCCAACTCTTCCTGCACGCGGGGTTCCCGGCCGGCGTCTTCAACATGGTGCTGGCCGAGGGCCCCAGCACGTTCGACGGCCTGTCCCAGGCGCTCAACGCCGGCCTGGTCGACAAGGTCGGCTTCACCGGATCAAGCGACGTGGGGCGCCGGCTTGGCGAGCTGTGCGGGCGGCACCTCCAGTCGCCCTGCCTGGAGCTCGGCGGCAAGAACCCGCTCGTCGTGATGCCCGACGCGGACCTCGACCTGGCCGTCGAGGGCGCGCTGTTCAGCGGGTTCGGCACGGCGGGACAGCGTTGCACCTCGCTCGGCACACTCGTCGTGCACGAGTCGGTCCACGACGACTTCCTAGCGCGATTCACTCGCGCCGTCGCGGCCGCCGCGATCGGCGACCCGTTCCAGCCCGTCCTGTACGGGCCGATGATCTCGGAGCGCTTCTACGACCGTTTCCTCGGCTGGCTCGACTGGGTGCAGCCGCACCACGAGATCTCGGGCTCGACCGGCACCGGGCGGATCACGCGCGACAACCCCCGCGGGGGGTTCGTCGGTGATCCCGATGCCGGCCTGTTCGTCCACCCGACGATCGTCGACGGCGTCACGATGGATGACGACCTCTACAAGCAGGAGACGTTCGGGCCGATCGTGGGTGTGGCGACGTTCGGCGAGTTCGACGAGGCGATGGAGCTCGCCAACGGCCACGGCTACGGCCTCTCGGCCTCGATCTACACGAGGGACCCGCTCAACGTGTTCCGCTTCCGCGAGCGCATCTCGGCGGGCATGGTCAGTGTCAATAACTCGACCACCGGTGCGGAGGCGCACCTGCCGTTCGGTGGCAACGGTCGCAGCGGCAACGGCGCCCGACAGTCCGGCGTGTGGGTGCTCGATCAGTTCACGCGGTGGCAGGCGATGAACTGGGACTACTCGGGCGTCCTGCAGAAGGCGCAGATGGACGTCGTCGACCTTGCGGGCGACCCGTCGTTCCGCCTGTCCGAGCCGTGAGCGAGACCGTGCGAATCCGCGCGGGCCGGCTGCTCGACGTCGTTACCGGGGAGGAGCTGCGCGATCGGCTCGTCACGGTTCGGGACGACCGGATCGAGTCGGTGGCGGCGTTCGAAGGCGGCGCCGTCGACCTCGATCTGTCGAATCACACCGTCATGCCCGGCCTGATCGACTGCCACGCTCATCTGATCGGCCAGATCGAGAGTGGCCACGGCTACGCAGAGCTCATCACCCGTTCGGCCGCGCAGGAGGCGTTGTCGGGCGTTCGAAACGCCAGGGACACCGTGCTGGCAGGGTTCACAAGCGTTCGGGACGTGGGGACGTTCCGGGCGTTCGTGGACGTCGCGCTCCGCGAGGCGATCGATGCGGGGGACGTGCTCGGGCCGCGGATGATGTGCGCGGGCGCCTATGTGACGAGCTCAGGTGGCGGCGGCGACATCACGGGCCTGCCGCCCGATGTCGATGGGGCCGTCCCGCGCGACCTGCGGTTCGGCGTTGCGAACTCGGCCGACGAGGTCCGGCGCGCGGTGCGCGAGATCCTCCACGGCGGCGGCGATTTCATCAAGGTCATCGCGACGGGCGCCGCGCTCACGGAAGGCACCGTGCCGTCGGCCCCCGAGTTCACGGAGGCCGAGATCCGCGCGGCGGTGGAGGAGGCGGCCCTGTACGGCACGCACGTCGCCGCCCATGCCCACGGGGCAGAGGGCATCAAGCGCGCAGTGCGCGCCGGCGTGCGTTCGATCGAACACGGCTCGTTGATGGACGACGAGTCGATCGCGCTCATGACCGAGCGCGGCACGTACCTCGTCGCCGACATCTGGATGGGCGACTGGACGATCGAGCATGGCGAGCGAGACGGCTGGTCGACGGACGTGATGCGCAAGCTGCGCAAGACGACGGACGTGCAGCGGGAGGGGTTCGAGAAGGCAGTCACGGCCGGTGTGAAGTTGGCCTTCGGGACCGACAGCGGGACCTACCCGCACGGGATGAACGCACACCAGTTCGCATCCATGGTCAAGCACGGCATGACGCCGATGGAGGCGATCCGCTCGGCCACGGTGGTCGCGGCCGAGCTGATGGGCTGGCGTGACCGCGTAGGCTCGCTCGACCCCGGACTGTTCGCGGACCTGGTCGCGGTCGAGGGCGACGTCCTGTCCGACGTCGACCTGCTGACCGACATAGCCCTGGTGATGAAGGGCGGGCGCGTGCTTGCCGCTGGATGAGCCCGGTTTCCCTCCGGGCGCCGTCCGGCGGTACGCTTCGGGTCTCGAACGATGTGGTTCCGGAAGGAGCGGCGGCGATGAAGACCTGCCCGTACTGTGCTGAGGAGATCCAGGACGCGGCGATCAAGTGCCGCTGGTGTGGATCGTGGCTCGTGGACGAGATCCCGGCCACGGCGGAGGGGCCGCCCAGGCGCGCCGCCGCCGTATTCGAGGAGCCAAGGCCCGAAGACGAGCCAAAGGCCGAACAGGAGATGGAAGCCACCCCCCCGCAGGCGACGACGATGGCGCCGGGGTCGACCACGGAGCCGGAAGCCGAACCCGCGCCGGCTTCGGAAGCCGAACCCGCGCCGGCGGCCGTCACACCGCCCGTGGCGGAAGCGAAGATCGAATTCACGCACACGGGGTCGCGGTACCTGCTCGGATACGCTCCGGATCACTTCGGCATCTGGGACCGGAACACGCCACAGCAGCCGGTCGAGACGTTCCCGCGCAACGACGACGGCTGGGCGGCCGCCTGGGCGCGCTACTCGTCGATCGAGTCGAGCTGGATGGACCTCCGCACCGGTCAGAAATCGGGGTAGCGCGCTCGACGTCGAGAGGGATCGAGGTCGCGACCGCCGTCGGCCGGCTGTCCGATCCGAACCGGATCACACAGATCCGGCCGAGCCATCAACCCAGGGCCGAACATGATGGGCCATCTGACGTAGTGAATCCGTATTGACCGTCCTTGGGGGCCAAACAATCATCGGGGAGCGCGACGGAGGCGACGGGGGAGGACGCGATGGCTCGTTCAAGACGATCCGAAGGAACGAAACACGCAGGGGTGTCGCTCTCCTCCGCCGTGCTAGCCGCCTCTTTCGCGTTCGTTCTGTATCAGGCCCCGTCGGCGTCCGCTGCTCCGATCACAGCTGGCTTATGGCACATGGACGAGACTTCGGGAACGACCGCGCATGACAGCTCCGGGCTTCAGAACAACGGCACCCTCACCAACGTCGCCTTCGTCACGCCCGGCTTTGATGGGACGGGGGGCGCGTACGCGTTCAACGGAACGAGCGCGAAGGTCACGATTCCCAACTCGGGTAGCCTGAACCCCGGCGCCCAGAACATCACCATCACGGTTCACGTGAACTTCACCGCACTGCCGGGCTCAGTCGGTGACTACGACCTCGTCCGCAAGGTTGGCTCGGGAACCTTCTACAAGATCGAGATCTCCGGGAAAGGACAGGCGGTGTGCTTGTTCAGGGGCACGACCGCCAAAGGCAAGGTCGCGTTCGGGCCCGCACTGAACGACGGGAGTTGGCACTCGATCACCTGTGTCAAGGCGTCGGGATCGGTGACAGCCATCGTCGACGGCCAGTCGAGCTCGAGGGCCTTCACCGTCGGTTCGATCTCCAACTCCATCCCGCTGGTGCTCAGCGGCAAGAAGACGGGTACGGACGATCTGTACCACGGCTTGATGGACGAGGTGAGCATCGGCTTCGGTTAGGCCGACACTCACCCACTCGTCCCAACATCCCCGACGAGCACCGCTCGCGGCCCTCCGGGTTACGCGTCCGGCTCGGCCTCGCGCGCCTTCCGCGCGTGTCGGAAGCCGAGGAAGGCGAGCACCAGTAGCGCCACCGCCGCGACGAACGCGACGATCGCGCCGTACAAAGCGAACGTGCCCATCGTCGCGAACGCGTAGCCGTAAAGAAGGAGGCCGCGCAGCGTCTCGCCCTGGAACAGCGTCGCCTTCTGCGCGGCCAAGGTCTGGCAGTCGGCAGACTCAGCGGCGGTCGGGTCCGAGCAGGATGCGAGGTATTCGCCGCTGACCTCCGAGTACGTCTTGCCGCCCGCGACACCGGAGAGGTGGACGGCGATGAAGTGATCGGCGTAAGCCCGGGCTTGGTTCCCGGTGGTCATCGGTTGGCCGGCGTACGGCTCGAGCGCTGCCTTGTCCTCGGCCGGGAGATCGGCCAGGCCGGTCTCCTCGGTCGGCATCGTGATCTTCTGGGCGGCGAGCTGGTCGTGGACCTGGCTGGTGATGAAGATGTTCGCCCAGAGGAGCAGTCCGCCCCCCACGAGGAGCACGACGGCGAGGATGAGCCCCCCGATCGAGATGAGTCTGTCGAGTGTGGCACGCATGCAACATCCCTCCCCATGCCTGTGAACAGTGGAGCGGGCGACGGGAATCGAACCCGCACCACCAGCTTGGAAGGCTGGAGCTCTACCATTGAGCTACGCCCGCGGGTGAGGGAAGCCTAGCAACCTCAGGAGACCGCCCGGGCGATCCCGGTCGCCGCGGCCGCCAGGATCACGACGACGATCAGCGGCGCCTTCCGCCAGATCGCGAGGCCGGCGACGGCGACGCCGATCACGCGCTCGTCCACCGCCAGCGACTGGCCCTGTCCGAACGTCTGCACCGCGATCAGCGCGCCGAAGAGGGCCGGAGCGAGCAGGTCGATCACGCCGGCCAGCCTCGGTGGCAGCGGCCGGCCGCCCAACAGCACCGGACCTGCGGACTTGATCGCCACCGTGCCGACCCCGACGAGCGCGACCACGAGCCAGACCTCGATCATCGCCTCAGCCCCAGGAGACACGCGGCGCTCGCGGCCACGATCGGCACGCCGGCCGGCGCGAACGGGGTCAGCGCGAGCGCGATCCCGGCCCCGAGCAGCGCCGCGACGACATGGCGTCGGTCCTTGGCGATCGGCACGAGCAGCCCGAGGAACAACGCGGCGAACGCCGCGTCGAGGCCAAGCGTGGCCGGGTCGCCGAGCGCCCGGCCGAGGATCGCGCCGACCGCGGTCCCGGCGACCCACGCGACATACAGCATCAACCCGGCACCGAACAGCACGCGCCGGTTGAACTTCCCCTCGCCCTCGGCCGCGATCGCCCATGACTCGTCCACGACCAGTTGGGCGTGCAGGAACCTTGTCCATGGGCTGCCCGTCAGCCACGGCGCGACCGAGATCCCGATCGGACCGTACCGCAGGTTCAGCAGGAGCGCCGCCGCGACCGCGGCCGCCACCGTGCCACCGTCCCCGAGTACGGACACCGAGGCGAACTGCGCGGAGCCGGCGAACGTCGTGGCCGACATCACGATCGGCGCAAGCCACCCGAACCCGGCCGCGCGCGCAAGTACGCCGAACGAGATGGCGAATCCGAGAACGGCGACCAACAGGGGAGCCATGGCCCGGACCCCGTCGCGAAACGTGCGTTCGGCCATGACCCACGTTAGCAACCGTCCGACGGGGGCCTACCGCCGTTCGGCTCGCTTCATGAGGCCCCCGAGCCCCGAGTGAGTACAGTGCCGCCGTGGAGATCCCCTTCCGCCTGGTCGACGTGTTCACCCCGGTGCCGATGTCCGGCAACCAGCTCTGCGTGGTTCCGGACCCGATCGACCTGAACGGATCGACGATGCAGGCGCTCGCCAAAGAGATCGGGTTCTCGGAGACGACGTTCGTGACCGAGGCGGAGGGCGACCGTTACGCGATGCGCATCTTCACACCAGATGCAGAGCTCCCGTTCGCCGGCCACCCGACCCTCGGGACGGCGTTCGTTCTCGTGAGCGAGGGGCGAGTGACCTCGCCCGGAACGCAGAGGACAACCGCCGGCGAGGTCCCGGTCGAGGTGGACGTCGCGTCGAATTCGGCCTGGATGACGCAGCTCCCGGTCGTGTTCGGACGCGTGTTCGAGGACCGAGCACTGATCGCTCGGGCGATCGGACTCGAGCCCGACGACCTGGTTTCCGAACTGCCCGTGCAGACCGTCACGACCGGCCTGCTCTGGACGATCGTTCCTGTGCGGGACGGGGCGCGCCTGGGTCGCGCCCAGCGCGACGGGCGGGCGCTGGGGGAGGTGGCCGCGATCTCCGGCGACGAGGGCCTGTACCTGTTCGCGGTCACCGGTGGAGGCGTCACGGCCCGGATGTTCGACGCCGGGCACGGGATCGGGGAGGACCCGGCCACGGGCTCGGCGGCCGGGCCGCTCGGGGCCTATCTGGCCGAACACCACCTGGCCGGCATGCCCGGCTCGATCCTGGTCCGACAGGGCGAGCGCGTCGGGCGGCCGAGCGAGCTTCTCGTCGAGGTTCGGGGCGAGCGGAGCGGCGGCTGGCGCGTGCGTGTGGGCGGCGGCGTGCACGTGGTGGGCTCGGGAGCGTTCCGGCTCTAGGGCCTGCCTCGACGGAACGAGAGGCGCACCCGTAGGCTCTGTGCCGTGCGCGTCCGGGTCGTCGTCCTGCTGGTGCTCATCACCGGCAGCCTTGCCTGGGTGGGAACCCAGGCGCTGTCGGGGAACCTCGTCTACTACGTGACGCCGACCGAGCTTCTCCACCAGCAGCCCGCACCCGGCGAGCGCCTGCGCCTCGGCGGCCAGGTCGTCCCGGGCTCGGTCCACGACGTCGCGAACGGCGTCGATTTCGTCGTGACCGACGGGACGACGCGCATGACCGTGATCCATACGGGCTCGACACCGGCGCTGTTCAAGACCGGCAGCGGGGTGGTCCTCGAGGGGACCTACGGGCCCGACGGCGCGTTCCACTCGGACACGATGCTGGTCAAGCACAACGAGCAGTACCGGCCGCCAGCCCCGGGCGAGACGCCGTCGCCCGCCCCCATCGGCTGATGCCCGCCGTCGTCGGAACGATCTCGCTCGCGCTGGCGCTCGCGCTGGCGTTGTACGGGGCGACGGCGGCGATCGTCGGCGTTCGGACGGGGCGCCCGAGGGTGGTCGAGAGCGCGCGTACCGCCGCCTACTCGCTGCTCGCGCTCGTGGTCGTCGCGAACCTCGCGATGCTCGCCGCGCTGCTCGCGAACGACTTCTCCATGAAGTACGTCGCGCTGAACTCCAGTCGCGAGACGCCGACGTTCTTCAAGGTGCTCGCGCTGTGGTCGGCGGACGAGGGCTCGTTGTTGCTGTGGAACCTCGTCCTGGCCGGTTACCTCGCGGCGGTCGCCTTCCGCTTCCGTCGCACCCGTCCCCAGACGCTCCCGTGGGCGCTCGCGGTGTTGTTCGGGGTCTCGGCCTTCTACCTGGTCCTGGTGCTCGGCCCGACGACGCCGTTCGCCACGCTGGCGACGGCGCCGGCCGACGGGCGAGGCCCGCTCCCGCTCCTGCAGAACCATCCGCTGATGGCCGCGCACCCGCCGATGCTGTACCTGGGGTTCATCGGGTTCACCGTGCCGTTCGCGTTCGCGATCGCGGCGCTGATCACCGGCAGGGTCAGCGACGCGTGGATGCGCATCACGCGACGCTGGACGATCGCGGCCTGGATCTTCCTCACGCTGGGCCTCACGCTCGGGGCCCTCTGGTCCTACAGCGTCCTGGGGTGGGGCGGCTACTGGGCCTGGGACCCGGTCGAGAACGTCGCGGTGCTGCCGTGGCTGACCGGCACGGCGTTCCTGCACTCCGTCATGGTGCAGGAGCGGCGAGGGATGCTGAAGATCTGGAACCTGTCGCTGATCGTCGGGACGTTCGCGCTCACGGTGCTGGGGACGTTCCTCACGCGCGGCAGCATCCTCGCATCGGTGCACACGTTCGCCGAGTCGATCGTCGGCCCGCTGTACCTGGTGTTCCTCACCGTCGTGCTCCTCGGCGGATTCGGACTGATCGCGTGGCGGCGCGAGGCGCTCCGCGGCGGGTCCACGCTCGACACGCCGCTGTCGCGCGAGAGCGTGTTCCTGGGCAACAACGTCCTGTTGCTCGTGCTTACGTTCACGGTGCTGGTCGGGACGATCTACCCGCTGCTCGCCGAGGCGGTGACGAACCGGAAGGTCTCGGTCGGCTCTCCGTTCTTCAACCTGAACACGGCCCCCGTCGCGCTCCTGCTGCTGTTCCTGATGGGCATCGGGCCGCTCCTGCCGTGGCGGGCGGCGTCGCTGTCGGCGGTGCTTCGCCGGCTGCAGGTGCCCCTTTGGGTCGCGGCGATCGTGGCGTCGTCGCTCGCGATCGCGGGCGCCGGGGCGGCGGGGGTCGTGGTGTTCGGGCTGGCCGCGTTCGTCGCGACGGCCACCGTGGTCGAGATGGTGCGCGGCGTCCGGTCGCAGCGACGAGCGCACGGGTTGTCGGTCCCGGCCGCGACGCGGGCGGCCGTGGCGAGGAACCATCGCCTCTACGGCGGGCTGGTGGTCCACCTCGGGTTGATCGTGGCCGTCGTCGGGGTGTCCTGGGCGGCCCTGTCCGACCGCTCGTCGGAGGTCTCCGTCGAGAGGGGGGACGTCGTGCATGCGCAGGGGTACGACCTGCGTTTCGACGGCATGTCGGCGCGCGATGAGCCGCAGCGCCGGGTGCTGGTGGCCGATCTCACGGTCCTCGACCCCGAGAGCGGCGAGGAGATCGTCCGGCTCCACCCCTCGCTGAACCTGTATCCGGCCTCGTCCGAGCCGATCGGCACGCCGTCGATCCGGATCGGCACGCCGTTCAATGGCATGGTCGACCTGTACGCGTCCCTCGTAACCGTCGAGAACCGGTCGCGCGCGACGTTCCGGTTCTTCGTGAATCCGGGGATCGGCCTGCTCTGGCTCGGGGGCCTCGTGATGGCGGTCGGCGGCGTCGTGGCTGCGTGGCCGATGCGCCCGATATCGGCGGCCGCGGCCGGACGCGAACCGGTCACCGAGGCGCGCGAGGAAGTACGCGTGTGAGCACGGACGCTCCCTCCGAACGGGGACGCCTCGAGACCGACGAGGCAGGGGAGGTCGCCGAGCCGCAACGCCGGCGCTCGAGGATGCGCGCGATCGCCGTCGTCCTCGTCCCGCTTGTCCTGTTCGCCCTGCTGCTCGCGTCCGGTCTCGGGAAGGATCCACGGGCCCTCCCGAGTCAGCTGATCGGTAGGCCGGCGCCGACGTTCTCGCTCCCGCGGCTGGATACCGACGGGCCGATCGCCCTTCACGACCTCGCCGGTCAGGTGGTCGTCCTGAACTTCTGGGCATCGTGGTGCCTGCCGTGCCGCCAGGAGCATGACGACCTCGAGTTGGCGTGGGATCGATACCGCGACCGCGGCGTCGTCGTGCTCGGTGTGTTGTACGAGGACACGCCCCAGGGCGCGATGGGGTTCAGGCGGGAGCTCGGCGGAGACTGGCCGATCGCCGACGACCCGGGCTCGAAGACCGCGATCGAGTACGGCGTGTTCGGCGTGCCCGAGACGTTCGTGATCGCCCCCGACGGGACGATCGCGGCCAAGACGACCGGGGCGGTCACGTACGAGTGGCTCACCGACGAGATCGAGGCCGCGCTCCGAAAGGGGAACCTCGAGTGAGCGGTCGCGCGCGCTCGATCGCGCTCATCGTCGGCGCGGTGGTCGTGGTCGGGCTCGCGGCGCTGCTCGCGTCGACCCGGACCGGCCGAACCGAGTCGCTGGCGGACCGCGCACACGAGATCGCCGCGGGCCTGCGCTGTCCCGTGTGCCTGAACCTATCGGTCGCCGACTCGCCCTCGCGCTTGGCGGAGGAGATGCGCACGGAGATCACGACGAGGCTGCGCGCCGGCCAGAGCCCCGAGCAGATCCGCGCGTTCTTCATCGACCGGTACGGCGAGTGGATCCTGCTCGAGCCGCCGCGCGCCGGCCTCAACTGGGTGCCGTGGGCGGTGCCGATCGTGGCGCTCGTCGCCGGGATCGCGATCTGGATGATGGTGATCCGGCGGCGGGAGCCGGGCCGTGACCAGGGGCCGGCGGGCACCGATCCGGATCTCTCGCGCGACGAACGCGAACGCATCGACCGCGAGCTCGCCGATCTGCAGGAGCCGGGATGAACCCGATCGCGCTCTCGTTCGCGGTCGGCGGCCTCGTGCTGATCGCGGGGGCCGGAGTGATCTCGGGGTTCATGCGCGAGGCGCCCGCCCCGATCGAGCCGCCCGGGGATCCGCTCGAGGATCGGAGGGC
>Ga0126377_10001482_pt1 | contig 15480 bp, 13 predicted proteins | sample PanSoiMetPlot_22_FD_92647 | JGI IMG/M metagenome (GOLD analysis project Ga0126377, IMG submission 92647) | Tropical forest soil microbial communities from Panama - MetaG Plot_22 | ecosystem: Environmental > Terrestrial > Soil > Tropical forest > Bulk soil | place: Panama | collected 2016-02-17
GAGCGCATCGGCGGCTTCGGCGGCAAGAGCGACCTGCTGGCCAATTATCAAACCTTCCTCGGCGACACGAATTTTCTGGAGAAGGATTTCGCGCGCTATTACGCCGTCACGCCCGCGACGATACACGCGGCGGCGCGGCGCTGGCTGCACGACGGGCGCGCAGTGATGCGCGTGACTCCGATGCCGAAATACGCGGCTGGCAATGAGGCGGCGGGCTTCGACCGCACGAAAATGCCGTCGCTCGGCGAGGCCGCCAATCTCGCCCTGCCGTCGCTCCAACGCGCGAAGCTCTCCAACGGTCTCGAAGTCGTACTCGCGGAGAGCCACAAGGTTCCGGCGGTACAGTTGAATCTGATCGTGCGCGGCGGCTGGTCGGCCGACCCGAAGTCGAAGCTCGGCCTTTCGTCCTTCACCGCCGCGCTACAGACCGAAGGCACGGCGACGCGCTCCGCCCTGCAGATCAGCGATGACTCCGAACGGCTCGGCGCGCAGCTCGGCGCAGGGTCTTTCCTCGACAGCGCGACCGTCAGTTTGAACGCGCTCAAGTCGCGGCTGGAGCCTTCGATCGCGCTGTGGTCCGACGTGATCCTCAATCCTTCGTTCCCTGAGGCCGAAATCGAGCGCAAGCGCCAGCAGACGCTCGGGCGTATTTTCTTCGAAAAGGGTGTCCCGGAGGCGCTCGCCGCGCGCATCATGCCATTATTGCTTTACGGCGACGGCCACCCTTACGCCCAACCGCTTACTGGCTCCGGCACGCCCGAATCGGTCAAGGCTTTCACGCGCGACGACCTCGTCAACTATCACCGCGCCTGGTTCAAGCCGAACAACGCCACGCTGGTCGTGACCGGCGACACGACGCTCAAGGAGATCACGCCACTACTCGAAAAGGCCTTCGCCGCCTGGAAGCCGGGCGAGACCCCGAAGATCGTCATCCCGCCGCGCGAACAGCCGAAGCAGACGATCGTTTATCTGATCGACAAGCCCGGCGCGGCGCAATCGGTCATCATCGGCGGCCACCTGCTCGCGCCGCGCAGCGACCCCGACTGCACGCCCTTCGAGGTCCTCAACGCCATCCTCGGCGGCCAGTTCACATCGCGCATCAACATGAACCTGCGTGAAGAGAAGGGTTACACCTACGGCGCGGGGACATTCCCGTTCATGGCCAAAGGGCAAGGTCTTCTAGGCGTGTTCGCGCCGGTGCGGACGGACGTGACGAAGGAGTCGCTGCAAGAGCTGATGAAAGAGGTGCGCGAGATTCGCGATTCGCGGCCCCCGACAATTGACGAGGTGAAATTCGCGCAGAGCAACTTGACGATGTCGTTGCCGGGCCAGTACGAGACGGCGGACGGGATCGCGGGCAAGATCGGCGACATCGTGACCTACGGCCTGCCGGACGACTTCTACTCGAAGTACCCGGCGGCGGTTAAGGCGACGACGCCCGAAGCGCTGACTGCGCTGGCGAAGAAGTGGCTGCTGCCCGGGCAAATGATCCTGCTCATCGTAGGCGACCGCGCCGTGATCGAGCCCAAGATCAAGGAACTGAATCTGGGCCAGATCAATTACATTGACGCGGACGGCAAGCCCGTCAAGTGAACTCGGCCGTTGGAGCGGATTGCTCGCCCGGAACGTGACAGTAGCCCGACCGTGAGGGAGGGCGCAATCTCCAAATTCGCGCCCTCCCTCACGGTCGGGCTACCGCCACAAGCGCCCACAGCGGGCGTGCGACCCGAGGGGGCATTAATCAAAACAATGAACGATACATATTCCGACAGCGAAAAATCTCCTGAACAGCTCAATTCCCGACATGCTCTGGGCCAACTGCTCAACGACATGATCAGTTTCCCCGAGCGGCGCACGGAGATAGCGCAGAACATAGAAAACACTTTCGGCCAGTGTAAGGCCGTGCTGACGCTCGACATGAGCGGCTTCTCCCGAACCACCCAACAGCATGGGATAATCTCCTTCCTGCTGATGATCCATCAGATGCAGTTGATTTGCAGGCCCTGCGTCGAACACTTCGGGGGAACGGTGATCAAGACTGACGCCGACAACCTGTTCTGCCTGTTCGACACGGTCGCGGACGCGGTGAGGGCCAGCCAGGAAATAATCTCTCGCCTCAACGCCGCAAATACGGTTCTCCCCGCGGACCGTCAGCTATACGTCGCGTTCGGCATAGGGTATGGAAAAATCCTGAATATCGGTGATGAAGACATATTCGGCGACGAGATGAACCTGGCATGCAAACTAGGCGAAGACATTGCGGAGAAGGGAGAGATATTGTTGACCCCTGCCGCAATGGCCGAGCTGAATGGATCGGGCATGGCCATGCGCGAGGGCGCGATCAGCATATCGGGGATACATCTCAACTACTATTATGTCGAAGGATAAAGGAGGTAGTTATGGGACGATCAACACGATTGCTGGCTCCAATTTTGGCGACCCTGCAGATGATTGCGGTCGGAGCTATCCGGGAGCAGGACAAAGATAAAAAACAGACCTCCGTACCTATAGCGACGGTAAGGGCGAGAAACCGAAGGTAAGGATGTGGCGCCTTTGAAGGCGATGTCAGAACGAGTCGAAGAGCGGGTTCGCGACTGGGGCGTCGCTGTCCAGGACACGCTGGAGACTGAGAGTTCTTTTATAACGTTCGGCAATCGCGGCAATCAGCCTGTCGTACTCAAAGTGATACGACAACTCGGAGACGAGTGGCGATGCGGAGCCGTGATGGCTGCGTTCGACGGAAGGGGAATGGCGCGGGTTTATGAATACGGCGAGGGCGCCGCGCTGCTCGAAAGGTTGAACCCGGGGACTCAGCTCGCAAGCGTTGTCCTCGATGGCCGAGACGAAGAGGCGACGGAGATCCTGGCTGATGTGATTGACCGAATGTCCCGTCCGTGTGAATCATCGGATGAACCATCGCGCGACGCGTTGAAATCGTTCGCCAGCGCGCAGGATTGGGGAAAAGGGTTTCGGCGCTATCTGGCGAGCGGCAATCGTCAAATCCCAGCCAGTCTTGTCGAGCAGGCTCAGCAATCGTATTTTGATCTCTGCGCGTCGCAACAAGGCGTCAGACTCCTTCACGGTGATCTTCAACACTACAACGTTCTGTTTGATTCTGATCGCGGCTGGTTGGCCATCGACCCGAAGGGCGTGATAGCTGAAGTTGAATACGAAATCGGGGCCAGTCTTCGGAATCCGTATGAAAGACCTGGGCTGTTCGCCTCTGCTGAGACGGTCGAGAAAAGGCTCAGGTGTTTTGAAGCTAAATTGAAACTGAACTCCGACCGGGCGTTAGCCTGGGGATTTGCCCAGGCGGTTCTGTCGGCCATCTGGTCAGTTGAAGATGGATTCGCAGTGGACGCCGGAAATCCTTCTCTCAGACTGGCCAAGGCGATCAGGCTAATCCTGAAATAATCCTGGCGGAATCGAATGCTAAAGTCGGCTCGCTTGTATAGCGTCACAATAGCGCTATCGCTCGCGGTACTGATTCGGGCGCCTATTTGAAGATCGCAAAATTTTCTGAGCGCAACATCAACATCGACCAAGAGGACAGGAGAGAACAATGATCGAGGAAGAGATCGAGGTACGCGCAACTGACGGGACATCCGACGGCGTTCTTTTTCGACCTGAAGGTGAGCGCCGCTTGCCCGGCGTCATCTTTTTGACCGACATCGGCGGCGTACGCCCGGCGACGCGCGACATGGCGTGGCGGCTCGCCGCGGAAGGATATTGTGTGCTGATGCCCAATGTGTTCTACCGATCGGGGCGGCCTCCGTTGTGGGACTTCCCGAGACGCCTCGGAGAAGAGCGGACGATGAAGCGGATAGCAGAGCTGTCTGCCCCGGTTACTCCGGAAGCCATGGAGCGCGACGCCTCGGATTATGTCGAATTCCTGTCGGCCCAGGATTCGGTCGGCGAGGGCGCGATGGGCGTCGTCGGTCACTGCTTCACGGGCGCAATGGCGCTGCGAACCGCCGCCGCGCGCCCGGACAGAATCATCGCCGCCGCTTCGTTTCACGGTACGAGGCTCTTCATCGACGACCCCAAAAGCCCGCACCTGGTCCTGCCGCGCGTCAATGCGCGTCTCTATTTCGCGCACGCCGTCGAGGACAACACCATGCCCAAAGAAGCCATTGAGAAGTTCAACCGCGCGCTCGAAGCCTGGGGTGGCAGATACGAGAGCGAAGTCTATGAAGGCGCTTATCACGGTTGGACCGCGCCTGACAGCCCGGTACATAACGAATCCCAGGCCGAACGCGCTTTCAAGAAACTGACTGAGCTGTTCGCAGAAACGTTGAAGTAGCCGCAATAAGCGATAAACGAATCAAGATTGGAGGACCCGCAAGCCAATGTTAATACGAACAGCAAAACTGTTCGGCGCCGCGATTGGTATCATGGGCTGCATGCAGTTTGCAGTGGCTCAATGCAGGAAAGCGAAGGATGAGGATATTCCGCTTGCCCAGTCCGGCGTCGCCATCGAAGGGTTGGATTCCGCTCCGGACATGCTAGCCGTCCTACTCAAGAAAGCCGCTGTGCTTGGCCTGGACGACATCCGGCTCTACGAGCAGCCGATGCAGGAATTCAACATTCCGAAGAAGTTCGACTCGATCTTCATCGCGGGCGGGACGTTTCAGCTTCTGATCCCTTATGAGGACGCTCTCGCATGTTTGAGATGCGCACATCAACATCTTCGAGATGACGGCTCCTTATTGATCGATGTATTCGTGCCCTGGGACGACATCCAAAGCGGCTCCTCTTCCAATTATCGCGTCGTCAGAGATTCCACGCGCGAGGACGGCTCGCGCGGCATCGTAATGGAGCGATTCGAGATTGATATACCCGCGCAGGTAAAGAAGGGGACGTATCGCTACGAGTTCTATAAAGATTCCAGGCTCACCGACTGTTTCGTCAAAGACCTCTGGGTTCGCTGGTATTGGAAAGATGAGTTTTTGAAATTGCTGACCGCCGCCGGTTTCTCGAAAGTTCAGACTCTCACGGATTCAAGTTTGTATCAGGAAGGGCATGTTTACGTCTTCAGAGCGCACAAGTAGCAGCGCAAACAGCGCATCTGAGCCGCATAGCCATGGGTTTTGGATAGAAGGCAACGTCCTCTCGGATCGCGAATGTGATGGCCTTATCGAGGCTTTGCCGATGAACTTGCGGGGGCGCAGCCGCGCGGGCGCTCGACATTTGATGTCCGTTCCCGCGATCGAGGCGGTGGCGAAAGATGAACGGCTGCTTCGGATCGCCGTGCGCGCGCTAGGAGACAGCGCAGTTCCATTTCGGGCGACGCTCTTCGACAAGTCCGCGCGGGCGAATTGGCTGGTCGTCTGGCATCAGGATACGGCGCTGCCGCTCGAATCGCCGAACGATTCGGCGGAATGGGGGCCGTGGTCGCGGAAGGCCGGAATTCTCTATGCGCACGCGCCAGCCTGGGCGTTGTCCCGCGTTCTCGCTCTGCGGATTCATCTTGACGCCTCAACAAGCGAAAACGGCCCGTTGCGGGTTATTCCAGGGTCGCATCTGACAGGTGTGCTGAGCGATGACGAAATCCTCGGCCTTGCGAGAACACAAGAAAATGTAGAGGCGCTTGTTCCGCGTGGCGGAGTGTTGGCGATGAGGCCGCTGCTCGTCCACTCATCGTCGAAAGCGCTTGGCGGCGCGCCGAGGCGCGTGCTCCATATCGAGTACGCAGACACGCTCGACCTGGAACCTGGATTGCGGCTGGCCATCACATAACAGAGCGAATATACTTACAATCGTTCCACAACACCCCCTTTCATCGTAGTCAACCTCAGATAAGAAATACCTCCAAGGAGTCGGCGCAATGAAAATCTTTGCTATCCTAGCTCTATGCCTGATTTTGGCGCCGAAGGCGCTTTCACAGGATAAAGATGTATTAGAGTTTAAAGCCGAGTTCGAATTTCCAGAACAGCAGGACAGCATCTGGTGGAGCCGGGCGGTGGACAATGAAACAAAGCTGGTGGCGCTTGGGTGGCGTAACATCCAATTGGTGGATCTTGAAAACGCCAGGGCGCTTGAATCGCGCCCGGTCAAGTTACCTGAGTTTCGCATGAGATTTGGTTTTTATATGACAAGGGATTGGATTATCAGCCCCGACGGGCGGAAAATGCTCATAGCCGGGCATCGTGACGCCAAAGTCGGATCCAAACATGTGGCCTGGATCTGGGACCTGCAAAAAGGGGAACGACTTGCCGTGTTGGATAAAGGCAATGACACGATTGTCGCGGGTGAGTGGAGCAAAAATGGAAAAACCCTTGTTACTAACGTCAGCCAAGACTATAGAAGTCTGAAGGAGACTTCATTCTGGGACGGTGAAACCTTTGCTCATCGCTTTTCCGCGTCTATGCCTGAAATAAACTGGTGGAGCATCAGCGATGACGGGAAACGGTTCATGGCGGCTCTGGGTAGAACAAGTAATCCCATTTTTCTACGCTTTAAGGGAGATAAGATCGGAAGCCTCAATGTTTGGGAAACAGATACTGGAAAAATCCTGCAGGAAGCGCCGGTGGGCCTCAATACCGGGACACTTCACAGCTTCGACAAGAGCGATAAAGTATCGATAAGTCGTGACGGAAAGCTTCTGGCTTTTATACGACACTACAAATCGAAGGACCCTGACGCCAGGTTAATAGTGTGGGAACTCAACGGGGAGATCCGTCAAAAATATGAGATAAATATGGACCCGAATATTGACAGTCCCAGGGTATCGCTCAGTCCTGACGGAAAGCGCCTGGCTCTGGTGGAGGGGAAGGTGACACGAATATATGACGCCCAGACAGGAGAGAAGAGATTTGAATTGCAGGGTTCGGATTTGCCTTTCGCATGGCTGGACGATAACAGGGTCCTTTTATTCGTGAGATCCAGGGGTAAAGTCTTCAACGTGAGGGAATATCTTGAAGGCATCGATATTGCAAGCGGGAAGATGCTGTATCAGCAGGAGTTGATCTTCAGGAACCGCGATGAAACAGAATCGGAAGATGACAAAATACTCGGCCCTACGCATGGGACTGTCATCCTACCCCATCCTGATGGCAAAATATTCCTCACATATATCGGCGACAGGATCAAGATTTTTGACGCTCAGACAGGCGAGTGTTTGCAGACAATCGATACCTCGATTTGGAGGGCGGGTTGGTCAGGAGACGGCAAAGCGCTTTATGTCATCAGCGCTGGTAGACGAAGAGTGTCGATATGGAAGTGGACTGGAAATTGGCGACCGAGGCGTTCGCAATAGGCCAGCGGCGTGGGGCGTCGATTAGGCGAGCGCTTGCTGAATGAACTGGAGGCGATGGGGGTGAGCTTTATCACTTGCTACATCGTCGCCAACTGCGAAGAGGAGTTCTACCAGTCTCTTGGCCTTCATGAGAACGAAGGGCATTTAATCTATTGTAGAGATAAGCGCCCGTATGTTCAGAGTTGATAAGCCGATCTATTGCATACGCCCAGGGCCTCCCGTATACTCCCCCCAATCTCAAATTCGCACGCCTTAATCATAAAAAAGTTTCGTGGCATTACTTTTTACGCGCCACCAGAGAGATAACCACATGAGTGATTCGGCAATAGACTTGTCCGTCAGGGAGCAGGCGGCAAAGGCGCAACTAGACGCCAACGTGCGCGAGATCGTGGAGTGGCATTTCAATCCCGAGACGGGATGCCCATTCTGGCTGGATTTCGCGGCCAGGCTCGGCTGGGATCCGAGGCGCGAGATCGCCTGCTTTGAAGACCTCAGGAAGTTCCCACCGTTTCAGGACGAATGGTTGCGCGGGGGGCCGGTAAGGCGATGGCTTCCGAAGGGGTTGGAAGGCAAGCCTCTCTTCACTTTCGAGACCGGCGGGACAACTGGCGTGCCTAAGAGTCGTCTGCAGATCGAAGATTTTCGCACCGACTATGAAATTTTCAGCGAGACGCTACCCGATGAGTTTTTTCCGCGCGGCGCCAACTGGCTGATGCTCGGGCCGTCTGGGCCGCGCAGGCTGCGGCTGGCGGTCGAGCACCTGTGCCAGTATCGCGGCGGGATCTGTTTTTGCGTCGACCTCGACCCGCGCTGGGTGATCAAGTTGATCAAATGGGGCGAGTTCGCCGCCCTGGAGAAATACAAAGCCCACGTGATCGAGCAGGCGGTGACCTTGCTCGGCGCCGGCCACGAGATCCGGTGTATGTTCACCACGCCGAAGCTGCTCGAGGCGCTCGCCGAGGAGCTGGAAAAGCGCGGCGCCACAATCAAGGCGATGGGCATCACCGGCATCTTTGCGGGCGGAACCGAGTTCACGCCGCAATACACACGCTTCGCGATGGAAGAGTTGCTGGGCGAGGGCGTTTACTTGACGCCGACCTACGGCAACACCCTGATGGGGCTAGCCTGCTCGAAGCCGGTCACACCCGAAGAGGGTTACAAGATCGCTTATTACGCGCCGCATCCGCGCGCCGTCATCGAAGTCGTCGCGTTCGAGGATCCCGACGTTGTCGTCGATTACGGCGAGACCGGCCGCGTGCGCCTGACCACGCTGACTCGCGAAACCTTCATCCCAGGATTTTTGGAAAGAGACGAAGGCGAGCGCGAGCGGCCCTGCGACAAATATCCGTGGGACGGCGTGAGCGGAGTCCGCCCGTTCCGGCAGATCGCGGCCCAAACAACCGTGGGGGTCTATTGACCGATCAGTAGCGCGAAATCAGGAAGGAAGAGCATTTGTCATTGTTCATCGGTCATTTGTCATTTGTCATTGCCGGAGGTGGTTCCTGCCTAATGCCTAAATTGAGCGATTTCCGGGTAATGACAAATGACAAATGAACGATGAACAATGACAAATGAACCTCTTCATTCAAGTCCTAATGGACTGACCATACTGCGAGGAAATAATGGCGATCCTGAACATTCCCATTATCCGATGGGGGCGGCCCTACACGAGTCTCGAGACTGAGGACGTGGTTCATTTCATCACCGGCGAAAAGCTGGCGCGCGTGAGCCAGGCCAACACGGGTCTGCTGGGCCGCGACATGCAGTTGGCGCCGCGCGCGAGGGCATCGCTCACAGAGATTCCGATTGCGGATCTGATTGCGATGATGAAGAAGGCCGCGGATCTTTATCTCAACGGCGCGCTGCCGATCGGCGATGGCGCGCAAACGCCTGATGATTTCGCCCGCCAGCAATCGGCCAGCACCGGGCTGCCGGAGCGGATGTGTAAGGCCAACATGTCGAAGAATCACTTCGTGCTGTCGAACATGGACAGGATTCTGGACGCGCTGACACGCGGTTTGGACCTGAACATCCTAACTCGCGGTTACGGGGTCGAGTCTCGCGGAGTGACCGTCAGCTATCAGGCCCAATCGCCTATCCTCGGACTGGTGCTGCCGTCCAATTCGCCGGGCGTTCACACGCTTTGGCTGCCGGTGATTCCGATGCAGATCGGGTTGTTGCTCAAGCCCGGCCCGCAGGAGCCGTGGACGCCTTATAGAATGGCCGCCGCCTTTATCGAAGCGGGCGTGCCGAAAGAATCAATTGCGATCTATCCCGGCGGCGGCGACATGGGCGCGGAGGTCGTGCGGCGATCGGATCGCACGATGATCTTCGGCGGCTCGGCGACGGTCGAGCGCTACCGGGGCGACACTCGCGTTCAGGTTCACGGCCCCGGGTTCAGCAAGATACTGCTGGGCGACGACGTGGTTGACGAGTGGGAGAAATACCTCGACGTGATAGTCGACAGCGTGTTCATGAACAGCGGGCGGGGGTGCATCAATTGCTCCGGGGTTTGGGCATCGCGACACACGAAAGAGATCGCGGAGGCCATCGCCTCCCGCATCGGCCCGGTCGAGCCGAAGCCCCCCGAAGACCCTGAGGCGAGCCTTGCGGCGTTCACCGTGCCGGGCGCGGCGCGCGCCATCTGGCGGAGCATCGAGGACGGCCTGCATGAGGCCGGGGTCGAACACGTCACTGCAAAATACGGCGCGAGGCTGGTCGAAAAACAGCGCTGTGGATACCTGCGGCCGGTCGTTATACATTGCGAATCGCCGGATCGTTCGCTGGCTAACACCGAATTTATGTTCCCGTTCGTGAGCGTGGTGAGCTGCCCTCAAGACGAGATGCTGAGTCGGATCGGAATGACCCTTGTGGGGACCGCCATCACGCGCGACGAAGGATTTCAACGCCGGCTCATGGACGCCACACACATTGATCGCTTGAACCTGGGGTCGGTTCCGACAATCCAACTCGATTGGTTGCAGCCGCACGAGGGGAACATTGTGGAATTCCTCTTCAGGCCCAGAGCGTTTCAGTGGGACAGACATTAGTCTGTCCGCGGCATGAATCAATGGCGGACAGACTCATGTCCGTCCCACTATCGGCTCCCTAAGATTTAGAATAGGAGGCCATCATGACGTTAACCTCACTGCGAGTTTGTCTCGGCATTTTTCTGTTGGTTGAAATTCAATCGCCCCTTTGGGTGGGCGCCAGCAATATCGAGAGCGGCGATCTGGCCAAGTCTCATTTGATGACTCCCGGACGAGTCTCGCAAGACCCCCCGCCTGGAGCCCTTTCCCCGCCAGTCGCGCTTTCCCCTCCGCAGCAAGAGACCCCGTTTGTTCTGAGGGTGCGGGATGAGAATGGCGCGCCGGTCGTGTCGGCGAAGGTCTATCTGTATGGGGAAGACGCCCGCCTGATCTCCGTGTTGGAATCCGATTTCACGGGACGAGTCGCTATAACCGGTCTTGCGCCGGGCCTTTATCAGGCGCGCGTGGAGAAGCAGGGATTTTATAGGTCCAAGCTGGAGCAGTTGGAAGTTGGCAAAGCCGAAAGCTATGACCTCACCCTGGAGCATGAACAGGAGATCCGAGATTCTGTCGATGTGTCGAGCGCGCCGCCGACCATCGATCTGACCAGAACGGTGGCGAGCGACGAGATCGGCGCCCGCGAAATAACCAATCTTCCTTACCCGAGGAAGCGCGATTTCAAGAACATGGTGGCGTACCTTCCCAGGGTGCATCAGGATTCTTCGGGGCAGCTTCACCTCAATGGCGCCGCTTCTTATCAAACCTTTTACGCCCTCGACGGGTTCAACATTACGCATCCCGCGTCGGGGCTGCTGGAATTGAGGGTCAGCCCGGACGCGCTGCGCAAGATCGAGATTCAGAGCAGCCGGCTTTCCGCGGAATACGGCAAGGTTTCGGGCGGCGTATTGAATTTGACAACTGGAATGGGCGATGACCGGTTTCGCGTCGCGGCGACCGATTTCGCGCCTTCGGCCCAATTCGTCAATGGTATAAGTCTCGACAGTTGGACGCCGCGGTTGGCTATTGGTGGACCGTTTCGGAAAGGGCGCGCGTGGTTTTATTCCGCCTCCGACGCCGAAGTGGACCTCGACATTCGCACCGATCTTCCCGATGGCGCCAATCGAAACAGGCCATTGCGATTGGGCGAGTTGGCCAAGGGACAGGTCAATCTCTCTCCGACTCACCTCGTGAGTGTCGGAATGTTGGTGAATCAGTTTCATTCGGAGAACGCCAACCTGTCCGAGGCCAACCCCCTGGGGACCGCGCCCGAACTGAAACAGGATGTCTATCTCGCCACGGCGAAGGATCAGATTTTTCGCGCCAACGGATTGATGATTGAGACCGGATTGGCGGCCAGCCGGTTCCGCGCCGCCGTCTTGCCGCACGGCGATCTTCCGTATCAGCTTGTTTCCGGAGGCGCGCGAGGCAGCTTTTTTAAGACGTCGAATGTGGTCGCCACCCGCCTTCAAGGACTCATGAACATAACGCTTTCGCCCGCCGAGTTGCGCGGGCGGCACGAGTTAAAGCTGGGCGCGGACATCAATCACGTCGGTTATGATCGGCTCCTGGCCCGCAACCCGATTCAGATTTTGCGCGCGGACGATACCCTTTCAAGCCAAATCCTCTTCGACGGCGTCTCGCAAGCCAGGCGCAACAATCTCGAGCTCGGCGCTTACATTCAAGATCGCTGGGCCGTCTCGAATCGGCTGCTGATCGAATCAGGCATGAGGTTTGACCGTGACAGCATCGTCAGGCGGATCCTGCCGGCCCCACGCCTGTCGGCTAGCGCATTGCTGTCGAAAGACGGCGATATGAGGCTGGCCATGGGGGCGGGCCTTTTTTATGACGCTTCGAATCTGGATTACGTGACGCGTCCCCTGGAGGGGCGGCGCGTAGAGCAGTTCTTTTCGCGTGACGGCAGGGCGCTGCTGGCCAACAGGTCGGTGGAAACGGCATTCATATTGAATGAGGAGCGGTTGGAAGCGCCACGCTCCTTCGGCTGGAGCATGGAATTCGAGAGGAAGTTGCCGGCGGATATTTATTTCCGCGCGGAATGGATCGGAAGGCGGGGGATTGATGGTTACGCGTTCGAATTGCAGGGAGAGCCGCGGCCGGGCCAGCTCATGACCGTTCTTGAGCTCGGCAATACGCGCAACGATCGCTACGACGCGTTCAGCTTTACAGCGCGCCGGGCGTTCAAGGACAATTATCTGCTCTTCGCTTCCTATACGCGTTCTTCCGCGCGAACGGACGCCGCTCTCGATTTCACCCTGGACACGCCGATTTTCAGCCCACAGCGGGGAGGGCCGCTCGATTGGGACGCGCCAGACCGCCTGATTTCGTGGGGGTGGATGCCGCTGGTGAAGAAATTCGACCTGGCGTATTCGGTTGAATGGCGGAGCGGCTATCCGTTCAGCGTCATCAGCCAGGATCGACGGCTGGTCGAAGGGGTTAATTCCCGCCGCTTTCCCGACTTTTTTTCGCTGAATTTGCACGCCGAGCGGAGGTTCCGGTTGCTGAAGTTCAACCTCGCTCTGCGCGGCGGATTCAACAACATCACAAACAAACGTAACGCGTTCGCGGTAAACAACAATATCAACTCTCCCCAGTTTCTCAGTTTCAGCGGCATTCAGGGGCGCGTGTTTACTGCGCGTATTCGGTTTCTGGGGCGGAAATGATCGCAGCGCAAAGACTGATCGCCACATCGCTTGCCATCCTGCTGCTCGGCCAGGCGCTCGCGGGAGCGCAGCGATACGCCGGTTCGGATGGACGATTGCGCGTGGTTCTTGTCAAGCAGCCCTTCTCTCCCACCGGAACTTCACCGGGCCCCGCCACGATGGCCGGCGGCGGAGTTCAGCAGGTTCTCGCCGGCATGGGAGCGGTCGTGCGAGTCGAGGAGGCCGCGCTAACACCGGAAGAGGGCGCCGAGTACGGCGGGTGGAAGCGGCTGGGGATGGCGCTGGGGCATTTCGCGGACATCGTGGCCAAGAACGAGCGGGATGGATACTTCACGGTCGGCCTGCTGGCGACCTGCCCGTCGATGCTGGGACTTGCCGCCGGATTGCAGCGTTCGGGGCCGACGCGTGAGCCGATCAGGGTCGGCATGCTCTGGCTCGACGCGCACCCGGACTTCAACACGCCGGAGACGACGCGCAGCGGCTCGCTGGGCGGGATGCCGGTGGCGGTCGCGACCGGCCGGGCGCTGCAACGGCTCCGCCTGGACGCGCGCCTCGATCCGCCGCTCTCCGACCGCAACATAGTGATGGGCGGAGTGCGCCTTACAGATCCGCTTGAACAGAGCCTGCTCGACCAATCATTCATCGAGCAACTCGGAGTTGATGACCTTCGCAATATGACGCCTGCCGTATTCGCGCAGCTCGATCGCCTGAGTCGCTTTACTGACAAGATATATGTGCATATCGATATGGATGTGCTCGATCCGCGGGAAGTGATGGGGCACGGAAACAAGGTCCCCAACGGACCGTCTAGCGAGGAGTTGGCCCGTTTGTTCGAGGCGATATTCAGCCGCTACCCGAAGGCGTCGGCAATAGGATTTGCGACCATCCCGGCCACCGACGAAGGCGGACTCTCACTCTCGGCTGTGAATCGCATGATCGCCGGCGCGGTCCGCGGGCTGAAGTCCCGCGAGAGTCACCGCTAGCCCGAGGTCCCGACGGCGAAGACCAGGCGCCGGTCGTTGAGCTTCTCAACGACCAAGGAAGCGTTGAAATACGACGTGAGGAGTCCAGTTGAAATGACTAATAAAGATTCGTTGCGAGCCCAGATACCGAAGAAGAAGCGTATCCTTGTGGTCGAAGATCATGACGATGAACGCAATACGCTGAGGCTCATACTGGGGGAATATGACGTGATGGCCGCCGGCGACCATGACGAAGGGTTGCGCCTGGCCAGGAGGCAGTACTTCGACCTTTACGTCCTGGGTAGCCGGGCGCCGGGCGGAACCGGCATAGAGCTTTATCGCCGCATCCGTGAATTTGACCCTAACACACCCATCCTTTTTTGCTCAGAGCAGCCCTATTCTAGCGATCATTTAGAAGCGCTAGGCGTAGGCGCGCAGGCGTATTACGCTAAACCGATTGAGGTTCAAGAGGTCTTGAGGATGGTATCAAACCTGTTATCCGCATCGGCGGAACTGCTTCGTGAGGCCCGGCATGCGGAATATGTCGCCATAAGAGAAGAACTTGCTGTTCGATCCAACGACAACCGCCGATCTATTGAGATGGCCGCAGAGCGATGGCGGCGCGCTGTGCGAAAGCTGTTGAGAGTTAAGGCAAAGGCGGCTTTTCTCAACGCCGGAGGCGCACGGGGAGATTTTAAGAGGCTGTGGCCGGCCACGTACTTAGACGCGGCTCTCGACTGGGAATGCGCAAAACGCCAGAGTGGTAGCTGACATTCGTAAGTAGCGTAAATTGGAGAACAAGTATGAAATCAATTTGCCTCGTCATACTCCTTGCATTCTCTATCACCTCAACACCACAAGATAAAGCTCAGTACACAAGCGCCCCAGACCTTATCGTCCTCAAATCGAAGCTAGGCTCTATTGTCCGCGTTGATATCACTCGCTCTGATCCTCCTCCCAATGACAACCAATTTCCACATATTGGAGTGAATCCTCATCCGCCGAGTTATGAATGGCATGGCAAAGCCGAGCTTGAAGTTCAAAACACCGGGAACAAGAGCATCAATCGCATTTATTGGGAGTTTTTTCTGATCGTAGAAGAGAATTCGTATGAGGCGCCTCGTGGCTACCAAATACGGTCCAAAAAAACAATCAGACCTGGCCAGACTGTGAAGGTGACAGGTTGGATTAAGGACACATACCTGAAAGAGTTGAGAGAGCGACTGAAGAAAGGATTATTGCAGGGACGGGCCGAGATCAAACGCATCGATTACGCGGACGGAAGAATCTGGTTGCCACTGAAAGTGAAGCGCCAATAGGCCGGATAATGCTGAATGTGATGCTATTGAGCATTCCCAATTTTTGGAATGCTCAATCCCGGGAACGCACACTTTCAGCGGCTTTCCGCCCCCGCCTGTCTGATCAACCATACTAGATCAGTTTGCGATTGCGTGTACGGGAAAGTGGCGCGATCTCCGGTACGGTACAGGGAGCGGTAGCGACCTGGCGCCTCCGGGAGCGGCCACTACGGAGGCGCCAGGTCGCTACCGCTC
>Ga0126377_10001483_pt1 | contig 15480 bp, 24 predicted proteins | sample PanSoiMetPlot_22_FD_92647 | JGI IMG/M metagenome (GOLD analysis project Ga0126377, IMG submission 92647) | Tropical forest soil microbial communities from Panama - MetaG Plot_22 | ecosystem: Environmental > Terrestrial > Soil > Tropical forest > Bulk soil | place: Panama | collected 2016-02-17
GTCCCCGTGCCCCTCATGCCCAGAACGGCCATGTGCTCCCTCCGTCCGGACGCGCGGGCAGGCGCGACCGCTCATCAATGTCGTTCGCTACCGCGCCAGATCGAGGATCTCTGCTGTGAGCTGTGTCTGCGCGTTCGGATTGCCCGGTCGCGCCGCACCGGTTCCCATCTCTCCAAACGCTGGACGGAGCCGGGACTGCAGCGTCGGGCGAGGCGGCGCGTAGCCGTTGCCCGTCGCGTTGAAGCCAGCCAGCGGGACGTTCACGTTGTAGACCTGTCGGAGATGATTCACGGTGCGCGCGGCGACCTCGCGCTGCGCCGACTCCCAGTCGAAGCGAGGAGCCTGCGCCTGCTCCGCAGCCACCTGCGCTGCGTAGTGCTGGACGATGACGGCGTGGTCGTAGAGCTCCGGGAACTGCGACCAGAAGGCGTCGTGCATCTGGCCCGCCCGCTGCTCCACGACCTGGGCCTGCTGCCGCGCGCCCTGATCGCGCGTGTAGTACTGGATGAGGCGCTTCTCCGCAGCCTGGATCGCGAGCAGTGCGGTGGCCTGGAGCGCGCGGGTGACGATCTGCGCGCCCTTCGCGCCACCCTGGAAGACCTCGATCAGGTCATCCTCGCTCACCTGCAGGATGTCGAGGACTTCCTGGAGCGTCGGATCGACCTGTGGCTGTGGCTCTGCCGCCGCCGCTTGCTGCATCGCCGCAGCGGCGCGAAACTGCAGCTCCCGCTCAAGCAACCCGCTGCGCTGCTGCTGGATCTCCAGCGAGCGGCGCAGTTGTTCGATCTCCACACGGGGATCGAACTCCGGGGTGGTGGGCGGGGCGGTGGGGGCCACTCCCGTCGCGACGCCGCCCCCAGGCTCCGGGCCTGACGGCGGCGCGGACGGTTGCGGAGGAGGCGACGATGGCTCCTCGGACGCGGTATCGCGAACAGGATCGCTGAAGCGCGACTCCGCTGGGCTCAGTGACTCGACCTCGCTGGCGAGGTCGGCGGCGCTGCTGCCGGTATCTTCGGCGGCGGCTGCTGACCCTCCACGACGCGCCATGACCCCTCCTCCATGGATCGCGGGGCAGCGCGTCCTTGTGGATCTCCTGTGGACAACGCCCGTAGCAAACGCTACATGCGCCGTCAAGGCACGGAAAAAGCTGGGATGTGCGGGAACAGCACGGCTGTGAACAACCGGTGATCAGATGGCGGTGCCATCAGACTGGGCAGAGGCTGGTGGTGACCGCGTTCGGGCATCCGGGCGGGATGGGTGGAGAGCCTCGCGGCACGCCGTCGTCCCACCCGCCCGATGCCATTTCTCCGTGAGGTGGTGATGGACGGCAATGGCGACGGCGACGAGCCGAAAACCCCGACGCCGCTGCCGCTGCGTCCACGGGGTCGCGTGCCGCTTGCGAGCGCACCCCCGCCGGTCCCGCGCGATCCACGCGGACGGCTCTCGAACCAGCGCGCCGCGTTCCTGACGACGTATCTCGGCATCCTCCAAGAGCCCGACGTCGTGCAGAACGTCCGCACGATCCTCTCGAGCGGGAAGGCAAACGAGGTCGCTGCCGTCCTCGGCGCACTCGTCCGCGTGCTGATCCCCACCGAGAAGGGGCCCAGCTCGCCCGTCCAGATCAACCTGTCCCACGGCGTCCCCCGCCCGCCAGTCGACGTGACGCCGCCATGAGCGCCGTCCCGCTCATCGGCCCGACCGGCGAGCCGTACATCCCGAACAAGAGCCAGGCCCCGTTCCACGCCTCGCCCTCGAAATACAAGTTACTGCTGGGCGCGGCGGGCAGCGGGAAGACCGTCAGCCTGGTGGTCGAGGATCTGCTGCTCGCGCTCGAGTACCCCGGCAGCGTCGGCGTGATTTTCAGGAGGTATTACCCCAGCCTCCGCGACACCACGAAGCAGACCTACTTCGACTGGATTCCCCGCTCGCTCATCAAGCGCGAGTTCAAGTCGGAGGGCCGCGAGGAGGTCGAGCTCCACAACGGGTCGCGCACGCTCTTTCGGGTTCTCGATGACTACCGGAAGCTGGGCTCGATGGAATTCGACCGGATCGCGATTGACGAGGCTATCGAGGTACAGGAGCGCGAGTTCCTCGCCCTCATCGCCCGTCTCCGTGGGCAGCGTGGTCCACGCCGGATGTACTGCGCGACGAACCCGCCCGACGAGGATCATTTCCTCCACCGCTGGTTCGTGGATCAGGCGCGTCCCGGCAAGGAGGTCTTCCACTCCTCGACCTACGACAACCAGGAGCATCTGCCGCCCGACTACATCCGCGAACTCGAGCAGTACCCTCCCGCGTGGCGGGAGAAGTATCTGCATGGGCAGTGGGGGTTCCTCCCCGAAGGGTCGCCCGTCTTCGACGGCTTCGACCCGCAGATCCACGTCGCCAAGTTCGAGCCCATCGTCGGCTTGCCCGTCATCCGGGGCTGGGACTTCGGCTACGTCCACCCGGCGTGCGTCTGGCTCCAGATGCTGCCGTCGGGACACATCCGCTGGCTCCACGAACTCATGGGCTCGAACGAGGAGCTGCGCCTCTTCGCCGCCCGCGTGCTCGCGGAGACGAAGCAGCACTTCCCGTTTGCGAAGAAGTTCGAGGACTACTGCGACGTCGCCGGAACGTATCGAAATGATCGCTCCCCGACGTCGGTTCAGATCCTCCGCAACGAGTTCAAGCTCGAGCCGTACGCCCGGAAGTACGGCGTGCAGTACACCGTCGAGCGGATGCGGGGCCTCTTGCGGACGAAGGTCGATGGCATCCCGCTGCTCCAGGTGAACGAGCGGTGCCGGATCTCGCGGCGCGGGTTCGCAGGCGGCTACGCCATCGATTCGAAGAAGGACGAGCCCGCGAAGGACGGCTTCTACGACAACATGATCGATGCCGGTCGGTATCCGATCACCGCCATCACGCACGGCTTCGGCACCGACGTGACGGCGCAGAGCTATCGCGGGAAGCCGCTGCCGGATTGGCGTCCCGCATCGGGGCTATGAGGGGAGGGCGCGCCGCATGATGACACGGGAGCTGCAGGCGGCGCTTGCCGAGGAGCACTCGCCGCTGCAGGAGGAGATCGTCCCGTTCTGCACGCGCCGCCTCGACGCCGCGTCGGACCAGTGGTCGAAGCGATACGACCGCTGGCGGGAAGCGGAGCGGCTCTACCGTGCCTATCGCGTCCCCGACATGCAGGATCAGAAGACGCGCGCCGACAAGCTGACGGAAGGCGTTGAGAAGATCGTCATCCCGTACAGCTACGCGACGCTCCAGAGCATCCTAGCCTTCTTCATGTCCATCCTGACGGAGCGCCAGCCGATCATCCCGGTGCGCGGCGACGGCCCGTGGGACGTGACGCCCGCGCAGAACATGGAGGCGATCCTCCATTATCAAATGGAAAATATGCAGCCGTGCGGCCCGCTGATCATCTTCCAGTGGCTGCTCGATGCGTGGCGCTACGGCGTCGGCATCGTGAAGAACATGTACACGATCCGCGAATGGGTGGACCTGATCCGCACGTTCTCGAGCGACCCGATGACCGGACAGATGGTCGACCAGCTCGTGGAGCAGGAGGTCACCGCCTACGAGGGCAACGAGGCGATGAACGTCTCGCCGTTCGACTGGTTCCCCGATCCCGGTCGTCCGATGAGCGAGTTCCAAAAAGGGGAGTTCGTGTTCCATGAGATGCGGCGCTCCTGGACGGAGATGCTGCAGCGGGAGGCCGAAGGCCTCTACGTCGGCGTCGATCTGATCAAGAAGGGCTACACCGGCATCGGGAGCCGATCGGAGTCGACCGGGTCGCGCGACAACTCCGACATCGGGCGCATCGTCGGCATGGATACGACGAGCGCCGACGACAGCGATCTGCGCCACGGACCCACCGACACCGGAAAGAACTACCCGACGCTCCATGAAGGCTGGATCTGGCTCACCCCGAAGCAGATCGACAAGCTCCACCTGACACCGTTCACGCAGCCCGCCTCGACGCCGCGCCTCTGGGTCTTCACCATCGCGAACCGCTCGCGGTGCGTGCGCGCGGAACCGGCGAATCTGCCGGGACGGCGCTTCCCGTTCGAGATCACGGAGCCGAACTACGACGTCTACTCGCCGTCGAACATCGGCATGATCGAGACGACCCGTGGCCTCCAGTACCATCTTAGCTGGCTGTTCAATGCTCGCATGATGGCGGTGCGGAAGACCCTCAACAACGAGTTAGTGGTCGACCCCTCGATGATCGAAGAGGCGGATCTGCTGGACCCGCGACCAGGCAAGCTGTTGCGGCTCACGCGCGCCGCCCAGAATAGCGGGCTCATCGACAAAGCGGTCTTCCCGCTGCCGGTGGTCGACGTCACCGCCTCGCACAGTATCGACTCCAAGAACATTCGCGAGATTGGCGAGGAGATGACCGGCGCATCGCGACTCCTGATGGGGCTTTCCAACACTGGGCGGCGCGCGGCGACCGAGGTGCAGGCCCAGACCCAGCTCTCGAGCGGGCGGATGAAGATGCTCGCGGAGATCTTCGTGTCGCAGGGGATGCGTCCGTGGGCGCTCCAGATGTCCCGCAACACGCAGGCGTTCATGGTGAACTCGCTGAACGTCCGCGTCCACGAATCGCTGGCCCGCATCCTCGGCTCGCAGTCCATCGAGGTGAATCCGCAGGTGCTGCAAGGCAACTTCACGTTCCCCATCCTCGAGCAGGGCACGCCGACCGATCAGATGATGGAGCAGCAGGTGTGGCGTGAGATCTTCACCACCGGGATGCAGACCGGTGCCGCCGCGCCCGTGCTGCAGGCGATGAACTGGTTCGCGGTGTTCGGGCGGTTCTTGAAGACCATGGGCATCCGGAACATGCAGGACTACCTCGTCCCCGGCGTGCCGAACCCGCAGATCACGGTGATGGAGGACGGGCAGGTGGCGGCGCAGGCGCAACAGGGGAACCTCGCGCCTGCTGGCTACACCGAGCCGTCTGTCTCGAGCGACGGCTTCCCGCAGTTCCCGAATGCGGCGAGCGGGAACGGCGCACCGCCAGGGGTCTGAGATGATCTGGACACCGGGCCCGCGCAGTTCAAACCTTGAGGACCGCCGCTTCGTGTCGGAGGAAGAGAAGCTCGCGATGGCGCTCAACGCGGCGCGCACGGGTGACATCGCGGATCCGGATATCGGCCTCGATCTGCCGGATTGGATGTGGCCCGACGACGTCAACCTCCAGCAGGCGGCGGTCGACCAGCTCGCGACTCAGCGCGCTCTCGAACGGCTCAGTGGGGCACGATGAAGATCAAGCGCGAGGACATCGAGCGCACGTTCGACCGGCTGTCGAAGACTGGCGACTTGGACCTCATCGTCGCCATCCTCCAGGACGCCGCCGCGCTGGTGCGGGACGAGCTCCTGAAGAAGCTCGCGACCTTCCCGGTCGCGGACCAGACCGATCTCTCCGCGTTCGCCTACCGCCAGGGCTGGCTGCGCGGCATCGAACAGGTCGTCGCGATTCTCGACCCGGCCCGCATCCGCGCGCTCGAGGAAGCGTCACGGATCGCGGCAGAGGTCGTCGCGTTCTCGGAGGAGCAGTTATGAATCGGTACCGTCTGCTGCCAGATGGACGCACCGTACTCCTGTATCTAACGCGCGGGCAAACGACACTCATCGACGCGCGTGACTTGCCGCGTGTGCTCACAATGCGCTGGTCAATATCTGGACATCGAGGCTCATTTGCTGCAGTCGCCTATGTGCGTGGTACTGGCCGCGCCGGTAATACGCGCGTCTATCTCCATCGTTTCCTGCTGCAGCCACCCGAACAGCTCACGGTTGATCACAGGAATAGGAACGCTCTCGACAATCGCCGCGTCAATCTGCGATTGGCAACCCGCAGTGAGAATCAGGCCAATCACGACAAGCACCGGGGGCGTCTCCCGTCCAGTCGGTACAAGGGTGTCTCATTAGATCGTCGCATCGGTCGAGGTTGGTTCGCGCGTATCAGTTTCGCGCACCGACATCATCAGAGTCCGTACTTCGCTACGGAGATCGAGGCGGCGCTCTGGTACAATGAGCAGGCGAAGATACTGCACGGTCCATTCGCTGTGCTCAACGAAGTCGTGCAGTGAAAGCCGAGGCTTCCGATGACAATCCAGCGGAAGTATTTCTTTCGATAGTATTCGCTGCTCACTCTTTGGTTCTCTCTCCCAATCCCAGGTAGACGGACTCAATCTCTTCCTCGACTGGTATGATACCGAGAATCCACCCATTCCCGACCGCTACCACCTCGATGATCGGATGTTCGCGTACGTCCTAGCAACTACGCACCATGAAACAGCTGCGACCTTTCAGCCGATCAAGGAATACGGCAGCGAGTCGTACCTCAAGTCAAAGCCGTACTATCCGTGGTACGGACGCGGCTATGTGCAACTTACCTGGAAAGATAATTATGCCGCGCAGGACGCGAAGCTTAACCTGAACGGCAAGCTGATGGCAGATCCCGATCTCGCGCTCGATCCGGAAATCGCGCTCTCGGTGATACTCGGCGGCATGTGCGACGGCGACTTCACCGGGAAGAAGCTGGGCGACTACTTCACCGACCAACTCACCGACTGGGTCGACGCGCGGCGCATCGTGAACGGCACCGACCGCGCCCAAGACATCGCGAACTACGCGATGCAGTTTGTCGACGCGATCACACAGACCTGATCACTGCTCCACGGATGCCCAGAGGGCGTCGAGGTCGAGGACGGGTCCACGCTCCATCAGCGTCCGGATCTTCCCGAAGCTCATAAGCTGCGTGCGCTCGTAGAGCCACGTCTGCCCGCGCCGGATCCGGTGGTACTCCTCGAACGTCCGGTGAATCGGCTCCACGATCCAGTACCACGGGATCTTGTGCGTGCAGTACTCCGCACGCTTCTCCTCGCGGTCGCGGGTCACATCACGCGGGCGCGGCGAGACGATCTCGACCACCAGATCCGGAACGGCGGTGAAGATACCGTCCAGATCGAACGGCTGTCCGGACCACCACGCCATGAGATCGGGCTCGCGCACATCGTGCGGGCCGAGCCGCAGGCCCCCGTTCGACCACGTCCGTCCACCCTTCGCGAGCACCCACGGCTCCAGCGCGGCGTGGATCCACCTGAGCGTGGCCTGATGCCGGTAACTCGGCACTTCCCCCTCCACCACGACACCGTCCCAGAGTTCCCGGTCGCCCACCTCGCGGTCATCGGGGTAGGCGTAGCGGTCCCAGAAGTCCTCTGCCGTCATCCGCGTGGCTGTCTGCGGCGTCGCCATGCCAGAGAGGATACGTCAACCGGGGCCGATTTGACAATCACCGGTAGACGCCGCCGCCCGGAGCCGCCTTCGGGTCGTCCACCACCGTGGTCGGGAACCGATGCAGATAGCAGCGCCAGAGCACCACGCCCGGTCGCAGCGGATCGGGATGCGCGTAGCCGAGCCCCAGCCGCCCACACCGTGCACACGGCTCCAGCATGTCGTCGTCCGTCATCGGGTGGCGCTCGAGGTAGCGCGGGGGCCTCTGACGGCGCGTACGGCTCACCCGGCGGGCGGGCACGGTGATGGCACCCAACTCCTCGTCGTCCGTCACGCCTCGCCGCGGGGGATGACGTCCGCGAGGAGCTGCATGGCGTCCCACTGCGCCTGGAAGGTGGCGGCGCAGAGGATGGCAAGCGCCGTCGCCTCATCGTCGTCGGCCGCGAAGGCCCGAATCAGCGCGTCGCCCCGGCGAGGGTCGCACCAGCGGGTGCCGCGTTCGATCTCGGCCACGTCCGCAACCGACAGGCCCGCCCGCCGCGCCAGCGTCGCCCGATCCCACATCCGAGCGCGTCGGAGGTGCGTCACGGCGCGGCACAGGGCGTTCATCCGCGTGGGATCGTAGCACGAACGTGGTAAGCTCCGAGGGCAGGACGATGACACGTTTTCAGTCCTGCCTCGTCGCCGTGGCACTCGCGACGTGCCCGATGACGCCCGTCACGTCCAAGCGCGCGCTCTGCCAGTCGGTCTGCCAGCCGCTCACCGCGTCCCTCTGCGCCGATCTCACGGGCGCGGCACGGCGCCGTTGCGTCAAAGGAATCACCGACGTCTGCGTTCGCACCGATCCGTCGGTGTGCGCGAGCCCCGAGTGCCCCCCGACCTGTCCCGCCGGTCCTGCGGGCGCTCCTGGGCCTCCCGGTCCTGCGGGTGCTGTCGGTTCTGTCGGTCCTGTCGGCCCCACCGGACCGGCAGGGCCCGAGGGCCTCCCCGGTCCACCGGGAGCGACCGGTGCGACGGGCGTCACGGGCGATCCCGGAGTCACGGGACCAACGGGCCCGGCTGGCCCCCCGCTCGTCATCACGATCCGCCAGGTGACGCAGAACTTCGGGCGCGCCCAGGCGGGGCAGCTCATCACGGTGACGGTTCCGTGTGCGCCGGGTGAGATCGTCCTCGCGGGCGGCGTCGTCCCCACCATCGCGGGCGGCACCGCCATCGACATCACCCGCGTCCACCTGCTCGTCTCCGGACCCGCCAGCGCGACGGCATGGACGGCGGCGAGCACGCTCACGAACACGCTCTCGCAGACCGCCTCGCTCACCTACGCGGCGTTCGCGCTATGCGCGCCGTCGTCCTGATCCTGCTGGCCGCGAGCCCCGCGCTCGCCAATCCCCTCACCGACACGATGGGCCGCGTCTGCGTCCAGGTGCGTGGGCCGTTCTCGCTGCTGGGTCAGGCTCTCGGTCAGGAAGCCGCCATCGCGATCACGAACGGGCCGACGGCGCTCGCGTCGATGGGCGGGGCCATCGACTCGACCATGAGCGAGCTGGGGCCGATCTTCCTCGACCACGCGCAGACGGTCGGACGCGGACGCGTCAACCTGAACCTCCTCGGCCAGACCTACGCCCTGACGTCGTTCGACGGCGTGTCCCTCGATCCCCCGACGCAGACCGTCGTCTTCGGCCCGCCCCCCGTCGTCGCCGCCCGCCTGACCTACGACGCCCGCATCCGGCAGGCCGCAGTGGGGCTCGCACTCACCTACGGGCTCCTCGAGCACGTCGACGTCAGCCTGCTCTTCCCGCTCGTCTTCACCCGCGTGCGGGTCACCGCGACGAGACAGGTCACCGACGTCCTGCAGAACGGGCGCTTCGTCCCCGTCCAGCAGCCCGTCGTCCGCGCCACCGGCGAGGCGTCGAACTTCGCGCAGGGCGATCTTACCGTGCGCGGCAAGTACTGGTTCCTCGATGAGCCCATCGCCGTCGCCGCCACGCTGGCGGTCCAGTTCCCGACCGGCGTCCCGGAGCTGCTCACGGGCACCGGGCACTACTACGTCGACCCCGGCGTCGCGGCCTCCTGGCCGTTCTGGGGCGGGCGCGCGGAACTCAACGCGTCGGTCGGGATGCTGATCGATGCCTCCAACCTGAAGTTCTCGAAAGTCAGCTACGGCATCAGCGCGAGCACCGTCGTGATCCCGCAGCGCCTCGGCGCCGTGCTCGAGGTCTTCGGCCAGAGCGACGTCGCCGCCCACCTGAACCCCCAAGACACCGCCGTCCTCACCCTGCTGTCCAACCGGACACTCGCGCAGCAGCCCGCGCTCGACCTCTTCTTCACCCGCACCGATCAGGTGAACCTGTCCGTCGGGCTCCGCGCCCCCGTCGCCGCGTGGGACGCCCTCACGCTGCTCGTCTTCGCGACTGCCGTCGTCCCGCTGAACGATCAGGGCCTGCGCCCGACCGGCGCGTTCCTCACGCTAGGGATGGGGAGCACGTTCTAGGAGGAGGTCATGCTGGCCAGCATTTGCCAGCGACGCTCTTGCGCCTCACGCTTCTCGCGGCGACGCCGGTCGGCTGGTGCTTCGTCGTCCGGTCGGTGCGGATCGCCCAACGGAAGGTCACGCACCTTCCCGCGCTGTGCGCCGTGCAGCTTCCCACCGCAGCGACAGGTGCAGTGCGGGTGTCTCGCGTTCTCGCACGCAGCCGCTTGACGTGCCGATAGTGGCGTCACCGGTTGTACCCCATCTCCGTCATCAGTCGGTCGAGCTCCTCCCACGTCATCGGGTGATGCCCCTCCACGAACGTCGCAATCGACCGCCCGAAGTCGTAGCGCCGCTGGAGTTCGGGATCGCTCCAGCCCGTCTCGCGCGGCAGACCCGCACACCCGTGCTCGTAGCCGAGCGCGACGTGCGGATCCCGCAAGTTCATGCCGCCGCCTCGACCCCCCGCACCCGCGGCCGATGCCAGTAGGGCGACGTGCACTTCCGGTTCGCACACCGCACCGGCAAGACCCCGTTGCGGACGAACCACTGATACCCGCACCGCGAACACCAGAGCCACACCGTCCCGACCGGTAACCCCTGCTGCTTCGGCACCCGCACCTTCCGCCAGCGCACCGACGCCCACAGCATCGTGCCGCACTTCGCACACTCGCGCGGCTTCACCGCCGGGTCGGTCAGATGCCAGGTGTGGCGACACACCCGGCACTGCGTCCAGGGCCGCACGATGGGCGGGGTCACGCGCGGCTTCACCGTCATCCCCGTCACCCTTACCGGTCCTGACTATTCCGGGCAAGCCAGCCCGGAACTGTCAGCTTGCCTTCTGCTGACAATGTCGGGTCTACTCCCCCGACATGCTCAGTCGTCTCGCCCTCGTCGGCTACGCCGTCGCCCCGTTCGTCGGCCTCGCCTTCCTCTGGCTCACGCACCGCCCCATCCCGCCAGCACCCCCGCCCGCCCCGGTCGGCGTCTGGTTCGCCATCTGCCCGGTCGGCGGCTACTGGGGACCCTTCAGCACCGCCGATGCCTGCCAGGCCAAGCTCCAGCAGGTCAACGACACCTGCCGCAACCCGCTCTCCGCACCGAACGTGCCGAATCCCAGGTTCGTCGCCATCCAGGAGATCTGCCGCGACAACTTCAACGGCACCCAGTGCGCCTGCGAATACGACGTCGTCGTCCCCGGTCGCCCGATCCTCCCCGGCTACTACGCGCGGCAGGGCTCGTAAGGCTCACCGCTTCGGCGGCTTCTTCTCCTTCAGCGCCCCCTTCGCGTACTCCTCGAGCTGCGTCTCGCTCATCCCCGTCTGCGTCTTCTTGCCCGCTCGCTTCCTAGCTAACTCTGCTCCCATATATCTGCGTTGCTTCTCGCTTACCGCCGGAGCCATGTGGACACCCTCCATGGGCCTTCGCCCAGTTACAGTTCTGACACAACACCTGATAGCCCGGAGGAAATCCTCGCTGCTTCAGGTACCAGTATTGCCCCATCCCGCCTTTCGTCCGCAGGCGCTTCCGCTCGTCCTCCCCATTCCCGGCAATGTGATCGATCACCAGAAAGACCGGCTCGGTCACCCCGCAGCAGCCACATCGATACCCACCGTAGGCCGCGAACACCGCGTCTTTCACCTGCGCCCGCCACTGCCGCATCCAAGCACGCTTCTCGGCAAGCGTCCGCGTCGGACGCCTGCGATGACAGGCTAGACAGCGCGCCCCATCCCGCGTCGCACGTCCACCGCAGTCACGACACGCTCCCGTCATTCCCCCTCCTCGGCCCGTGCGACTCCGCACGCACCGCGTACCCGTCCCGCGTCAACGTCTCGATCACCTCGCGCACCATCAGCCCCGCCGACCTGAGCCGCCGCTCCTGCAACTGCCTCGGTCGCCACACCCGCACGACTAGCTGCCCGTCGACCAGCCGGTCCTGCAGGTCCATCACCACCCCGTGCCGATCCGGCCGATCCTCGTCGGTCCCGAATCCCATCCGCCAGAGGCAGTAAAAGCTCCGGCAGTCCTCCGGTCGCGTCTCGTAGATCCCGCACCCGACCCCCACCCGACAGTGCCGACACCACTCGTAGTCCCGCGTCGCCACCGCAGGCACCTCGAACACGTAACAGCACATCGTGCAGCTCCCGCACGACCGCCGGTCCTTCCAGACCTCGAACCGCTCCTCGAGCGGGGTCATCCGCCCCCAAACGTCTCCCCGATGTGGACAACCCGCACGTCGAGCAACGTCGCCGCCGCCCGCAACACCCGCCCCCGCGCCTCGGCATCCAACGGCTCCAACGCCCGCGTCACCGCCTCGACCGCATTCGCAATCTTCTCCGTCTGCCGCGCCCGCCGCCGCTTCCCGTTCCGCTCCTCCGCGTCCATGCCCCACCCGCTACTCCCCCCACCCCGTGCAAGTCGAGCCAGAATCGTCTCCCCCCGTGCGCTTTCTGCCTAGATCACCACCCCCCTCCCGCCGTACCATCCCCCCGAAGGAGCCCCGAACATGGGAATCCCCGCTAGCCGCCGCACCCTCTGCGCCCTCTGCAGCCTCGAACTCGACAGCGACGCCCCTGGCACCTACCAGTGGACCTCCGGCTGGGTCATGCGCCGCCAAGATGGCGGCGGGCATAGCGTCACCCTCCCAGAACGCGCCCCCCGCTGGGCCCACCGCCTCTGCGTCGACCGCGCCTCCCGCGGCACCCTCCACCAGTCCTCACTCTTTGGCGACTGACATGGCCGACTCCCTCGCCTTCCCCTTCACCCGCAGCGGCTACTCCCACGAACTCCTCGCCCGCTCCGGCCCCTGGTGCCTCGTCCGTCGCACCTGGATCGAAGACGGCCTCCCCCACCTCCCACACTTCGAAATCGTTCGCCTCCACCCCGCCCGCCCTCGCACCTGGCCAGACGGTCGAACCTCACCCGGCAGCGAAACCTACCCCCCATCCACCGCCTGGGGTCACCACGCCTGGTCCGATCCTACCCTCGCCCATGCCAAATCCCGCTGGGAAGGCCTCCGCTCCTCCCGCCACCCCGAACTCCCCCCGTGGGATGCGCTGGGCATTCCCGATGACCCGGAAGGGTATCGGGCCTGGAAAGAGGGTCGCCTGCCGCACGCAACGCTCTAAACGCGAAATAGAGGCATTCTGGTGCAGGGCACGGAGCGTGTTTCGAGGGGATCCGGCTGCACAGGAGGTGGTGAAGCGTGCTGAACGGGCCCGTGTGACCTCAAAAATCGCCGCCCCGCGCTCTCAAGCTGCCAGATCATGGAATGCAGCTACTCTGCGCCAATTGCCATCGGTGGGTGACGGTGCAACGCCGGATCGAGTCAAAAAAATCGTCACGTTCCGTCTGAGCTATATTCCGGGGCGAGCGGAGGCGGTGTGGGTGGACCGTCCACCCTGGTCCCGTGCCTCGCGAGGAGGGGGACGCCTCGACGCCTCGAGGCCTCGCCGCATCGAGGCGTTGCCTTGTGCCTCGAGGCGCTACCCCGGTGGCAAAGCCCGCGTCTGATCACCGATCAGACGCGCTCGACCCGAAAGCCCCACCCCGGTGGGCGAATCCGCCTCGCGCTGTCCGGGTTCGCTGTCCGGGTCGAGCCTCGAGCATGGGCGCTGGCGACATACGGGTTCGTATGTCAACCGCGGATTCCCCAGCGATTTCCGAGCGTTATCTACTACTGGCAGGAGCGCGCATACGAGCTCGTATGTTAGCTTGATAATCGCTCGAGATCGCTCGCCTTCCTCAAGTGACCTTGACCACCGCCCGGAATCGTCGTACTGTACATGTCGGGCGAGCGAATCGCCCCGAATCCAACGGAGACAAGGAGAATCGAATGAAGACGACAGACGGGAAGCGATGGGTCATTTCCCAGGAGCACGTTGCGCACTGTGCATCGTGTGACCGGGACGTGGTGACGTTCGAGCCGATACCGGGCGAGCCGCTCGATTGCGTGCGCTGTGGCGCATACAACGCGGCGTTGCCGGTGGAGCCGCTGCGGCGTGCGTGGTTTGCGTGGACGGAGACGCCGCACGGGCGATGGGGTGTCATCCGGGACGATTTCAGTGTCGCCTACGAGAGCGAGGCGGCGGTGCGTGGAGCGGTGCAGAGCCTGTCCGTAGCCGCCGAGTGGCGTGCGGCGTTTCGCATCGCTGCCGACGAGTACCGGGCGATGATTGCCGGGTACGACCCCGACGCGGGTGAGGACGGTGACTCACTGCCGCCTGACGTCTACAGCGCGCTGTCGACTGGTGCGGACACGATTCCGTACCTCGATGTGAGTTCGTTGGTGGATGCGACGCTCGAGGCGATGGGGACGGGTGAGGGGTGCTGCGGCGGCGAGTGTCTGCAGGCGATGTGGCTATGGGAAGACGAGCATGGGCACGCGGCGGTGCTGACGGTGCTCGAGCGGCTTGCGACGGAGGTGGCGTGATGACCTTCTTGGCGATCTGTCTCGTCGCGCCGTTCGTGGTGAACGCGGTTCGGGTCGTGCGGGTATCGCTCCGATAGCAGCAGAGCGTTGCCGGTTTGCCTCGCGGGGGTCGCATCCTCGAGGCGTTCCGGGAGCGATTCGCTCCGAATCCAAAGGGTCGCGTGGGAACGCGGCCGCGAAAGGTGGACAGCATGACCAGGAAGCAGACTCGCGAGCGTCGCAAGGCGCTTTTCACGCGGGGGGAATCGAACGCGAAGACTCGCAAGGGAATCAAGCTCGCGAACGTGGACACGTTGATTTTGCACCTTGCGCCCGCGAACGAGGCCGGGGTCGGGAACGTGTGCGCGTCGGCTTCGCCGGGGTGCCTCGCGGGGTGCCTCTACCGGGCGGGACGCGCGGGGATTCTCAAGGCAGGGGAGAAGACCAACCCGATTCTCGAGCGGCGCAAGGCACGGACGCGCGAGTACTTCGCCAACCCTGTCGCGTTCGTGGACGCGCTGGATCGCGAGATCCAGAGCGCCAAGACGCGTCGGGCCCGGACGGGTCGGGATTTCGTGGTCCGCATCAATGGGACGTCGGATCTGCCCAAGGTCGCGCTCGAGCTTGCCTCGAGGCACCCCGACGTCACGCTGTATGACTACACGAAGCACGCGCGCCCATGGGAGCGCGTGCGCGCCAACTACAAGCTCACCTTCTCGCGCACGGAGGCGAACGAGGCCGCATGCTTTGACGCGCTCGCGCACGGGGTGAACGTGGCAATCGTCTTCGACACGAAGCGTGGACAGACGCTGCCCGCGACCTACTACGGGATCCCGGTCGTGGACGGTGACGTCACGGATCTGCGGTTCCTGGATCCGACCGGGGTGGTGGTCGGGTTGCGCGCGAAGGGAAAGCTCAAGGGTGACCGCACGGGGTTCGTGGTCCGGGTCGCGACGCTGCCCGCGAACGTCTGCCCGTCGGCCTCACAGGGGTGCCGTCCCATGGATCTCATGGACGCGGGACGGGGTGCCGCATGACGCAGTGGCCGACCCTGAAGCACGGCACGACCTACCGCTACACGTTCGTGGACGCGGTGAGCGGCGCGGTGACGCACAGCGGGACGTGGACGGTGGGCGTAGGACGCGACAGCGCGATGGCGTTTCGTGCCTACGTCATGCGGTGGACGCGACGGGGCAAGAACCACGCGACGGTGGTCGAGGTGGCCGCATGATCGGCCTCGAGGCAGCAGAGCGCGAGGCGTTCGGGGTCGCGTTGGACGACTACCTCGAGGGGACCGGGACGGAACTCGATAGCGTGGTCTGGTCGCTGCACGTTGCGGCAGAGCAGAGCGCGAGCGTGGACGTCGCGA
>Ga0126377_10001484_pt1 | contig 15479 bp, 13 predicted proteins | sample PanSoiMetPlot_22_FD_92647 | JGI IMG/M metagenome (GOLD analysis project Ga0126377, IMG submission 92647) | Tropical forest soil microbial communities from Panama - MetaG Plot_22 | ecosystem: Environmental > Terrestrial > Soil > Tropical forest > Bulk soil | place: Panama | collected 2016-02-17
CAACTGCTTCAGTCTTTCGTATCCCGCAACGTGGTTCCTTCGATTGGAGGGTTCACGGCACGACCGCGGTGCGACCGTCGATGACTATTCCGCGCACCCTGGTGGCGTGACCTGCGCGTGTACCTTCGCCGTCTCGATCGGGCGCGGTACCCACAAGCAGTTGACCGAGATCCGACAGCAGGCGCTTGCGAGATTCGCTGGTCCAATCACCGGACCAATGGGCATGTTCATACCGCAGCCATCTCGAAGCAGCTCACAGGATGGTCGGAACTCATACTTCTTTCAATTGGCGAATCCGGGAATCGATGGCCTCGCACATGTTGGGGTCCTGATGGACGCGTCAGGAACAACCCTCGCACAGGTTTGCGTTTTCGGATGTGTTGGGAAGGACAATCCGCGCCGACAACAAACGCTCCGCGAAATGGATGACGTATTCCCGGAGATCGTCAACAGCTTCCAGTTTGTGACGAATGAGGCTGCCGTATGAGCGATCCGAAGCACCTGCGCATCATGCTCGCCTGAATTTCCTCAATAATACCCGTACCTTGGTTCCGTTCCTCAGACCTTATCGTTGTGCCGAGCTCTCATCGCACCGCGGTTCGTCCGCTCGCTCCAGGCAGCCCGTTCCTGACTCAGCTTTCCCTTCGTGAAGATCGGGTTGAGCGCGGCGTATACCCCTTTGACATCCCGGCTTTCCGTGATGGTCTCAAACTATCGCTGACTTGTCCCATCACGTTTCTGGTTGGCGAGAATGGCTCCGGCAAGTCGACCCTGCTCGAAGGCCTGGCGTGGAGCGTTGGGTTCGGCGCCCACGGCGGTAATCGCGATCATCAATTCCTAGAAAACGTCGACGGACACGCTTTCGGACGTGCGCTTCACCTCAGCTGGCGTCAACGCACCACCACCGGGTTCTTTCTCCGCGCTGAGACCTTCTTCAATTTCGCGACGCATCTCGAGGACGTCGGGAGCTCGTTCCGACGGTACGGCGGTAGATCCTTTCACCAACAATCGCATGGCGAGGCCTTTCTCGCCCTCTTCGACCATCATTTCGAGGACGGCCTCTTTTTGCTCGACGAACCCGAGGCCGCGCTCTCGCCTCAACGTCAACTCGCGTTTCTGCGCATTCTCCACCATCTGACGACGCCCCCGATCGCACAGTTTGTCATCGCCACCCACTCACCGATCTTGCTGGCGTTTCCCGGAGCGACAGTCTTGAGTCTCGACGAGGGAGGTATTCGCGAAGTCGCCTACGATGAGACACCGCACTTTCAAGTGACGCGCGATTTCCTGGCGTCACCCGAGCGATACTTTCGACATCTCTTCGACGACGAATCCGCCACACCGCCCGATGCGGTCTAATGCCGCCGCCTCGCGATCTGCTGGCCCGCGCGCCGCGCCGCGACGGTGAACCCGGTGATTGCATTGACAGAGCAGTAGGTCGAGGGACATTTCATTCCCACAATTCACCGGACTGCACCTTGAATCTGTCTCGCGTCTTCACGGCGCTCAGGCGTCATTTGCCGATCGCCGGGAGCCTCGCGACTGCAGCCTTCTGCGTCGTCTCCTCCGCCAGGGCCCAGACGCCGTTGCTCTGGGGTGGTCTCAAACCCGGCCCGTACGCCGTGGGCTTCCGACTTCAGTACAAACTGGATCATTCCCGAGAGTACGATCCAGAATTTGTCACCGACCTGACGCATTTTCCGGTTCATCGACCGAGACCGATCATTATCGGTATCTGGTATCCCGCTCAGAAAACCAGCGCGAGCCGGATGCCCTATCGACAATACCTTGACGTATCTCCCGGACCCGGACCGCTCGCTCCATTTGCCCGTCGCCTTGCATCAGCTCTGCGTGATGTGATCGGTGAAGAGACAACGGGACACAGCCCCGAAGCGATGATTCCCGCAGAGACAAAAGCGTTTGAGCAGTTGCTGGTCACCAAAACTGCTGCGGTGAAAGATGCGCCGGCCGCACACGGGGGATTTCCTGTCCTCCTGTATCATCCCGGCCTCGCCGGTACATACGAGGACAATTCCGCGCTGTTCGAATACCTCGCCAGCCGTGGCTACATCGTTCTGAGCAGTGCATATCCCGATCCCGATGCGAGCAGTGTGCTCATCGGTGGAGATATTGCCGGTTCATTCGCCGATCTGGATTTCCTGGTGACGTTCGCCAGAACATTGCCGACTGCAGACGCTGATCGGCTGGGCGTGATGGGACACAGCTACGGCGCGTGGGTGTCTTTCGCGTGGACGGCGAAAGGCGGTTCACCCATCCGCGCGCTGATCACGCTCGACTCGGGGTTCGAGTACGACAGTCTGTCTGCTGGTCCAGAGCTCCTGCAACTTCACATGCGGCTGAACCAGAACAACATTCGTGCGGCCACGCTTCGCGTCGCATCAACCGAACGACAACCACGCTTCGAGTACCTCGATCCGTATTTGCAATTCGTGCCGCGCTACGAAGCGTCTATTACCTCCCTGACGCACAATGACTATCTGACCCACGGAGCCATCCGCCCCGATCTCCTGCCCGAGAAATGGCCCGATGCCCGGAAAGACAGACGCGCGAGTTACGATCGATTGTCTGAAGTCATATTCAATTTCCTGGATGTCACTCTGAAACAACGACCGGAGGCCGGAGCGTTCCTGTCGCAGCGTGTCGCCGATAGCGCCACGGACGACCGATTGCATCTGCGATTCAAGGCCGCCACACCGCGTCCGCCAACACAGCGACAAATGGCGCTGTACCTTCGACACTACGGAGCGGAACGCGCCATCGCCATGCTGCGCGCCTTCCCCGTTCGGGCCGAGTCGAAAATAGTTGGTGGGATCATCGCGTTATTAAATGACGACGACATCACAACCGCGCTCCCCTCGTTGCTGCTGGCCGAACAGAACTATCCGAAAAACGCCGGCATCCAGGCAATGCTTGGCAGAGTACTGGCACGCACAGGTGACAAAACCGGAGCAGAGAGGGCGTATCGGAAAGCGCTTGTGCTGTTGCCAGATGACAACACCGTTGGTGGGTTGCGCCCGTATTGGAAGTCGCAGATTGAACGCGGCCTCAAGGAGCTGGGGGCACAATAGCTCACGCAGCGTTCGGCTGGCGCGGCGTCGCTGTCATGGCCAGCTCCTTGCTCGTTCGTGGAAACATGCATGAGAAAACACACACCGGGCTGATTCCGCTGGGACTCCTCGCCGCCGCGTCCGGTGCGCGCACCATGGCCGGCGTCGCGGCGATCTCGACGCACGCACGCGTGAAGCTGCTCGCCGCGGGTGAATTGATCGCGGACAAAACGCCCGGCATTCCCAATCGCGTCGATCCCGCTCCGCTTCTGGGTCGCGTCGTCGCGGGCGCGTTGCTGGGCATCGCGGTCGGTGGCCGCGGTAGGAGGAAGCGCCGCGAGCTGGCCGTCGCCGGCGGACTCATTGCGTTTCTGAGTGCTCATGCGACGTTCAGAATGCGGCGTGCGCTCAGTGCGCATCTTCCGGCGGTATCGGCTGCACTGGTCGAAGACGCGATCGTCATCGGCGCCGCCGTGACGGGTGCGGCGCTGTTACGGCGCCGCGGCCGCTTTGCTTCCCAACCAATCCGCTATCGCGTTCTCGCCGACCGCTAACGTAACGTGGATGCGCGCGAGCTCAACGCTGCGACTGCCTCATGTTGCCTCGAGGAACAGCGTTGGCTGCAAACCGTTCGGGCAACGGTGGGGAACGGAAGACCAAAACGGGAAGGCAACCGAAAGCGGAAACGCAACAAGAGAATGCTCGGCGTGATCGGGCAGCTTCGATGGCGAGGAGCACCAGTTGCTCGAACTCGCCGAGACTTGGTGTGTCAAAGGCGCCTCACGCTCTTGCCGTCGCCATTCCGTTTCGGTCGCTCCGTTCACTCCCGTTGCCCGACCCGGCTTTCCGTCTGAAACGAAGGTTGCCAACGCGAATCCTTTTAGTCTTGCTCACTTCCGTGCTGCATCGCCTCCCAAGTCTGATAGCCCCGATCCCGCCACAACGCCTCCCCTGGCGTTGACGCCACCAATGGAGAAAAAAACCAATGGCTGAACGCCGCATCGAATGCCCTCTATCAATTGGATAGCTGTCGGAGAATCTCAGCCCAGCAGATACACCACCGCTCGTCCACACCCTGATCCAAGGAGCCGCAATGCGTCGAGTAACCACCCTCTCGATTGGCGGCATCATGGCTGCCATGGCGTTTAGCGTTTCTGCAACGAAATCTCCCTCACGTGCAACGCCACGGGTTACACGCGAAGTAATCGCTGTTTACCTGGGGACAGTCGGCACCGACGCTCGGTCTGGGATGACCACCGCCGTGCGTGAAATGAAGATGGCGTTAGCCAAGCAAGCGGCGGCATCGGGACGCCAGTTTGTTTCGCGCGGAGTATCGCTTGACCCAACTGTCGAGGGGGGCTTGCAGCACTTGGCACTGTTGGGACCGTTCGATGAGATAAGCGTCGGCGACAATTGGACCAATTCGGTCGTCGTCCGATACCTCGGCCCAAACTTTGGCGACAGCCGTGCCGCGATCCCGCAAGTCGTCCTGCTCGAGCGTGAAGTTCAACAAGAGAATTCCACGCTGATTGTTGGTCCCGAGCGAGAGCTTGGTCGGTACATCGGTGCCGACAAGATTGAGGCGTGGGTGCGTCAAGGGGCGCCCTTGCCTCGATAATGCGTCTTCCGCTCCTCGGCGCCGCAACCCGGCTTGTCCTTACCGCCCAGTCGTCGGGGACTCGAGCTGCGCGCGGATGGCACGCCGCGAATGCACGCCCAGTTTCGCGAAGATGTTCTCCGCGTGATGCCGCACCGTGTGCGGGCTCATGTCGAGCTCCTCGGCGATCTCCCGGTTTGTCGCGCGCCGCGCGAGAAGACGCGCAACCTGCGCCTCGCGTCTCGTCAGCCCCAGCCGCGCAAGGCTCGGCGCGGACGCCACCTCGTGATCCTGCGCAAGCCGCATGGTCACTCCGGCCTTGAGCGCGGGGAGCAGGAGCCGGAGCAGGGCACCGGCGGTTCCTCTCGGACTCGTCCGCCGCGAGCGCACGGAGGTCGCCGCGTTACTGTATGAGACACAGAGCGCGACATGCCCGCCGGCGACGGACCAATCGATGTTCTCGCTGTCGTGAATGCGTCCCGGATTGAGGACCTCGCCGAGGAACGACGAGCGCCGTAACGCCGCCGGCTGGCCGGCGGCAGCACGCCAAAACGCGCGCAGCCTGCTCCATACCTCACTGCCCGAGCGCAACCGCTCCCGCTCTGCTTCCTGCAGCCACGGATCCGCGGGCAGATCGGGCAGCTGACCGAACAACGTCTGAATGGCGCGCTGCGGCTGCACCGCCACGTTCGTGGCGTGGATGTGCATGGGCACTCCCGCGCGCGGAAGCCCGAACACCACGTGATCACCGTCGAGCAGCGCTGCAACCGACGACTCCACCGAGAGCCGCCAGTCGTCGCAGCTCTCGTGAGCCAACGGTGACAGGATCGTGCTCAGCGCACGCTCGAGCCGCGCGAGGTCTACCTGCCGAAGCGCCAGGTCCATGAGAGTGCGCCGCTCCACGTTCGGGATGATCCCCGCCGTGGAGTATAGCGCGGTCCGGACCGCCAGGCATCGGATGACTCGTCCGATCCGCTCGGAGGGCGACGCGTTCACATTCGCCGCCGATGCGAATCCTTTCACGCGCTTCCACCAGATCACGAGCAGCCGAGATGACAATCATGAACAGCCGCCGCTTGCGGGACCGCTACCGCCACCTCCTGATCGCCCTGCCGCTCGCGTTCGCGTGTAGCGACGTCGATCTCGCTGCCGCTGACGACGAACCGTCGCTGTCGGCTTCGACCGACGAGCTCCCGCTGCCGAACCTGACGTCAGAGAAGATCGACGGCGGCGCGGGACTGGGGCTCACCGTCTACGAGGGCGGGAACAAGAGCGGACCACCGGTGGTGTTCATCCACGGCTTCACCGGCAGCTACCTGTCATGGGAACCCCAGCTCTCCGGTTCACTGGCCGCGCAGTTTCGCGTCGTCGTATACGACCTTCGCGGGCACGGCGCGTCTGATAAACCACTGGATCCCGCGAACTACACCGAAGGTTCGCTGTGGGCCGACGACCTGGCCGCGGTGATTCGCGCCAAACACCTCGACCGGCCAGTGTTGGTCGGCTGGTCATACGGCGGGTATGTGATCTCGGATTACCTTCGCAAATACGGCGACGGAGCGATCGGCGGGCTGGTGTTCGTCGCCGCAGTGACGAAAAACGGAACAGCGGAAGCGGCCGGCTTCCTCACCGACGACGCACTGGCAGTGTTCGGGGATGTGTTCTCTGCAGACGTGCAGAAGAGCATCGATGGCACCCGCGCGCTCACGCGAATGTTCGCCAGCCCGCTTCGCGGCACACTCTGGGAGCGAGCGTACGGGAGCGCGATGATGGTGCCTCCAGCGGTCCGGGCCGCGATGTTCAATCGGGTGCTCGACAACGACGACGTGCTCGCCCGCATCCGTGTGCCCACGCTCGTCATTCACGGCGCCGACGACAGAGTTGTTCGCGTGAGCGCCGCCAACCACATCGCTGCGACCGTCCCGGGCGCCAAGCTCCTCGTGTACGACCACGTAGGCCACGCCGTTCAGCTCGATGCTCCTCAGCGGTTTGAGCGCGATCTCGCCGCGTTCGTCCGCGCGACGCGCCGCAACCAACGTTAATCGGCGCGCAGGGTATCCGCGGGATCGACGCGCGCCGCGCGCTGCGCGGGTACCCATGTCGCGAGTAGGGTGATCGCCAACACCAGCACAACGGCACCACCCAGTGACGCCGCATCGAGTGCTCGTACCTCGAACGTGATGCTGTCGAGCAGCTTCGCGAACACGAAGAAGACCACCGAGCCTACGGCCGCACCGGCAGTAACAACCAGTTGTCCTTGCCTCAACAACAATCGCGCGGCCCCCGCCGGTGCGAGGCCGAGCGCGATGCGAATGCCGATCTCGCGCGTACGTAGGCTCACGGCATACGCGATAACGCCGTACAAACCGACCACCCCAAGCACGAGAGTCGCGCTCGCGCCGACCGCCAGGATCGCGAGCGAGAACGTCAGGCGGGCACGCGCATCGGCGACGATCTGCTCCATCGACGCCGCACGATAAAACGGCAAGCCTGGATCGAGCGCGTGCAGCTCGCGCGCAAGCGACGCCGAGAGTCCCGACATTGGACCGCGCGTGCGAACGACGAATGCCATGTCGCGCGCCGTCGTGTACGACGTGCCGGTCGTGTCGCGATTCGGCTCTTCCGGGAAATACACCTCCGACACCGGCGCTCGCGTCAATGCCGAATCTCGAATGTCGGCGACGACGCCGACGATCGTGAACCACGGGCCGTTCCCGGCCGGCCGCAACCGCTTGCCGACGCCAGAGCGTCCCGTTGGATCATGCCAGAAATGCTCGATGAATCCCCGGCTCGCGACCGCCTCGAGCGCGCCGCGGCGAATGCTCGCATCGTCGAACGAGCGGCCCGCGAGCAGCGGGATGCGCATGGTGTCGAAGTACCCGGTCGTGACCGCCGTTGCCTGAATGGCCGGTGGAACGACGTTCGTTCCGCTCGTTGCATCGTCGGCAAAGATGAGCACTTGATACGGAGAGCCCTCCACCTCGAGCGGCAGCTTCGCCGTCGCGGCAACCGACGCGACGCCCGGCATTTGGCGGAACCGATCGATCGCAGTCGCATAGAAGCGCGCGGATTCCTCGCGACTCTTGTACGACGTGGGCGGAAGGAACGTCCAAAATGTGAACACGTTCGACGCATCGAAGCCCGGCTGTACAGCACGAAGCTTCATCATGCTTCTTCCGAGCACGGCGGCGCCGGCGAGCAACACGAGGGACAGCGCGACCTCGACACCGACAAACGCGGCACGAATCCGCTGTGCCGCACGTCCGCTCGTTCCAGTCCGTCCGCCGTCGCGTAGGACGCGAATCACGTCGCGCGATCGCACGCGCGCAGCGCCGATGGCCCAGCTCATCGCAGCGAACAGCAACGACAGCGCGACGCTGGCTGCAACTAGCGACGCATCCACGTGCACTTCGCCGAGGCGCGGAATCCCGAGCGCGCCGGCGTCGGTGAGCGTGCGGAGAATGAGCACCGCCACGCCGAGGCCAAGCGCACCGCCGGTGAGCGCGACGAGTATCGATTCCATCATGAGCGTTTGTAGAACACTCCATCGCGACGCACCGAGGGCCGAGCACACCGCGAGCTCGCGCTGGCGGGATTCCATGCGGACGAGGAGCAGCAGCGAGACGTTGCTGAACGCGACGACGACGAGCACCGCAACCGTGCCAGCGATCAGCCATAGCACTCGGTCGAAGCTGCCGATCACGTCGTCGCGCAACGGGTGAATCACCGGCGCGAGGCGCGTCTGCTCGAGCACGCCTTTGGTCGATACGCCGGGTCGCACCTCGGGAAAGCGCTCGGCGAGACGTGGCAGCAATCGAGCGAGCTCTCGCTGCGCTGCCTCGATCGTGACACCGCGCCTCAGGCGCGCGACACTGCCGTTGCCAAACCCACCGGCGTAACCGTTCGGTGTCGCATTGAGGGGAAGCCACACCGGCGTATCGGACTCAGGAAATCGAAACGACGCCGGCATCACGCCGACGACGCGTCGCGCGAAACCGTCGACGTCGATGGTCTGATTGGTCACGTGATCGTCGGCGTTGAATCGCGTGCGCCACAGGCGTTCGCTGATCAACGCCACGCGTTCGCCGCCGGACTTTTCATCCGCGTCGAGAATCACTCGGCCGAGCAGGGGACGCGCGCCGAGCGTCGAGAACATCGACGCGGTCATGTACCCGATGTGCGCTCGTTCTGGCGCGAGCGTCGCGTCCCGATATGTGAGTGTCGCGGAAAGCGTGAGGTACACTCCCATCGCCTCGAACGACCGCGCGCTCTCGCGATACAGCGCGTACGTCCCTCCCGACTGCTTTGCCAACGGAAGGTTGATGCCCGGCAAGGTGTGCCAAATGCCGACGAGGCGATCGGCGTTGGCAAACGTGAGCGGTCGAAGAAGAATCGCGTTCACGAGGCCGAATACCGCGCTGCCGGCGCCAACGGCGAGCGCGATGGTCGCGACAGTAGCCGCGGCGAAGCCGCGGGCGCGCGTCAACGCTCGAATGGCGTATCGGAACGAATTGCGCACTGCGTGTTGATTACCGATTCAGCCGACGACTGGGGACGCTGTACAGGAAGCCCGTGTACTGCATCTCCTCCCACGTCTGATCGCCCCACTTCACGTCTTTCGTCGGGTCCGGATTGCTCTTGTTCGACGCCGAGTTGTCGTACCACGCCATCGAGACGATCCTGCCGCCCGCCGGGACCTCGAGCGGCTTGGCGAACATGTAATACGTCTGCCAGTTGAAGTCGTAGTGGGGAACATCGAGCACGATTTCCGATGTCCCGTCGGGCTTCTCGAGCTTGTATTGCCAGCGCGTTCCTCGGAGATGCGTGTGCGGCATCATGCCCCAGATGCGCACGGGCTGACTCACGCCGATCTCTCCGGGAATCGCCACATCCTTCGCGCCGGCCGGAATCGTGAACGATCCGTTGAGGAATTGTGAAGCAAAGATTTCTTCATCGGGCGGCTCCTTGGCGAAGCGGAATGCGACCTTTGTTCGGTCGTTCATCGCATGGCCGTGCGCCGTGTAGTGCATCTGGAAGGTCAGCACCGTGCCGGCCCGCAGGCGGAGCGCCGTGCCCTTTGGGAACTCCATGATGTTGTTGCCCGGCGTCTCCGTCGCGATCAAGGTGCCGAGTTGGCGCGGGGGGGCGTGGGCATCGGTTCGCGGTGGATCCCGCGGCATCGCGTGAGCGGGATTGCGAATCAGCAACGGTTGTGGCGCCGGTGCTCCCGCCGGCCGGGGTTGAGGTGTTGGCGCGACTGCCCCGGGCGCGGGCGGCACCTTCGCGTAGACCAGCACGTGGTGCACGACTTCGCGGGCGCCGGGCAGGATCTCGATCGCCTGAACCCACTTCTCTTCGGTGATGGGGACGGGCACTTCAAAGTACTGGTATTCCACCGTGCCGCTCGCCGGAACCCCAAATTCCTCTGACATCCCGACGACGAGGTCCGGGACGCCCATCGTCCAACTCGTCGGATAGTCGGGGCGCGCTGGCAGCTTCTTCAAGTCACCTGGCTTCGCACCGCCGTCGATCCAGCGCAGAATCGTCTGACGATCTGCATCGGACAACCGCCGATCATTGCGAAAGACGTCGCGAGGGCCTTCGGCGTGCCACGGGGGCATTTTCTTGCTGGAGACGGCGTCATACATCTCATTGATGTTCGCCTTCGCGCTGTCGAAGTCGAGCAACGAGAAGGGACCGAGCCCACCGGGCCGGTGACACGTCGTGCAGTTCTTGTACAGGATCGGCGCGACGTCTTCGGCGAACGTGGGGTCGGCAGCTCGAGCGGAGACCAACTGCGGCTGTCGCGCGAGCACGACTCCGATTACGATAGCGGCGATTCCGCCGATCTTCAGGAAGGTCTGGCGCCTTGGCGCACCACGATCCAGCATTTGTCGGAGTGTCATTCGTGGGAAGGATTCGGGGTGGACCGACCCCTGTACGATTGTGGGTGTCGTCTTGTACGTCAATTGTCGGGTCAGGGTCCGCGCACGGGGACCTTCCGGATGTGCTCTTTTGCCCGCCAAATCCAAGCCCGACAACCCCGTCGTAGTGATTCATGCCTGTCGGGTTCATCGATCCAGCGAATGGTCGCTTGTGCCCGGGTGTCGGAACGAATCGCCAATCGTCCTGCTTGATGGAAGAGGGTGTGGTGCGCCCAGAACCTGCATTGCTCTGATATATGCCCAGCCGTAATCGGCCCGTCCCCGCCCGTGGGAAGGCGCCCGCCCGCTCGACCAAGCATGCGTTTCGACGCAGGCGCGTCACGTTCATCTCGGCATTGCTGGCCTCCGCGACGCTCGCGGTGCTGGGCGGCGCGGTCATTTTGCATACGGCTCAGCAGGCGGCGAGCAGCGCTACACGCGGTCCGTCATTCGCATCCGTTTGGTCAGCGCTCACATCGACGCTGGCAGCCGATGAACGCACGCGCATCGACTCGAGTGTGCCCGCTATCGACACGAGCAGAAAATCGACGGGCGATCCGGGTCTTGTGAATGCAGCGCCGACCGCCACTCCGAAACTGCGACACGAGCCGGAGCCTGAGCCAATCGAGAGCGATGCGGCCGTCGCGCGCGCATTACCCCTCAAGCGCACGATCGAGCAGGTGCTGGATGAGGGGGTGGATCTGATGAGGGACTATCGCCTTCCGGCGAGCATTCAGCTTCGTTCGTCGTCCTGCGGCTATCAGGGAAGCGCGATGTATGACTCGACCACACACGAAGTCGAGCTGTGTGCTGAATTCATCGCGCAGCGGTACCGGCGCTCGGTCCGCGACGGCGATGCGCACCCGCTCGAGCAAGCGCGCCGCGTGGCACGATTCGCCATCGCGCACGAGCTGGGCCACGCGTTGATTCAGATCTATCGGCTGCCGGTGCTCGGCAGGGAAGAGGATGCCGCAGACCAGTTCGCCGCCATGCTCTTCCTGACGCACAGTCGACCCAATCCGGTTGTTGGCGCCGCGCGGGAATTCGAACACGGCGCACGCAACGCGAGGTTGGATCGCGACGTGCTCGGCGATGACCATGCTCTCGACGGCCAACGTGCGGCGAACCTCGCGTGCTGGCTCTACGGTTTCGACTCGGAGACGTACCCCGAAGTCGCGCAGAGCCTGCCTGCGCTACGCCTCGCCAACTGCGCCGCCGAGTACGACGGAATGGTCGCGGCGTGGACTCGGCTGTTGGCCCCGTATCGCCGTCCAGAATAACAAAGTCGCGTTCGCGCGCACCATCGGCAGTAAAATCAGGGAGGCACCCTCAGCGGCACGACCAATGCTTACCGAGGGGCTATGCCGATTCTGTGCGACGCACTCGAGGATAACATCGCGGAAATCGTTGGGGAGTGGAAACGGCTGACGACTAAGCCGCCGTGGGCCACGCTGACGACCTCGCAATGGGCCAACCACCTCCCGCCGCTCCTTCACGCAATGATCGATGGCGTCGTGTGTGGGACCGGCTCGCATGACGCGCGGCGTAGAGTGGTCGAATGGGCGATCAGACACGGTTCGTCCCGCCGGACCCTCGGGCTTCCGCTGGAAACCATCTTCGAAGAATACTATCAATTGCGCACGGCCACGTGGCATTTGCTGACCACGCGGGCCGGCGCGAAGCTGGCCTCAGGCGTCGTTGGCGAGATTCTTCGCCTCGATGCCGCGATCGGCGTCGCGACGCTCGCCAGTTTGCGCGGTTACCACCGCCTCGAGGTCGAGAAAACCCGCGAGTGGGATCAGGTCATCGACGATCTGGTCAGAGAGTGGGAGCACACCTCGCTGACGCTCGCCGAGGGGTGGGAACGCGATAGTTCGTCGCAGACGGTGTAGCGCGACGCTACGGCACCATCTGATCCGCTCGCGATCGCAGATCCAACCCCTCGTCGGCGGCGCGCACGACTTTCTTCCGCTTGAAGATGAACTCCGGCGCGAGGAGCGCACCGATCACGGTGATCGGCAAGATCTGTTGCGTCTGGATCAAGAACGCGACAGCAATCGCTTGATCCTTGTCCATTCCAAACGCGGCGGCCGTGAGTGCGTACGCCGCCTGGAACACGCCGACGTTGCCAGGCGTCGCCCGTAATGCAAACCCGAGGTTGACGGCGAGGATGGCTGCGACCGTGCCGACGAGCGACAGGTTGAAGTGTGCAGAGCGAGCGGTGAGGGCATAGGTCCACACCTGCATCGCCCATGCGGCGACCGACAGCAATAGCGCCATGACGAAGCGCGGGCCGGTGGAGATCCCGCCGATCGTGTGCACGAACCGCCTCAAGTACTCCGAGACCCGCCCGCGCCAGCCGACTACCGTCTCAGTGACCAGCACCTCGGCGCGCTCGGGTCGTCGCACGAGGTAGATCATCAGCACGATGACGGCGGCAAGCCCAGCCCACGCCACGGGGCGCGTGCGCGACAGCGCCGACGGCAACTCGAGGAAGCTCACGGACAACGCGAGCATCACGATGTACCCGATCAGCTCGAACATGCGCTCGAGCGCGAGCGTCGCCAGCACTTTGGCGCTTGGGACGTGCGCCGCGCGCGCGACGAACACGACACGTGCAGCCTCGCCACCGTTCGCGACCAGAATGTTGTTGAGACCGGCGCCGGCGAACGTCGCGCGGATCGCCAACCAGAGGGATGGGGCGCCGATGGGTCGCAAGAAAATCCACCAGCGCACACCCTTGACCGCAAGCGAAGCCAGGTTCACCAGCGCGGCAAGCGCGAGCACGCCCCGATCCGCGTCGGCGATGTTCTGCCACGTCGTGTGCCAGTTGACCTTGCGCGCGAACACCGCGAGCCCGGCAATGATCGCGATGGTCAGCCCAATGCGGACCAATCGTGAGGCGTGCTGCTTCATTCGGCGTCGAGGAGTTCGAACCGGTAGCCGTCTTCGAGCAATCGGTCGACGATCAGAGGCACCGCCTGTGCCGTCTGCATCCGATCGCCGCGGGGATCATAGCCGTCGCCATCGTGGAGGAGCAAAATCGAGCCGGGCCGAGTGCCATCGATCGTCTTTCGAACGATCGCATCCACACCGGGCCGGTCCGAATCCCAGACGCCCAGCGACCAACCAACCGTCCGCTGGCCCAGCGAGCTCGCAATTGCGGTGACCCACGGGCTGCGGAACCCATGCGGCGCTCGAAAGAGCGCGGGTCTTGCTCCCGATGCACGCTCGATCATCGTCGTTCCGCGCGTGAGATCGTCTCGGACATACGCCGGCGACTTGAAGTGCAGCTTGCGGTGGAAGTAGCCGTGATTTCCGATGGTGTGGCCTTCATCGGCGACGCGCTTCACCAGCTCAGGCCAGCGCTCGGCGTGTCGGCCGAGAACGAAAAACGTCGCTTTCACACCCCGAGCGCGAAGGGCGTCGAGAATGGCCGGCGTGGCGTCGGGATTCGGGCCGTCGTCGAAGGTCAGGGCAACAGCGCGGCCGCCCGACGCGAGCTTGCGCATCGGGCGGCCGAAGAGGGGACTATTACGATGGAAGGCGCCGTGCGCCGCGCCGCCCAGGAGAACGGCCGCGGCGCCGAGGGCGAGAATCATACCTCGACAGCAACGTTTCCGAGAACACTCTGATACACGTCGAGCACTCGTGACGTGACACGCTCCCACGAATATTCGAGCGAGTTTTGACGTCCCGTTGTGCCGAGTTGAATGGCGAGGCCCTGATCGTCGAGGACGCGCACGAGCGCGTCGGCGAGGGCGTCGCGATCACCGCAGGGAACCATGAGCGCCTCACGTCCATCGACGACGACGTCACGGAAGCCGAGAATGTCGGAGCAGACCACAGGCGTCTCGCAGGCCATGGCCTCGAGCAGGGTGATTCCGAACGACGCTTTCGTGGTGGGACACGCGTACACGGAACTATGCGCGTAATAGCTCGGACGTCCCTCGAGCACCGCGCCGACGAAGACGATGTCTTTGTCGCCGTTGGCTTGCTTGTAGTAGTGCTCACGCAGAGGTCCGTCGCCAACGACGACCAGCCTGGCCTCACGCCCGCGATTGCCGCGGCCTTTCACTCGGCGGAAGGAATCGATGAGGGTCGTGAGCCCGTTGCGCGGATCGAAGCGGCCGAGGAAGAGAATCGTGGGAACGTCTTTCTCGAGTCCGGGCGGCGGCGAAGCGCTCGGGTGGAACACGTCGGTGTCGATGCCGTTGGGAATGATCTGCCAATCGGCCTCGAAGTAGCGATCGAGCGCGACAGTGGTGCTGTGCGAGACGGCGACCGCAGCGGCCAACATGTCGAGGCGCTTCTGGAAGAAGCGACGACCGAGCGTGTAGCCGATGGAGCGGTCGAAATACGTGTGGAACGTGCCGATCACCGGACAGTCAGCCTCTTCGATCGCGAGGATCGGAAGAACCGGCGTGAGCGGCGAGTGCACGTGTACGACGTCGTAGCGCCCCTCGCGAAGCGCGCGTCGCACGTCGCGGCGCAGGTTCCAGCCGGTCGTGATGCGCGCTTGCGAGCCGTTGCAATACACGGGCTGGCTTCGACCGAGCCGAATGACGTTCGGCTGCGGCTCGGCGCCGGGGATGTGCGAGGTGATGACGTCGACATGATGGCCGCGACGACGCGCCTCGCGCGCGAAGAAATGGACGTGCTCGCAGACCCCGCCCAGGTGCGGATAGTAGTACTCCGTCACGAGCGCGATGCGCAGCGACCGCTCGTCGCGTGACAGCTCGAGCGGCGGCAGGTTGGGGAGCGCCGGGTGATTACGACGCACGCGTTTCTTGAGGACGGGATTCGAGAGCGGCATGGGCTGCGGCTAGGCGGGCGATTGGAACGCGGTAGGGCGAGCAGGAGACGTAGTCGAGGCCGATCGTGTGACAG
>Ga0126377_10001485_pt1 | contig 15473 bp, 9 predicted proteins | sample PanSoiMetPlot_22_FD_92647 | JGI IMG/M metagenome (GOLD analysis project Ga0126377, IMG submission 92647) | Tropical forest soil microbial communities from Panama - MetaG Plot_22 | ecosystem: Environmental > Terrestrial > Soil > Tropical forest > Bulk soil | place: Panama | collected 2016-02-17
GCTACGAGCGGCCTTGGCGCGGCGATGGCCGCGGCACTCGTCGCCGCCGGTGCCCGCGTCCTCGTTACTGGCCGCAACGAAGAGCGTGCGGCCGCTGCTGCCCGTGCCCTCGGACCCGTCGCGCTCTCGTCCGCGTTGGATGTCCGGGACGAACACTCAGTAGCCGCATGCGTCAGGCGCGCGAGGGACGCGTGGGGCGGCATCGACATGCTGGTCAACAACGCCGGGATTGGCATGCGGACAGTCAATCCAAACTTTCTCGTCGAGCCTCAGCCGTTTTGGGAGGTGAGGCCAGCCGGCTTCCGCGACGTTATGGAGACGAAAGTCGTCGGCTGCTTTCTGATGGCGCGCGCGGTCGTGCCATTGATGCTCCAGCAGGGCGGCGGCCGCGTGGTGAATATCTCGATGAACGAGGAGACGATGATTCGCCGAGGCTTCGTGCCGTACGGACCGGCCGGCGCTGGTGTCGAGGCACTTTCGCGCGTCATGGCGGCTGACCTCGCGGGGACGTCCGTCACGGTCAATACACTGCTGCCAGGCGGGCGCGGGACACGCACGGGCATGGTGCCGGAGGACGTCCCTGAAGAAGTTCGCGCGCGCCTGCTCGACCCAGCGGTAATGGGACCGCCGATCGTATGGCTCGCCTCGGACCGCGCCGCAAGCATTCATAATCGGCGCATCGTTGCAAGTGAGTTCGATCCCACAACGATCCGCCCGTGAACGCAGCGACTATTGCCCACTCCTGGCGCTTCGACAGGAATGATCGCGGCGTGGCGAAGTCGTCGGGCTTGGCCAAATCATCCATGTCGCGCCCTCGTGTTGCGCGCGGTGCGCAACGTTGGGGATTTTCAGCCTGCGATCAATACGATTCGGGATTGCATTTTAAAAGAACAATGAAGGGAATGGACACTCTGACGTACAAATCCGCACGTCCTGCGCGGTCAGCGCTCCTCCAGCGGCGCGTGGCGGTGCGTCACGCGCCAGCCACTTCCCTCGACCACCACTGCGCCGACATATCCAGCAGCCGGTTCCAGCACGTACAGCGACCAATCTTGCGGTTGTCCCATCTCATCCATTCCTCCCAAGCCTGCGCCTCGCGCCTTGGCGTACGCCTCCGTCCTGGTCCAGCCACTGAGGAACGCCCGCCCACGCAGTTCGTCAGGGAGTCGATTCAGCTCTTCGACCTCCTCGGCGGCAAAGAACCAACCTGCGATCTCCGCGAAGTCCGGCTCGTCACGAATGTACTCCACGTCCACGCCAATCTCGGCGTCGAGCGCGATACCGATCAGGGCAAGATCACCCGAGTGAGACAGATTGAAGCTGAGACGGCCGCCGAACTGCCCGGGCCCCGCGCCGATCAGCGCTGGCTTGCCAAATTCGTTGTGAACGAAAGCGACCTCACTGGGGTGTAGTCCGAGGTAGGCGCCTAACAGCTTACGCAGGGCGCCGTGCGCGGCAATGAAGCGCCGTCGCGGCGTCCGGTATCGCATTCGGGCGCTCCGGCTTCGTTCACCAGGCGAGAGAAGTGCGGATAGTGCGACGCACGTTGGGTGCGTGACGTCCAGCCTGATGCTCCAGCAGTGTATCTCGCCGCACGCGAGCTGCATCAAACCGTCCACGTTATTCGGCGGCGACGAGCGCAGGCGGGGAATCTCGCATGGGCTGACGTCGCCAATACGTCAGCGATCTCCACATCCATTCGACGGGGCCAAACCGGAATCGCCGCAACCACCACACGCTCAGCGGAACCTGAATGAGGAAGATGGCAACGGTGAGAAGCAGCCCGAGAGAGGGCCCGACCTTGCCGAAGAGAGCAAGGCCGTAGCTATAGAAGATCAACGTGCAGATGAGCGACTGCAGCAGATAGTTGCTGAGCGCCATGCGCCCGACGGCCGCAAGTGGTGCAAAGCGCCGCCGCCACGTTTCGTCTTGCGTCAGCAGTACGATCGTCGACGCATAGAACAAGGTCATCGCCGGCGCGCCAAGGAGCAGGCACAACTTTCCTAGATTCTCCGCAACCGAATCGAGTGAGGGATCGCTCGCTCCCCACACCGCAAACGCGGCGTTTCCGGCGACGCCAAGCACGATGCCCCACCGTTGTACTCCCCTGATCAGGGCACGATGCGCGGGAACATCGTGAGCGAGCCTGCGACGACCAGCGTACACTCCCAGCAGGAAGAACGTCATCACGTAGGCATCGTCGGTATCCGGCAAGACGTCCCTTGGCAGCTCCTGCGCCCTGAGCGCGATCATTTCCGCATAGGTTCCGCTCGAGTAAATGCGACCGTCGTCCTCCGCGGTACTCTGCTCCTCTGCCCCCATCTCATGACCGGTCTCGTACGAGATCCAGCTCGTCAGGGGCCGAGGCGCCTCGCGTTTGACGGAGTAGTACGTCGTGAGGCCTGAGAACAACACGGCAACGGAAAGAAAGGCACTTGCCCAGACCAGAAGTGTCCTGGGCGAGCGACGGCGAAACAGGATGAGGGCAAAGCCAAGCAGAGCGTAATCGTGCAGGATGTCGCCGTCCCACACGAGCAGAAAGTGCGCGGTCCCAATCGCGAGCAGGACAAACAGTCGGCGCAGGAAAACTGGAAGGAAGCGCGATCCGCGCGCGTCCGCGCGCATCATCTGCAACGCCAGACCCAGGCCGAAGAGGAAGGAGAACAACGCCTTGAACTTTTCCTGGGCGAAGAAGAGAATCAGCCTTTCGACGGTTCCGTCGGCCGCGTTAGGCTTGATCTCGCGAGCCAACACGCCTTCAGCTCCACTGAAGAGGCCCATGTTGACGATGAGGATTCCCAGAATCGCCACACCGCGAAGGATATCGATCGCGTCTATGCGCTCCTGTCCGGGAACAGGTCCGATGACGGGCGGCGATGTCGCGGGCGCGAGCGATCCCGGCGCCAACCAGGATTTGGAGCGCGGCGTCAGCGTCGATTGGCTTGCCATCACTTCACGGTCGGTGCGAACTCGCTCACGCGAAGGGGGTCGGCCATTCCGACGATGACTTCGCGGGCCCCCTCGAACGACTCCCGGCCGTGTGCCGTGCGAATGTTGTCCACCAGCAGCAGGTCGCCGGCCTGCCATGGCTCGCGCATGGTGTTGTTTTCGTAGGCCCCGTTGATCAGCTCAACGATGTCCGCGTCGATCGGTTCGCCGTCGCCGAAGCGCGTGTTGAAGGGCAGCGCGCCTTCTCCGTATTCGTCGACAAGGTAGTCGCGGACTTCCGCGTTCATGGTCCATTCGCTCAGGAAGGCGACCTGATTGAACCACGATCGCTGGGCGGTGAGCGGATGCCTAATGAAGGCGCTGCGGCGCTGCCGCGTGCGCAACGCGCCGTCCGGTCGCCACTCGCACTCGATGGCATTCGCGCGGCAGTAGCTCTCCACCGCTCCCCGATCGTCCGTGCCGAACGACTGAACAACCGACGCGCCGATGTCGTCGTTGTAGTTGCGGACGAGGAGCCAGCCCACCCGTTCGAAGCGATCGACGAGGGCCGCTGGCAGCGCCTCGAGCACCGCCGTTGCCTCGGCAACGGGAGTCGCACCCCCGCTCGTCGGCGCCGTCAGGCACGCGAACAGCATGAGGGCCGGGAACTCCACCGCATAACTGAGCTCGTGGTGCACGCACATGGGTTGGTTAGGCGGCCACTTCGATGCCGAATACACACCCGGAGCGTAGACGCGGCGCTCCGCAAACCCCTCCCTCTCGCTCATCAGTGTACCCAGCGCCCGAAAGACTGCCTCCGTCCCGGTCGGGTCTTGCAGCCCGAGCCCGCGAACCAACAGTGACCCGTGCTCGGTGACATGGGCACGGAGCGCATCGCGGTGCTCCGCTGCCCACCGCGCCGCGTCGCCAGCCGCGTCAGCGTGCAGGATCGGAAGCGTGCCGTGCGTTCGCTCCACGCGCGAACCTATGGCCATGGCTGGACGCGTCACGTCGCGCAACTCCCTTGCGGCACCGATTCGGGCGCCGCGCGCGCGCCCAGTCGATCGAGCGCTGAAGCTTGCTCCGCGAGGACTGGGTGTTCCGCGAGATCTTTGAAAGAGAGCGTGCGACCCAACGCGATCGCGAGCCGCAGCGCGGACAGCGACGTGCCGCCGAGATCAAAGAAATGATCGTGGCGGCCTATCTGCTGCGGCTGGATGCCCAAAACAGCGGCCCAGGCTTCCGCGAGTTTCTGTTCGGTTGCAGTGCGCGGCTGATCGCGTTGTGCGGGCACCGCGTCCAGCTGCCAGGCCAGCGCAGCCAGTCCTTTCTTATCGATCTTCCCGTTAGGCGTCACTGGCAGCGCTTCACGCCAGTGATAGATCGAGGGAATCATGTATGCCGGCAGGGACGCAGCCATCTGGTCACACATCGTCGCCGGTTCGAGCGGCTCGTCGGCGGTGTAGAAGGCAACGAGCTGCTTGCTGCCGTCGTCGCGCTCGGTCACCACGACGGCGCCATCCCTCACGCCGTCCAGGCGCAGTAGCCCGTTCTCCACCTCGCCGATCTCGATGCGGAAGCCGCTGATCTTGACCTGCGCGTCCCGTCGACCGAGGAACTCCAGCTTCCCGTCGGGCCGCCAGCGGCCATAGTCCCCGCTCCGGTATATCCGCTCGCCTTTGCGAGCGGGATCGGACAGAAACGAGCGCTGCGTTCGCTCGGGATCATTGATGTACCCTCGGCCCACGCAGACACCGGAGAAGACAATCTCACCTGGCGCACCAAGCGGCACGGGAACGAGCTCTCCATCGACGACGGAGACATGGACATTGCTGATGGGGCGGCCGAGCGAGATGCGTCCGTCGCGTGGCGCTCGGACCATGATCTCGTGGTTCGTGTCGTCCGACGTCTCCGTCAACCCGTACGCGTTCACCAGCTTGATGTCCGGCTGAACGGCGAACCATCGCTCCACGAGCTCCGCTTTCAGCGCTTCGCCTGTGGCGGATACGAATCGGAGGTTCGGCAGCGCGCGCGGATGCTCCTCGAGAAACGCCACAAGAACGTCGAGGTACGAGGGCACGACCTGGATGACGGCGACTCGCTCCTGGGCGATACGGTCTATGAAACGCTGGGCATCGAGGATCGTGTCCTGCTCCACGACCAGCGTTCGGCCTCCCACCATCAGCGCAGACATGAGCTGCCACAGCGAGATGTCGAAACACTGCGGCGCAGTCTGGGCGACCACGTCACCTGCGCCGATCTTGAAATCGTCGATCTTGGCGAACAGGTGGTTGAGCATCCCGGCGTGCTCGCACATCGCCCCCTTGGGCTCGCCGGTCGAACCGGAGGTGAAATAGATGTAAGCAAGAGCGCCGCGTCCAACGGCGATCTCGAGATCTTCCGAGGCGTGACTCTCCCCGAGCGCCGCTTCGATAAAAAGGCTCTCGACGCCCGGTACGATTTCGAGCGCCCCATCGAGCATTGCGCTGCTGCCCGACTCAGTGAGCACCAGCCGGCATCCCGCGCGGGATAACATTCGTGCGATGCGGTCAGCCGGGAAGTGCGGCTCGATGGGGAGGTATGCGCCACCAGCCTTGAAGATTGCGAGCACCGCCGCTGTCCAGTCGAGATTGCGCTCGGTCGCTACAGCCACCACCGATTCGGGAGTCAGTCCGCGCGCAATCAGGGCACGTGCCAGCTGATTCGCGCGAGCGTTCAACGCCTGATAGGTCATCTGCGTGACGCCGTGCGACGCGGCGACCGCGTTGGGATGCGCCAGGGCTTGCGCCTCGAAGAGCTCGTGCGCCCGGCGGTCTGGCCGCACCTTCCGCCGGCCGGCGAGGCGGTGCACCTGGAAACGCTGCTCGTCGGCCGAGAGGAGTGTCTGATGAGTGTACTGCGCATCGGGATCGGCCGCGATGAGACTCAGGGCGGCGAGGTGGTAGCCCGCAATCCGTGCAGCGGCGTCCGCGTCCAATACGTCTGTTCGGTAACGCAGCCGCAGCATGGTGTGGTCATGCGTTATGAATGCGACACGCAGCACCGTGCTCTCGGTGAGCTCTCCGCCGCTGTCGCCATGCAGCTCGAACACCGTTTCGAACTGTGGGTCGGTAAGTCCCATTTGTCGTCGGAGATCGTCCACCGGAAAGTTGCGGTGAACCAGCAGTTCAGAATGGACGCGCACGCACTCCAGCAGCAGCTCTCGCCAGGTGCCATCAGTGAGGACTATTCGGCACGGCAGCGGATCACCCGCTTCCCGCGCGTAGCCGGTACACACCTCGCTTTCGCCCGAGAGCGCCGCGAGCACCCGGGCGTGTCCGGTGAGCAGTACGGAAGTGAGAGGCACGCTCATCGCGCCCGCGAGCCCGCGCAGCGACGACATGCACCCTTCGGGAACCTCCACCTCGTGCTGGCCGACGCCGGGCACGGGATGCTTGGTCCATCGAGGGATCGCCGTGCACCCGCCGGCGAGGAGGACACCGCGCCAGAACTCGTGGCCCGCCTTGTCGCTGGCCATCGCAGGCGCGTCCGGGCTCGAGGTAGTCTTCATCATCACAGTTCTCTCGCTGGGTTGCCCTGCCACCGAGCGTTCGAAGGAACCTCTTCGCCCTTCATGAGGAAGGCATCGGCCAAGAGCGTCGATCCATCGCCCATTGTCACGCCGTAGTGGACAAACGAGCTGACCCCCAGCGTGCAACGGGCGCCGATCGTGGTCGGCGCGGACTTGTATGTGCCATCCTCTTGCGAGTCGCACTGCACGATGCTGCGATGATTGAGAACACACTCATCGCCTATCGCAGTGAGCGTCGGCTCGGAGATGTAGACGCCGTCGTCGAACACCCTTCGACCCATCCGGACGCCGATCAGCCGCCAGAGCAGGGTCTTGAACGGCGTGCCGTCGAACAGGTGGAGGAAGTTGATGGGGTGGAGCTTCCACACCCGCTCGACCCACCAGAATCGGGAATCGTAGATCGAACAGATGGCGGGCGGCGGAGGACTGAGCTTCTCGAAACACCCCTCTACTGCGGCATAGTAGACGGCAGCGACGAGCGCACTGAGCGCGAAGAGCACCGCCATGACCGCGTGAAAAAGCACGTCGCGAAACATCTCGATGGCGGCAAGGTCGATGAGCACGACCAGAAACACGCCGACCCATCGGGTGAGCAGGAAGATGCCTATCGTCCGGAGGTTGAAACGGTTCTTGGCCGCCAAGCCGCGGTTCTGCGCGTCCGCGGTGCGCAGGTGATCGAACCGGCTGTCGCGGTCGACGGAGCGCGGGATCTCGAAGGGGGGCGAGCCAAGCAGCCCAACTCCCTCGCGAATCTCGCCGTCGAGAGGAACCAGCACCTTGACCGCCAGGAGGCAGTTTTCCCCCGTCTTTCCCCCGGCGGGATAGTTGACATAATTGCCTAGAAAGTTGTTGGGCCCGATCGTCGCCTGCGACACACGAAACGACGTGCTCGAGACCTCGTCCGGGATCATGTTTAGCCCGTCGGCGATCATCGTCCCGGTACCCACCGACGTGAGAAACGGATTTGAGGTTCCTACCTCGCAGCCGAAATTCGACCCCGTTTGCATCAGGGGCGTTAGGCGCCAGCCCAACCAGCGAAGGTAGTGGACGATGTAGGAGCTGTCGCCGAAGAGGAGCCCGAGGAACTTCACTCGGCTGAGAGCCGCGATTATGCGATGTACGGCGTGATGAAAGCCGTACAGCGGATATACCGTGTCGGGCTTGATGAACCCGCGTAGCACACGGGGAATCGTGCCTACTGCCAAGACGCCGACGAGCACCGCGCCGAAGAACAGGATAGTCGAGAGGGCCAGCGCATCGATGAGGAGCCCCCGCGGCGTCAATGCGCCCGTGCTGGTTTGCAGACTCGGATCCAAGGGATGCACGAGCGACGAGACTCCGGCGAACAGCACACCGAGACCCAATTCCAGGAGCGGTGCCCAAACGAAGACGATACCGAGGATGATGATGGCCCCTGCCCTCACGCGACGCAGCGTGCCACATCGAGCAGAAGGAACACGCAGGTAGTTCGTGTCTGTAGGTCGAGCCGGCGATCCGTGCCACCGCGCGCCGGCCGGGATCGACTGGCCGCTCAAGAGGGCTGATGTGTGGCCGAGCTGCGCCCCATCTCCGATGGCGGTATCAATATCCAGCACTGCCATTTCGCCGACGAACGCGTTCTGGCCAATGCTCACGGGTCCAACCTCGATCTTGCCGGCTCCGGCGCGGTAGCACTGGAAGCACGTCTCGCGCCGGATGACCGTTCCGGCGCCAATCGTCAACAGATCGGTGCACACGGGGATGTCGCGCGAGAGGATCACGACCCTCGACCCTACTCTCGCGCCGAGTGCGCGCAGGTAGAGGCCGTACAACGGTGAGCCGACGAAGAGATAGATGCCCGGGTTCGATCGGATCAGCGTTTTGACGATCCAGAAGCGGAGGTAGCCGAGGCTCCAAATGCGGATCCGCTGCGGCGTCCACCGGCCGATCAACAGCCACTTTGCCGCGATGGGAACGGCGCATACCACCAGAAAGCCCGCGCTGGCGAACAGAATGAGACGCAGGTAGTGGGCGATGCCCTCGGATCCCGCCACAATCCACTCGTAGCTCTGAATGACAGCGAATACGCCAAGGTACGAATAGCCCAGATAGAAGAGGGCTTGCAGCGCTCCGCATGTGATGTGCTCGAATGCGTTGGTCGGCTGCGGCGGCTCTTCCGCCGCTCGCGTCGGCGGCGGAGGCACACGGTCGGAGACTGCCGTGGCGAGCGCACTGATCGTCGGGTGCGCGTAAATGTCCTTCATCGACACTGACGGTAGGTTGCCACGCTTCCTCACCCGCGCGCAGAACTGCGCCATTACCAGAGAGTCGGCACACAAATCGTCGAAGAAATCCTTGTCGATAGGCACCTGGTCGACACGAAGGACGTCCGCCAACAGCTCGGCGTAGACAGCGGCGACGGTGCCGCGGGCGGCACGCCGAGGCTCGACCGTAGTGCTCATCGGGTGACCTCGTGGAAGAAGTCGTCGAGCCGTAGATCTTGGCCGGCATCCACCGCCTGGTCGTACACCCACTTCCCGACCGCCACATCGAGAATCCCCATTCCGAACGGCGAGAAGATCACCGGCCGGCTTCGATCTACCGATTTGCGTCCGAGAACGATGTCGGCAAGCGTTCCTGTCACGAAGCTCCGGTTTCCCATCAACTGCTCCGTCAGGTGCGGGGACGTGTTCGCCTTCATGACGTGGTCCACGTCGTCCACGACGTTCTGAGATCGAAGCAGGATCTCGGGTGACAGATCACGAAGCGAGATGTGCAACACCACCGGGTTGTGTTCGAACAGTGCGGTGTCGGTGATGTGCGGCGCTGATGCGACGGTCGTTATGACGATCAGGTCGGAGGCACGCAGGACGTCGTCGACGTTGGACGCGACCGAAATGCTGCCATGCTGCTCGGGGCGGCAGCACGTCGTCAGGAATTTCTCGCTCTCGTGCGCAGAAGAGTCGTACAAGCGCACCTGCTCGATCTTCCACCCCGTCCCGATGAGGAACTCGTACACATAACGGGCAATGAACCCGGTGCCCACGATACCCAATGATTGGACTCGCCGCGTCCGGCCGCCGAGCCACTCGGCGGCAAGGACCGCCGAGGCGGCCGTTCGCGCAGCGGAAATGATCGAGCTCTCGAGAATGGCAAAGGGATATCCAGTCTCGTAATCGTTCAGTACAAGCACGGCCGAGGCACGCGGAAAGCCTCGGCGAACGTTTCCCGGATAACTGGCGATCCACTTGAGGCCCGCCACGCCGAATCCATTCCCGAGAAAGGCGGGAAGCGCGATGATCCGGCAATCGGGCTTGTCGGGGAACCGAAGGAAGTAGCTGTCCGGGTTGACGGAGTGACCGTCGGCGTGCGCGAGATATGCATCCCGCACGACGTCGATACATTCGGCGCGGCGAGCGTGAATGACGTTGCCGACCGTCTTGCCGTTGATGACCGAGAGCGTGAATTGCATTGTCATTACTCGAGGCGGGTGGTCCAGACCGAGTCGAACACCGTGTCGAGATACGGTGTCCCCCGATCGGCGCAGACGAACAGCACTGTTGGTCTCTTGCCGTTAGGCCGACGTCTCATCCTGGGCGCGTATCGCTTGACGGCAGCGAAGGCGGTCCCGCTCGAACCGCCTGCGAACAAACCGTGCGCCGCAAGGAGGTCGCGGCACGCGGCCGCCGTCTCGCGCTCGGAAATCAGAACGACGTCGTCGATCAGGGCCTCCGATACCAGCGGCGGAACGATGCTCGACCCGACGCCCGGAATGTGACGTTTGCGGGGCGTGTCACCGAAGATCACGGAGCCCTGCGTATCGACGGCGACGATTCGGACATTGGGGTATCGCTCTTTGAGCCGTCGTGACATGCCTGCAATCGTTCCCCCAGTGCTGACGCCGATGAACACGTAATCCAGTGAGTCGAAGTCGTCGCAGATCTCGCGGGCCGTGAGCTGGTAATGCGCGTCGGCGGCATCCGGGTTCGCGTACTGGTTGGTCCAGTAGGCATCAGGCGTCGTCGTGCAGAGGTGCTCGACCATTCGCAGGCGCGTTTTCAGGAACCCACCGGTGTCATCGCGTTCGTCAACTTTTACGACCGTCTCGCACATACGGCGCAGGAACGACTCGTATGTGCCGGAGATATTCGAGTCGATCACCGGAATGAACCGCAGCCCGACGAGCCGGGTGAACGCGGCGAGGGCAGACGCGAAGTTCCCGGACGACGACTCGACAACGGTTGTGTTCTCGGAGATTTCGCCGCGCTCCGCCGCCCGTTTGAGGATCCAGAAGGCAGGGCGGTCCTTGATGCTGCCGACAGGGTTCACGTATTCGAGTTTTGCGAACAGGTCCACACCTTCCATGGCCAGCGGAACGTGTGGTGTGGGCCTGAGGACTCGGCGGAGCTGCTCGAGTCGTGCCGAGAGCGGTGACTGCGGCAGCGCCTGCGGCACGACAGCCGGCGCGACGTTAGGCAAAAGATCGACAGTAGAGGACGACATCAGAATTCGACTCCGGTTGTTAGTCTGAAAAGGAAATACGTCGGGCTGAACAGGTCCCCCGCCCGCACCTGGCGGTCCACGATCGAACTGAGTTCGACGTGAGGCGCGATGTAGAAGTGCGGCGCAGGGTAGATCGTCAGCCAGCCTTCAGCACCGACGCGATCGAAGGCCGACTTGGCGACGCCGGCCCAGTAGTCGTTGAAGGTCGCGTTCGCCCAGCCAGCGACTAACGAGATGCCAAGCGTAGTCGTCGGCGGCGGCGCGACCTTCAGGTTGTACTCGACACCCGCGTCGCCGAAGTAGCCTCCGCGGTTGTCGAGGACATCGACGCTCTGATTCGTGAACATGACGAACGGCCCGATGTCATTCGTCAGGTACACCCACGCTTCGACCGATCGACCGTTGGACCGGGTCACGCGGTCCTGGTAGGAGTACAGCCTCGCCGCCGGCGAGATGGCGAGCGTCCTCCATTTGATTTTGTGACTCAGCTCGGCTTCCACGATGTCCGGACGCGAACCGTCCGTCGCGTGAGCGAGCGAACGATTGCCCCACAGTGAGAATTCCGTCGCGCGCGCGGAGAGCCATAGCGCCGCCTGGACGGTCGGCCGATCGGTGATGAGAAACCCGCGATCTGAATGACCGGACCGGAATGCGGTCTCGATGCCATAGGAGATCGTCGCTGGCGCAGCGGGCGTTGGAGGTGCCGGGAGGGGTGCCGAGGTTACTATGGTATCCTGCGCAACCGCCGGTGCGCACCACGCGAGAACGAGAAAGCCGAGGAACAGCCAGCGCCGTTGCGTCATGGGTTAGTCCAGCACGTGCGAGATCAGCCCATCGACGAGCTTAGGCGCGAACCACGTCGACTTTGGCGGCATGATGCCGCCGGCGTCCGCAACTGCCATGACGTCGCTCATCTGGGTCGGATACAGCGCCACGGCCGCAGCCATCTCGCCGCTGCGGACACGTTGGACGAGATCACCGATCCCGCGACTGCCGCCGACATACTCCAGCCGTTTATCGCGCCCGTCGTCCCTGATGCCGAGAATCGGCTGCAGGAGGATGTCGGAGAGGATACGCACATCCAGGCGGCTCACCGCGTCGGCCGTCGAGTTGAGCACGTCCCGAAGTCTGAGCCGATAGGACACGCCACCGGTATACAGGCTGAATTCGCGCGGTGAAGATGGCGTGGACAGCTCGCGTGTCCTTTCGACCGTGAACCGTTCCCGCGCTTGCTCGACGAAGGTCTCGGGCGTCAGCGCGCCAAGATCGGTGAGCAGTCGGTTGTAGCCGAGAATGCGCATGTCGCGCACGGGGAAGATGACGTTCAGGAAGTAGTCGTGACTTCTCCCCTCCCCTGACCCGTCGCTCCATCGCGTTCGTGCGACGCGCGCGGCGGCCGCCGAACGATGGTGACCGTCTGCGATATAGAAACAGCCCAGCGCATTGAACGCGCGTGACACGCGTTCGACGGCACTAGCGTCGCGGATCACCCACAGCGAATGGCGAACGTCGTCGCTATCCGTAGCGTCGGCGTCTGGCATGTCGCGCGTGGCCGCCGCAAGAATTGTGTCCACCTCGGGGGCTTCGGGATACGCCGACATCACCGGACCTGTTTGCGCGTTGAGCGCGTCGATGTGGCGAACGCGATCGTCCTCTTTCTCTGGCGTGGTCAGCTCGTGCCGTCGAATGCGATTCGAGGCGTAGTGCGCGAGTGATCCCACGCCTGCGACCCCTGTCTGCGAGTGGTCGCCCTGCGTCATGCGATAGGCGTAGTAGCACGGCGTCGCATCTCGAACGAGCACGCCTTGCTTGAGCAGGCGGGCGAAGCGTGCGGCACCGGCCGCGTACACCGGTGGCGAATAGGGATCGGTGCCGACCGGGAACGCGATTTCAGCGTGGGAGATATGCAGGAAGCTCCACGGCATGTCAGCGGAACGCGCGCGCGCTTCATCGCTCGTGATCACGTCATAGGGCGGCGCGATCACGTCGGGCGCGCGACCTAGCGAGGGGCGCAGCCCGCGAAAGGGACGAAGCAATGGTGCCTGCGCGCGCAGGCGGAGATCTCGATGCCGACTGCGGTGCTGATGTTCCATATGTTCCGTTCCCCGGGACTACACCTGCGGCATCTGCGCCGGCTCCAACCCACGCACCCGTCCCCACGACCTGCCACAACGGCGTCGATGCGACCGCCGTGCTCAGTTGCAATGGCTGCGCCGAAAATGGGTGATGCGCATCACCCGGCGTGTATCGACATCGTCACCGGCCCGCGGCGCGAGGGCCGAGCCATTGGAGCGCACGTTCGTCAGTGCATTACATAATTCATATTTGCACGCTCTTATCCCTGTGCTCCGAAACGCGACGGCCCTCCAGACCGTGATGACACACGTTCGGACTTGGTGAAACCAGTCATCGACTGGACGCCGGTCATCGCGCCGGGGAGCCTCACGCTTTACAACGGCGCGATGCTCCCGGCATGGAAGGGGTCTGCTTTGATCGGCGGGCTCGCGTCGCGATCACTCAGCCGAATCACGTTCGACGGAAAAGGGGGCGCTTCGTCCGTCGAGCGATGGAATGTCCGTCGTCAGGTTCGGGACATCGCCGTCGCTTCAGACGGAGCAATCTGGATTGTCGAGAACTCGAGCACGGGCGGTTTGTACCGCATTACACCCAACACTCCGTAGCGACTATGGCCCGCACCTCGGCGTCTGCACCATCGCAGCCTTCGGCAACGGAGTCTTCCCCGCTGCCGTGAGCGCTATGTTCAACACGCTGAGATCCGCGCCGTTGATCGCACGCCACGCCGCGACTGACTTCGAAAGATCGTTGCACGCCGAGGTGTAGGCGGCCAGCATCGCCGCCGTCGGCGCGACGTCGCCATTGTCGAACGTGCCGAGCTGGCGCAGAAACCCGTTGATGTGCTGCACGAACGTGGGGCGCGGCGCGTTCCCACCGCCACCACCGAAGCCGCCGCCAGGCACAGGCGCGCGCCCGCCTAACGAATCCAGCTTCGCGATGAAGGACCGACTCTTCTTCGCGACGTCACTCGTGGAATCGCTCGCCGTCATCGCTAGGAGTTGTACCCGCATGGTGTCCACCTGCCTGAATGCGTCCCACGCGAGCCGCTCCGACGCATTCAACTTCCTGATCAACCCATCCTCGGCCTTGAGCGCCGCGACGTTCGCCGGCGAGCGCGGGTCGCTCGTGACGACCACCTTCTCCGCGTGCGCTTTGCCGTTCACGGTGAGACGCACCGTGTAGACTCCAGGCGGCACGAGCGCGCCCTCGGGCGACGCCGGTGTCTGCCCAGGATTGGCGTTGATGTCGAACGAGTGCGTGAAAGCCGGAGGTGCATCGTAGCGCAGATCCCAATTCACGCGGTGCATGCCAGACTCCGTAGCAAGCGGCTGCTCCACCGCCACCCAGAAGTTCGGATGCGGCGGACGCGCCGCTTCGCGCACCGGCGCGATCGGATCACTCGAGTAGTGGCGCACGACGACACCTGCGGAATCCAGCACGTCGAGCGTCACTCGCCCGTTCGGCGTCTTACCGAGCCAGTAGTAGATGATCGCGCCGTCAGGCGGGTTCAGCGCGTGCGGCACCTCGGGCGGGAATGGCGTGTCCGCGCCAACGTTGCGACGTATGCGTACCGCGTTGTCCGGCTTGAAGAGGTGCACGTCGTCGTTCGCGGTGGCGTTGGTGATCTGCCGTAGCACGGCATAGTCGTCGAGCACGAAGATGCCGCGCCCGTACGTGCCGACGATGAGATCGTTGCCCTTGATGGCGATGTCACGGAACGACGTCGTCGGCAGGTTGAGCATGAGCGACTGCCAGTTGTCGCCGTCGTCGAACGACACGTACATCGCGCTCTCCGTACCGAGGAACAGCAGACCGGGGCGCTTGGGATCCTCGCGCAGGACGCGCGCGTAGCTGCCGTTCGACTCGCCGGTGGCGAGACCCTTGGTGATGAGCGTCCACGTCTTGCCGTAGTCGCGCGTGCGGTAGACGTACGGGTCATAATCCGCCGATCCGCGCCGATCGGCCGTGACGTATGCCTCGGCGGCATTCGTGTGCGACGGCTCGACGGAGTGGACTTGACCGGGATGTGAGAAGTCTGATACATCGGTCCACGTGCGCCCGTTGTCGCGCGTGAGTTTCACGAGCCCGGTGTTGATACCCACCCAGATCGTGCCGCGGGCGACTGTGGATGCGCCGATCGACATGATTGTACCTGGGATTGGCTCACCCGGCTTCGGCGTGGCCGAGTCAGGCGGAGGAGTGAAACTGGCTGGGTAGCCGAGGTTCGGACTGATCTTCTTCCAGTGCGCGCCACCGTCCACCGTCGCCATGAGGTACTGAAACCCGGCGAAGAGCCGGTGTGGATCCCACGGGTCGAACAGCAACGGCGCGTCGCTGTTGGTGCGCAGCCGGAGCGACGGGTCCTGCGCCGGGCTCACGTTCACCCACTGTTCGCTCGGATAGGAAATTCTAATCA
>Ga0126377_10001486_pt1 | contig 15462 bp, 15 predicted proteins | sample PanSoiMetPlot_22_FD_92647 | JGI IMG/M metagenome (GOLD analysis project Ga0126377, IMG submission 92647) | Tropical forest soil microbial communities from Panama - MetaG Plot_22 | ecosystem: Environmental > Terrestrial > Soil > Tropical forest > Bulk soil | place: Panama | collected 2016-02-17
GGGCAGCGCCAGGCGCACGAGCGTGCGGCCAATCGAGGCTTCCAGCAGCACGCGGGTCCGTGGATCCATGGCGATCGGTCCGGTTCAGCTTCCGCCTGGTCTGCGCTTGACGAGATCGGACAATAGGTGCATATGCACTTAGCGACAAGGGCGCATATGTCCTCTTTTGGAATGAGACCCATGCATCGGAACAAGGGCAGCCCCAAGCCCGAGCGGCCGGAACCGGCGATCTGCAACTGCCTGGCGCTGCGTCAGGCCGCGCGGCACGCGACGGCGCTGTACGAGCGCCATCTCGCGCCGACCGGCCTCACCAGCCCGCAATACTCGATCCTCGCCAAGCTCACCCGGCTCGGGCCGCAGTCGATCAACGCGCTCGCCGCCATGATGGTGATGGACCGCACCACCACGACGCGCGCGGTGCGCCCGCTCGCCCGCGACAAGCTCGTCGCGGTCGCGCGCGGCGAGGACGAGCGCACCCGCATGGTGCGGATCACGCCGGCAGGCGAGGCGCGCATAGAGGCGGCGGCGGCGCACTGGCGCGCGGCGCAGACGGAGTTCGAGGCCGCCTATGGGGCTGATGCGGCGGAGCGACTGCGGAAGGACCTCGCGCGGGTCGTTGCGGCGACGTGAGGTCGCCGCGCGGTCACGCCCGCAAAATATCGTTTCAGTGCCGCGTGAAGCTCGCAAGGCGCCCGGTGACGATGCGCTCCGCCTCCTCGACCATGCGGGTGACGATCTCGCCCGCCGGCGGGATGTCGTGGATCAGGCCCGCATCCTGACCCATCGACAGCGGCGCCTCGTCGATGTCGCCACGCTTGCGCGCCGCCTGCACGCTGGCGAGCGCCTCGGCCTGGCGCTGGCGCAGCGCCCATTCACGGCCGGCCCAGCGCTCGATGAAGCGGTTGCGGCGCGAGCGCGACATGGCGCCAGGCCAGACGCGCCCGGCCGCGAGGTCGGGAATCTCGGACAGCAACGTGTCGTGGCCGTCGCCGTCGAGAATCGCCTGCTTGAAGTTGGGATGGAGCGGCGATTCCTTGGTGGCGAGGAACCGAGTGCCGAGCAGCACGCCGTCGGCGCCGAGCGCGAGCGCGGCGGCAAGCCCGCGTCCGTCGGCGATGCCGCCGGCCGCGAGCACCGGGATGGGGGCGACCGCGTCGACCACCATCGGGATGAGCGCGAGCGACGCCTGCCATCCGACGTGCCCGCCGCCCTCGCTGCCTTGCGCGATGATGACGTCGGCCCCGGCTTCGGCAGCGCGCACGGCCTCCGGGACGCCGCCGGCCATGAAGGTGACCTTGGCGCCGACATCGTGCGCGCGCGCCACATAGGGCTTGAGCTCCTGATCGGGCCGCGGCCAGGCGTAGGCGATCGCTGCCGGCCGCGCCGCCAGCGCCGCCGCCAACCCGTTCTCCTCGACGTCGAAGATCAGGAAGTTGAGCGCGAACGGCTTGTTGGTTCGTTCGCGCACGGCCGCGACGCCTTTGCGAACGCCGTCGGCGTCGAGATAGTGGCAGCCCATGGCGCCGAACCCGCCCGCATTGGACACCGCGGCCACCAGTTCGGGCGAGTAGATCGACCCCATGCCGCCGAGCGCCACCGGATGCTCGATGCCCAAAAGATCGCAGACCGGCGTGCGCAGCATGGTGTCCTCCTGAAACGTGGCCGCGGTCTCCGGCGGCGTCGACCAGCGTAGCGCAGGTCGCGGCACGTTGGCAGTACGGTTGTCATTGCGAGCGACCCGCCTATGCTCGCTGCGCGAGCTGCGGCGGGTTGCTTCGTCGCGCCTCGCGCTCCTCGCAATGACGACAGGATGGAAACGCTATGGCCCGCATTTCGCTGATCGAGGAGAAGGACCACCCGGAGCTCGCCGGTCTGGTCGACAAGATCAAGGCGGGGCGGCGCGGTGGTCTGCTCAACGTCTACAAGCTCCTGCTGCACTCACCGTCGCTTGCCGAAACCTGGCTCGACCACGTGGGCGCGGTGCGCTGGAAGACGACGCTGAGCGGCCGGTTGCGCGAGCTCCTGGTGATCCGCATCGCCTGCATCAACGGGATCGACTATGTGCTCAATCAGCACATCCCGGCGCTCGCGCTCGCCGAGGGCGTGACGCTCGCCGAATGCGAGGCGCTCAAGGACTGGCGCAACGCGGACGCGTTCAACGCAGCGGAGCGCGCCGCCCTCGCCTATGCGGACGCGATGGTGCTGCACACCACGGTGCCGGACGACGTGTTTGCTGCGCTGCGTCAACACTACGACGAGCGTGCGATCCTCGAGATCTCGGTCCTGGTCGGCACCTATCTCATGCACAACCGCGTGATGGGCGCGCTCAAGATCGATCTCGAACCGGAAAGCCAGCGGGGGCGTTGACGGTGCGACATCGCGGCGTCGCCGCGAGGCTTGTCCCCGCCGTCGACGCCTCTATGGTGCGCCCGCATGGTCACGACCGGCAGAACCGACCCGGACGTCACCCGCGTTCGCCGGAGCTTGAGCATGTACCGTTTCGCCTTCGCGCTGCTCGCTTTCTGCCTTGCTGCGGGGAGTGCGTCGGCACAATCGGACTGGCCGACCAAGCCGATACGGTTCGTCATTCCGTACCCGGCCGGCAGCTTCGCCGACATCACGATGCGCATCATGCAGCAGAAGCTCGTGCCGCTGCTCGGCCAGCAGATCGTGGTCGACAACCGCTCCGGCGCGAGCGGCGACATCGGCACCGAAATCCTCTTCAGGGCCGCGCCCGACGGCTACAATTTCGGCATCGCCACCAACTCGACCCACGGCGTGTCGCCGGCGCTCAACCCGAACCTGCCGTACAACGCGGTCAACGACTTCGCGATGGTGTCGCTAATCGGCGCCGCGCCCTATGTGCTGATCACCTCGCCCCAACTCCCGGCGAACTCGGTGAAGGAGCTGATCGCGCTTGCCAAGGCAAAACCCGGCGGACTCAGCTATGCGTCGGCCGGCCCTGCGAGCCTCGCCCATCTCGCGGGCGCGCTGTTCTCGCAGATGGCGGGCGTGCAGCTCACCGAGGTGCCCTATCGCAGCTCGGCCCAGTCGGTGCTCGATACTTCGGAGGGGCGCATCGACCTGCAGTTCGGCACCATGGGGCCGGTGCTGCCGCACGTGAAATCCGGCAAGGTGAAGGCGCTGGCGGTCACGGGCCTCAAGCGCGCCGCCGTGCTGCCCGACGTGCCGACGCTCGATGAATCCGGCCTGTCCGGCTTCGAGGCCTCGCTCTGGCTCGCCGTGGTGGCGCCCGGGAAGACGCCGCCCGCGATCATCGAACGGATGAACCGCGAGGTGAAAAAGGTGCTGGCGGATCCCGACGTGGTCGCGGCGCTCAAGCTGCAGGGCATCGAGGCGACGCCGACGACGCCCGATGAGCTGCGCGCGCGCATCGAGCACGACATCGCGAAGTGGAAGAAGCTCGCGCAGGAGACCGGGATCACGATGGAGTCGAAGTGATGGGGTTCTTGGCCGCCGCTCGGCCACCCTGCGACGTCATCGCCCGCCACAAATTCACGCACAGGCGCTCGAGATCGCTCAGCGCATTCTGACGTGCCGCGATGGCGGTATGCGGCATCAGAATCACATTCGGCCTGCCGCGAAACCTGAGCAGCGGATCGTCCGGCTGCGCCGGCTCGTCATAGCCGACGTCGAGTGCGAGCCCGCCGAGGCGGCCTGCGTCGAGCGCCGCCACCAGCGCGTCGCGGTCGACGAGTTCAGCCCGGGCGCAGTTGACGAGGAACGCGCCCGGCTTCACGCCGCGCAGGGCATCGGCGTCGATGATGCCGCGGGTCGTCTCGTTGAGCGGAAGCTGCACCACGATGTAGTCCGATTGCGCCATCAGGTCGCCGAGCGAGACATAGCGCGCGCCGAGCGCCGGCTCGTCCGCGGCCGCGAGCGGGCGCCGCTGATGGTAGAGCGTGATCATGCCGAAGGCGGCGGCGCGGCGCGCAACCTCGCGGCCCACCTCGCCGAGCCCGACGATGCCGAGGGTCGCCCCGTGAAGCGTCTTGAGGCCAGCGACGCGGGCGTAGTTGGAATAGCCGATATAGCCTGGCGCACGCGGGCGGATGTCGTAGCCGGCGGCCGCGAGCGCGGCGCGGTCGACCAGCCCGTCGAGGGCGCTAATGCGTTTGGCCAACGCCAGCATGAGCGCGACGCATTGCTCGGCCACCGCGACATTGACGTGCCGGTGCAGGAACGCGACCGCGACGCCGCGCTCCGCGCAGGCAGCCGCGTCGATGTTCGATCCGAGGGTGCCGAACTTGTGCACGACCTTGAGGCGCGCGCCAGCTGCAAGCGCAGCGCGGTCGACGACCAGGCTTTCGACGATCGCGCCGTCGGCGGCAGGCAGCTTGGCGAGAAAATCGGCCTGGTCGCGCGCCCAGATCACCTCGGCCGGATAGAGCCCGGGAATGCGCGCGCGCAGCCGCTCGCACCAGCCGAGAAAGTCGGGCACGTCATGGGCGAAGAAATCGGCGACGGCATGGATGTGCGCGGGCGGAACGCTCGGGTCGAGGATGACGGGGACGATCTTTAGGAAATGGTCCTCTTCGAGCAGCAGGTTGGGCATGTTGGTGAGCTTGGTATCTGCCGGACCTGAGGCGGCCCCGATTTCGCCGTGCGGTCAACCTTCGCGGCTCAGCCCGCGGAGAGTGGCTTGCGGCCTCCGCTTGCGAAGAAGCCAAGGATGGTGAGCGTCGACAGGGATCGAACCTGTGACCCCCTGCCATGTCAAGCAAGTGACGCCACGGAACGTGCGGAAGACAAGCATTTTGAGCACCGCTGCCCGGCATCGCGCCCGTCCCGTTGTGGCCTCCCAAGCGGCTTGCGGGGAGGCTAGGTCCACCGGGACCGTGAGCGGGCCGGGCGCAAGCTTCTTCGTGGGGCGCCCAGGATGCGTCAGTGGTGGGCCGAAACGCTCTTGATGCATGCGGAGAGAAGATCAGCGGGTGCCGAATGACTGACATCGCCAAGGCTGAGCATGCCGATCATGCGTTTGCTCTTGTTGATGACCGGCAGCCGCCGGACCTTCAGCTCCTCCATATGCCGCACCGCCTTGGCGAGATCGTCCTGGTCACTGCAGCAATGGATTTCGGTGGTCATCACATCGCGCGCGGTGGCCCGGCTAGGATCGAAATTGTCTTGCGCCAATCCCTTGCAGACGATGTCGCGGTCGGTCACCATTCCGATCAATCGGTCGTTCTCGCCGATCGGGATGGCGCCGACGTCATGGTCTCGCATCAGCTTTGCGAGTTCGGCTATGGGGGTTTGCGGACTGACCCAATCGACGCCCTTATGCATCGCGTCTTTGACTTTCATGGTGGGGCCTCCGTTGCTTGAGTTGGGCACACTCGATGAACGCAGCTTCGGTCCCCCTCCTTCGGTGCCATTATAGGACGGATTGCGTCGGCTGCCACGCCTCCTTCCCGGCGCCTCGTGCAAAGCGCCTGGTTGCTGGTCGGCTCTCTGTCAACGGCGGAATGGCTGAGCAAAGCGCTGTGCTGCGGCTGACGTGAGTGGCCCAACCAGACTCGGGCGCCGAAGTACACGCCCTAGAACCGCGCGAGCTTGGTCGACAGATTGGTATCGCGGCGCACGGCGATATAGTTGCCCATTCGAAAGTGATCATCGACGGCGTCGTACTCCTTGAAGTCGACGCCGTCCGGGCAGAGACGGCCAATGGCGTACCGTGAACCAAGTTTGCCGTAGACCTCATGTAAAGTGTGGCGGGCGGGAATATAGGTCATGCCGTATTCGAACTGGATCACTCCAGGAGCGCGGGATGAGTCGAGAGTACCGGCAAATCCCGTCAGCACATCGACCTCATGGCCTTCCACGTCCAGCTTCAGAAAGTCGATAGCGGGCCATCCGAGTTGCCCAACGTTGCGGACGTCGGTCGCGACCGCGTCGAACCCACGCGCAGCACCGCGTTTTGCGCCGGGTCCGCCATCGCGCCGCTCAGCATCTCCACGATTCGCTGTAACGGCTTTGGCGTTGTCGTAAGGTGCCGGCTCAATCCGCGGCAAACGACGGCAACAGAAGCTCCGCTCCCCGAAACGATCAAGCTCACGCAGTTGGCAAACGCGATCGGTTCGCCACGATGGACGCCACAGCGATCACCGTCGCCGACCGCAAGCCCACATCGCAGAGCGGCGCGCTGCTGGCATCAAGGATGGCACGATCCACACCGAGTTCGGACGGCTGCGCATCGTTGCTCGCCTTGTCCGTCAAGCAGGGCCACATCCCCAAGGCGGCTACATCGAATGCCCATTCGCAGCCGAAGCCGGTTGAAGGCATCCACCTCACGCGCGCTGAGATTCGCCGTGCTGATGGCTCGAGATTCCTGCATGCGGCAGGCAATGACCCTGCTCTACACGACTGCAACCCGCAGCGCCGCACTATGCGGCTCACCTGGGTCGCTAGCGACTTCGAACGCGAGCGCATCGACCTCCGCGACCCGACCATCACGCGCCCGCACAAGGCCCGCGCCATCGTTCCGATGCTGCGCACCGCCAAGGCGGCGCTGCAGGAAGCGAAGCGGGGCGGACTGACGAGTACGTCATCGAGTGGGGTGGCGAACGCGTGAGGTCCCTCAGGCGCAGGCTGCGCTCGGCAGCGAAGGCGGCCACGATCGACAAGCGGGTGTCGCCGCACATCGGCGCAGCGGTGCAGCAGCGTGCACATGGCCGAAGACGATGTGTCGATGGAAAAGATTCGGCAGTTCCTCGGGTACAGCGACATCAACACGACACCAAAAAATCGGCGCGCGTTTCTCGCCGGGCTATCTCTTGGGACGCCGTCGCGGCGGTGGGGTTCGATGACCCGGGTTCAATGAACCGAAAGAGGCTCCTCAGCAGACCGCCAAGTCATTGAAAAATATGGTGGGCGCGACAGGGATCGAACCTGTGACCCCTACCATGTCAAGGTAGTGCTCTCCCGCTGAGCTACGCGCCCGAATGCCTTGGAAGGGGTGGGTTTCCTATATCGGCTTGGCCCGTTCCGGGCAAGCCGGTCTCAAGCCGGTCTCAAGTCGGTCTATGGCGCGGGGAAATTCAGGCCGCCAGCACCTTCTGCACCTCGTTGACGAGGTCGCGCAGATGGAACGGCTTCGACAGCACCTTGGCGTGCTTCGGGGCGGACGAATCGGGGTTGAGCGCGACCGCCGCAAAGCCGGTGATGAACATGATCTTGATGTCGGGGTCGAGCTCGGCCGCACGGCGCGCGAGCTCGATGCCGTCCATCTCGGGCATGACGATGTCGGTGAGCAGGAGCTCGAACGGTTCCTCGCGCAGCCGCTGATAGGCGGAGAGGCCGTTGTCATAGGAAATGACCTCGTAGCCGGCCTGCTGCAGGGCCTTCACAAGAAATCGGCGCATGTCGGTGTCGTCTTCAGCGAGAAGAATCTTGGTCATGCCACGGCCCGCCCGGTGCGCTCGCAGGCGAAAGCCGCGCCACGCCGGTCCCTCTGTCCAGGCGCCAATAAGCCGTATCTCAGGTAAAAATGCGGTGAACCCGCGAGGACGCCGATTGTGAATAAATCTGGTACGAACTGATTCGGTACGATTACACTTGGCACAATGGGGCTGGACATGGACAATGCCGCTCTTAAGAGGTTGTAAACAGGATAGAGCCGGGGCCACATGATCGCAACGACGACCCCCATGGACCTGACCCGGGCATGACCGAAATCCGCGACGAACTCGAGCCGCCGTTCGAAGTCCTCGAGCCCGCCGAGTGGCAGGGGCCGCTCGTGTTCAACTCTCCCCACAGCGGAAATGTGTATCCGCCGGCCTTTCTGGCGAGCGCCCGGCTCGAGATCGCACAGCTCCGCCGCTCGGAGGACTCCTTCGTCGACGAGCTCTTTTCCGGCGTGGTGCGCCGCGGCTTTCCGCTCATGCGGGCACACTTCCCGCGCTGCTATATCGACGTCAATCGCGAGCCCTACGAGCTCGATCCACGCATGTTCGACGGGCGGTTGCCGTCCTTCGCCAATACGCGTTCCATGCGGGTCGCGGGCGGCCTCGGTACGGTCGCGCGCGTGGTCGGCGATGCCCAGGAGATCTACGACCAGCGCATCCCGGTCGACGACGCGTTGCGCCGGATCGAAGGCCTGTACAAGCCCTATCACCGCACCTTGCGGCGCCTGGTGACGCGCGTGCACCGCGACTTCGGCACCGCCATTCTGATCGACTGTCATTCGATGCCGTCGATCGCCGGCAGCCGCGACGAGCGGCCGCGCGCCGATGTGGTGATCGGCGACCGCTACGGAACCAGCTGCGTCGCGGTGGTCGCCGATACGGTCGAGGCGGCGCTGCAGGACGCCGGCTACTCGGTCAGCCGCAACAAGCCCTATGCGGGCGGCTTCATCACGGAACACTACGGCAACCCGCCAGCCGGACTGCACGCGCTCCAGCTCGAGATCAATCGCGCCCTCTATATGGACGAGCGCAAATATGAGCCGATCGCCTCGTTCAGCCGTCTCGCCGCCGATCTGGAGGCGTTGGCAGATCGCCTGGCCGCGATCCCGCTCGAGGAGTTGCGGCCGTATCGGGCAGCGGCCGAATAAGCCCGTAACGGCACAAGCCGGAGCGAATGGTACGATTTGACCCGCTGACCCCTGGGCTTTGGGCGCTCGCGCCCCAGCAGCAGGCGTGACCGGCAAGGCTCTGTCACGTATCACAGGGCCGAATCACCTAACCTGCGGACAAGAAAAAGGGCCGCTAGGGATTCCTAGCGGCCCAAGTCTAGGGAGGAAACGCCCAAGGAGGGCGGCAGCAACACGATCGCTCGCGTCGCTGCACCGCAAAAATATGTCACCGCGACGCACAAAAATCAAGTGCCAAGGTCAACGTAGTATCTGGCTGATCCACAAATGTAAAAAATTGAATTATTCCAGTAACTTGTGGGCTAACCGCGGATTTCAGGCGGGCGCCGGGTGGCCGCGTCAGGCGAGTCCGTCCCCGGATCGTGCGCCGTGGGATAGAACCCGACCGCCCCCGACGAAGGTGTCGCCTGGAGCGCAAAGACCAGCGGCAGGGTAACGAAAGACGCCGCCCATCGAGCCTGTGTTCAAGCAACGTCATGCCGCGCCCGACCAATTCAGGCGGCGAAAAGCGCCTTGCCGTGCGCGATGACGGATCGCCTCCAGGGGCAGGCTTTTGACCGGAAAATGCTCTATAGCAACCTCGCGCAACGGGGACAGTGGCATCCGAGTTATGACAGCGGTCGATCTGAAAGGCTTTCTCGACAGACTGGCGGCCGCCTCGGGCGAGGTCATTCTGCCCTACTTTCGCACCTCGCTCAGCGTCGAGGACAAGAGCCGCGGCGGTTCCTTCGATCCCGTAACCGCCGCCGACCGCGCCGGCGAGCAGGCGATGCGCGCCCTGATCCGCGCGACCTTTCCGGGACACGGCATCACCGGCGAGGAATTCGAGGCCGAGCGGCCTGACGCCGAGTACGTGTGGGTGCTCGACCCGATCGACGGCACCAAATCGTTCATCTCAGGCATGCCGGCCTGGGGCACGCTGATCGCGCTCACGCACAAGGGAACGCCGGTGCTCGGGATGGTGCACCAGCCGTTCATCGGCGAGCGGTTCAGCGGCGACGGCGCGGCCGCGCAATACAGCGGGCCGGCGGGCGAGCGCGCCTTGATGGTGCGCGAGTGCGCCCGGCTGGCGGACGCCGTCGTCTACACCACGAGCCCTCGGCTCATGGAGGCGGCGGACCGTGCGCGCTTCGCCCAGGTCGAAGAGGCGGCGCGGCTCTCGCGCTACGGCGGCGACTGCTACGCCTACTGCATGCTGGCGGCCGGCCACATCGACCTCGTCATCGAGACCGGGCTCAAGCCGCACGACGTGATCCCACTCATCCCGATCATCGCGGGCGCGGGCGGGATCATGACCACGTGGGAGGGAGGCTCCGCCAGCGGCGGCGGCCGCATCATCGCGGCCGGGGACGAGCGGGTGCATGCGGAAGCAATGGCAATGCTGAAGGGATAAGGCCCTCCCCGCACGAATGACGCCAGACACCGTCCTCGCGCTAGTCTAGGCGCCCCAGGCTGCCGTAGAGCGCCGTGCCGGGTACGAAGGCGTCGAAAGCGGCCCAGAACTGGGCGCGGTACTGGTCCCGCTCCATCATGATCTCGTGTCGCGCGCCGGGGACGACCACGTGCGCGCCGGCGCGCAGGTGGATCGCGAAGGCCTCGATCGCGGCGGTCGAGACAAGGTCGTCGCTGCCGGACGCGACGACGAGAATCGGCTGGCGGATGCGCGACGCAAACGAAGCCGGGCGCATCTGCGCCATCACGCGGAAGGCGGCATCGCACCATCCGATCGTCGGCGAGCCGAGGCCGAGCGTCGGTTCGGTCTCGAGCACCGCCACCGTACGCGCATAGCGCACCGGGTCACTGGTCGCCGGATTGCCGGAGAACGGCTGCAGCGAGAGCACGGTCGCGTTCCCGCCCGGCACGTAGGCCGTGCCGCGGCCGACCGAGCGCAGGATCCGCGCGAGGCCAGGCGCCATGCCGAGCATGCGGCGGCGGGCGAGACGCAGCATGGGCGCGGTGAGTACCATGCGGTCGAACCAGCGATGGCCTTTCGCCGCCGCCCGCAGCATCACCGTGGCCCCCATCGAGTTGGCCAGCGCGAAATGAGGCGCCGGACAGTCGGGCAGCACGACCTCCTTCATGAAGGTCTCGAGATCGATCGCGTAGTCGGAAAAGCTCGCCACGTGACCGCGATAACGATCGTAGAGCTGACGCTGCGACAGCCCCTGCCCGCGCCAGTCGAACGTCGCGACCGCAAAGCCACGCGCACGCAGGTCGCGCACCACCTCGAAATATTTTTCGATGAACTCGGCGCGGCCCTGGAACAGGCACACCGTCCCTTTGCGGCCAGGCGGCGGCGCCCAGCGCGCATAGCGCAACAGGACGCCGTCGGGCGTCTGCAACATCGCGGTCGCGGCTTCGTCCGGAACCGGGTTGGCGGGAATCGAGATGAGTCGCATGGAGGCTGCCGGCGGAATCATGAGCCTTATAGCAGCCCGCCACGCGCCCTCAACGGCTGCGGCGCTTTCTATCACCAGCCCGCCGCGGCGTGGCGGGCGGAGGTAACGAATCAATGCGAAAATGATGGGAAACCCGAGGTAGCCCGGAGCCGACACTCCTTGCGAATCCGGCCCGCAGATCCCATCTCCAGCATGCGCGGGGCCCATTCGGGCCTGCGCGACAGTTGGTCAGGCCATCGTGGCGGACCACCGCATGTCGCTCAAAGCGAAGGAGGATATGCCATGCGTACGTTCGATCTTGCTCCCCTCTATCGTTCGACCGTCGGTTTCGACCGGCTGTTTTCGCTGCTCGATCAGGTTTCGGGCTTCGAGGGCAGCGGCTCGACCTACCCGCCCTACAACATCGAGCGGACCGGCGAGAACGCCTATCGTATCACCGTAGCGGTCGCCGGTTTCTCGGATACCGACATCTCGATCGAGGCGAAAGAGAACACGCTGACGATCAAGGGTGAGAAGCAGGCCAAGGCCGAGGAGAAGAAAGGCGAGGTGCTCTACCAGGGCATCGCGGCGCGCGCATTCGAGCGCGTCTTTCAGCTCGCCGAGCACGTCGAGGTCAGGGGCGCGTCGCTCGAGAACGGCCTCCTCCATGTCGACCTCGTCCGCGAGGTCCCGGAGGCGATGAAGCCGCGCCAGATCGCGATCGGCAACGGCAAGACCAAGGTGATCGACGCGAAGGCGGCCTAACGCCCGCTCTTGCATTCGTCACATCGAGTGGGAGCGCCCCGGGATCGCCGGGGCGCTTTTCTTTCCGGACTGTCGGCAAATTGCGATCGCTTGCTTGCGCGGGCGCCGACGGAAAGACTCAGTCGAGCGGCGCGACCGGCGGCATCGCGGCGGCGCCGTTGCCCTTGGGCGGCGCCGGCGTCTTTTGCGGTTGCGCGCCGCCGGGCGCGATCGGGATCGAGCCGGTCGCTTCCATCACGTAGGGCCGCGGGCGCGGCAGCGGCGCTGCCTCGGCGCTGCGCTGCGACGGTTGCGGTTGCGCCTGCGGCGACTGCGACGGCTGGACGGACGGCACCGCGTGCGGCGGACGCGCCGAGCCATAGCCGTGGTTGTCGGTCGGCGGAGCGAAGATGCGGCCGAAGACCGGGAAGTCTTTGCGATTGAAGTTTGTTATCGCCTCGAACGGGCCGGGCGTCGCGACCTCGCGCATCGACACCGTGCGGCCGGTCCGCGCATCGAGCACGATCCGGTAGACGATGTCGTCGGGATCGAGCGCGCGCACCGCGTAGACATCGCCTTTGCGGACGGGCGCGCCCATCGGATCGAATCCGTTCGCGCGCACGATCGCAACGATCCGCGCAGGCGGAAGCCCTTCGGCCGCATTGCCGGCGGGGGGCGCGGGCGTGGCCGGTTCGGCCGCGGCCGCAGTCATCAATGCGAGCGAGACGCCGCACAGAAGCAGCACAGCGCGAGTCTTCACGGGTGAGGCCTCCCCTCCACGCATTCGCCGGTCACACACCGGCGAACAAGTCGCACTGCGCAACCGCGATCGCCGGTGTGCTCCGTCGCCCTTAACCATAACAGCGCCGGAATGAGGCACCGCGGCGGCGCTTCCGGGGCAATCAACCGGTCGCCTCCGCGACGAAGCGATCAACTTCCCTTGAGGTTGTCACAAATGAGGTAACCAACCGCGCCAGCACGTCGCCGTCCCCGACCACGGTACCGTCCGCCAAATCGCCGCTGTCCCATGCATAGTAGGTCGCGCCGGCGGCGCGCAGGCGCGCATCGACGGCCCGCGGCAGCACCACGAACACGAGATTGCCCTCGACCGGCCACACGGGCGCGAGCCCTGTGGCCGCGAGCTTGCCGGCGAGGCGGTCGGCCATCGCGTTGGCGTGCCGCGCCCATCCGAGCCAGTTGTCGTCGGCGAGGAACGCGTCGAATTGCGCCGCGACGAAGCGGTGCTTGGAGAGGAGATGGCCACCGCGCTTGCGCCGCTCGTGCATGGCGTCGGCGCGTGCGGGGTCAAAGATCACGATCGCCTCGGCGGCGAGCGCGCCGCCCTTGGTCGCGCCGAACGAGAGCACGTCGATGCCGGCCTGCCACGACATCGCGGCGGGCGTCGCGTCGAGCCGCACCAGCGCGTTGGCGAAGCGCGCACCGTCCATGTGGACCGCAAGCCCATGCGCATGTGCGACGTCGGCAAGCGCCTTGAGCTCGGCAAGCGAATAGATCGTGCCGGCCTCGGTGACCTGGGAGAGCGAGAGTACGGCGGGTTGGGCGAAGTGCGGGCGGTGGCCGCTGTGGCGTTCGATGGCGGCACGCACGGTCTCGGGGCTGAGCTTGCCGGCGGCGCCGGGAAGCCCGATCAGCTTGAGCCCGCCGCCGAAAAATTCCGGCGCGCCGCATTCGTCGATCGCGATATGGGCGCGCACGTGGCAGAGCACGGCGCCCCACGGCGGCGCCGCGTGGGCGAGCGAAAGCGCATTGGCGGCGGTGCCGGTGGCGACCAGAAACACCGCGGCGTCGCGCCCGAAAAGCTGGGCGATGCGGCGTTCGACCGCACGCGTGAGGTCGTCATTGCCGTAGCCGAGGGCAAAGCCGCCGTTGGCGCGTGCGATCGCGTCGAGGACGGCGGGCGCGGCGCCGACCGTATTATCGCTGGCAAAGTTCATCGGGCCTCCGGGTTCATCCGATCCGGGTCTGGACGGGACTGACGCCCACGCCCCCCGGAACAGGCAAGATTTTCGAGACGGGAGGAAAATCCGCAGCGTTAACCTACGGTAGCACCTCCCGTACGTACACGGCAGTTGCGCACCCGCACAGTCCGTGGTCCCATGATGGACACTGGACGGACGCGCGTGCGGCAGACAAAATCATCCCGAAATCCCGGATTCAGGGGATGGCGAACCCTTGTTTCCGTGGCAGAATTTTGGCATGGTGAGTTAGGACAGCATTGCTGTCCCATAACGACGGCCCGCGCTCTGCCGCAGGCCATCCTGGCGATTGTGCTCGCCGGGTAAGGATGTGGGGTCGTCATCGCGGCACAAGAGCGAGCGGCCACGCAGGACGCGGCAAGATGGCGGCACGCCGCCCGGCACGACAAAGCTTGCCCTCGCACCGGGGCGCCGCAGGCGCCTGCGGGCGAGGTGGGTGCGCCAGCGGCGCGAAAACTGCTGGCGCGGAGGCGAGGATGGAGATGAGCGCGACGCGCAGCGATCCGCGACCGGGTCATGGGCTCGTTGATGGGCATGTGGGACCTGCCGCTTCGGAGCGGCCGGTGAAACGCGCCTGCCTGCCTGGCTCGCCCGCGACCGCCGACCCCGGCGTGCCGGCCGCGCGCGGACTTTACGATCCGGCGCTCGACAAGGATTCCTGCGGCGTCGGATTCATCGCCGACATCAAGGGCCGCAAGTCGCACCGGATCGTCGCGGACGCGCTCACCATCCTGCTCAACCTGGAGCACCGCGGCGCGGTCGGCGCCGACCCGCGCGCCGGCGATGGCGCCGGCCTCCTGACCCAGATCCCGCACAAGTTCTTCGCCAAGGAGGCCGCCAAGCTCGGTTTCACCCTCCCTGGGCCGGGCGAGTACGCGGTCGGCACGCTGTTCCTGCCGCACGAGCCGGAGCGGCAGAAGGAGGTTGCCGACATCTACGCCGAGGTGATCGCATCCGAGGGCTTCCGGCTGCTCGGCTGGCGCACGATACCGACCGATAATTCGACGCTCGGCAACTCGGTCAAGCCGACCGAGCCGGCGCACCGCCAAGTGTTCATCGGTCAAGACCTTCACAACCGGAAGCTCTCCGAGGACGAGTTCGAGCGGCGCCTCTACATCCTGCGCAAGACCATCTCGGGCGCGTTCTACCGCCGCTACGAGCGCCGCGTGTCCGGCTACTACCCGGTCGCGATCTCGTGCCGCACCGTGATCTACAAGGGCATGTTCCTCGCCGACCAGCTCGGCACCTACTATCCGGACCTGCGCGACCCGGATTTCGAGAGCGCGCTCGCGCTGGTGCACCAGCGCTTCTCCACCAACACGTTCCCGACCTGGTCGCTGGCGCATCCGTACCGGATGATCGCGCACAACGGCGAGATCAACACGCTGCGCGGAAATCTCAACTGGATGGCGGCGCGCCAGTCTTCGGCGCGCTCGCCGCGCTTCGGCGACGACATCGCCAAGCTGTGGCCGATCTCCTACGAGGGCCAATCCGATACCGCCTGCTTCGACAACGCGCTCGAATTTCTGGTGCAGGGCGGCTACCCGCTCGCGCATGCGGTCATGATGATGATCCCGGAGGCGTGGGCCGGCAATCCCTTGATGGATGAGGAACGACGCGCCTTCTACGAGTACAACGCCGCGCTGATGGAGCCGTGGGACGGCCCGGCTGCGATTGCGTTCACGGACGGCCGCCAGATCGGCGCGACGCTCGACCGCAACGGGCTGCGCCC
>Ga0126377_10001487_pt1 | contig 15460 bp, 12 predicted proteins | sample PanSoiMetPlot_22_FD_92647 | JGI IMG/M metagenome (GOLD analysis project Ga0126377, IMG submission 92647) | Tropical forest soil microbial communities from Panama - MetaG Plot_22 | ecosystem: Environmental > Terrestrial > Soil > Tropical forest > Bulk soil | place: Panama | collected 2016-02-17
CGCCGCGCTCGACCGCGCTGCTCATCGACGCGACGATGCCGTGGGCCTACCCACCGCTGTCACTGCCCAAGCGCGAGTTCATGGAGCACGCCATCAATATCTGGCAGAGCCTCCAGCTCCCTGCCCTCAATCTCAAAGCGCCGTGGTGGGGCTACTCACTCGGCCATTGGACCGAGGAGGAGGAGCAGGAAGCCGAGCTCGCCGTGCAGGGACGCCACTTCGAAACCGGCGAGAAGCAGAAGCAGTCACGCCGGCAATTTGGCGAATAGTGATGCCGGCGAATAGTGATGCCGGACAAATAGCCATGCGAGAGTCACGTCTCGCCGCGCGCAATCAGCACAGCTGCGCGCCCGCCAGCTTAGCGCTGCTCGAAACGGCCAGACTGCGGATTGAAGAACTTCTCTTCAATATCCTTGTAGATTCGTGCCAGCCATTTCTCGGCGCGCTGTGCGCGATCGTGGAAATGGTTGGTATCCGACTCGAGCTCTCTGATGCGCTCCTCGGCGGCACGCAATTGCAATGAGAGCTTGTGGGCAAGCTCCATGGCGCGATCACAATTGCTGTTCGCGGTCTCGGCTGCCTGCTGGAGCAAATCGATGATGGCCTGTCCTGAGCGATCGACCGGGTCGCCCGGGTCCCGCACCTCGGGACGAAACGCCCCCTTGGAGGGAGAGAACGGGATGACCTTCTTATCGGGATTACGCTCACCACTCATCGTCAACTCCAGATCACGCAATTCGCCATCTTAACGCCTGTGGCACACCACGCTACGTATCTAAATACCTCCACCAATTTGCACCCGCGATGTGGCAGGAGAGCCACGGTTTTGTGACAGGTGGGCGATTGCTAAAGACGAGGCCCCTTCTGCTTCGTCGGCACCCGCCGCACCCTGGTCCCCATCGCAGGCACCCCACACACGCCGCCACCCTGGGGCAGCCCGCGTTGCCCCCAGTACCCTCCGTCGCAGCCCGGAGCCGCATCCCGGTCGATTTATCCAACAGGGCTCCAAGGCGCTTGAGAATCTGGCTGTGATCGCTGTAGCTGAGCCGCTGGGAAAGCCAATTCAGCTGATGGTGACAGGGGATACGGGCGAGGTGCCCCGTTCACCTTCCACCGGCTGTGCGATTGACCCCGCGATCTGGGCTTGCTCAGTGGCGGTGCGAGACGTACCCCATTAACTGACCGGGCTGGCGCCCTTTTGGAGCAGCGCAAATGAAGATTGCCATGATTGGAACGGGCTACGTCGGCCTCGTCTCGGGCGCCTGCATTGCCGATTTTGGCCATCAGGTGACTTGTGTCGACAAGGACGCCGGCAAGATCGACGCCCTCAATGCGGGCGAGATCCCGATCTTCGAGCCCGGGCTGAAGGAGCTGGTCGCGGCGAACGTGCGACAGGGCCGGCTGTCGTTCACCACAAACCTGGCGGAGGGATTGGACGGCGCAGCCGCCGTTTTCATAGCGGTCGGGACCCCTTCCCGGCGCGGCGATGGTCATGCCGACCTGTCCTACGTCTATGGGGTGGCGCGGGAGATCGCCGCGGCGCTGAAGGGCTTCACGGTCATCATCACCAAGTCGACCGTTCCGGTCGGCACCGGCGACGAGGTCGAGCGGATCATTCGCGAGCTGCGTCCCGACGCTCCTTTCGCCGTCGTCTCCAACCCGGAGTTCCTGCGGGAAGGCGCCGCCATCCACGATTTCAAGCATCCCGACCGCATCGTCATCGGTCTCGAGGACGAGCGCGCGAAGGAAGTCATGGCTGGGATCTATCGCCCGCTCTTTCTCAACCAGGCGCCAATCCTGTACACGGGGCGGCGGACGGCCGAGCTGATCAAGTATGCGGCCAACGCGTTCCTGGCGACCAAGATCACCTTCATCAACGAAATTGCAGATCTGTGCGAACGGGTCGGCGCCGACGTGCAGGAGGTCGCGCGCGGCATCGGGCTCGACAATCGCATCGGCTCGAAATTCCTACATGCCGGGCCGGGCTATGGCGGCTCGTGCTTCCCCAAGGACGTGCGCGCGCTGATCAAGACCGCGCAGGACTACGATGTCCCGATGCGCATTCTCGAGGCGGTCGAGGGCGTCAACGACACCCGTAAGCGCGCCATGGCCCGCAAGGTGGCGGCAGCCTTTTCGGGCGTGCTGCGCGGCAAGACGGTTGCGGTGCTGGGGCTGACCTTCAAGCCCAACACCGACGACATGCGCGAAGCGCCTTCGATTCCGCTCATCGTCGCGCTGCAGGACATGGGCGCCAAAGTGCGCGTCCATGATCCCGAGGGCATGCAGCAGGCGCGGCAGGTGCTCACCGACGTGACCTATTGCGACGGGCCGTACGACTGCGTCGAGGAGGCCGACGCGGCCGTCATCGTGACGGAGTGGGAGCAGTTCCGCGCGCTCGATTTCAATCGGCTGAAAGATCTGATGGCCTGCCCGGTGATCGTGGATCTGCGCAACATCTATCGCCCCGAAGACATGCAGCGGCAGGGATTTGCCTATACGTGCGTGGGGCGCTCGTCAGCCTTCCAGCCCGCGGCAGTCTATATGCCGATCACACAGCCGGGTCGCTCGTCCGCCGAATCGGCGGTGTGAGTCAAGACGATCTAAAGCGGCCCTTTGCAACGCTTTGAGTGGCGTGCGTCATTGTCGAAAGATCGGTTCCGGCATTTGCCAAGGTTTGCTGGGACTGGCGACATCATGCGCAGTTTCGATCAAACAGAGTACTCAACGAGATTGTCGACTCAGCACCCGGATCAGCCCTGCTGTCACACGCCATAGAGGGTGATGTTGTCGTTGCGCGACGCCCTGATCCCGAAATTCAATACCACGCGGCCGGTGCATGCCCCCGGCAATCCTTCAAGGCCGCGAGCAGACGACGAGAAGCTCTGCGCGGACGTGGTGCCTCCGATTCAAAATCGCATCGAAACGTTGGCCGCAGGTTCACATCAAGATTTGTCAAAATGAATTCACTATGCATGCGCGCAAAGCTCGAGCAGTCCGTCATCACCTAGCCTCGACGCGACGCACTCGCTTGCACCGCTCCATCAAATGGACATCGCAAACGTGTGTTGAAATTTTCTAGTCGAGTCATCCAGTTGGAGGATTTCTCGTCGAATAGAATCCGGTAGAGTTTTTCTGAAGCCGGTCAAGGCCCGTTGGTGGGCCGCACCCGAACTGCTTCGCTCGCCGTCGACTTTGTTCATTTGCGAGTCTGAAGCGGATACAACAAACATTCAGCGGTATGAGAATGGAACCGTATCAATGGTTTCTATTGGGCATTATGGTGGCATTCACCCCCAGTTTACTTGTCCTAGGAGTCCTGTTGGCACGCTCACCGGAGCAACCAACAGATACGGATGACCGTTACAATTGAGTCTTGCCCCGCTCTAAGGAAGTACAGAGCATTGCAGTGACGCTCGCTGCATCGATATGAGCAGTGCGATCCGGCCCGGTACCGGGCATGTCGCTACAAGCTCTCCGCTTGATCGGGTCAGATGCGCGAGAAACTCAAACATTCGCGATCAACGTCTCAGCTGCCTGCAACTATCGCGATGACGTTCAGCGATATCGACTGGATCCGACATCGATCGGCAGACGCTCCGTGTCGCTACCATCTTTGGAACGCCTGGTCGGCTGAAACGCGCGGCACCCTACACACCACTCAGGTCGGCGTGACGGTTCAACACCCCCCTGCGACGACGTCGTCAATCAAATGAAATCGGGCCGGGAAAAGGCGACAAACGCCCATCCCAGGTGCCTCTCGAGATCCTTCAAAAAGGCATTGCACCCATCCCTGCCGCCATGAGTGCCACTTTGCCCATTAACCGGGAACCAAACAGCCGCTTGTTTGTTCACGACAAGTGCTCGACTCGGGCCGCAGAAAGGTACCGCGATGAGCACTCTAAAGAGTCCCCCTTGCCTTCCCATGCAAGTGGAGGGTGCCTGGGTAATGTTTTGTCAACTGGGCGGGTTGTAAGATTCCTGTGGATCGTGGTCGTGGTTACCCAGTTGACTGCCTCAAAGTTGCTTCACCTTGAAGCTAAAGTTTTGGTTCGATCGGGGAAATTAAGAACAGAAACAACGCGCTGGGCGGGTTATCGAGATGGAACCATATCATTGGTTTTTCCTAGGCATGATGGCGGCCTTCACGCCTAGCTTGCTTGTCCTGAGCGTGCTGCTGGCGCGCTCGATGGACAAGCCGGCGGACACTCAACACTCACACAAGTGAGTTGTGGCTCCATCTATGATTCGGTTTGTGTAAGAAAAATAACAGCCCATCATATCGCCACGCCCCCCCGCGCAGACAAAGTGAGGAGCGTTGGTGCGGGCGGTTCGCTAAGTTGAATTGACCTCACCAAGGTTATTGGTACAGGCTCCGGTCAGTTAAAATCACTGGCACGTAGTGCGGCTGGTTGACCGCCAGCCCGTATCTGATCGATCCCTTTGGTTACAAATGAGGCCGGATGAGGCTGCTGGGGCGTGAGAGTTCCCAGCATCCAAAACCGCTCCAAGATCTTCACGACGATGATGTGCCGGCAGGCGGCGCTTTCATAGGCGGCCGACTCCGAGCAAGCCTTGGCAGACGAAGTAAGTGCTTAGCCGATATGCTCCTGCGGCTGATAGTCCTAGGTCGCGCATCCGCTCGCCGTGATGACAAGGACACTCTGATTTTTGCCATGAACCTAAGTGTACTAGGCTCCGAACCGTTTTCCTGCCACAACCGGTGGCACAATTTTTGCCCGGTGTGGACGGCCTCGGTCTGCGGACAATCAAGAAGCTACAAATAAGACAGGTACGCGCCAATGCTGACCATTGATCTTCCGCTATTGCTCGTAGCGTTGCTGTTTGGTTTTGCGGGAGGCTATGCAGTTCGCGAGTTAAAGTCGCGTCAAAGGCATCGCCGCTGGCGAGAAAAGTATTGGTATGGTCCGCCGCGGACCAACGCGCGCGCAAGTTTAGAGCGCAGCGTATCGGTTCCTGCGAACAAAGGCGCGCTATCTCCGAGTCATCGTCAATCGCAATGAGCCGGCAGCTCGAATATCCCTGATCTCGGTTGCTCGCCCGTCCGCCGTTCTGGCAACGGGCGCGGGAATATCATCGAGCGCTGCGATCTACCCACATCTGGAAACAACGAAATCAAATTACGCAGGGCCATGGCGCCGTAGAAGATCACACTCGCTGTCAGCCCGCGACCCAATGTGACCAAGCCTCAGGAACAGGGGCCTCGACAAGAGGACTCGTCACGAGGAACGGTCATGCATCCACGTTCCCCAAGCCCGAGCCAAATCTTAACATGCAGCGCCGCGGCGAGCTCGCCGGTTCACGACCAAATGGCAGATCCAATGAGCCAAAGCAGGACAACAGTCCAAGAAACCGACGCCAAACCGGCGACTGCAATAGCAATTAGCGGCCACAGCGACGTTTGAAAGGTTTCTACCACGCGAGCAGTGCGCGAATGGTTCAAAGGCTTCCTTATCGACACAATGGCTGTATCGACTGTCACACTGTGAACCTGATTGTTAACTTTTTGCGCCGTCGTGCTCATTGATATGCCTCACTGGCGCAAGCGGAGCAGGATTCGTGCCATGAGCGGAAGGCTGTCCAGGTTTCACGGCCATTTGGTTGCTTAACGGCCGCACGCGAGAACCATCGGCAAGAAACAACTATTCAGTGCAATTAACGAGAACAAACTTTAACACGATCGTCTAATAGGCGTTGCGCCCCCGCATGAGCTCCAGGACCGTTCCGAAAATGATCTTGAGATCCAGGAGCACACTCCAATTGTCGACATACCAGATGTCGTAATCGACACGTTCCTTCATGCGTTCCAATGTTGGCGTCTCGCCCCGGCACCCCTTGACCTGAGCCCAACCGGTGATGCCCGGCTTCATATGGTGCCGAAAAGCATAGCAGCTGATCAGCTGTTCATAGTGATCATCGTGGGCTGCCGCGTGCGGCCGGGGCCCCACAATCGACATCTCTCCCTTCAACACGTTGAATAGCTGCGGCAACTCATCAATGCTTGTCTTGCGCAACCATGTCCCGATGTTCGTTACTCGCGCGTCGCCTCGTACCGCCTGCTTTATCGTCGTGCCATCATCGAGAGCGGTCATGGTGCGAAATTTGAATATCTTGAATTTCTTGCTGTTGAATCCGTGCCTGGTTTGCATGAAGAGGGCAGGCCCAGGTGAGTCTAATTTGATTGCCAGGGCGATAATGAGAAACATCGGTGTCAAGAGCACGATGCCGACGGTGGCAACGATCAGGTCAAGGGCCCGCTTCGCAAAACGCTCGGAGACGCTGAGAGGCGCCCGTTGAAACTCGATACCGACGGAAGAGCCGAACCGGCGCGACGTTCGTTGAAACAACGTCACTATATTCTCATCGGGTAGGAGTGTGAGCGGCAGCGGCAGGTCGCAGAGCCGCTGGATCAGATCACGAATCGTCGACCAGCGCTGCAAGTCAGCCGCGACAAAAATCTGCTTGATGTCAGATCCGCGCGCAAACACGATAGCCCGCTCAACCAGATCCTTTGGCCCGACATCCGCCGTAAGATGGAACACGCTCTCGATCTTAAAGCCGTGGCGTTCCAGATCTCTGGCATGACCCTTCGCACTCCCGATCCGCTCAGGCGAATCGTCTATGCACAGGAGAATGCTCTCCCGGCCGCGAAGGCTGCCGTTACGAAGGCCTGCATCAATGATCGCGCACCAAAGCGCGTGATGCGCGAGCAGTCCTGCGAGGCCCGCAATGCCGAATGAGAGAACAGCGCCACGCGAAAAGTCGGGGCCTATCTTGAATGCGAAGGTTGCGCTCGCAAAGATGAGCAGCGTGACCGTCCATAGGACGACGATTTTACGGCTCTGCAGAGTCCAGTTCACCAACGAAGTTGGATCATAGAGTCCCCGTTTCCGAAAAAGCGGCACGAAGACAGCGCAGACAACGGCAGCCGTCGCCACGTGCCGGACGAAATCAATATCGGTCTGGTGAAAGAGGCTGTTGTAGACCGCGCCACATGCAACGCTGGCCGCAACAATCAGCAAGATGTCGAGCGCGCAAACAATTGGCTCGATGGAAGCATATGCAATCGGCCAGCGTGAAATGCCGTCCGTGCTATCGGATGCTATTACCGACGTTGCAATCCTGCGGTCGGCGGCAATGATTTCCGGAGGTACCATAACTCAACACCGAAGTCGCAACGCGAATACAAAATGAGAAGCTGCAGAACCGGTTGTGCCGATGCCCGACGGTGCTCACATGCCCACGTTACGTATAGTTCTACCAAAATTGATGGTTCCCGATCAATAAACCGGTAATATATATTTCCTGCGACACGACCACGGCAAGCAATCAACGTTAAATTGTAAGGAATAAATTGGACCGGCCGCCCTATTGAGCATCACTTTTGATGGTATTATTGTAACGTTATTGGTCCATTATAGTTAATGCCAAGAGGCAGTTCTCTTGCACGGCGCACAACTCAAACCTGCTCCTGCCGTCACCGTACTATCCTCGGATTGAAATGGACTCGTCTCGTAGACTGAGCGGTACCGCCAAAGTCTGTGTCGCGTCTTGATCGCCGGACTTAAACGCACTCCGCCACGCGCCGATGCGCAAATCATCGCCCAAGCTCCCGGTGACGAGAGGCAAATGCCGGCGAAAATGATTCTTGAGCTTGTCATCCTCAGACCAGCGTCGCCGCCGACCCGTCTCCACCACCCAAGCCGCCCAACCTGAGTACTGTCCTTGTGACAGTCCATAAGGACAGTTCTCAACACCAAAAACGCATCTAACAAGGCGGCCTTCAGCGAAGGGATGCGAAAAACGCGACGTCTTGAAGTTCTCTGGGCGAGGCGACTACTGCGTCGTGGCAGTCCCCGTTGTAATGACGGCCGGCACTTGGCCCACACCCCGAATGATATTCCTCAGGCCGTACGCAGTCGTTACCGTATTCATGGGGGTCGTAACGGCCGACTGAAGTGTATTCAGGTAACCAATGAACTTGGTCGATTCGACCGAGAATGCATTGGACACATAAATGATGTCCTTGTTCCGCATCTCGAATGAGGACGCCAGAAAATATCCGGCGGGATCGCGCAAGTTGATCGAATAGACCACCGGAATCATTGGCCCCTCGAAGGGCGTACAGTCGATCCCCATTGCTTCGGCGATGTCACGGGCTTCACCACGATAAAGGAATACGGCGGCAGGATCAGCTTGGCCATCAGGAAGGCCGCCGGCTTTGCTGATCGCTTCCGCCAGCGAGAGTCGCCAAGCTCCAAACGGAATCTGCTGTTGAGTGCCGACCGCGCCAAATGTCAGGAATGTTTGCGCTTCGCGGTAAAGATAGATCAAGTCGTTCGGGTGGACATAGATGTTGTTGACTGGCTCATATATGAGAGCCCCGAAAGGAGCGATGGCACGTCGTCCATTTCGCTCCAAGAGCACCCATGTATCAGCTCCGGCTGGCCCTGCTGCAGTCCCACCAGTTCCCACCATTCCAGCTCGACTAATCGTGTCGAGCAAACGCTCCGGAGTCGTGGTCGCCGGAATGCGCGCCGATCGTCCCTCTCCCAGAACGGTGATCATGGACGTCTTCTGTTCCACCAGCGACACGACAACCTGTGGCTCGATGGCGCGATTCTTGAGGGCAGCAACAATGGCTTCCTGCAATTGTACCTGAGTGCGACCGAGCGCACGGATTGCCCCGGCGTACGGAATGGAAATGGTGCCCTGCACGTCGATGGCTTGATTTGGAATCGTGATGAAGTTTCCGGGACGCACGCCACCCTCGCCCGGAATGAAAAGCCCTCCAGAGGACGATTCAAAGATCGTAACGCTAAGGATATCTCCAATCCCGAACACAATATCCCTGGGACGGCGCCGATCGTTAAACGCAATCAGACGCGGTGCGTTCTTGGCATGAACGTCGATGACCTTAGGCGTGACTTTAACAAAGGCGTACGGGAGGCTTGTCGGGTCTCGCTGGCCCGAGAGTATGTCCATGGTTGCTGGACCACTCATCGGCAACAAACCGCAGCCGCCGAGCACAAGCAACGAGCTCAGCAATGGCAAGATCAACAGGATACCACGAGTCCGCACTGTTATTGCCCTAAGTACGCGAGGTGTTGAGAACAATATACGGCGAGAAGATGGTGTTAGCAGCAGGAAGAAGCAGGACCTTGTTGTGGACACACAGCTTTCCTGAAACCATGTTGCCAATTGGCAACATGCGGGAGACATTCGCAAACCTTGCAGATTCAATGCGCTAGGAATTGCCGAAGCAAAATACCCATCGAACTATGCAGCCACGACGTTTAGTGGCGAGCAAATGCCACTGAACATAGTACATGCGCCACTTTCCGCTCCTCGCCACGAAGCTGCCACGAAAGGTTCACGCAGCACCATGAACATGCCACGTTGCGTTACCGCTCGCCGGAGCGGGTTCTGTCGTGATCTCGATCAACAATGCGGTAGGCGGTTCGGCTCGAATCACCTTCAGTGCCAGAGATGCTACACCGCAATACTCGGTTTGGTTAGGCGGGTTTGCGGCCGGCAGCGGTGCTTTCCACCTAAAATGATTCAGGACGCATCCCTATTCGCAGGCGCCGCGCTCGTTTTCGTCGTCGACGCAATGACTCTCGGCGCGCGACCAGACGATGGATGTTGAAGGTCTCGAAGCATTCGTACGAACGAGCGCACCTCGACGCGCCGATCCGTCACCGATAGCTCCAGCCCCCATATGTATAGCGACTCCAGTATACCGTGCCGCCATACGGCGGATATGCGCCATAGAATGAATAGCACGCTCCCGACGGGCAGCTGACCGGGAGTCCGCATTGATCATGCAGCCCACACTTGCGGGCATGGGCGACAGGACGGACCTTTTTGGTGTAGCGCGCATTGGCCCCGTCTGCACGGGCCTCCTGCGAAAGACAGCCGCACGAGATTACTGCAACCGCGGCCAGGATTGACACAGCAACCTTGCGCATAATGCCCTCATGTCACCTACGACTCGCTAAAGACTACAGCGACTTGACGAAAACGCAAGTTGCCCCGACGTGACGAATAACAAACAGGCCAAGTCGCTCAACGGTGGAAGCGGGTCCAGGGCGGACGGACAAAGGTCCGAGAACGCCAGCACATGTTCAGCCACCGATAACCATCCCAGACGATGCAGGGATTGGAGTGCTGGTAGTAACCCCACGATGGATACCACGCGAAGGCTCTACTATTAGGCGTTTCAGCAGCAACTGCACTCGACATCAGCAGACCCAGCATCAGTGCTGCGGCACTCGAAAATCGCTTTGCCATTGTCGACTCCTTGCCCTTCTCCCATCCGCCTTCAGGGACATGAATTTGATGACAAAGTCTCACGCGTCGATCGATTCATTCTGAGCGGCTTTTTCCTGACCTCATCGAGGCGTGGTTCCTGAGGGATGCACGTAACATGGACACAAACCGACGCGGGGCTCATGTTAGGATAGCCTGCCGGCGCCACCTTTTCAGGTGAATAGTGAGCCTCAGTCAAGTTTCTGCACCCTCTAATGTTGGGCCAACGCGTGAACGCTACAGAATCGCGAGCCTGGGTTGCGCGAATTGACACATTCAGCTGGTAGATAGCTATCTGGTTGGGAGGCTCTGGCGAGGTGTGGCGTATTCGGCTTTGTGATCCAGGCGAGCCCGATGCTCGGGCAGGAGCTGGCCAACATCGGCGTTATCATTATATTCCTAAGCTTTGACCATCTGGCCTATCTTCAAGGTGGAGGGGCTACGCCTGCAAGAACGCTGGATCTGCTCGCCAAGGCCTTGAAATCCGCCTGTATCCTTAACGCCAGCAAAGGCTTGAAAAGTCCTAGTCGAGAGCAATAACGTACCAAGCGGAACTTGTAGTTTGCCTGGGCTTCCTCCCAATTGCCGAAGCCAAGTAACAAGGATGACACAATGCGCGTTTTGCTGACCGGGCATCTGGGCTACATCGGCACCGTCATGACGCCGATGCTGCTGAAGGCAGGCCATGATGTCGTCGGTATGGATAGTGATCTCTATTCACGCTGTACATTCTCTGCTGGCGGCGAATTGAGCAAGGTGCCGTCGATCCGCAAGGACACGCGCGACGCCACGGCTGACGATCTCGTGGGATTTGATGGGGTCATTCATCTGGCCGCGCTGTCCAACGATCCGCTCGGCAATCTCAAGCCCGGCCTCACCGACGACATCAATCATCTTGCCAGCGTGCGTCTCGCCGAACTTGCGAAGAAGGCTGGCGTTCCACGTTTCGTGTTCGCCTCCTCCTGCAGCAACTACGGCCAGGCTGGCGAGGACATGATCGACGAGACCGGTGCGCTCAATCCGGTGACTGCCTATGGCGAGTCGAAGGTCGATTCCGAGCGCGACATCTCGCACCTGGCGGACAATGGCTTCTGCCCTGTGTATCTGCGGCCGGCGACGGCCTATGGCGTCTCGCCGCGGCTGCGGTTCGACATTGTTCTGAACAATCTGGTCGCATGGGCATTCACGACCGGGAAGATTCACCTGAAATCAGACGGCACGCCGTGGCGCCCGATCGTGCACATCGAGGACATCTCGCGCGCGTTCATTGCTGCGCTCGAGGCACCGGCGGACGCGGTGTTCAATGAGGCGTTCAATGTGGGCCAGACCGCCCACAACTACCGGATCCGGGATCTGGCCGAGATCGTCGCCAGTGTCGTGCCCGGCTGTGCGATTGAATTTGCGGATGACGCGGGCCCGGACAAGCGGTCCTATCGTGTGAGCTTCGAGAAGATCCGCGGCAGGCTGCCGGCATTCAAGCCGCAATGGGACGCGCGCCTGGGCGCCGAACAGCTCTATCGCGCCTACCGCTCGTCGGGCGTGACGCTCGAGGAGTTCGAAGGGCCGCGCTATCAGCGCATCGGCCATATCAAAAAGCTGCTGGCGGACGGCATTCTGGATGCGGAATTGCGGCATGTGCCGTCGCGGCGCCAGGCTGAGGCGCCGGCAGAAGCTTCGCTGAGCTCCTGACCGGGAGCGGGCGAGACCCGGGTCGCGTCATGAGCCGCGTCATGACTGGTGCTGGCCCGACGTGGCGGCAATTCATCACAGAGGACCTCGGCGCGGATATCTTCGCGCTTGCTGCCAAGATCTATCCGATCTGCCGCAGCATCACCGGCAATGGTGTGCGGGAAACCTTGCGCGAGGTTGCCAGCCACATCGCTTTGCAGGTCAGCGAGGTCCCCACGGGGACACAGGTCTTCGATTGGACCATTCCGCGCGAGTGGAATATTCGCGACGCCTACATTAAGAACGAGCGAGGCGAAAGGGTCGTCGACTTCGCCCGGTCAAACCTGCATGTGATGAGCTACAGCGTGCCGGTGCGCCGGCGGCTCGCGCTGGCCGAGCTCAAGCAGCATATCCATACGCTTCCCGATCAGCCTGACCTGATCCCGTATCGCACGTCCTACTATGCAGAGAACTGGGCATTCTGCATGGCCCATAGCCAGTTCGAGCGCCTGCAGGACGAGACTTATGAGGTGGTCATCAACTCGAGTCTCTCCGACGGTTCTCTGACCTATGGAGAATATCTGCACAGGGGTGAGACGGAGGATGAGTTTCTGTTTTCGGCCCATGTTTGCCACCCTTCGCTTGCCAACGACAACTGCTCTGGCATTGCGTTGCTCACGCACCTGGCGAAGCGAATGGCAGGCCTGGAGACACGATACAGCTACCGATTTTTGTTTGCGCCGGGCACCATCGGGGCGATCGCTTGGCTCGCCCGCAACGAAGCCAAGGCGCGGCGCATCAAGCATGGGCTTGTCATGTCCATGGTGGGGGACGCGGGCGGTCCGACCTACAAGAAGACAAGACGGGGCAATGCCAAGATCGATCAGGCGATGATGAATGTCCTGCGCCATTCCGGATTGGCGCCGGCAGTGATTGATTTCTCACCCTATGGATACGACGAGCGCCAATACTGCTCGCCGGGTTTCAATTTGCCGGTCGGGCTGTTCCAGCGCAGCAAGTTTGGCAGCATCCCCGAATATCACACGTCGGCAGACAATCTCGAATTCATCCGTCCCGAGCATCTGAGCCAATCCTATCGGTTGATGACCGAGACCATCGATGCGATCGAAAACGACGTGATCTATTACAATACGTTGCCGAAGTGTGAGCCGCAGCTCGGAAAGCGCGGACTTTACGGCGCGATCGGCGGAGACAAGAACTCAGCGGCCGCGAACATGGCCATGCTATGGATCCTCAACCTCTCCGACGGGATGCATTCCTTGCTCGACATTGCGGAGCGCGCTGATCTGCCGTTCGCAGTCGTACGGAGCACCGCCTACATCCTTGCGGAGCATGGACTTCTGTCCAGCTCTCCTGCCGGCGTCAGCGCCTGAGAAATGGCGTCAGCTCTCGCCGCCGTCCAGTTTTGCCCTGTACCATTGGACCGTCCGGCGGATGCCCTCTTCCAGCGAGGTCGTCGCTCGCCATTTGAGTCGTTCGGCGGCGGGGCCTGTCGGCGCAGCGACCTCGTTTTCATCCGGCCGATCGGGAAGGACCCCGAACATCGGCTCGATGCCTGAACCGACCGCCTTCACGATTTGCTCGACGACCGCGCGAATGGACGTCAGCTCCCCGGTGCCGAGATCAAAGCTGGCGCCCTCGATGCCAGGCATCGTCGCGGCAGACACGAATGCGTCGATCACATCGGCAATGTAAACCCAATCGGCTTTGACCCGACCGCTGGAAAGCCTGGGCGGCTCGCCCTTGAGTAACGAGTTGATCACCGACGGAACGAGCTTGCTTGCCGCCTGGGCGGGACCATAGGCCATGAACGGGCGCAGCAAAACGACTGGTGTTTGATAAAGCCCATGAAACATGCGCCCGTAGACCGAGCTCGCCCATTTGGCCGCCGCATAGGGCGACTTGGGAACGCCATCGTCTTTGCCAAACAGGGGCTCCGTGAACGAGCTAGCCAGGATGACGCGGCTGCAGCCTGTCTCGGCTGCCATCAGCAGCACGTTGATCGTGCTGGTGAGAAGGCTGTGATAGGTGGGCAGCACCAGGTCGAGATCGGGCCGGGCGCCGACCGAGCCTGCGAGATGAAAGACGACCTGAGGAGCGACGGCTGTGAAAATACGGCGTGCCTCGCCGAGCTCGGCCATGTTGGCTTGCCACCAGACAGGGCCACCTCGGACATGCTTTTGTGTTTGGCGCGAGGTCGCATGGACCTCGCTGCCGTCGTGACACAGCCGTTGACAAAGATGGTGGCCGATGAAGCCCGTGCCGCCAGTGACCAGAACTTTCATCGGATCAGCCGGCGCGTACTATCTCTGGCGCCAAGGTCAAGCCCCTAGGCGCCGGTTGGAGAGTAGACGAGCTCCCCCTCGCTTGCCGTTTCATCATCATAGAGCGAGATGACTTCGCTCGGTATGTGCGCCAGGTCGGTGCCGCGCAGGAAATCGCGCATCACCGTTCCGGTGCAGGCGGAATCGACATTCGGCGCGCCACGCATCGCCATCGCGTCATCCAGATGGACGGTGCGGAAGTCGATGCTGAAGCGCGTCACACCGGATGTGTTGGGCACGCTCGAGTGCATCTGCGCCGCGGAGAACAGAATGATCCCGCCTACAGGGCAGATCAGCCGAACCTGCGGATCGAGCTGCATCGGCTCGGTGGCCTTTGGCAGCGGCCGCGGATCTTCCTTGATGAGCTTGGCGACGTTCGCGCCGCGGTGCTGCTTGTTCCAGATATAATAGTTGTATCCGGCGGAGCTGTTCTTGATCGGCTCGCTCCAGTAACGCGGATGGAACGCCATCGAGTTGTCGGACTCGAGCTCATAGATGGGCAGCCACCAATTGACTTGGCAGCCTGGGGCTGAGTACCAGGTGTCGCGATGCGGATGCCACGCGAAGGCGATCCCGGTCGTGAGATAGTTGTCGCTGGTCGAGCTGCGCATTCGCGGTACGTCAAAGTAGGTTCGCTCGAGATCGCAGCCGAGATCCTCCAGGATGTTCTGGAGATGACGCTTTGACTCTGGATGATGGATGAAGGCCGGCTTCAGCTTGCCGAGCAGCTCGGCATAGCGCTCGACCTCCATGCTCTTCTGAGCAACGCGGGGATCGAGGCCACCGAACGCATCCTCGATCATCGACTTCGCAAAATCGGTCAGACCTTTGATGCTTGACCGCGGCGAATAGACAAACAATTGACCGTCGTAGAGCTGCTGCCGCCGCGCGTCATCGGAAACGGGAGAATCGTAAAACACGGTATTGTTCATGGGTGCCACCTTGACTCAGCTGAACTCGCTACCGCGCGTGCTCTGCCGCATGTGCTCGCTGTTTCAATACTACCTCAGACCAAAGCCATGGGCTTGTTTTCCAATTAAGGATAACAGTGCCGCCCGCCGGTTTCCAGCTTTAGAGTACCTCCGTGACGCCGGCACGAATAAAATCTGGCCACGCCC